>Ga0187863_10000807_pt1 | contig 26103 bp, 23 predicted proteins | sample June2016WEW_11_1_FD_132975 | JGI IMG/M metagenome (GOLD analysis project Ga0187863, IMG submission 132975) | Peatland microbial communities from SPRUCE experiment site at the Marcell Experimental Forest, Minnesota, USA - June2016WEW_11_10 | ecosystem: Environmental > Terrestrial > Soil >...
ACTGATGATTGTCGGATCCGCCGACGGCAGGAATTTCTTCCAGAAGATTCTGATACTGAACGTCAACCAGGCGAGAGGTCATCTCGGCGCGCTCGAGCGACCAGCCGATTCGCAGAAACTGCCAGCCCTCGTCGTGCGGCATCGTTGCGTCCGTAACACCATGAAAACGATGCGCGCCGAATTTGATTTCGTCGCAAAAGCGGTGCGGGCCCGCGGCAATCTCGTCCCGGGGATTGAAGCGCGCCACGTTGTAGTAGAGGCCGTTGATGTCTTCCCACATTTCGCGGGAAATGCGGTCGCGAATGGTACGGGCGTTCTCACGCGCCTTGGCGATGCACTGGACGATGGAACTGGGATTGTCCTGACGGAACGCAAGAAAATCGAACACGTTCTGGGCATTCGCTGCCTCGTATAACTGGCTAAAACGGTTTTCCTCGCCAGCCATGATAATCAACGGTTCCCACCGCAATCGGTAGGACTGGGACTGCTCGAGGAGCATGTGATAATTCACGTCGAGAATGCGGGCGGTATCTTCGGCGCGTTCGATATAGCGGGCCAACCAGAACAGCGATTCCGCGATGCGGGAAAGCATTACTGTTCTCCCCTCAAGACCCACGTATCCTTGCTGCCGCCGCCCTGCGAGGAGTTCACCACCAGGGAACCGCGCTGCAGCGCGACGCGCGTCAACCCTCCTGGCACGATGGTGACGTTCTTTCCGTCATATAGGCAGTAGGGACGCAGATCCACGTGACGTCCCCCAACGGTTCGCGTAGCTGGATCATACGATGGCACGCGGGAGAGTGCGACAACAGGCTGCGCGATGTAATTGCGGGGGTTTGCCTGGATTCTTTCCCTGAACTCTTCGATCTTCTTGGCGTCCGCCTTGGGTCCGATCAGCATGCCGTAGCCGCCCGATTCGCCAACCGCCTTCACGACGAGTTCGGGAAGATGGCCCAACACGTATTGGAGATCTTCGGGTCTCGCACAAATGTAGGTGTCTACGCTTCTCAAGATCGGATCTTCGCCCAGGTAATAGCGGATAAACTCAGGCACAAACGCATAGATCGCTTTATCGTCGGCGACGCCATTGCCTACGGCATTGGCGAGCGCTACATTCCCGGCGCGGTAGGCCCCCATCAATCCCGGAACGCCGAGAATGGAATCGGAACGGAAGGCGAGTGAATCGAGGAAATCATCATCCACCCGGCGGTAGATAACGTCCACTCGTTTGAGCCCGTGAATCGTCTTCATGAAAACAATGCCGCCGTCGACGATCAGATCACGTCCCTCGACCAGTTCGATGCCCATCTGCTGCGCGAGGAAGCTGTGCTCAAAATAGGCGCTATTGTAGATGCCCGGCGTCAACAGAACGATCTCGGCGTCGTCCTCGCCTCGGGGAGAGAGACTTCGCAGAATGCGCGCCAACTCGTTGGGATAGTGGTGAACGGGAAGAACCTCCCCCGCCTGGAAAGCATCCGGCAAGGTTCGGGTCATCACGAGGCGATTCTCAAGGACGTAGGAGATGCCGCTGGGTGTGCGGACATTGTCTTCCAGTACACAGAATTCGCCGGTTTTCGAATCGCGCACCAGATCGATGCCACAAATGTGGGTGTAGATTCCGCGCGGGACTTCGATTCCAATCACTTCTCGCCGGAAATGAGGACAGGAATACACAAGCGAGCGGGAAATCTGGCGATCTTTGAAAATGCGCTGTTTACCGTAAACGTCCTGGAGAAACAAGTTGAGCGCCACGACGCGTTGTGCCAAACCACGGTCGATGCGTTCCCATTCAGAATGGGGAAGGATGCGCGGGATCAAATCAAAAGGGAACAACCGCTCGGTTCCCTGGCCGTCGCTGTAAACGGTGAAGGTAATGCCCTGGATCAGGAAAGAAAGATCGGCAAGCTTCCGGCGCTCTTCGAACTGCGCCGGGGCCATGGCACCAAGCTTGTGGAAAAGCTTTGCATAGTGCGGGCGAGGCTCACCTGGCGCAGTAAACATCTCATCGTAAAAGTCCCCCGTCTCATAGCCTTCAAACAAGCCATGACGCACCGTGGGCGATGAAATAGACCCCATCCCGCTACTCTAGCAAGCGGCTGCCCGACCAGCACTATGGGAAAATTCTATGGAACTCATTTGGAATTTCTTGAGAGCGCGCCCGTGGGCGAACCTACAGCGAAGACTTCGGGGGGAGCCACTGCTCCTGAACGGCGGCTGGCGGGGTGGTCCGTCCGGAGATGGGTATCCCATAACCTAACCCTGTCAGGTTCAACACGCTACATCCGCCGCCGCGCGTTCCTGGTTTATCTTTTGAGCTTCGGTGAAACGCCCAGATAGTGCCTGGGACGGCTGCTGGCGGCATAATGGTTCAAGCGACAGTCCGGAGCGGAATGGAGAGCTATGAAGATATTGGTGACAGGCGGGGCCGGATATATCGGCAGCGTTACCGTGGAGCGCTTGCTTGCGAAAGGGGAACAGGTCGTCGTTCTCGACGACCTGGCGCGCGGCCATCGCAGCGCTATTGACCCTGAGGTTCCCTTCTACCACGGCCGGATCGGTGATCGCAAGCTTATCGAGCGCATCGCAGAAGACCACGAAATCGAAGCGTGCATTCACTTCGCGGCACTTGCCTACGTAGGGGAATCGGTGGCCCAGCCCGCCAAATACTTCGAAAATAACGTGGAGCAAGGCGTGGCTCTGATGGGCTCGCTGCTCCAGGCCAACGTTCGGCGCGTGGTTTTCTCCTCCACGTGCGCCACCTACGGCGAACCCAAACAGATGCCGATTTCCGAAACGTGCCCTCAATGGCCGCTGAACCCCTACGGGTGGTCCAAATTCACCATGGAGCGGTTACTGGAGGGCTACGATCACGCGTACGGATTGAAATTCGTGGCGCTGCGTTACTTTAACGCCTCGGGGGCGACCCTATTACGCGGCGAGTACCACGATCCGGAATCCCACCTTGTGCCGAACGTGCTGGCAGCCGCCGCAGGCGTACAACCGGAAGTGGCCGTGTTTGGCAAAGACTACCCGACACCCGATGGAACCTGCATTCGCGACTACGTTCATGTGGCCGATTTGGCGGATGCGCATATTCTCGCCCTCGATCATCTGCGCAAGGGACGCAAATCGGATTTTATCAATCTAGGAACCGGGCATGGCTATTCGGTGCTGGAAGTCATCGAAGCGGCACGGCAAGTTACGGGCAAGAAAATAAGCATCCGTCTGGACAGCCCGCGTCCTGGTGACCCCGCACGCTTGGTGGCCGATGCGCAAAAAGCCGGCGCCGTACTGGGTTGGAAGCCGACCTATGATTTAGCCGGAATTCTCAGATCCCAATTCGAATGGCGCAAGAGGAATCCGAAGGGCTACGCACAACCGTAGGGGTGTCGGGTGCCGCAGGACTGCCGTTAGGGGGTGCGAGCCGACGACAGACGACACACGGCAGCCAGCGCTTTGTCCTGGCGAGACAATCGATTTCCACGTACTCTTTCAGGGATTGGTGCCATGCACGGAGGGAAGCGAGAAGAACGATGACAAAAGTTGAAGCGATCATTCAGACGGCGAAGCTCGATGCCGTGAAGAACGCTTTGCACGACGTGGGCGTCCAGGGAATGACCGTGCTCGAGGCCCGGGGGCATGGACGTCAAAAAGGGCACACGGAAGTCTACCGCGGGCGGGAGTATACCGTTGATTTGATCCCCAAAATCAAACTCGAGATGGTTCTGCCAGATGACATGGTGGAAGGGGCCGTGGATGCGATCAAGGCCGCCGCTCGCACGGGCAAGATCGGAGACGGTAAGATTTTTATCTCCAAGATCGACGATGCGATCCGCATCCGCAACGACGAACGCGGAGACGGCGTCCTGTAGGGAAGGGCTGCGACACGATTCGCGCCGGCCCGATATGACTGGCCACCGGAAGGCGCTCATAAGAGCCATCCCAGGCTCGATTAGGCAAAAGGCGCTGGAATGTATATCCTTGAAGACCGAAAAGATCCTCTGATTAGGACATCGTTGCGATTGGCATGGCTACAGGTTCCTCACTGGCGATTGAACTCAAGGAGCTCTATGCCGGAGAATCCGCGCGCCTCCAGCGGCATTTTTCCGAATCAAGCGACGGGAAAGCGGCTCTGCTTGGGCGCACGGCGCTTGTGGAAACCATCGCTCGGCGCCTTTGGAGCGAATTAGTCTCCCCCGAAATCCAAGGTCCCCGCAATTTCGCTTTGATCGCGCTGGGCGGCTTTGGCCGGCGCTGGCTCTTTCCCCATTCCGATATCGACCTGATGTTCCTTCACGCGGGCGGGGACACCGAAAAGAAATACAAGAATGCCATCCGGAGCTTCTCGCAAGAGATGTGGGACCTCCATTTGAAGCTGAGCCCGGCGACCCGCACCCTTGCCGAATGCGAACGCTTTGATCCAAACAATGTCGAATTCTCCATCTCCCTGCTGGACTGCCGATACCTGGCGGGCGATCCGAATTTGTTTTCCCGGCTTCGCGATAAACTGATCCCGAGGCTCGTTTCGCGCGAGTCCCGCTTGATCGTCCAGCGCCTCACCGACCTCACCCGTGCTCGTTACAACAAATTTGGGGACAGTGTTTTTCACCTCGAGCCGAACGTCAAAGACGGCCCCGGCGGCCTGCGCGATTACAACCTGGCTTGCTGGCTCGCTCTGATTTCCGCGATTGAAGAATGGGGCGCCTGGCCGGCCGAGACTTCCGTGCTCCCCGCGCCCTTCCGCCAGCCGTTCGAAGAGGCGCTCGCATTCCTGATGTCTGTCCGGTGCTTCCTGCACTTTCGTTATGGGCGCGACGACAACACGCTCGCGTGGGTCGCGCAGGATGAAGCGGCCGCCCTGAAGATCGGAGTGGCGAACCTACCCGCGATGGACGCGTCCGATTGGATGCGCCTCTATTTTCGCCATGCCCGCCAGGTTCACCGGGTGGCAGCGCAGCTTCTGGAGGAATTCCCGGCGACGCGCGCGTCTCTGTACCGGCAGTTTCAAAATCTACGGTCGCGTTTGTCGAACTCGGAATTCGCGGTGGTCGACAGCAGAATCTTCCTGCAGCGTCCTGAATCGCTCAAGGATCCTGGCTTGCCCTTGCGCATGTTCCGCTTCATGGCGCGCCACGGCCTAGCTCTCAGTTCCACGACCGAGCACCAGATGGAGCAGGTTCTTGGATCACTGGCTGCCGGTCCGCCCCAAGGGGCCGAACTCTGGCACTACCTGCAGGAAATTCTGGTGGCGCCTCACGCCGCCGACGCTTTGCGCACCATGCATTCCCTCGGCCTTCTTACGCTCCTCATACCGGAGATGAAAGGGATCGACGCGCTCGTGATCCGCGACTATTCCCACCGGTTGACAGTAGATGAGCACACCTTTGTGGCGATCGAAAATCTTCACAAGTTGAGGCAATCGCATTCGAATTGGGACCAGCGGTACGCGGAGCTTCTGGACGAGCTCGAGCAGCCAGACCTGCTCTACCTCGCGCTTCTGCTGCACGACACAGGCAAGGGATTGAAAAACGATAGCCACGTGACCGGGAGCGTCGCGCTGGCCAAGACCTGTCTGGACCGGCTCGGTTTAGACGACCTCGACCGGGAAACCGTATTGTTTCTCATCAGCCGCCACATGGAGCTGAGCGCCGCCCTGCGCCGGGACATTTTCGATCCGGGCACGATCCATCAATTTGCAGAGAAAATGGAAACACCGGAGCATTTGAAGATGCTCTGCCTGCTCACATATGCCGACATCAAGGCGGTGAATCCCGAGGCGCTCACTCCCTGGAAGGCGGAAAACATCTGGCAGTTGTACATCGGTACTGCCAATCACATGCTGCGGACCGCCGACGAACGTCTGCATGTTGACGAGGACGATGAAGTGCTGACCCATCTCCGGACCTTGGCGCCGGCGGCCGGGAAAAAACTGGAGAGTTTTCTGGAAGGCTTGCCCCGCCGGTACCTGAGGACACAAGCGGCGGGCGAAGTCCTGAGCCAGATGGAGATGGCCAGCCATCTGGACGAGGACCCTGTGCAGTTGTCTCTGACGCGGGGCCGCCACTGGTACGAACTCACGCTCGTCACGCGGGACCGGCCTTTCTTGTTCTCGAAAATGGCCGGCACCCTCGCGGCCTGGGGGATGAACATCGTCAAAGCAGCGGCTTTTTCCAACCGCGCGGGCGTTGTGGTGGATACATTCTTGTTTACCGACAGGTTCCGCACCCTGGAATTGAACCTGCCCGAATGGGAGCGCTTCAAGACCAAGATCCATGACGTGCTGGTCGGGAAGGCGGATCTCGATCGCATGCTGAAGGACCGCATGCGCTCGGAGAAGAATGCCATCGCCAAAGTGAAGATCGAAACCAAGATCGAAATCGACAATGAATCTTCGCCTCACAGCACGCTGGTGGAAGTGATCGCTCAGGACCAGCTCGGTCTGCTGCATCGCATCAGTTCGCAGTTTGCCCGCGAGGACTGCAACATCGAGATCGCGCTGATCGAAACCGAAGGCCAGATGGCGATCGACGTCTTCTACCTTACCTCCCACGGGGAGAAACTGGCGCCCGAGAGCCAGGAGCGCCTTCGCGCGGCGCTGCTCGAGGAACTGGCGGGCGAATAGCACACCTGACTCTTTCTAGAATAAGCAGTTGCCGAATCCGGTGTACCTCGGTCGAAGTTGCTGCATCCAAACAAGTAGTTTGGCGCGTATTATGATTGGTGCAAGATTCAAGGAGGGGTCGATCATGCTCATTAAGAAAAGGGCCGGTCTAACGTATGCGGACGTGACCCCTAAGGCTCTCTACATGGGCCGGCGTAACTTCCTGTTGGGCCTCCTCGCAACCTACGGCGCGGTGACAACTTACAAGAAGTTCCCTGGTCTGGTGTCGGCGGCTGGCCCCAGTGGTTCAGTACCGGTCAAATTGGATGGCTTGGTGCAGGGTCCCTTTAGCAAGGACAACATCAACGAGAAAGTAACTCCCGCCCAAGACGTGATGCACTACAACAACTACTACGAGTTTGGGACCGACAAGTCCGACCCTTCCAAAAACGCGAATCGTTTTGTGACGACGCCCTGGAGCATCTCGGTGGAAGGGGAAGTCAAGAAACCGCGGACGTTCACCATGGACGAGATTCTGAAGCTGGCTCCGCTGGAAGAGCGCATCTACCGGCACCGCTGCGTCGAAGCGTGGTCCATCGTGGTGCCCTGGGTAGGCTATTCTTTCAGTGTTCTGGCCAAACTTGTGGAGCCCACCCCGAGCGCGAAATACGTCGCCTTCCAAAGCTATTTCGAACGGAAGCAAATGCCTCTATGGCGCGACGCAGGAATCCAATTGCCCTATGTAGAAGGCCTGCGGTTGGACGAGGCCATGAATCCGCTCACGCTGCTCTGCACTGGAATGTACGGTGAAACGCTTCCCAACCAGGACGGGGCTCCCGTGCGTATGGTGATTCCGTGGAAGTACGGATTCAAGAGCGCCAAGTCGATTGTGAAGATCCGTTTTGTGAAGGATCAGCCCCCCACGACATGGAACATAGAAAGCTCGAGCGAGTATGGGTTCTACTCCAACGTGAATCCTAACGTCGACCATCCGCGCTGGAGCCAGGCGAAAGAGCACCGGCTCGGCGGAGGCTTTTTTGACCGGCCGATCCCCACGCTACTGTTCAACGGCTACGGCGACCAGGTTGCCAGCATGTATGCCGGCATGGACCTGCGCAAATACTTTTAGAGCTTTGAAGGCGAATCCGTTGTGATCAAAACAATCCTCACGAGCACGTGGACCAAAGCCGTAGTGTTTGCGCTTTGCCTGCTGCCGCTTGCGATTCTGATCGGGAGGGGATTTCATGGCGGGCTCGGCGCCAATCCCATCGAATTCATCACGCACACAACGGGCGATTGGACTTTGCGATTCTTAGTGCTGACCCTGGCCATCACGCCATTGCGCAAAATACTTCACCAGCCGCAGCTGATTCGCTTTCGCCGGATGCTGGGGCTTTTTGCTTTTTTCTACGTGTGCCTCCATTTCTCTACTTGGATCGGGCTCGACAAGTTTTTCGACTGGACGGAAATGTGGAAGGATGTCGAGAAGCGGCGCTTCATCACGGTCGGGTTTGCGGGATTCACACTGCTGATTCCGCTGGCGATCACATCGACGGCCGGCTGGATCCGCCGCCTGGGCGGGAAGCGCTGGCAACTGCTGCATCGATTGGTCTATCTGACCGCAATTCTAGGCGTGATTCATTATTACTGGCTCGTGAAGTCCGACGTCACCAAGCCGATCGAATACGCGTGGGTGTTCGGGATTCTGCTGGCCTGGCGCGCGGGGGACTGGCTCTATACCCGATGGAAGCGCCCGGCTCCTCGAACTGTCCGGAATGCCCCTCCCCCGTCCGCCGAAACCGCGTAGAGCCAGGCGCTCGGGGTGCCCATATCATAGGGACCTGCTGACGCGAAAAGAAAATCCAACGGGAAACCAGAGACAAATCCACATGAATCTTGCTCGGAAATTGGCATCAGGACTGGGTGCGTTGTGGTTACTGGCATGGAGCGTTCTTGGAACCGGATGTGGCCAAACATCCCAGTCTGATCCTCCGGTTCCTGGCGCCGCCCGCACAGCGGACCCGGCCGCAAGCAGGGCACTAGAGTTGCCCGACAGGGATGTGAACGTCCTTACATACCACCATAGCAATGCTCGAACCGGTGAGTACCTGGGCGAAACGCAACTCACTCCAGCAAATGTGAATTCAAAAAAATTCGGAAAGATCGGATTTCTACGCGTGCGCGGTCTGGTGGACGCACAGCCGCTGTACGTGGGAAACCTCACGATCAAAGGCGCCCCGCACAGAGTGGCTTTTGTCGCCACCGAACACGATCTGGTCTACGCATTCGATACCGATACGTTCTCCCCGCTCTGGCGAACCTCTGTCCTGGGCGCGGGAGAAACGACAAGCGACAATCGCGGGTGCCAGCAGGTGACTCCCGAAATCGGAGTTACGGCGACGCCGGCAATCGATTTGAAGCAGGGTCCTAACGGCGCAATGTACGTAGTAGCCATGTCCAAAGATGCGCAGAGCCGCTATTTCCAGCGCTTGCATGCGCTCGACCTGACCACCGGCAATGAATTGCCCGGCAGCCCGCGAACAATTGCGGCGACTTTTCCAGGAACCGGCTCCGGCAGCAAAAACGGCCAAGTCTCCTTTGACCCTAAACAGTATGAAGACCGCGCGGCTCTGCTGCTTTCCAACGGCGTGATCTACACAACTTGGTCGTCGCATTGCGACAACGAGCCTTACGGTAGCTGGGTAATCGCCTACGATGCCTCAACGCTTCAGCCGGCGTCGGCCCTCGATCTGACGCCCAACGGCGCTCAAGGCGCCATCTGGATGACAGGGGACGGTCCGGCAGCCGACCAGGCGGGGAATATATATCTGCTTACGGGCAACGGAACCTTCGATACGTCCCTCGATGCGAGGGGATGGCCTTCTCACAGCGATTTTGGCAACGCATTCGTGAAGCTGTCGATGCACGGCAGCCAGCTGGAGGTGGCTGATTATTTCACGATGCACAACACGGTGGAGGAATCCCAACGGGACCAAGACCTCGGCTCCGGAGGAATCGTTCTCCTCCCCGACGTCAAAGATGGGTCCGGAAGGCTTCGCCACCTTGCGGTGGGAGCAGGTAAGGACCACATCGTCTACATCGTGGACCGAGATTCGATGGGGAAATTCGACGCCAACGGCGACAAGGCGTATCAGGAAGTGATCGGGGCCATCGCCGGAATGGAGTTTGCGACGCCGGCTTACTTTAACGGCACAATCTATTTCGGAGCCTATGGCGACGCGGTCCGAGCGCTTCGGTTCGCTAACGGATTGATCCCGCGATCCCCGTCGTCGCAGACCAAGACAACATTCGTCGAGCCCGGAACGACCCCGAGCGTTTCGGCGAACGGAACCTCGAATGGAATTGTCTGGACCGTCGAAAATTCGATTCCCGCGGCGCTGCATGCCTACCTGGCGTCGGATCTGAGGACCGAGCTCTACAACAGCAACCAAGAGGGCACGCGCGATCAGTTCCTGAACAATAAATTCATCGCGCCGATGATCGCCGACGGCAGGGTCTATGTGGGGACCCCGACCGGCGTCGTGGTATTTGGATTATTGAAGTAGCGAGGCCCGCCCTGCCATGCCATCCCGCATCTCCCGGCAACAGGGCCGATCGCGCGCTTCACCGTTTGGATCGGGCGATGTAGGTTTTGCTGAACATGTTGCGTTGGTTGGTCACCGTGAAGGTTCCGTCGGCTTGCGCCGAAACCTTGATCCAATACGCTGGGCCGTTGTGTGGCGGCGGGGCAGGCGAACGGGGCTCGCGCAGCACATACTCATCGGCCGGTGGCGGCATCGGCTCAACCGGCATAGCGGTCATCGGATCATCCAGCACGTTCGCAATGAACAATCCCGGCACGCTGTATTCCTGCCCGCTCAGGAGCGAGAAGTGCAGTTCCCAAAGATTCTCAAGGCCCGGAGAGGTGTAGAAAGTCTTCATGGTTTCAGGCCGCCCTCCTTTTCGTATGCCATTGTTCATGATAATCACGCGTGGGCGAAGCGCATGAACGAGTACGGGTGTATTGGCAACCACCAATGAATGGTTGGAAACCACAAACACGTCGGTCGTTCCGATAGGGTTGTTCGGGCACATTAACTCAAATTCCTTGTTCCACGTGAGGTCGCCCAAATGCACGATCCGAAACTTCCCGAATGCCACCACGCTGCCTACCGAATTGGGGTTCTCGACCCCGCCGTCGTCGCCCTTGTCCCTGGGCTGGAAACTGGCGCATGCAGGGTTGGGGTGGCCGCCGCCAGGCAACGGATTCTTGATCACCTCGCCCGCCGCAGTCACCACGCGCCAGTCCAGACCGGCAACCGGAATCCTGTCCCCAGGCCCTACGACCGTGTGCTTGGCCTTGGCATAGAGCGATGGATATGTGTTCTTGAGAAATTCCTCGGCGTGAACGTTGGGTTGCTGGGTGTTGGGCCCGTGGTCGATGAAATTCCGTATCGGGATGCGCGACGCGAGTTCGGCGGTGCCGCCAAAATGATCACCGTGCCAGTGCGTGGTGATCAGATTGTCGATGTGCGTGAGGCCAGCGTCCTTGACGGCGTCCAGGATGCGGTTCACATCTCTGGAATTGGGGCCGCCGCTCCCGGTGTCCATGAGAGTGGATTCGCCCGAGGGAGAAACAAACAGGGTGGCATTTCCACCTTCCACATCAATCACGTAGATATCGAAGGTCTTGGCCGTTTGGGCTTGCGCGGCCGCAGTTCCGGCCGAAAGCAAGAACGTAAGAACAAGTGCCATGGATCTGCGCATCCGAATGCTCCTTCAGCGGAAACTCTTCCCGGGAACTTTGGCTCGACCGGGAGGGTAACCGAGCGTTTCCACTAAATTGTGCGATGGCCCCAAAAACTTCCGGATCATACCAGTTCGCTAGCCCAGAGATGCAAGTAAACTTATGGGCGAGCTGCACGGCTTCGGTGTCGATAGGATTGCTTCGCCCCTGTGTTCGGTGGAGGCCGGCCCGTTACAGCCGGATACTCCGCAGGGAACACACGCATGAATTTTGAGCGCCCATGACGGGAGGCGTGAAGGACCCGCCGAGTTAACCCGCCGAATCGGCTGCCAACTGCGCCAAGCAGGGCGGAACAAAGTACACGGGTCCGCTCAGCGCCGACGCAATCCCAAGACGCTGAGGAAAAAGCTCGAGAAGACCGTCTGCACTCCTAGAGTCAGCAACATCACGGCGGGAATCACCAACCGCAGCGTTTGCGAGGAATTGAGAGGTCCGAAGTGATGGCCTCCCCAAACGTGTACAGCGTGCACTGAGGTTGCGAGCCCCAAAAATGCCAGCACGGAACCTACAACAAGGCCCACCTCCAACGTGATGTAACGGAACCAACGTTCCAGTGATGGTTCCGGCGGATGTAATCCTTCAGAGATCGCGAAGATCTTCGTGAAAACGGCAAAGGCAACCGCCTGGAATCCCAATAGGATCGAGACCGCGGCGTAAAGCAGCGTCTGCGCGTCGAACTCAACACGCCCGATTCGCCTGGGTCCCGGCATCAGCCAACCCCCGGCAAGGACACCGATCAACATCAGCGCGATACCAGGATAGAGAAATAACCAGCGAGGACTATAGAGCAAGAGAAAACGCAAATGACGCCATCCATCATGCCAGGTGCGAAGGTGGGGAGGCCGGCTCCGGCCGTCCGGTGAGAGCGTGGTAGGGACCTCGGTGATCTTCATCCCCAGCAGACTCGCCTTGACGATCATTTCGGTGGCAAATTCCATCCCTGTGGTCCGCAGGCCGAGTTGGTCATAGGCCTTTTTGGAGAAGCCGCGTAGCCCGCAATGGAAATCGCCGCAGGTGCTGCCAAAAAAAAGTCTCCCAATCGCAGTCAGTACCGGGTTGCCAAGGTAACGGTGCAGAAATGGCATTGCATTGCGCTGAATGCCTCCCTGGAAACGATTCCCTATCACCAGATCGCTGCCCGCGCGGAGTTGTTCGAGAAAACACGGAATCCGGCTGAAGTCGTAACTATCATCGGAGTCACCCATGACGATGTAGCGACCATGCGCCGCGGCAATGCCGCCCGCCAGGGCGCTGCCATATCCCTTGGCCTCGACGTGAACGACGTGGGCCCCAAGACTGGCCGCAATGTCGGGCGATCCATCTTGACTCCCGTTATCAGCAACGATGACCTCGCCCGCAACGTCGGCTTCGGTGAAAGCGCGTTGAACCTTGAGAATGCACGCTTCCAATGTTTCGGCCTCATTCAAGCAAGGCATCACCACAGAAATTTCTATCTCTGGCATACGGGAGCCCGGCGCAGCACTCAAGATTTACTCCGCTAGGTTCCGGCAGGATTTGCCGGAGGCTGCTGATTGTGTTCTGCGAATGCCAAAGGGCCGATCAGAGTGAAAACTCCTGCTAGTACCGTCAAGCTTGGCCTCCCGCGCCCGCCTAGCCCGCGATGCTCCGAGGGTCTAACTCGATGCCGCATTGGACCGGTATTGCCTCAAAAGTGCGATAAAGTGCAACTGCGCCCCGAAAACATAATCGATGGGTGATGGATACAAACCAAGGTCGGTCACCAATCGATCGGGCTCAAGGCGGACTTCTCGCCATGCCGTTTGCCATTGAATGTCGGTCCAATAGTTGTAGGGCAAGGCGACCGCATAGCGGGCGTTGCCGACCCAGTCCATAAAACGCAATCGTGCCGCGGCGGCAAACCCCTTCCGGTAGTGGTCCTTAATCAAAACACCCTGACTTGCCACCCGACACGCCTCACGCAGGAGCAGGTTGATATCTTTGGTGTGATGGAGGACATCTGAAAATAAGACCCATTCAAATGATCGGTCGCCGAACGGGATCTGGCGACCGTCAAATATCTCCACGGGAATGTAGGCCTCACTGCGCGGCAGAACATCCAGCCCCCTGATGCTTATATCCGACCGCATGGACTGAAGGACGGCGGCAACTTGTCCATCCCCGCAGCCGACATCGAGAATGCAGCCTCCTCCAGGCACGAGGCGCGCGAACCAAGTCGACAGAATTCTCGCTCTGCGGCTGACTAGCAGCTTCTTTTGAAGGGTTCCAACGACGCTCGAAGTCATCGAATCCAAGAAAAAAGTCCTTAGAGAAAGCGATTCGCCCGTTAAAATCCCCCGGCATTCCGCTTGCGGGATCATATAACACCTGGAGTACTGGAAGTAGCCGCTTGGGCGAATGTTGGCGCAATCTGACACTCCCGAAAACCGCGCTACAAACTGCCTCTGGTACCCGGCGAACCCGTTCGCCTGCGGAGAAGGCCAATCCTCTCCGTCAGTCCGAAGCGCCAACGCCTGGGCCTCTTCTACCAGCTTACTTCAACAACATTGGGCAGGAGGAAGTTTGCGTGTTCCTGCGTGATCTGCTGCGGCACCTGCGCGGTCCAGTGATCGCGATTCTGGACAATTCGCAAACTCACCATGTTATTTATGCATATCTCTATAAGAAGCCACGAGAACTGTCAAGCATTGAGCAATTCGACGAACTCGCGGATCGTGAATCTTGAGGAAAAGCCGAATGTCGGGTACCGTTGTGGAAGTTCCTAATCAACATCGTAGCTGATAGCCAACATGCTTAACGCCATCTGGTCCAGACTCGCCCAATTCACGCTGCAAGACGGAACCCTTTTTGCTATCGCCTTAACTCTGTTTTGGTTCGTGCCGCGCTTTATGGATGGCTTTTTCGCAGCATTCGAAGCGGCGGGGGCTCGGTTAGCTCGCAAAAAGTTGCCTGCAATTCTTGCGATCGCCTGGGCCGTCATTGTTCTTCGCCTTTGCGCCCTGTCTTGGATGCCAATTCCTTTTCCGCAAGCTCATGACGAGTTCAGCTATTTGCTGGCGGGAGACACTTTTGCACACGGCCGACTTACGAATCCGACTCACCCTCTGTGGGTATTCTTCGACACGATTCACGTCAACCAGCTTCCCACCTATATGTCAAAGTATCCGCCTGCTCAAGGGGCCATATTGGCCCTTGGTGAGGTTCTCGGGCATCCCTGGATCGGAGTGCTACTGAGCTGTGCCGCGATGTGTGCGGCATTTCTTTGGGCGTTCCAAGGCTGGTTACCACCCCAGTGGGCTTTTCTGGGCACGGTACTGCTGTTATTCCGTATAAGTCTCTTCAGCTACTGGATAAACAGCTATTTTGGAGGCGCTGTCGCCGCCACGGGTGGCGCGCTTGTAATTGGGGCATTCCCGCGCATTGTGCGTTGTTGGCGAACCCACGACGCATTCCTATTAGGACTGGGTGTCGCCATCCTGGCGAATAGCAGACCCTTTGAAGGGTTCGTCTTTTGTATACCCATTGCGTTCAGCCTGATCTTCGCCATTTGGCGCAAGCGGGCGGAGTTATGGCAGACGGTGATACCGCGTTTCCTAGCTCCTCTTTGCATAGTAGGCGTCACTTGTGGCTTCTTCATGATTTATTACAATGTGCGCGGAACGGGACACCCGTTTCTCTTTCCGTATACAGTGAACGATCAGTTGTATTCTACGATACCCGTATTCGCGTGGCAGAAACCAAGGGAGCCGTTCCACCACACCAGCCTTCAGCTAGATGAGTTCTATAATGGATGGGAACGGGAGTCGTGGTTTGACGGCCGCGTCAACAACCTTCCGACACTTCGCAAGGCAATTGTATTCGATATAGTCACGCTCACTCATTTTTGCCTGTCGCGAGAACTATGCTTGGTTGCACCAGCCCTTCTGTGTTTATGGGGCGATAAGAAATTTCGTTTTCTGCTCGTGCAAGGGGTCATCTGTGTGGGTGCGTTCGTCTGCGTGCCGTGGTTTTGGCCTCATTACGCAGCCCCGCTGGTAGCAACGATATTCCTGGTGATCAGCCAAAGTCTTCGTCACCTGCGTCGCTGGAGCTACCAAGGCCGCCCTGTAGGCGTTGGCCTATCGCGTCTGATCGTTCTTTTTGTTGTATTTGTAACCCCCGCACGCCAGCTAGGCGTTGGCCTATCGCGTCTAGTCGTTCTTTTTGTTGTACTGGTCACTCCCGCACGCCGGCAGTTCCACGAAACAACCTACGAAGCAAGCCCAGGAGCGATGCACGACCGGGAGCGATTTTCGAGACAGTTGAGCACTATCCCCGGCAACCATCTGGTGATCGTCCGCTATTCAGAGTCACATAATATACACAGCGAGTGGGTCTACAATGAGGCCGACATCGATCATTCCAAGGTAGTCTGGGCCCGGGAGATTCCGGGCGTCGATCCAGGGCAGTTATTGGCCTACTTTCATGAACGGCGAGTCTGGTTGGCTGAACCTGACGCGTCTCCGCCGCGCCTCACTCCCTTTCCTCAGTGAGGGTTCAGCGTTGCGAGTTCCTTTCCGAAATTGCGCGCCTTTCACGTGAGCCTCGATCGCAGCCATCTTGAACAGGCAGAAAGAGGACAGGCGGGGAAACCAGTCGTGGCCACCCAAGATGGCTGCGATGAGGCGGGGATTGGTGGGCTTCGGCGGCCCTAAAGCTCAGGAGCTTTGGCTAGGATGATCTTGCCGCAAAAGCGGAGACCCGGTGTGTATTGGCGGTCGGTTGCAGCATCGGCCGTGTCTGCTGTATTTCGCAGAAGGCCGGAATCGATGCAAGTTCACTGATTGACGAGGAGCTCCTGAAGGAGCAGGATTTCCTCCTCGATCTGTATGACCTCGTTCATTTTACTCTGAATCACTAACTTACAGATCTCCAACTCCTCACGGAGGCGATCTACTCTTTTCGCCTTCTCTTCGATTACTTCCTTTATGTTGTCCGGCATCATGTCATCGCCCCCGGGTGGTTTTCGATTCACTGCTTCGATTCACTGCCAAGGATACTTGCCTGCGCCGAACTCAAAAATAGCCGAGAAGATGGTTTCCGAGTAGCTCGAGAGTTTCTGCGTGGAGAGTACTACAGAATCAGTACTTCGTGTGGCCAGCAGGCAGTACTAAAACGTCGGTAACCCAAGCGGTGGCTCCTGCGGGCCATTGAGTCATACAGACCCATTGGGCACTCTGAGTGTTGCACGAGATGGTTGGGAGGATCGCAGATGAGTCGGATTTATGAAGCGTTGAAAAGTGCGCAAGAATTTGCCGCGACCAAAAGACTGTCGGCACCAGCCAACCCGGATGCAGCGAAGGTAGCGCCCATGCACGAACGAAGACGGCAGAAACGGGCGGGCGTACGACTCGCCGCACGAATCCGTCCCGCTGACCCTAAAGACGGCCTCTTCGAAGAAATCCTGTGGACCCTGAATTCCTCCCGCGTGGGGGTATATTGCACGACAGAAAGGCAGCACTACTACCCGGGAATGCGCCTCCGCGTCGCGTTTCCCTACCATTCGGCGCACGACCGCGCCACGGCGTCAGAAGACGCCGGCGAGCTCCTGCGCTTGATGCCTCTGCCGCAAGGACGGGTAGGTATAGCAGTTCTGTTGCGCGGGCCGGCCCACCCGGAAAACCTTGTCGGCACGAGAAGCTGCGGTTCTGTCAAGGCGCTGGGTGAACGCCGCTTCGCCATCCGCCAGCCGTTTACGGCGGCGGCCATCATTACTTCAGCCCATGCGCACGTGCGCTTGCAGGCGCGCAGCGCAGACCTGAGCGCAAACGGCTGCTACATCGATACGATGAATCCCTACCCAGAGGGAACCTGCGTGCGATTGCAACTCGCTCGCGGAGAGAAGATTTTTGAGATTGCAGCGACGATCCGGTGCAGCCATTCTGGGATGGGGATGGGGCTCGCCTTTCTCCATCCAACCCCCGAGCAGGAGAGTTTGCTGGCCGAGTGGCTGAGCCAAGAACCCGCAAGCTACTACGCTGCCAGTTAGCGATTCAACGACGAGCGACAACCAACGGAAACCAAATCGAAGCGATGCTTCGCCCGCAACTGTCACGTGAAAAACCTTACAGCAGGGTTCTTACGGGAATGTCCTGACAATGCCCAGGGTAGCGCCGCTTGCGCTCGCTTTCGCCCCGTCGATCTTCACCGGCTCAGGCACGAACTCCGGATTCTTGCTCCTGAAGGCCGAGCGCTTCTACAGGGGCGCCTATCGATTCCTCCAGCCGAATCATCAGCGTTCGCAGCGTCTCATCGCTCGTTTCCAGCGCATTCGGCAGCTCTCTGCTGGCGGTCGCGGCTTTCTGGTATTGGTTGCGAGCCTGCTTTAGCAGAAAGCTGCGTGTTGCAGAAATGCTTTCGAACATTCTCCGAACTTCTCGATCGCGGCGAGGTATGCAACGATAAGATCGTCCTGTTTTCCAGACATTGCTTCACTCCCCTGGGTTTGGTTCCTTTGCCGTCACTGGCGCTCAAGAAAACGGGATTATGAACTGCTGTCCCCAGTGCGGTCAAACCGATTTTTCGCGGCATGACCGTTCGCACGCTCCTTTCGCGCAAAATAAGTTCCTTTCGCGTTGATAGACGAGATAGAATCGCATTCCAGTTCAAGCGATACGCTTCTTGCCGCGTCGCGAATAAAATTTCCCGCACGGGCGGGACCCTCAAATGCCCGAAAGAAAGCTGAAGCGGGAATTGAAAGAACCCGAAATCGAGATCACCGGCGACCGAAACCCGTCGATATCTGCCGCCTTAGTGAACGCCGTCGAACAAGTGTGTGCGCTGACGGGTGGCGACGGATCCGCTATTGCGCTCCGCGACTCCTTAGGCGTCCGTTGCCTGGCTAGCATGGGTGAGGCTCCTGCTGTGGGGACGCACCTGGATCCTGATTCCGCCTTTACCAGGGAGTGTCTTGAAAGCGGCGCCGTCATGCTCTGCGACGACGCCGAGGCGGATTCCCGAATACAACCGTCGATTGCCCGGCTCTTGCATTTACGCTCGGTTGTAGCGGTGCCTATCCAGGCGCAAGGTTCTCTTTGGGGTGTATTGGAGGTGTTTTCTTCTCGACCCTCTGCTTTTGACACCACACATATTGCCGCGTTACAGCAAATCGCCCATCTGCTCGCTCCTCTGTTGGTTCTGGTATCGCAGCAGGTTGAACGGCCAGCCGCGAATCGTTTCGCCCTCATCTCCGCGGCCGAGGCGCCCCCACGCGCTCAAGAGCGTTCTGAACTACGGCCGTCGGATGCGCCGCGGCCTCCCGAGCGGCTCGTCGATTCACCATGGCCAACGGTTGAGCGAGAATCCGATTCTCCGGTTTCGTGGCTAAGAATTCTTAGAGGAGGACGGAACCTGATTGTCTGGCCCAACGGGTTTGGTGGGCAAATGCCGGTTGCCCGTGCATGCCTTGCTGTCGCCGCGGCGCTATTTTTCTTCGCGCTTCTATGCTTGTTCTCAGAATCCCGTCTTAGGGCGGTAAAGACATCCTCTGATGGAGCGGTTCCGCAGGCTTCGAGTGGGGTAAGACGCGACGAAGTGAAGATGAAGACGATCGGAGCCGGGGCTCGGGGTCATATGGAAGTATCGGGCCTCTATAGCGTCCATCGTAGCTTGCACTCAGGAGTCTCTTTGTCCAAGGAGGTATCGCCCTCATCCGCCGCAGCTACTAAACCAGCCGAGGCCGCAGTGGCCGCACCTGCGGCCAGTGAGCCTCCGGCGCAACCCGACACGCTTGCTGCCGCGCCGCTCTCTGCGGTTGCAACTTCGGTTCCCACTGTCGTGACGCCCGATACCGATCCAGTCACGACAAGACAGACCCCGACGGTGGCACCTCCCAATCTTGATGGCGCCGTCTCGCCCCCGAAATCAGAAAGCACGTTCGAGGGAATGGCGGCTGTCCGCAGTGCCCATGCGCTGCCTGCACCGGTACGTGGTGCGAATCTCCTTGTGCCGGTCGGCGACCAGATAAAGAAACCGCTGCTGGTATCTCAAGTGTTGCCGGAATATCCTGCGCTGGCTAGACAGGCACATATTCAGGGTGCCGTAGTCGTCGAGATCCTGATCGAAAAATCTGGAAGGGTGGGGGATGTGAAGGTCGTTTCCGGGCCACCCGCTCTTCGCCAGGCCGCCGTCGACGCCGTGCGACGATGGAAGTACCAAACAACGTTGCTGAACGGCCAGCCAATGGCTGTTCGGATGTCAGTGACCATACGATTTACTTATAGTTGACGATTGCCGTCTCTGGTGCCGCGGCATTCAATTCGTAAGCTGCGCTCAGGACCGATTGCTAGCTGGAAGGGAGCACCACCGCCCCCACAGGGGCCCCTTGGTCGCCCGAGAGCTTCAAGCTGTGTGCGCGGCTCAAGGAAAGCTGCTTGAACCATCCCAGCCCTGGAAGCTTGGCAATCGTCTCGTCGATGCGCCGAGCGATCTTCTCGCCTTCCGATCCCTTCAGGATATAGTTCAGAATCCAATTCACTTCCGCGTCCGGTTTGACGCCGCCACCCACCGGCAGCCAGAAATGCTTGATGATGAACGTGGTAAGCCGCTGCGAGTTGCGTGCCTGAAGTTCCAACTTGGCCTTGTTGTAGTAAAACGAAAAATGACGCCGCTCGTCCTTCGCGAGCCGCCGCAGAATGTCCGCCAGCAGGGGATTCTGCGTTCGCCTGGCGAGCACTCCGTAACCTTCCAGCGTCGACAGCTCTGAAATCGCGCCGTAGGTGAGATAAGCACCATGGAAGTATCGCGAAAACTGGCACACGAGCGACGCGCCCATATCCTTCAGCCACTCGGTGAACGCGGTTCCGCGTTGCACTTCGGCCAGCCGGTTTTGGCCGAATGCGATGCCGCATGCGTTCAGGAATTGGCCGATGGTTCTTCCGTGGAAGTGTTCCTCATAGGCCCAACAGCTCAGAAAGGCAGTCGTGTCGGGATCCTCGATCGCGCAGGTGGAAAGAATGCTGCGCAGGTAAACGATCGTGTGCGATTCGATATCCATCATGTACGTAAGGCACCGCACTTCCGCCTCGGTCAGAGGGTGCCCAGCCGCCTGCGACAGATCGATGTCGCTGATGTCCACTTTCTTCGAATTGCGCAAGTACCGTTCGAGGTCAAACGTTCCCACCATGCGCGTGTCCATGAGTCTGCTCCTGTAGTCTTTCAAACCGCACTGCCACAGGTACGCAAAAAAATCGAAAACGGATTTCCGCAGCCGCGCGCGGCGGGGATCGCCTCCCTCAGCCAGTACATCGGCAACAGTACGATGGGCCAGCGGCGCCCCAGCCCCAGCACGTACCAGGGGCGAAGAATCCTGGCGCGGATGCCGCATGGTCGGATGAGCGATTCCGCTTCGGCACGCGCTGCCCCGCAGGGGCCTTACCTCACCGGCGCGGTGACCTGAACGACACAAGATTCCGGCCGATTTCACCCCCGAAAGCAACTCTTTGGCCGATTCCAGGTCGATTCGCGGAACTGACCCAGGTTCGACGGATTCGGGTGCGTGACTCCCACAAAATGCACCAGTGTGTCGCAGGGCGGAATCACTTCCAGATCACTGCGCGCGTCGCCAGCACCCACCGGCTCGGCCTCGCACCCGCCGGGGACTTCTGCTTCCGAGCCAGGGCGCGCACCGCATGACCGCGCTGCGCCAACCAGGGGGGGGCACCCCATGTGGCCGGTCGCTCCTGTAATACATATTCGATGTTGAGCCATTCTCGTGGTGAGGCCAACAAAAACGGGGGAAGATCAGGGAACATCCGATGCGAACTCAACGCGTTTTTCAAAAGGCCAACAATCCAGAATTGTTACGGATGAAAAAACTGGGTTTCGCGTCTCGGCGCGGCGATCGGAGAGAATGCGGGTTTTTGCTACGACGCTGCCGTCAAAAACTCATGCTATCCAACTTTGCGGCGCGACTTTTTGATGGATTCTTCCTTTTTCGCAACTGCCTCGCCCGTCTTCGGCACCACGCGCAGCAGGGACTTTTTCTCCTCGGCGGGCTTTTTGGTCTCGCTGAGGCTCCGTTTCAGGGCGGCCATCAAATCAATCGCGGGCGGCTGGCTGATGTGCGGAGGTGCCACTACGTCCTGCCCCTCGGCCTTGGCGGCGATCAGCGTCCGCAGCCCCTCCTGGTAGGTATCATGATATTTCTCAGGGCGAAACGGAGCGGCCAGATTCTCGATGAGCTGCACCGCCATGGTGCGCTCCTGCTCTTTTAGTTCGGTCTTGTCGGTGTTCCCGTATTCGGCGGCGGGGCGGATTTCATTCGAGTAGAACATCGTGTGCAGCGTCAGCCCGTTGCTCGCCGCGCGGATAATCACGATATTTTCGCGGCTGTGCATGGTCACCTTGGCAATGCCGGCGTAGCCGGATTTTTTCATCGCCTCAAGCAGCAGGTGATAGGCCCGCGCGCCCGCTTCCTCCGGTGCCACGTAGTAGGACGCGTCGAAATAAAGCGGATCAACCTCGTCGATCTTCACGAATTCGAGGATTTCCATGGTGTGCGCGGATTCGGGCTCGATCTTATCGAGCTCTTCCTCGGTGAACAGAAGATACTGGTCCTTCTCGTATTCGTAGCCTTTTTCAACCTCGTTCCGCTCGACCATGCGATTGCAGGTAGGGCAGAACAGCGGCTGCTTCAGCCTCGTGTGGCACACCTTGTGCAGCTGATTGAAGCTGATACGCTCGGTGCGAGCGGCCGGTGAAAGCCGGATCGGGATCGAGATCAGCCCGAACGAGAGAAAGCCCTTCCAAGTGGATGCAGGCATCGCGCCCTCCAGAGACTCGCGATATTACAGGGTTCTAGCAGGATGAGACAATACCGCAATATGCGCGTTTCCTGTGGTGTATAGCGAATACAAGGCGAAGGCTCCGGGCATTGGCGGTTTGCTCCTGGCAGGCAGCGCGTTGGCGCAGGGGAGTCTGGCCTGGAGCCCTCTCCCCTCTTCCGCATCGCCGGCGATCTTTATTTACGTCGCGAGCACCGATCTCGCAAGCTATCTGGTCACGCCCCCCGAAGGCAACATCCTCATCCACAGTAGCGTCGAAACCAACGTGCCGACAACAGATGCAGTCGTGAATAGTGGGGACTTTACAACTTCGGTTTTCCGACGGGCAGCAGAGTCATACGCCAAATCACTTCGAACCAATCTCAGCTTTCCCGTTCAGCCGGGAAACGGCTTGGTCTTCGAGGGCTCCCTTCGGAAAGGAAGGCACCATCCTACCTGTCATTGATTCTTTCCCAGGCCACTCGAACGGGCCGAACGAGGTAATACATGAAAGAAAGAGACTCCGGTAGCTCCATAAACCGCCGGTCGCGTTTATTGGGGTTAAGTCTGGGCAACAAATTCCGGAAAAACATTCCTGCTCTGTCCCGCAAGCGTTCTCGTATCTGGAACTGAAACCTGTAATCGGCCTGTGCGTGCCAGTTTTCGTCGGGTTCCTCGAAAAGGTTTCGGCGAACTTCGGCAGCCAAGGCCCGAGCTGCGCGGTCGATTTTAAGCCCCTGTGTCAGTTCCGCGGGCGCCACGACCCCGAGCGGGTCTTCGGCCAACAGAACGCCTACCGCCAACATCCGCTTCAAACCCAGGTCGCCTGCTTCGCGCAGGACGTATTGCCAATCCAGATCGGGTTGTCCAAGGATTTCAGCAATGTCACAAATCAACTTGAGCTGCCTCCACTGGTGCTTGGTTGCATGCAATGAAAGGACCAGGAAATAGACTTCCAGAGGCAGACTAGGCACTTGTTTGCCGGCAAGCGAGATCGTTTCGAGCCGCTGCAAAAAGCGCTCCGGATCGTGTCCCACACATGCGAGTCGCATCGCAAAACGCCAGTGCAACTCCAACATCTTTCCGTCGGAGCGACAAAACTGCAATTCGCGGTTCGTCCGGACATATTCAGCGAGTTTGCCCTCATCCTTCAGATACGCGAACTCATAACCGTGACGCCGAATCAACTGCTGGACCCTCGGAACGTCGCGCTCATGGACCATGATGTCCAGATCGCCAAACTCACGCAAGGACAGATCGCCATAAAGCCTTTGAGCCAGCGTCGGGCCCTTGTAGGGCACTGCGAGAATTCCCAGCTCTTGAAACGCCGGTAGTATCCGCACCAGTTCTTCGGCACGGCGCCTCGCCTCGACCGTCTGCTCTTGGTGGCGCGCCCTGAGTGGCGCCAGAATGTCGGGGGGCACTGCTTCAGGACAGACCCGCAGGAGGTTCCGATACAACAGTGGCATGACGTCGTGGCGAAGCGCCAATCGGATCAACGCGAGCCAATCCAAGTCTTTCTGAACAGCGGCTTGAATCCGATTGGAGACTTCCTGGTTGATCCGGGTGCGCGCACAGGAGAAAAGCAAGTCCACCTCGGGCCGGCTACCTGCATCGCCGGACAGCCCAAACGGTTCAGACATGAATCTCCTCACGACTAACACTCAACAGCTCCCGGAACAGAAGCGGAATACGTTCGAAGTCACGCCCCGTCTCAAGCCGATAACATGGCGTCTGCCGCACTAGTTCGGTCAAGATATCAAGGTGACTCTGGCAGGAGCGCTTTTCGGTGAGCAGGACGTTTGAAACCATCTCCAGCAAGGCTTCATCGGCGCCGATCGGCCGCACGACGCTTTTTTCCTTGCCGGAAATGTGCGGAAGTACGATGGCTCCCGGCCGGGCCTCGCGAACCATTTCCACTCCATAGACCTCGTCTGCGCGAACTGGTCTTTTCGCCCACGCGACCGACTGGGGAGAGGTCCTCAGGAAATCGAGCTCGGGGAAAAACCCGATCGTCCGATCGCTCACGTCCACGTCTTCGGGGAAGCCGAGGATTCCCAAACCATCCGAACATCGCCGCAAAAAAACCATGTCCTCGCTCAGGTAACCGAAGCCGCTCCTTAAAAGCGTTATGGCAATCGTGGACTTCCCGGCCCCGCTCGTGCCGGGAATGAGAATAGCCTTGCCGTCCTTGCTGAATCCCGCCGCGTGAACGCTGTAGCAGCCGCGCCGCTTCCAGATTTCAACCAAAAGAATCGTCAACATAAGATGCGAAGCCATGAACAAATTCTCTGGCTCTGCTTCCAGTGTGGAAAAAGAAGCACTGCCCAGGCCGGGACTGCTCAACGCGCGCACGCCGTCGCCGAAGCTAAGGTAGACATGGTCACCCAGTTCGAAATAACAGGCTTCACCCGAGGGGAACTCGTAAAAAGCCCGTCCCCGGCCTTGCGGTTTCTTGACACGGTGTTGACTCGGATCGGACACGGACTGAAAATCGAGGGAAATCGTTCCGCGGTACTCCCCTTCGGCGGGAAGCAAGCGGAACCGTTTGTCCAACGACTCCGCCATGATCGCCGAACAGTGCACGTTGAGATCAAGTCCATGGAAACGATAGGTTCGCAGGTGAGCTTTGCTCATGAGTTTGAAAGGCTCCACGTTCCGCTTGCCCCGGCGGGTGTTGACGCTCGGCCCCCTTCACGCGAGATGCGGTACATCTCCACGTAACGAGATCTCGGATCCTCCCCCTCGAGGAAGGGCACTCCGTTATTCACAAGCCAACAATGACCCATAAACTCCTTATCGAGCCGGCCCATCCCGAAACAGAGCGACACGTCCATTCCGGCTCTCCGGAGGAAGTAGTAGCGCGTCAACCCGCGGGTCAGACATCCGGGGCGGACAAGTGGCCAACCGCGTCGAATGGCGATCTCGACATAACCCACGATTTTCGCGACCCTGTCTTCCGGCACGGCCGAGAAATCTGTTTCGGGCTCGAGAGTTCGCGCCACCCGGGACAACTTAAGCCTCAGCAGGTATGGCACAGCAGCGGCAAAAGCAAATACTCGCAAGAATAGGGCCGCATTGGATACGAAGCGAAGTTTCATAGTCCATCCCGACGGCCCGATTGGCAGCTCAACGGATCAAAAACGGCCCTACCAAAGAATAAGCTTCCCGTCCTCGAGACCCTGGAGCAGATCCACAATGTCCTTCTCAAGAACTTCAGCCGGAGCGTTATATTCGGCGGCAAGAGCCCCTACGAGCTGCGACACGCTGTGATTTCCGTCGCAGAGTTCCCAGATCCTGCTGCCAACGTCGTTCAGCGAGTAGTAACTTCCATTCTCCATGTTGAAGAGCAGAAAATCGTTTGACGCCTTTTGGGCGATCACCTGGTCCCTGCGCTTGGGGCAACTCTCGAGACGAATCATTGGGTGGCTCCTTCCTCAAACGACCTTTTCTCGGCTATGGGTTGGACTTCTCCGGAAGACGGGGACAGCTTGCCAGCCTCCGGGACCTGCGTTTATGGCGCGCAATCACGTCTTTCCCCTCAACGCTCGGTGTCGACAACCGGTAGGAGCACAAAGCTCATCTTAACCAACGACAGAAGCCCAACAGTAGACGAACGAAGTGCGAGGCAACAATCAGTACTTTGGTACTACTGTGTCGTAAGTGGATAACAGCACATCCGTGTCACCGTGACTCGTAACAAGGAGAATTCGCTACGGTTCTGTACATCGTCAGAAGGCAAGCCGTAACGTTTGTGGCCCACTCTACCGCTTTTCCGATCGATTCCCAACGTAGGCGTAGAAACCTACTTTCGGATTTGGTCTGATCCCGTAATCCCACTTCCGCCGTGGGCGCACCTGGAATAGACCGCCAGGCTGCGCACTTCTGCCGTTGACAGTCCACGGTTCACGTGC
>Ga0187863_10000810_pt1 | contig 26019 bp, 28 predicted proteins | sample June2016WEW_11_1_FD_132975 | JGI IMG/M metagenome (GOLD analysis project Ga0187863, IMG submission 132975) | Peatland microbial communities from SPRUCE experiment site at the Marcell Experimental Forest, Minnesota, USA - June2016WEW_11_10 | ecosystem: Environmental > Terrestrial > Soil >...
ATCGAATCGTTGTCATCCTGCGGGCCCCAGGCGTATTCCCAGTTGCCGCCGCCGATGGCCCATGCGCCAAAGCCGATGGCTGTGAGTTTCAAATCTGAGTTGCCCAGTGTACGGAGAGATTGGGCACGGAGAGATTGCGATGCGGAAGAAACAGTCGTCGTCATAACACTTGGTTGGATGAGTGCAATCGCGACTGGTTGCACTAAGTGCGCCTTCTAGTGCACTCCAATCAGCTGAGCCCACTCCCAGAATTGTCCACGTGGAACGCTTTGAACTGGCCATCCAGGCGGACGCGGCACGCAGCGTGCGCACGCTCAGTCACACGACAGCCTCGCATAGGTAACCTGCGGCTTGTTCCTTAAAGGGCAGCGTAGAAGCGCCGAAGTGGGAGAGCACAAGCTCTGCAGGCGGGATAAGATCGCTTCATTCTTCAAAGCGGTTCTGCCGGATCGACTGCTCTTTGAAATCGAGGTGCTGCATGCGCTCTGCCACTGCAACGAGTTTGAGAAATCGGATCGCCCGGCTGTTCTGGGAAGGAAATACCATCGTTTGCGCGTTCGTAGCGCTGCACGGCGTACTGATGTGCTTCGGGGTCTACGGCGACAACACGCCCCTGTCTGCGCTGAGCGTGCCCCTGGGTGCACTGCTCGCGGCAACAGGCGTTCTGCTTACTGCCTTCTCGTTGTGGAAAGCCCGCCCGCTCTCACGGGACTAGTCGGGACTGGCCGTCCAGGCAAAGGGCTGACCCGCGTCTGACAAGTCGAGCCGGTTAAGCTCAGCTCTTTTCAAACTTCTGGGACTGCGGACTGTTCGCCTCGACCGGTTCCTGACGGAGGGAGCAGGGGCCTTCAGGCCCCTGAATGATTGCTTGCAATATGCGTGGCTTTAGCCACGGGTATTTCCGCTATGCTGCCGACATGAGGCTCGCGCCGCAAGAGACTCGGACGTATCTGGTCACCGCTGTGACGGCCCAGCGCCGAAGCCTTTTCCAGGTCACGGCCACGGCGCGACTGCTCGAGCAAACCATCCTCGACTACCGCACCCAAGGAAAGTTCCTCCCGCACGCCTTCGTCATCATGCCTGACCATTTCCACGTTCTCATAACGCCGGCTCCGGATGTTTCGCTAGAGAAAGCCATGCAGTTCATCAAAGAGGCTTCTCCTTCCGCCTCAAGAGCAAGCTGGACGTGTGGATGCGCAGCTTCAACGAGAGTCAGATCCCGAGCGAAGAGAAGTTCTTGAACTGCGTGCGGTATATCGAAGAGAACCCTGTTCGGCGCGGCCTTGTTCCGACGTCGGAAGAATATCCCTTCAGCTCCGCCATCGTAAAACCGTCGGACCCTATGCCTGTCCATTTGCGGAATTCGACAAATTAGGCCCGGGCCTAAAGGCCGCTGCTTAAGCTGCTTTGTTCAGGGGCCTGAAGGCCCCTGCTCCCTCCCCTACCACGCAACAATCCAAGGCCGATGTCACAGAGCTTGGCTGACGTTCAGATTCTCCAAGCGTTCCATGAGTGCTTCGGCGGCAGACCAGAAGAGGTCAACCATGTCGATTTTGAAGTTGAACATCGAAATGAAGACACGGTGAGGAAGACCCGAGTTCGCCGAGACGGAGCAATCGTTCAAGAATCGGCATTCACATCCATTCGCAGGGTCTAGTCATGGAGCTATCGGAGACCCGCCGCCGAACCATGCAAGCGGTTCGATCCAGTGACACAGGTCCCGAAATGATCGTGCGGCGAATGCTTCAGAAGCAGGTTATCGATACCGATTGCACGTTAAGTCTCTTCCGGGCTGTCCAGATCTTGTGTTTCCGTCAAGAAGAAAGGCTCTATTTATCAACGGGTGTTTTTGGCACGGGCATTCGTGTTTGCGTGGGTCGCGCGTGCCGAAAGCCAACCGGCAATATTGGGAGAAGAAGATCGCAAGGAATCGGGAAAGAGACCTGCGGAGCATTGAGGAGCTACTTGCGCTCGGATGGCAAGTCCGCACTCTATGGGAATGCGAAATCAAATCGATCGATTTGGGGGTACTGAAGCGCTTCATCGACGAGGAGGCTGGATAAGGGACGTTCTGCCGGGCACAACCTGATTCCGCCAAATTGATAACGCACAAAGCGACGAATGAAGAAAATGTTCCGAACGTCCGGGCACAGGTCGAGCACCCGCTCACTTCAAATCAGAAGACGCCCGATTTTCGCGTCCCCAATTCTCCTTCCCAATCTTGCAGAACAATTCTCACCATCAGCGCACAATCGAAATGGAGCAGATACGCGGACTCGGGCATCTGCTCGGTCTGTACGGAGTATGAGAGGGGACCCCCTCCCCCCTCCCGCGCCTCTGAAAAGGTGCAACTCCTCAGTACCTGCGTCACCCTAATCCTGCGCAAATCCCCACCAACACCTGTGCTCGCCAACACACGCCGCCTGGACGCCAGTCCTTCCACGCGTTCGCCCCGTGGAACATTCTCCGCGCAACCACGCCAAGTCCTTGCCTGGACGGCTCCTCAAAGTTGCTCATCGCAGACGTAGAGGGTTCCATCGTCCTCGTCGCGGAAGACGCGATATTTGCTTGAATTCTTTGGCACCCACATCGCGTAATGACTGAGAGGTTTCGAGAGAAACCAGCGAGGAGGATTGCTGCCGCACACGGCCAGCGCGCCCGCGTCCGGTACGGCCGGCGTCATCACCTGGGGAGCAGTGAGCCCGCTCGCAAACTTCACGGAGCCGCGCAATGCGATGTAGTACCGGTACTCCGTACTCCAGTGGGGAGATTTCCAGTAATAGCTGTGCCGGACCTCCACATCAAAGGGTTTGTCGAAGCCGAAGACCCGTTTGAAATTGTCCTGGTCGTCGACCCACGTGCCGCCACATCCCCCAAGAATGAGTCCGACGAGAAGCAGGACCACGGCGACTGCGAGGATTTGTCCAGTTCTCTTCAAAAGCAGCCTCTCAAGTCTTGTGCTGCGAACATCCGCAATTCGATCATCCCCTGCATAGTAAGTCCATATACTTCGCGAACCCGCATCAACAGCAGTGATAGCCAATACAATTGTTCCACGTGGAACAATCTGGAAGCGTGGAACAATTGCAATGCCACGCAAGCGTTTGCCTGGACGGCGAAATTGTTCCACGTGGAACAATTTCGCCGCGCGGAGCCTTTCAGCTTCGTGCCACCCGAGCTGACGGCCCCTGATCCACAGGTATGGTAGGGTGAATTCCATGACACTTGTGGATCGCTCCTCCCCCAGCGATGCCGCAGCCAAGCGTTCGCACGATCCGGCCCTGGATGGACTGCGCGGTGTGGCGTTAATCATGGTTTTCCTGCTGCACACCATCATTCTTCCGGAGGGCACGTTTCGAATCTTCAAAGATGTGATCGAGCTGGGACGGCTGGGCGTGGATTTGTTCTTCTGCCTGTCGGGCTTCCTGATTACCGGCATCCTCTACGCCGCGAAGAACGATGCGCACTATTTCCGGAATTTCTACGCGCGCAGAGCACTGCGCATCTTCCCTCTCTATTATTTTTTCCTGGTGCTCTATTACTTCCTGGTCGTTCATTGGCATGTGGTGCACATCGGAGCGGCCAAGACCGCGGAGGCCGCAGCCGATCTCCATTGGCTGTGGTTCTATGGAACGAATCTCAGGATCGCGGAGACAGGCACATTCATCACGTCGTCCCTGAACCATTTTTGGACCTTGGCGGTTGAAGAGCACTTTTACCTGATGTGGCCGTTTCTGGTTTTTTCTCTTTCGGCGAAACGGCTGATGGGTGCAGTGGGCGTCATCGCCTTGGGCGCGCTTTTGTTGCGCGTGGTGCTGCAAGCGCGAGGTTGGCCGGATGCGGTGATTTTGACTCTCACCCCTTGCCGCATTGATTCGTTCGCGATAGCCGGATCGGTTGCGATCGCGCAGTCGCATGCACAGTGGCGTGAGCGGCTGCAGCGCATCGCTTCCTTTGCACTTCTTCCTCTGCTGGGGTTGGCTATTTTTGCTGTCCTGCTGGGAGGCGCGTGGGAGAGCACGGTCGGGTTTTCGCTGGTCGCGATTTCGTTTTCGCTGATCATTGTGCAGCTGGGCAAGCCCGGATTGTTTCGCCGCCTGATGAGCCTGCGCGCGCTGAGAACTGTGGGGAAGTACAGCTACGCACTTTATGTATTTCATTTCCCCATACAGATCGGGCTGAACCGCACTTTATCGACGGCCAAGTTATCCGCCTACACGCACTCCCTGGCTGTGGCGGTGGTTATCAACATGCTTCTTGTCGCGATTCTCTCGTGGATTACGGCGCTGATTACCTGGACATTGATTGAGTCGCGTTTTCTTGCGCTGAAGAAGTACTTTCCCGAATCCGAGAGACGGCGCGTTTTGGCTTCGCGAAGCCGTCCATCGAAACGGGGTATGCGCATACCAGATTTTGATTGGTTCTTCAGGCGGCGATGAGGAAGCGGCCTTCGCGCATGATCTGTTCTGATCCTGATTCTGATTCGAGCCAGATGTTGAAGCCCAGGCCTACTACATCGATATGAGTGCCGGAGCGCCAGGGGGCGCCGGTGTGTTCGCCATACGGATTCCCAAAAGCGATGTGGATGCCGGGAAATTTCTCGTCCTGCAGGATGTTGCCGATGACGCGCTCGACGCCGAGGTTAGTGCCGATGGCGAATTCGCCGACGCGGTCGGAGTTTTCGTCGGTGTGGGTGTAGTCCCAGAAGTCGGTCTGGAGCTGCTTGTTCGCACTGGCGCAAGACAGGATGCGGTTGGCGGCGATCTCGATGGTGAGCGGGGTTGCGGCGAGGAGACCGTAGCGAGCGCAGAGCCAGTCGCCGACGACGCCATCGACGACGAAGGTGCCGTTGACTTCTCCGGGAGAGGTGAAGCACTCGCCGCCGGGGAGATTGCCCCATTTCTCGGGAGAGATGATGCCGGAGGTTTTGAACCACTTATAAGTGGGGTTCATGTCGGCGGTGATGTTAGTTCCGGCCGCGGTGGTGGCGCGGATTCTTGTAGCCTGGCGGACGCGGTCGAGGACTTTTTGACTTAGTCGGTCGACTAAGTTGAAGTCGGCACGCATGCCCTGGCACATGATTTCTGGAGTGATGTTGACCATGTGGGCGTGGCGCATGTGGCGGCGGTTGACGATATCCGTCATTTGCATGCGGGAGCGGAGCTCGTTGGGCTGGACCTGGACGGCGAAGATGGAGACCTGGGAGGTTTCCATGTCGGCGAGGACGGGGGCGGGCATGTCGGCGAGGGGGCGCGGGGCGAGGTCTTCGAGGAGGAAGGCGGACCATGGGCAGCCGGCAACGGCGAGTTCGGCGGCGAGTGCGGCGGCGATGGGGGCGGTTGCGATGTCGGTGATGAGGGTGACTTTTTCCTGGGGAGTGATGCGGAGGCAGGTGGTGATGGCGGAGCGGGCTGCCTGGGTGAATTCGGCGGGGTAGGGTGTGGCGAGGAGATGGGCGGCCGTAGTGGTTTCGGACATTGGTGGAGTGGTTTCTCCGGCGTGGATTCCGCGGGTTGCTGTTTTGCGGATGGATGGTTTGAGGGTATCGAAAAATTCACGGAAATGAAACCACCTGCCGTGGGGCCAACTGCCCGTCGGGCCATCTGCGGTGTGGGCTGACTTCTGAGGCTCTACGAGGTGGACTGTTTCGCGGCGCGGAGGATGGCGGCGATGCTTTGGTCGACGTCGGCGCCGGTGGTGGACCAATTGCTGACGCTGATGCGCATGGCGGTTTGATTCTGCCAGACGGTGCCTCCGCACCAACAGGTTCCGTCTTGCTGAATGGCGGCGATGGTGCTGCGGGTTTGTTCGGGAGTGCCGAAGGAGACGAGGACCTGATTGAGGACGACTTCGTTGAGGACTTGATGACCGGCGGCGCGCAAGGATTCGGCGAAGCGGCCGGCCTGACGGCAGTTGCGCTCAACCATTTCGGCGATGCCCTGACGGCCAAGGGAGCGGATGGCGGCGTAGACGGGCACTGCGCGGGCGCGACGCGATTCTTCGGGGACGAATTCGTGGGGATCGCGTTCAGTGCCGGTGGCGACGATATAGGCGGCGGCCAAGGACATGGCGCTACGGTGGGCGAGCTCGTCGGCGCAGAAGACGATGCCGGAATCGTAGGGGACGTTGAGCCACTTGTGTGCATCGGTGGCGACGGAGTCGGCCAGCTCGACGCCACTGACCAAGTGGGCATGGGCGGGCGAGGCGGCGGCCCACAAGCCGAACGCGCCGTCGACGTGCAGCCACGCGCCGCGCTCCTTTGCCAAGGCGGCAATTTCAAGGAGTGGATCGACTGCGCCGGTGTTGACGTTACCGGCCTGGGCACACACGATGCAGGGTCCCTGATGAGTGCGCAAGTTGCCGGCCAATGCGTCGGCGCGCATGCGGCCCTGGCTGTCGGTGGGGATTTTGTGCACACGGTTGGCGCCGAGACCGAGCAGGCGCAGGGCCATAGAGATGGTGTAATGCGCTTCTTCGCCGATTACGACGTGGATGGGCGGAGCGCCGAAGAGGCCATTGGCTTCGACGTCCCAAGCTGCGTTGGCGAGGACGCGATGACGTGCTGCGGCGAGGCTGGTGAAGTTGGCCATCTGGCAGCCGGTGACGTAGCCGAAACTCATGGTTGGGGGCAGGCCGGCAAGCTCACACAACCAGGAACCGGTGATTTGCTCGATCACCGAGACCAAGGGGGACAACACGTAGATGCCGCAGTTTTGATCCCATGTGGAGACGAGCCAATCGGCGGCAAGTGCGGCGGGAAGACTGCCTCCGACGACGAAGCCAAAATAGCGTGGGCCCGCCGACGCGACGGCGCCTTGCATGCCCGCGGTGGCGAGGAGGTGGGTGAGGGCTTCGGGGTCCATTCCTTCGAGTGGAAGGTGGCCTTCGTCCAGCAGGGGGCCGCCCAGTTGCTGGCGGAGCTGATCGGCGGTTAGTGTGGCGCGGACTGGTCGGGAACCGAGCGCGGAGAACCATTCAGCGGCGTGGCGTTGAACCGTGGAGAGAAGTGCCGATGTATTTTCGTGCATTCCACTTACGATACATGGGGTCAAAGCTACACGGTTTTCCATTCATTCCCCGTAAACCCTGAAGCGGTTGATTGCGTCCAACCGACGATGAGACCTCCGGATTTACTGCAACACCGACGGTGCAATCGATGCGCGGTTCAACGAGCTGAGTAATCCGAGCCGGAGGGCCGATTTCGCAGCGCGGAAACGTTCCGGCGGAGCGGCATTCATAACAATTGATGTAAGGCGCTGCCTCCCAGCGAGGCATTGGCTGTCCCGACCAGATAGTATGCTTTGAATACCTGACTTCTTTATCCTGAGGGTCTCATGGAGGACCGGGAAACTGGCATGGACACGCCGCACAGAGGCATAAGTTATCGTCCGGACATCGATGGTCTGCGCGCTGTCGCAGTAACATCGGTTGTTGCCTATCACTGTGCGGAATCGCTTGTTCCGGGCGGCTTCATCGGTGTGGATGTCTTCTTTGTGATCTCCGGCTATCTGATCGGGGCCATGGTCTACAAGGAGATTCGGGACCGCAGCTTCAGCATTGCGAGGTTTTACGAGCGGCGGGCCAAACGTATTCTTCCGGCATTAATCGGCGTATTGCTTTGCACCTATATGGCCGGTCTTCTGCTGCTTTCGCCGCGCGAACTGCAGGCGCTTTCGAGGTCGGCACTGTACACCATTGCCTCGAGTTCAAATTTCTTTTTCATGCAGAGCGCCGCCAACTACTATGCGGCGGACAGCAGCCAGAGCCCGCTATTGATGACGTGGTCGCTCGGCGTTGAAGAGCAGTTCTATATTCTATTTCCGTTGTTGATGCTGCTCATGCGCGGCAGACGGTGGCAGGCGCAATTTCTTGCGATCTCCGGCTTGAGCGCCGTTTCACTCGCAGTCTGCCTGGAGGGAAACAACTGGTATCCGGGATTTGCGTTTTACATGCTGCCTGCGCGTACCTGGGAGCTCGCCGGGGGAGTTTTGCTGGCCATGTTCGAAGCAAATCGCGGAAGTGAAAAGAGCGCAGCACCGCGGTGGGCCGTTCACGGGCTGAGCCTTTTGGGATGCGCCTCGATTCTTGCGGCGCTTTTCCCGATTGGCCCGCAAAAAGCTTACCCGGGATATGCCACACTCCTGCCGACCGGAGGCGCCATCCTGGTTATCGCGGCGAAAAATGGAATTGCCAATCGCGCGCTCGCCTGGCGCCCCTTCGTCTTCATTGGATTGATTTCTTATTCGTGGTACTTGTGGCACTGGCCGATGCTGAGTTTCGCGAATATTACATCCGACTCGCAGATTTCCCTGCACGCAGGAGTTGCAATCGGGATCCTGTCATTCGGCTTCGCGGTGCTTTCATACTTCTTTGTAGAACGGCTCTTTCGGAATTCCCCGACGCCAACCAAACGGCTGTTGTGGAGATATGCTGCGTTAGCCGCGGCGATAGCATTGCCTGCGATGGTGTTCCTATTCACAAATGGTCTGCCGCAAAGGAATCGTGAAGCTGCACTACTGGATACTCTCGACTATCCGTCTGCAAGGGGTGTGTGCCAGGCGCCCCCCTGGGCGAGGCATCCCTCACTAAGTCCGCCCTGCGTTGCAGTGGGTAACCGTCGTGCAGTTGCTTTGATCGGGGACAGCCACGCCGCCAGACTTGCCTCGACATTACGGGCCAAGAGCGAATCCGAAGGCTACAGGTTCGTTCAAATAACGAAAAGCTGGTGCCCGCCGCTTGCAGGAGGCATCTCGCGCGCCATCAATATCGCTCCTGCCTCTGCCCGGAACTGCGCCGAGTTCAATCGCGAAGGGCTTTCGTTCATACTGGCAGACCCGAGCATTCGGTTCGTGATTTTAGCGGCCCATTGGGACGATCCCTTTCAAAGAACAAACGAGCCCTATGTAAACGAGAATCAGGACCCTTCAAGTGTCACGCCGGAGCAGAATCGCGCCGCCTTTGAGCGCGGCCTCCGTGAGATCGTCGAGCGTCTCAACCTAGCTGGGAGACAGGTCTATATAGTGCAGGACAATCCGGAGTTATTTTTTGAGCCCGCGCGCCAAATGATGACGAGGGCCATAGCTGCCCGACGCATTGCGGCCGGTCTTATAGCAAGAAGCACAATGAAGAGACTAGCGTCCGACTTTGCTTCTTCTTTTGACGGCCCCGCACAACAATATTCGCGACGGTTCATTTCCGACCTGGCAACTGAGTATCCAAACGTTCAATTGATAGATCTGCGCAGTGACCTTTGCTCAGGCAATGAATGCCGCTTTGCGGAAAAGGATCGTTCTCTCTATTGGGATCACGAACATTTGACGGAGCTGGGCGCACAAATTGCTTTGAGCGGCTTTCAAATTTCTCATTAGATATGGGTATTCCAACTCTCAATAAGCGGTACCCGAAGGCTAGAGGCCGGCGCGGGTTTCAGCCGCCATGTAGTCGACTACGGCTTTGAGGTCGTGGTTGGATTCTTCGAAGACTTTGAGCTGGCGGTCGGCGCCTGTGCCGGTGGCCAGGATTGTGCGGATGCCTTCGATGGCGTCGCGGCTGCCGAGTTCGTCGACTTCCCTGTCGACGAGGACGAGATACTCCTCGATGAGGTCGCGCTCGGGGATTTCCTGCTGACGGCCGAAGTCGATGAGCTTGCCGTCGAGACCGTAGCGGACGGCGCGGAATTTGTTTTCCATCAAGAGAGGCCGGGCGTACTGGCGGAAATCCTGATTCGAGGCATGGAGGCGGTAGAGATAGGCGGCGGTGGCCTGGATGAGAGCGGCGATGGCAACTGTTTCTTCGGCGCGCAGAGGGATGTCGCAGGCGCGCACTTCGACGGTATTGAAGAAGGGATGGGGGCGGATGTCCCACCAGATTTTCTTGGCGTTGTCGATGCAGTTGGTGCGCACGAGGAGGCTGACATAGTTCTCGAATTCGGAATAGCTGGAGAAAGCGTCCGGGATGCCGGTGCGGGGGAAGTTTTCAAATACTTTGGCGCGGTAGCCTTTGTAGCCGGTGTTGAGGCCGAGCCAGAAGGGCGAGTTCGTCGCGAGGGCCATGATGTGGGGCAGAAAGTAGCGCATCGAGTTCATGATGCGAATGGCGGCTTCGCGGTCTTCGATGCCGACGTGGACGTGGAGGCCGAAGATGAGGTTGGCGCGGGCGACGAGCTGGAGATCTTTGACGACCTGGTGATACCGCGGGTCGGGATAAATCTCCTGGGTGCGCCAATCGGCGAAGGGATGCGTCGCGCCTGCGACAAGTTCGAGCTTGTGCTCACGTGCGAGCTTGATCATTTCGCGGCGGAGTTCGTAGATGTCTTCGCGGGCTTCGTTGATGTTGCGGCAGACGCGCGTGCCGACTTCGACCACAGAAGTGTGCATCTCGGCCTTGACGCGTTCCTGCAGGCGCATTTTGCCTTGCGCGAGCATCTCGGTTTCAATGTGGGAGCGCAAGTCACGCGTGACGGGGTCGACGGTCTGGTACTCCTCTTCAATGCCGAGCGAGAAGGATGGACGCATGATTCAGTCCTCGTACAGCTTGAGGGCATTGTATGTTAGTGCACAGTGGGCAGTGGGCTAAGAAGCAGAAAAACAGAGAAGCAGAGAAACGGCGATCAAAAATCTGAGCTCAGGGCTCACAAACCAGGAGAAAAGTCATTCGTTGAGGCGATAAAGAGGTACGATCCTTGCGGGGCGGTCACGATGCTGTTCCAGAACCGTCGGGACGCGGGCAGGATATTGGCGCAGTCGGTGGCGACGGTGCTCAACCTGGAGGATGCCGTTGTGCTCGGTCTACCGCGCGGCGGAGTGCCGGTGGCCTTTGAAATAGCTCGGGTGTGTGCCCTTCCACTGGACATTCTTGTGGTACGGAAACTGCGGGCTCCGGGGCAGCCGGAGCTGGCGATGGGCGCGCTTGCGAGCGGCGGAAGTTTTGTGCTCAATGCAGATATTCTTCAGTGCCTGCGGGTCTCTGACGAAGAGCTGCGCGCGGTGGTTGCGGAGGAGAAGCTGAAGTTGGAGCGGCAGGAGAAGGCGTACCGGGATAACGCGCCGGTGCTAGCTATCGAGGGGCAGACAGCGATTCTGGTGGATGACGGGCTGGCGACAGGTGCAAGCATGCGGGCTGCGGTAAAGGCGGTTCGGGGGCGCGCACGGCGGATCGTGGTTGCGGTTCCGGTGGGAGCAGAGAGCAGTTGTCGCGAGTTTGAGAGCGAAGTGGATCTGTTGGTTTGTCCGCACACGCCGGAGCCCTTTGAGGCCGTGGGGCGGTTCTATCGCGATTTTGAGCCAACGAGCGATGAGGAGGTACGGAGGCTGTTGGCGGAGGCGAGGAGAAGACAGGGTTCAGTAGTCAGTGGTCAATCAAATAGAGATCAGAACTTCCGGGCCTGAAGGCCGCACTATTGCCCAAGCCCATCTTCAAGCCTTGACTTTCTTGCCCTCTCTTGCCGCCTTCTTCTTGACTTGCTTTGGCTTTGCGGGTTTAGAGGCTTTCTTCGGGGACTCGGCTTCGCCGAGGAAGGCGGACCAGCGGAGTTCTGGAACTTGAGGGGCGGACTTTGCTTTGGCGATGGCGAGGTCTGCGACTTCTTTCACGATCCAATCGAAGTTGGCCTGGCCTACGGAGTGGAGGTCGGCGTCGGGCGCGGGGTTCATGAAGTCGATCGCGTAGGGGATGCCGTTTTCGACGGCGAACTCGACAGTGTTGAGATCGTAGCCGAGGGCGCGGCAGAGAGTGAGGGCATCCTTCTCGATACGCTTGAGGAGTTTTGGATCGTAGGCGGGCGGGTTTTGGATGTAGCGCTCGTGATGTGGTCGGCGCGGATCGTAAGGCATGATGTGGACCTTGCTCTGCGCGACGACGTAGCAGCGGAAGTACTCGTTAAAGTCGACCGCCTTCTGATACATCATGCAGAGCTGGTGCGACTGGTTATAGGCATCGAAGAATTCCTGACGGTTGTGAATGTGGTAGACGTCGCGCCAGCCGCCGCCATTGACGGGCTTCATGAAACCATGATCGCCCACATAAGTAAAAACGGCGTCCCAGTTCAGCGGGTACTCAAGATTGCGCATGGAGCGGTCGGTGGTGCCTTCGGGATGCTTTTTGTGCGGCAGGATCACGGTGGGTGGAACGGCGACGCCGAGTTTTTCGGCGAGCGTGTAGTTGAAAAACTTGTCGTCAGCTGACCACCAGAAGGGATTGTTGATGATGAACGTGCCGTTGAGAGCCGCGTGCTTCAAGAAGGCTCGATAGAAGGGAATGTCGTGAGAGATCCGATCGACGATGACGGCATAGGCGGAGGGTTTGTCGAGATGAACAGCGCCGGTGTGGACGAATTCGGCGTGAAGGCCGTCGATGTGGCGGGCGTTGATGTGCTCGACCAGGGCGCCCGGAAAGCTGTTCTCCATGCCGAACAGAATGCCGATTTTTTTCATCTTTTCCCTCCGTGTGAAATGAGTGGAATAAGCGGAGTCGGGAGCGGCCCGATTTCTGTCATCAGTGTAAGGGACTGTCGCCGGAGATGCACTGAGTGGTGGGCTTCAGTGTGGATTGCGATTAAGGGTGTTACGGTGCAAATCACCCGGCCCAAAACACTTCCCGCAATTCCTTGCAAATAAATCACTTGCATCGACTTTCCCAGCGATGCAGATCGGTGTGTCGCGCGGCACTGCATGCGACTGCCGCCGGGTTTAGATTGTTGGCCGTCGGATAGACGGAGGCGACAGTGGACTATCGAGTCATGACCGTTTCAAGGGAGTTCGGGAGTGGCGGCGGACGTATCGCGAAGATTGTCGCGGAGCGGCTGGGCTGGAGATTGATCGATCGCGAACTGATTGAAGCGATCGCTCGTTCCGCACATGTGGATCCGCAAATCGTGACGCGCTTCGATGAGCGGGTGGAATCGTGGATGGGAAGGATGAATCGCCGTGCGATGCGCGGCGCCGCGTTGGCCGCGGGGGTGGCGCCTGAGGAAGAAAACTGCTTCGATCCCGATGTGATGGGTGAGATGACGCACCGGATTGTGGAGCGAGCGCACGAGGACGGCCGGTGCGTGATTGTTGGCCGCGGTGCGCAATGCATTTTGCAAAATAAGGCGGATACATTTCATGTCTTCGTCTATGCGCCGTTTTGCGATCGCGTTTGCCGACTGCGCAGCAGGCTTGGTTCAGGCGTGAATATCGAGGAACGCATTCACGCAGTCGACGGGGAGCGGTCTCACTACCTGCAACAGACGTTCGGCAAGGCATGGAATAATCCTCATCTTTACGACTTGATGATTTCTTCTCGTGAAGATGAAGAGGCGACGGCGCAAGTGATCCTGGCTGCCATGGTGGGCGGACGGGAAGCGCTTGCGCAGGGCGAGATTGAGCACTGCGCGGAATTGCCGAAGAGCGTGTGAGCTGCGCCCGGTGCGGGCAGATGGAGTTGAGCGGATTCATCGCCCGTTTCGGTCTCGGCTATTGAGCGAGTCGCTGCAGTTGAGCCAGGTGGTTCAGATCGTGGCCGGCCATGGTTTCTACGATGGTCTTGAAGGTCATGGCGCCGCGCTCGGGGTGTGTGACTTTGCGGTCTGCGGATCTGGGCAATGTTTTGCCGATCAGCTTCAGGTTCCAGTCGCGAATCGCGAAGAAGACGGCGAGAGCCTGTGCGGCCGCGATGCCGGGATACGTGGCAGCCCATTTTTCCTGATCGAAGGGCTGGATGACGTGGTTGTCCTCGGCGAGAGTCTGGCGGAGGCGGAAGCCGAAGGCGAGCTCGCAATCGGCGAGGTGACAGACGATTTCGGCGGCACTCCATTTGCCGGCGGCGGGCGGGATGGTGGATTTTTTGGGCCCCATGGTCTCGATCAGGGTTGCGATCGCGGATGGGGTTGCGGAGAGGATCGCTTCCAACGGGCGGCCGTCGAGGTATTTGGCGTAGGGGTTGAGTTCGGACATGCGAGGCCTCCTGAATTGATTTAAATGCTAGCGAGTTAGCCGGTGAGCGAGTTAGCAAGTTAGCGCGTTTGAGGTGCCCGAAAACTTCGACGGCTTCCAATGCTTTGTTTCCTGTTTCGCTGCTTCTCTGTTCCCTACAGATATTCCTGGATCATGCGCTGCCATGTGGGCCAGTCGTGGGAGTTCCAGGTGCCCCAAGTGTAGAGCTTGTGGGGAATGCCTTTGGCACTCATGATGCGGTCGAGGTTCTGATTCTGGCCGAGGCATTGGTCGTCCCAACCCGTGCCGAGGATGTAGGCGTTGCGCCGGTAGTGGTCGAAGAACCAAGGGTCGCTCAAATTCGGCAAGTAGTGCGTGGGCAGATTGAAGTAGCAATCCTGATCGTAGTAGCCGTTGAGGAAGTTAGAAAGATCGAAGGCTCCCGACATGGTAAGCAGGCCGGTGAAGATATCGGGATGACGGAGGGCGATGTTGGTAGCGTGGTAGCCGCCGAAGCTGCAGCCCAGCGAAACAAAATGCGGGTCGTGGTTTTTCTGGCGGACGAGCGGCACGACTTCGTGGATGAGGTAGTCCTCATATTGGACGTGGCGGGCGATGCGCCAGCGCGGGGGGACGTTGCGGTTGTACCAACTCTCCATGTCGATCGAGTCGACGCAGAAGAATTGCAGGTGGCCGCCGTCGATCTGGCCGGCGACAGCGCCGATCATGTTGCGGTCTTCAAACTCGTAGAAGCGTCCTCCCGAGGTGGGGAAGACGAGAACCGGCACGCCGGCGTGGCCGAAGACGAGGAGTTCCATGTCACGGCCGAGGCGGCTGGAATACCACTTGTGATATTCGCGGTTCATGGGTCTCCCGGTCGGTGCAATTCGCCACCCCGAGGACGAAGACCTGTCCTTGGGGCTCCGGACAATTGGAGAACGGCGGTTTTCTTGATACTGTAACAGCCGCGGGTTTGTGTTTGAGAAGGAAGGCAGGGCCTGAGTCAATACGTTGAGGTTCGTGCTTTCCCAGGTCTCAAAAGCGAGATCTCCATCCCGCAGACAAAGACGTGTCTGCGGGGGCCCGGACCTGGGGCACCCATTTTCGTGCTCATTGAAAGATCGTAAAGATTCAAATTGGAAGAACAATCAGACAAAGAGTTGCCCGAGAGCGTGACGGAGGCGGAGGAGACGCCGCATCCGCGGCTGCGGCTGCATCGGGAATTCGGCAGTGTTTATTTGCCCGATAAGCGGGATTTGATTGTCTATGTCCCGCCGGGTTATGACGAGGAGACGGAGCGGACTTATCCGGTGCTCTACATGCACGACGGGCAGAATCTCTTCGACGGGCGGACTTCGTTTGTGAAGGGGCGGACATGGCAGGTGCGGGAGCATGCCGATGCGGCGATTGAGGCAGGAGAGGTTGAGCCGGTGGTGATTGTGGGTATCTACAACACTGGGGATAAGCGGCTGGCGGAATACACGCAGGATGAGAATCAGCAGATGGGCGGCGGCGAGGCCGATTGCTACGGGCTGATGATTACGCGGGAGCTGATGCCGTGGATCGCGACGCAGTACCGAGTGCGGCAGGAGCGCGGGTCGACGGGGCTCGGCGGGTCGTCGCTCGGCGGTTTGGTGAGTCTGTACCTCGGGCTGCGGCATCCGGAGTGTTTTGGAAAATTGGCTGTGCTGTCGCCGAGCGTGTGGTGGAATCACAAGAGCATTGTGGGCTATGTGAACGAGCATGCACCGCAGTTGTGGGAGCGGCCGCGGATCTGGCTCGATGTGGGCGATAAAGAAGGCCACAAGACGCTGCGCGACGTCGAGCTCTTGGCGCGCCGGCTGAAGGCGAATGGATGGCGGCCGGGCGAGAACCTGCACTTCGAGAAGGTGCATGGGGGGACGCATGACGAGGCTAGCTGGGCTACGCGGGTGCGGGCTATGTTGAGGTTTTTGTTTCCGGCCAGCGATAGCAAGCTTGCTTGAAATGCCCATTTTCAGCGATACTTAGATGTTGAGTCTTGCGCGGGCCGGACTTTTTAGTCTGGCCTTTCGTTTGGCTGGGGTGGGCGAGGAAATTCCCCCGGTGGCCGAGCGTTGATCGTATCTCCAAGAGACTCCGACAGCATTGGAATTTGAAAGGAACAGAACCGCCGTGGTCATGATTCGTTTGGCGCGCGTTGGCGCCCGCAAGCAGCCCTACTACCGCATCGTTGTGATTGAGAAGGACCGCGCCCGCAATGGCCGTTCGATTGAAGTAGTGGGGACCTACAATCCCCGCACCAGCCCCGCTTCGGTTGAATTGAAGCATGAACGCATCAGCTACTGGCGTGGCGTGGGCGCGCAGTTTTCGCCCACGGTGGCCAAGATCGTGGAGAAGCATCCGGCGGCTCCTGTCGCTGCATAGTCTCGCACTCGGTCTTTCGCATCAGGTGGGTTCGTGGGGCCGACATTTCCTCAGGGGCTAAAAGGCCCGCTTATTTGTGGGCCTTTTATGGCACGGCTCAAGTGGCTGCCGAAAAACTAGGCGTCTCGCGGCGAATCTGACGCGGTCCGTCCGCGGCTAAAGCCGGCATCGATTTTGTTGGCTCAATGCGGGGGTTAAAACCCCCGCCTCCCTCCGAGTTTTTTCGCAGTCCCATGCGCCAAGGACATGACAAGCTGTTCATCCAGATGCTGACTGGAACGCACGGGTGTGCTACTATTCGCGCACGCAACCGAACTGCCTTAATTTTGGCTGCAAACGGTCAGAGGCAAGTAGATGACCCAACACGATATGGTCGCTGTGGAAGAGCTGGTACGTGAGATCGCGCGGGCCCTGGTGGATGAACCGGGAGCCGTCGAGGTAGAGGCCGTTGGCCGGGACGAAAACACCGTCCTGAAGCTGAGGGTGGCGCCGCAGGATGTGGGCAAGGTGATCGGCAAGCAGGGACGTACGGCCCGATCGGTGCGCACGATTCTGGGGGCGGTGAGCATGAAGCTGCATCATCGCTATACGCTCGATATCCTGGAAGAGGACGACGGGGCCTAGCGAGATCGGCAGTTCGCCGGGCGGATTTTGGGCTTCATTTTGCTTGGGGGAGTGAATGACCGCGGCGGAACCATGGGTGTGGCTCGCGCGGATTCGTCGAACCCAAGGGCGCAAAGGCGAGGTCTTCGCCGATATTCTCACTGATTTTCCTGAAAAATTTGCGGAGCGGAAGCGGCTTTGGCTGTTGTCCTATGATGGCGCTGCGCGTTCCGCGGGCGCTCGTGAGGCCGATGTGCCGGCTTCGCGCGAGGTGGAGCTGGTTGGGCATTGGCTGCATAAGGGCGGTGTCGTGCTGCACTTTGCGGGGGTCGATTCGATCTCGGATGCGGAGAAACTGGCTGGACTGGTGGTGGCGATTCCGCGGGCGGAGCGGGCTGGGCTGGGTGCGGACGAGGTTTACATCGGCGATTTGATCGGGTGTGTGCTGGTGGATGTGGCTCCGCGCGGCGAAGCTGGATCCGCGCCGGTGGTTGTGGGCGAGATCGAGGATGTGGATACGGCGGCCGGGCCTGCTCCGTTGCTCGTGGTGCGGGGAGCGCGGGGAGAGGTGCTGGTTCCGTTTGCTCAGAGCTATCTGCGCAGATTGGATGTTGAGGGGAAGCGAGTGGAGATGGCGTTGCCCGCGGGGTTGGTTGAGTTGAATGAGGGGGAGTGAGGCTCGATCTTTGCACCAACCGTGAATGTCGCGGGGACCCCGGATGGCGAAGCTAGGATGGGGCACCCATTTTTCGTGGGGACTGTGATTTCCTGAACCTCGGGTCCTTCGACTCCCCTTCTCTGTTGAGGGTCGCTCAGGATGTGCCCGATGACAACGGTGGATTTAGGTTCGTGGTTTCCTACCCTTTCGCCAGGAAGAAGGCGAAAGGATGGGGCACGGAGCGTCGGATATCTGGGTACCTGTGTTCGTGCAGGATCGGGCGGTCAGAGACCTGATTCGCTACTGAAATGCGAGCGGTTTCCAGGCGCCGTGGTCTTTGAGGGCTAACTGGATGGGGCGCGGCGGGCCTTGGGGTGGGACTGTGACTTCGACCCAGAGCTCCTGACCGGTTTTGACGGGCAGTGGGCTTGTCGCGTGTTCGGCTAGGTAGAAGTTAGCGGCTTCGCTGAGATGCATTTGATCGCAGGACGCGCCGGACATGGCAATCACATTCTGCCCTGCGGAGACGTCGTCGGTGTCCGGGATGCGGATGGCGACTAGCCTGTTGCCGCTCACCGCTAGCTTCGCCGGAAAGACGATGGGCTGCATGGCGGCGATGGAGAAATTGTTTCCATTGGGTACGCCGTCGAGGTTGCGTGGGAATCCAGCCTGCTTGGCCGACGGCAGAGTGCTTTGGCATCCGTCGACCGTTAGCTGCGTGCTGAGGTAGCGACCGCGCATGATCAGCGAAGGGTCGTACATCGAGGCGCGAGTCCACACGCGCGGGCAGATGGAGCGCTCGTAGACGTATTTCGCGGCGATGGACGAGATCAGCAGCAGTTGAATGACAAGGACGGCCAGAGAGGCCTTCGAGAGCTTCATTGCGCGGCCTCGGTGCAGGCGGTCAGCGGCGACATTTCAGCGATGAGGCGGCGGCGCATGCGTTCGAGAGCCCATCCGCCAGCGAGAAAGAGAATGCCCAGGCCGATGAGGCCGAGGGAGCGGCCGAACTTGTCGAGGATGTTGCTGAAATAGAACCAGACGATCGTGATGGCAAAGCCGACGATGCCCAGATTGACAAGGGATTTGCTGGCCTGGCGGACACCCCACCAGATGATGAAAATGGCGAAGGCCGCGACCAGTGCGGGCGCGAAGAGATTGGGCTCGGCCTGCGAATAAGAAACAGGGTGCCCCTTCGGAAACTCGGAGTGCGTCACCCAAATGTGACTGCACCACGGCAGAACTGCTGCAACCAGGACGGCGGCGGCGACTGGGAAGAAGCTCTTGCCGAAGCGAAACAGCGTTACAAGCAGGGGCAAAACAGCGAACAAGACCCATCCCCAGAATTTGAGATGGAGGGGGAGGGATGGCCGCTCAACCCACGATCTCCAACTTTCAAGCATGTAGACGACGCCTGTTATGGCTGCAACGGCCGCAGCGGCGAATAGAATTCCCTGCACTGCTTTGCGTTTTGTTCCCAGGAAAAGCGTGAGGTAAAGGACGGACCACACGAAGAGGAAGCGGCCGAGGTAGACGCTCTGGCCGATATGGTTTTGCGCGTAGTAGGCAAGCTCGGAGAACAGCCATGCTGGAATGAGGAACAGGGTGAGGATCTCCTGGGCTTCATCGTGAAGGAGCGCCCAGCCTGCGACGGCGGCCAGAGCCCAGAGAAGAACTGCTGCGGGCCAGTGTTCCTGGATGTTGAAGATCTGGCCTACGAGCGCGATGGCTGCGCCTGTCGCAGCTGTGCCTACGGCGTGGAGCGCGGTGGAGAGGGCTCGGCAGGCGGGGCGCGTGGCGGCCCCTGCGGTGTGAAACATGGCCACCATGGCGAGGGCAAGCAGGAACCGCATGCCGGGCCCCAGCTCATCCCAATGTGCGGAGACAAAGAGCACGATGCCGCTGGCGAGCAGAAGTGCACCGAGGATCAGGGCCACGATTCCCTGCCAGCGGATGCCAGCCGGGTGCCTCTGTTTGGATTCCCAGGCACGTATGCGGGTGGCGATAGCGGGGTCAAGAACGCCGGCGGATTGCCAACGGGTTAGAAGGGGCTCAATATCGGGCATATTTCGATGGGCGTATTAGAGCACAGTCGCGCAGGAAGCGCTGTGAAATGGAGTCGTGATTCCCTGCCCCGGCGGCGTGCGGTGGACGGCGGTTTGTGCTCTGCTCGCGCAGGATGTGAGGGCTCTATGATTGACGAAGATGCGCTTTGAAATCATCACGATCTTTCCGGAGTTTTTCTCCGGATTTTTTGAGCACGGCGTGGTGCGCCGGGCCCTGAAAGAGGGGCTTGTGTCGGTGGGAGTGCGCGATCTGCGGGAGTTTACGCACGACCGGCATCGGACGGTGGACGATCGGCCCTTTGGCGGGGGCGAGGGCATGGTGCTGAAGCCTGAGCCTTTGGCTGAGGCGCTCGAATCGCTGGGTATCGCGGCGAAGGCGGAGCGAGGATTGTCGTCTGCGCCAGAAATAACGCACAAGGATGGGGCACCCAATTCCGGAGTTGAGGAAACGGCGCGAACGGGGACGCAAGTCATTCTGCTTTCGGCGCAGGGGCGGAGATTCACGCAGGCGGTGGCGCGGGAGCTCACACGAAGGGAACGTGTGATTCTGGTGTGCGGGCGCTACGAAGGCGTGGATGAACGCATCAACTCTCTGTATTGCGATATGGAGCTTTCGATCGGCGATTACGTTTTGAGCGGAGGCGAGCTGGCGGCAGCGGTGGTGATGGATGCGGTGACGCGGCTGGTGCCGGGAGTGCTGGGGAACGAGGCATCGAGCGAATTCGAAAGCTTTGGCATCATGGATTCCGCCATTTCCACCGATGAAACCGGTATACCCCGGTCGCAGCACGGATCGGGCGGGCTGCTTGATTACCCGCACTTTACGCGTCCGGCTGAATTTAAGGGAGTGGCCACACCGGAGGTGTTGCTGAACGGCGACCATCAGCAGATTCGACGCTGGCGGCGGGAGCAGCAATTGCGGAAGACGCTTGAGAACCGGCCCGATCTTCTGGAGCAGGCTGAGCTGTGCGATGAGGACAGGCGGATGCTGGTGGATTTAGGTTGGCGACCGAGCGGATGGCCAGTGGGGAGACGGCAACCGTGAGGCTGACGTCAGGCTGAGATGGTTCATCCGATTCTTCAACTGGTCGCTTATGGTGAGCTGACGGTCTGCTGGATCGTGTGGTTGGCGCTGTTTGTACAGCGGTACCGCAAGTCGGCTGGACAAGAAGAGATCGCCAAGGCTCCGGCGGCGCAGTGGGGGATTTTGCTGGACGTGGTTGGGTTTCTCTGTATCTGGGTCCATGTGCGACCAGCGGGATTTGAGAAGTCGATGTGGGAACTGATTGCGTCGATGTTGCTGGGGCCCCCCTCGGTGTTGCTTGCGTGGCGGGCGACCCGTCATCTGGGCAAATACTGGCGCTTCCAGGCCGCGCTGAATGCGAATCATGAAGCCGAAGACCAACTGCTCGAGACGTATTTTCAGGATGAGTTTATCGAATATCGAGCGCGGGTGCGGGGTTATATTCCGTTCATCCGGTAAGCGAGCGGAACAACGGCGACGAGTCAAAAAGTCTTGACGGGTTTCGGCTGCTCGGCGATTCGTCCCAATGAAATGGCGGCTACGTAGAAGTTTTCTCCGCGCGTGGGCGCGCCGGCAAGACGCCGCAACATGGCGAGCTGGCCCACGTGTGTAAGAGCGTCGGCGACGGGGCCTTGAAAGAGGCGATCGATAGGCGCGTGGAGCGGATGCTCGGAAGCAAGATATGAGTCAAAGGCCTGCAGTGTGACGAAGAACCGCTCCTTCTCCAAATCCCATGGGAGTGGAGCGGAGTTGTGCCATGCCTCTTTGCCCGCTACGATGCTGTGCGCCCAATCGAAGAGATCACCCATGTGGGCGAGGATTTGCACGGGCCGGCGACCGGCACCGGCAAAGTTGGCGAATTCTTCGGGTGCATCGTCGAGGGCGCGGGTTGCGCGATAGGCAACTGTGGCCAGCGTGTGGCGGAGCATTTCGCGTGAGTCATTCATGACCAAACAGTCTAGCTCAGGAGCGCGGGATTAGAGCGGTTTCGATTCGTGTGTTGCCATTTGAAGATCACAGGAGGGCTTGGCTGCGAGCTTTCTGTAAACTGCAGAATCGAACCGCTCTAGGCGCGGAGATCGATTCTCTGTTAAAATTGAATCTCTGAGTTCAACGCAGGAAGAAACCCATGTCAATTCATCCAGTTATGCAGCGCCTGGCCGACAAGCTGAAGCGCACCGATTTGCCGGTATTTGTCCCCGGCGACCAAGTTCGTGTCCAAGTGAAGATCAAGGAAGGCGACAAGGAGCGGTTGCAGGCCTTTGAGGGCTTGGTCATCGCCATCAACAAAGGCCCGCAGGGCACCTTCACTGTGCGCAAAATGAGTTTTGGCCAAGGTGTGGAGCGCATCTTCCCCTTCAACTCCAAAGTGGTGGACAAGGTGGAGAAGATTCGCAGCTACAAGGTGCGGCGCGCGAAGCTCTTTTACATTCGCGGACTGCGCGGCAAGGCGGCTCGCCTGAAGGAAGTGGAGCGGGCGCCGAAGGCGTAGTTTCCACAAAGAGGACCGGTTTTACAGAACCCCTGGCCGATGCGGCTGGGGGTTTTGCTTTTTATACTTGGACCATGGCCCCGGCTCCCGTTGGCATACAAAAACTTGCGCGTGTGAAAACTCCAAGATGCGGGTGGAAGCTTGAGAAGGCTGCGCAGAAGTGTGGCGCGCTGCGGATTGCGGGGCTGGACGAGGTGGGACGCGGGCCGATGTTCGGACCTGTGGTTGCCGCGGCGGTGATTCTGGAGTGCGGCACACGGTTTCGTGGACTCACGGACTCAAAGAAGTTGCCGGAGAAAAAGCGGATCGAGTTGGATGTTGAGATTCGCGCGAAAGCGGTGGCGTGGGCGATTGCGGCAGTGGATGCGGAGACGATCGATCGGATTAATATTCGCAGGGCTTCGCTGCTGGCCATGCGATTGGCTGTGGAGCAACTCTCTATCATTCCCGACTACCTGCTGATTGATGGCGTGGATACGATTGAGTGGGCCTGTCCGCAACAGTCGGTGATCCAGGGCGATGGGACGAGCTATTCGATTGCCGCGGCTAGCGTGCTAGCGAAGGTGTATCGCGATGGACTGCTGGTGGAGTTCGACCGGCAGTATCCGGGGTATGGGCTTGCTAGCCATAAGGGCTACTGTTCACGGGAACATCTGGAGGCGCTGGCGCGACTGGGGCCTACGCCGCTCCATAGGAAGAACTGGAGCCCGGTGGCACAGAGGATGCTTGATTTTGGCGAGGATGAGGTCGTTCTGGAACCGGTCACGCTGTAACCGGATTCTTGCGGCGCTGGATGTAGGCGAGAATCGGCCGCGCTAGAAGCAGGACCGCGAGAACGATCGTGAGGCGCAGCGGGCTCAACACGCCGGGTTTGACCTGCCACCAGTAGTGAATGGTGCCGCAGATGGCGGCCAGATAGACCAGCTTATGAAGGCGCTGCCAGCGTTTGCCGCCAAGCTTGCGAATGGACCAGTTGGTGGATGTGGCGGCGAGCGGCACGAGCAGCATCCACGCGGCTACGCCCACGGTGATGAAGCGGCGCTTTTCGATGTCAGCGATCATGGCGTGGATATCGAATCCAGCATAGAGAGCTACGTAGGTGAGCAGATGCAGTGTGCCGTAGAAGAAGGCGAAGAGGCCGAGCAAACGGCGAAAGCGAATGAGCCAGCTCAGACGCGGCGACAGACTGCGCACCGGCGTGACGGCCAGCGAGAGGATGAGCAGCAGAAGCGTGGTGTAGCCGGTAGTAAAGGTGATCTTTGCGGTTGGATCAGCGCCCAGATTATTGGTGACGGCTCCGTAGACGAGCAAGGCCAAAGGCCAGAGACAGGCGACCCAGGTGAGCGATTTGAGAATGAGGATGGTCTTGCGATTCATGTCGAATAGGTAGACCGGTTAGTCAGTCGATGAGATAGCGAGTTAGTAGTTCGCTAGGTCTTTCACTTTGTGTTTCGCGTGTTTAGGTTCGTGCTTTCCCAGGTCTCAGACGCGAGACCTGGGGCACCCATTTTTGTGACTGATTCAGCGGTGCGAGGCCTAGTAGTACCGCTTCAGGTCCATACCGTTGTAGAGCGAGGCGACCTGCTCGCCATAGCCGTTGAACATGAGGGTTTGGCGCCGCTGTGCGTAAAAGGGCAAACCGATGCGGCGTTCTGTCTTCTGGCTCCAGCGTGGATGGTCGACGTTGGGATTGACGTTGGAATAGAAGCCGTACTCATTGGCGGCCATGTCATTCCAGGTTGTGGGCGGCTGCTTGTCGAGGAAGCGGACTTCGACGATGGACTTGGCGGATTTGAATCCATATTTCCAAGGGAGGACGATGCGGATGGGCGCGCCGTCCTGGTTGGGCAGTACTTCGCCATAGAGCCCGAAGGTGAGGAGCGCGAGCGGATTCATGGCTTCATCCATGCGCAAGCCTTCGGAGTAGGGCCAGTAGATGGTAGATTCGGAGGCCCACTTCTCTACTTTGTGGTTGTAGTAGGAGAGGAACTGGACGTATTTGGCTTTGCTGAGCGGATCGCAGGCTTGGATGAATTCAGAGAGCGAGTACCCGACCCAGGGGATGACCATGCTCCATGCTTCAACACAACGGTGACGATAGACACGCTCTTCGAGTGGGCGGAGTTTGAGCAGGGCCTCGATGTCGAAGACCTTCGGCTGTTTCACGAGGCCGTCGACTTTGACGGACCAGGGACGCGTGGGCAGAGCGCCGGCGTTCCGCGCGGGATCGCCCTTGTCGACGCCGAACTCGTAGTAGTTGTTGTAGTGCGTTATGTCTTCAAGGCTGGTCAACGGTTCGCCGGTGGTGGAGAGGGGGCTCTTGATGGTGTCGAGTTTGGTGTCGGCGTGAACGTTGGTGCGCGGTGAGAGAACTTCGGCAGCCCTTTCGATGGCGGCTCCGGATGCACCAGCAACCACTGCGGTCGAGAGAGCTCCGCGGAGAAATCGGCGACGATTCAGATATTTGTCTTTGGATGTGATCGCCGAGGAGGGGATCTCGGGCGGTTTACCGATGAGCATGTTGCGACCTCGCGCTGCTACCAACTTCACCCATTAGACACGAGAAGTACGCAGCAAGTTACAAGGTGGATTGGGAGCAACAGTTGAGGCCTTTGGATGGATGAACTTGCGCTTACGGAATCAGGACTCGGTATGTATCGGATGGGCACCTGAGACGAGAGCAGGCAGGCTGCCGCGCGGAAATGCCGATGACTGACGCACGACGAGGCGTGTGGGGATATGCCATTCCCGTTTTCCGTATTTAGGGTGATCGGGCTCGATGCCGGCGCGGAGACCTTCGACGGCGGCTGCGGCCAGATCCCTGCAGGACATTTGAACCGTGGTGAGCGGCGGCAACATGAACTGCGCGAGGTGAATGTCATCGAACCCGATGACCGAAATATCTTCAGGAACGCGGTGGGTTGTGCGATAGAGAGCGTGAAGCGCACCGATGGCGGTCATGTCGTTGGAGCACATGACCGCGGTCGGCAATTCGGGCAGAGCGATGAGGCGCTCCATCGCCGTTATGCCGCCCTCCATGGTGTGGCTGCCTTCAACCAGATGTTCAAGGGGAGCTTTCAGACCGAGCTCGGCCATCGACTTGATGAATGCATCGCGCCTGGCCTTAGGAGAACGTTGCGACAAGGGCCCGCTGATGAAAGCGACGCGCCGATGACCGAGGGCGGCGAGGTGCTGCACCCCCTGGCGGATGCCTTCGGCGTAGTCCACCTTGAGGATGTGAATGTTGGGAAGGTCGGGTGCGGCATCCACAAACACGAGCGGAAATTCACGCTCCACGAGTTTCTTCACGAGCTCTTCTTCGACGCCGAAGGTCATGACAGCGACGCCATCCACGTTGCGCTGGAGGAGACGGCGCATGAGGCTTTCGGTGCGGGCAGGATCGTAGTTGGTGGAACCGATGAGAACTTCATATCCCTGCGCTACGGCAAGATTCTCGAATTCCTGCACGAGTTCGGGGAAGAAGGGGTTGGTGATTTCTGAGACGATGAGCCCCAACATACGGCTTCTGCCGGAGACCAGGGCGCGGGCCTGTGTATTGGGCAGGTATCCGACTTCTTCGATGGCCTTCCACACGCGCTGGGCGAGTTCCGGGTTGACGGTCGAGATGTGATTCACGGCGCGTGAGACGGTCGCGATAGAGACACCAGCCCGCTGCGCAACGTCTCTGATGCTGACGGAGGCGGGGCGGCGGCGTTCGCCGGGATTGTCTGTTGGAGAGCTCACGATGCAGCGATTCTACACCTTTTTTCTCGTGTTTCTGAGAAGCGCGTGCCGTGAATTTGAACGCTGATAGGTGGGGAAGTCTCGCTCTTGCCTAGGTTTTGGGACGAGTAAAA
>Ga0187863_10000811_pt1 | contig 25963 bp, 26 predicted proteins | sample June2016WEW_11_1_FD_132975 | JGI IMG/M metagenome (GOLD analysis project Ga0187863, IMG submission 132975) | Peatland microbial communities from SPRUCE experiment site at the Marcell Experimental Forest, Minnesota, USA - June2016WEW_11_10 | ecosystem: Environmental > Terrestrial > Soil >...
AACAACTACTACCACCCGCAATCGCTCCATGCCGCCGCCCAGGTGCTGCAAACCGCCGGCTTTGCCGTTGAAGTCCCGCGCCAACACGTCTGCTGTGGCCGCCCGCTCTACGACTTCGGATTTCTGCAGCAGGCCCGGGCCTATCTGCTGAGAATCCTCGAGAACTTCGCTCCCCAGATCGACGCCGCTGTGCCTTTCGTCTTTCTCGAGCCCAGCTGTGCCAGCGTTTTTCGCGACGAGCTTGTCAACTTCTTCCCCACCGACGAACGCGCCAAGCGCCTTCGCGAACAGACCGTTCTCCTCAGCGAATTCCTGGCTCGCCAGGTCCCGAATTTCCAGCCGCCGCAGCTTCCCGGCCAAAAAATCGTCGTCCACGGTCACTGTCATCACAAATCCCTGATGAGGATGACCGACGAGATCGCGCTCCTGCGCCGGACCGGCGCTGACGTTGAGCTGCTCGATTCCGGCTGCTGCGGTATGGCCGGCCCGTTCGGCTTCGAGAGCGAGAAATTTGCCGTCTCCCAGACGCTTGGCGAACGCGTGCTGCTGCCCGCCGTCCGTGCCGCCGCTCCCGAAACTATCCTCGTCGCCGATGGCTTCAGTTGCCGCGAGCAGATCTGCCAGAACACCCGCCGACGTGCTGTCCACTTCGCCGAAGTCATCGTCCCCCGCCCGTCAGGCAGTTGACATCCCGCACTGGTGCACCCTATGGTGGTGACAGAGATGCAAGTTCGCGTCCATCACGGTCATCACCACCATCATCATGTGACGAGCGTGCCGGCGAGCTTCCGCATTCCAGGGTAAGCGCAGCAAAATACCAGGATTCGAGAAGAGCCCGCCGGCGCAGAGAGCGCTGGCGGGCTTTTCAGTTTTCCGGCCAAAACCTCGAGGAATAGATGACCGCACCCACAATCGATTTCGCCAAGATGGATGGACTCGCCCCCGGCATTGTGCAGGACGCGCGCACCGGGCAGGTGCTGATGCTGGGATTTCTGAACGAAGAAAGCTGGCGCAGGACAAAAGAAACCGGCTTTGTTACATTTTGGAGCCGCACGCGCCAGAAGCTCTGGATGAAGGGCGAAACGAGCGGCAATCGCCTGCGCATCGTTGACGTCGCGACCGACTGCGACCAGGACGCGCTCCTCTTCCGCGTCGAAGTCGAAGGCGACGGGCTTGTCTGCCACGAAGGCACTGTGAGCTGCTTCACGCGCCCGCTCGCCACCGGCGCCGAGGTGCAGCCATGAGCGGCAAACTTCGGCTCGGAATTCCCAAAGGCAGCCTGCAGGACGCCACCATCGCGCTGTTCAAGCGCGCCGGCTGGAATGTCTACGCCGATGGCCGCTCCTACTTCCCCAACATCGACGATCCGGAAATTGAATGCATGCTGATCCGCGCACAGGAGATGGCGCGCTACGTCGACCACGGTGTGCTCGACGCCGGCCTCACCGGCATCGACTGGGTCGTTGAAAGCGGCCTCGAAGTCGAAAGCATCACCAGCCTCGTCTACGCCAAGCAGAGTCGCCGCCGGGTGCGCTGGGTTCTTGCAGTGCCGGAAAGCTCGCCATGGCAGCGTGCCGAGGACCTCTCCGGAAAAATCATCGCCACGGAGCTGGTCGAAGTCACCAAACGCTACTTCGCCGGCAAGGGCATTCCCGTGAAAGTCGAATTCAGCTGGGGTGCTACCGAGGTCAAACCCCCAACCCTCGCTGACGCTATCGTGGAGGTCACGGAAACGGGCAGCTCGCTGCGCGCCAATCGTCTTCGCATCATCGACACGGTCATGGAAAGCGAGACCCATCTCATCGCCAACCGCGCTGCCTGCGCCGATCCATGGAAAAAGCAGAAGATCGATAACCTCGCGCTCATGCTGCGCGGCGCCATCGACGCGCAGGGTCAGGTCGGCCTCATGCTCAACGTTGAGAAACCACACCTGCCTGCGGTGCTCAGTGTGCTCCCCGCGCTCAACTCGCCGACTATCTCCGAGCTGAGCGATGCGAACTGGGTCGCGGTGAACACCATCCTCGAGGAAAGCACGGTTCGAGAAGTTATCCCGAAACTCAAGGCCGCCAAGGCCACAGGAATCGTTGAATACCCGCTGAACAAGGTGGTTCTGTGAAGCTGCTGCGAACCTCGGGGCGCGGTGCGGAGGCGATCGCCGCGCTAACGGATCGCCGGAACGCCACGCACGAGCTCATTCTGCCTCGGGCCCGGCGCATCGTCGAGTCCGTGCGCCGTGGCGGCGATCCCGCACTCGTCCGGCTCCGCGCCAAACTCGATGGCATTTCGCCACAATCGCCGTTACGAATTCCCGAAGTTGAATTGCAGCTCGGGTGGGAATCAACGCCAGAGCCCACGCGCCGGGCGCTGAAGACCGCCGCTCGCAACATCCGCGCCTTTGCCGCGCGGCAGCGCCCCAAAGATTTCGACCTCGAGCCGGCGCCGGGCGTGACGACGGGCCAGCGCGTGATTCCCCTCGTCTCCGTTGGCTGTTACGTTCCCAGCGGGCGCTACCCGCTGCCCTCCACGCTGCTCATGACGGTCATCCCCGCGCAGGTTGCCGGCGTCGAGCGCATCGTCGTTGTCTCACCGCACCCTGCAAAGGAAACCCTCGCCGCAGCATTTCTGCTCGGCATCACCGAGGTCTACCGCGCCGGTGGAGCGCAAGCGATCGCCGCTCTGGCTTATGGCACCGAGACCATTCCCTGGGTGGACAAGATCGCGGGTCCTGGCAACGCCTGGGTCACCGCGGCCAAGAAGGTCGTTGCCTTCGATTGCGCCATCGACATGCTGGCCGGTCCTACCGAGATCGTCGTCATAAGCGAAACCGGCGATCCTGCATGGATCGCCGCCGATCTTGTCGCCCAGGCCGAGCACGATACCGATGCCGTCTCCATCTTCATCACCACCCAGGCGTCCCTGGCCAAAGCCGTCATCGCCGAAGTGAAGCAGTGCACGCGCGGCAACAAGATTGCCACAGCGGCGCTTACAAATCACGGCCTGGCCATCGTTGCCCGATCGGTGGAAGAAGCCCGCGACCTCACCAACCGCATCGCCCCCGAGCACCTGACGGTCGACAGCGCGGCGGACCTCGGCTGGGTTCGCAACGCCGGCTCAGTCTTCATCGGCCGCTGGTCCGCGCAGCCCCTTGGGGATTACATTTCAGGCCCCAACCACACCCTCCCTACCAGCGGTCAGGCGCGGGTGCGCGGCGGCCTCAGCGTGCTCGACTTCCTCAAACTTGTCACGGTACAGGAATACTCGCAGGACGGCGTCCAGCAGCTCGGCCCGGCCGCCATCCGCCTCGCGAACGCCGAGGGCCTGAAGGCACACGCGGACGCGATCCGCGCGCGAGGTGCCCGTGGCTGACGCTCAATTTCAGGGCTTACAGCCCGCCGCCGCGGTCCGTCGCATGAAGGAGTACCACCCGCCCCTCGGCGATCGCAGTGGTTTACGCCTGGACTTTAACGAGAACACCTTCGCCTGTTCGCCGCGGGTGCTCGAAGCCCTGAGCCGCATCTCCCGCGGCGATCTCACCCGCTATCCCGAGCGGGAGCCGGTAGAGCGCGCAGTGGCCGAACACCTCGGCGTCAAGCCACAGCAACTGTTACTAACCAACGGGGTCGACGAAGCGATTCACCTGCTCTGCCTGACGTATCTCGATGCCGGCACCGAGGTTCTGCTACCGGTTCCTACCTACACGATGTACGAGGTCTACGCGTCCGGTACGGCTGCGCAGGTCATTCACGTTCCTGCGCAAGACGGGTTCCGTTTCCCGGCTACCGCGCTGCTGAATGCCATCACCTCTGCGACGCGTCTCATCGCCATCGCCAATCCCAACAGTCCCACCGGCCAGGCCGCCCGCCGTGAAGATTTGCTCCGTATCTTCGATGCCGCTCCACACGCCGCCGTGCTGGTGGACGAGGCGTATTTCCATTTCTTCGGCGAGACGGTCATCGATCTCGTGGGGCACAGACCAAATGTAATAGTCGCTCGCACATTTTCGAAGGCCTACGGCCTCGCCGGGCTGCGTCTTGGAGTTCTGGCCGCCGCCGAAGAGCAGATGCGCTGGATCCGCCGAGCCGTCTCTCCCTACAGCGTCAACTCCGTGGCGCTGGTCTGTCTCGCCGCCGCGCTCGGCGACGAAGAATATCTGGACTGGTACACGAACGAGGTTCTGGTGTCGCGACCTTTCTTCGAAGCCGCGTTGCAGCGGCTGGGCGTCCCCTACTGGCCGTCACAGGCGAACTTCGTCCTCGTCAATATCGGACCGAAGCATCTCGCATTCGTGGAGGCCATGCGGAACCGCGGCGTGCTGGTCCGCGACCGCTCCGCCGACCCCGGCTGCGATGGCTGCGTGCGCATCACCCTCGGCACACGCGAGCAGACAAAGCAGGGCATCGGCGCGCTCGAAGAGTCGCTCTCCGCGATCGGATGGACCCGGGAGAACGCATGAAGAAAAAGCGCACAGCGATGATCGGCCGCAAGACCGCGGAAACCGAGATTCACCTCAAGCTGACCATAGAAGGCTCGGGCCGCTACAGCATCTCCACCGGCATCCGCTTCTTCGATCACATGCTCGAGCTCTTCGCACGCCACGGAGCCTTCGATCTCGACCTCCGCTGCAAGGGCGATCTCGACGTCGACCAGCACCACACCGTCGAAGACGTCGGCATTGCGCTCGGGGAAGCCTTCGACAAAGCGCTCGGCGACAAGCGCGGCATTCTGCGCGCCGGCTATTTCCTCATGACCATGGACGAGACCCTCGGCCTGGCCGCAGTCGATCTCAGCGGCCGCGCCTCGCACGTCGTCGAAACCAAAGTCCGGACGCGCCTCGTCGGCGATCTACAATCCGAGCTCGTCGCGGACTTCTTCGAAGGCTTCGCGCGCGGCGCCCGCGCCAACGTCCATGTGAAAACGATGTACGGCCGCTCGAACCACCACAAGATCGAGGCGCTCTTCAAGGCCTTCGCTCGCGCTCTGCGCTTCGCCTGCTCGCGCGATCCGCAACTGAAACAAATGTTGCCAAGCACCAAGGGACTCATGTGATCGCAGTCGTCGACTACAAAGCGGGCAACCTGACCTCCGTGATGAAGGCTCTCGGCGCCGTCGGCGCAGACGCCGAACTGACCGACGATCCCGCCGTTGTCCGGTCCGCAGACAACATCGTCGTGCCCGGCGTCGGCCACTTCGCAGCCACACGATTCCTGGAGGAACGAGGGCTGAAAGCCGCCATCCAGGGAGAAATTGCCGCAGGGAAGCCATTCCTCGGCATTTGCGTTGGGCTGCAATGGCTTTTCGCGGGCAGCACGGAAGCCCCCGGCTGCGCCGGCCTTGCCGCCTTCCCGGAAACCTGTGACCGCTTTGCGCCGGGGCGGAAAATTCCGCATGTGGGCTGGAATTCTCTCTCCATCCGCCCCGAGTCCAGCCTTTTCGCGGGCGTTCCCGACGGCAGTTTTGTTTACTTCACGCATTCGTATCGCGCCCCGGTCACAAATGCCACCGTCGCGGTGACAGAATATGGCGAGCCCTTCAGCGCGGCCGTCGAGCGCGACAACGTGATGGGCGTCCAGTTCCACCCGGAAAAATCAGCCGAAACGGGGCTGCGGGTTCTTCGCAACTTTTTGGAGTGGCGACCATGCTGACCAAACGCATCATCGCCTGTCTCGACGTAAATGCCGGCCGCGTGGTCAAAGGCGTGCAGTTCGTCGACCTCGTCGATGCCGGGGACCCCGCGGAGCTTGCCGCCCGCCACGCTGCCGCGGGCGCCGACGAAATCGTCTTCCTCGACATCACGGCAACCCACGAAGGACGTGGGACGCTGCTCGACACGGTCAGGCGTGCGGCGCGTCAGCTCTTTGTGCCGTTTACAGTGGGTGGCGGCATCCGCACCGCAGACGAAGCCGCCGCGGTCTTCGATGCAGGGGCGGACAAGGTCAGCATCAATTCGGCGGCGCTCGCCCGGCCGGAGCTGATCGGCGAGGTCGGCGCCAAATTTGGCGCTCAGGCCGTGATCGTTGCGATCGACGCGCGACGCGCCCAGGGCAACGCAACCCCCGACAATGCAGAGGTCTTCACCGCCGGGGGTCGCACGGGGACCGGCAGGCGCGCCGTGGAATGGGCGCGCGAGGCAGAGGACCGCGGCGCCGGTGAGATCCTGCTCACCTCCATGGATGCGGACGGCACTCGAGCCGGCTTCGATTGCGAACTGACCGCTGCCGTGAGCGAGGCGGTCCAGATCCCCGTGATCGCCTCCGGCGGGGCAGGCAACTCGCGCCATTTCGCCCGGGTTTTCCAGGAAGGAAAAGCCGACGCCGCCCTCGCGGCCAGCATTTTTCACTTTGGCATCGCCGATGTGCGGGCCCTGAAGGACGAACTGCGCCGCGAAGGCATCCTTGTGAGGCTGCCTTGCTGATCCCTTCCATCGACCTCATGGGTGGCCGCATCGTCCAGCTCGAGCGCGGGGAAGAGCTGCGCCTGGCGTTCGACGACTTCGAGTACTGGATTACGCGCTTCGCCCGCTTTCCGCTGGTGCAGCTTATCGATCTGGACGCAGCCAAGGGAGTGGGAGACAACCGAGCGCTCATCGAACAAATTGCAAAACGCCTGCCGGTGCAGGTCGGGGGCGGCGTCCGATCGGCCGATCAGGCTCGCCTCCTGCTCGAGGCTGGCGCGCACCGCGTCATCTTCGGCTCTGCTCTCTTCCGCGACGACGGAATCAACCTGGAAGCCGCGGCAGAGATCGCCGCTCAAATAGCCCCCGAGCATTTTGTCGCAGCTGTCGACACCAAATCCGGCAGGATCGCCGTTCGTGGCTGGCGCGAGCAGATTGACGTCACGCCACAGCAGGCCATCCAAGCCCTTGAGCCGTATTGCGGCGCATTTCTCTACACCTACGTCGATTCCGAAGGAACCATGAGCGGCTTTCCCATCGAGATCGCTCTCGCCCTGCGTCGCCTCACCTCGCGCCAGCTGATCGTCGCCGGCGGCATTCGCACCCAGGAAGAGATAGACGCCCTCGATGCAATGGGCGTCGACGCAGTCGTCGGCATGGCTGTGTATTCAGGGATTCTTGCGACCTAAAGATCGAAAAGCCCCGCGATTTTCGACCTCTGCACACCGAAAATGCTCTAACCTGAAACGTCCGGATCGGCAGTTGAGGCCCAATGACCACCAAAAGCAAACGAATTCATCTCGCGAAACGCCTCGATGAGGTCGGCTTCTCCGACATCGTCCAGATCCGCAACAAGGTTCTGGAGCTTCGGGCGGCGGGCCAGCCGGTCCACGCTTTCCACGGCGGCGAGCCCTTCTTCGAAACGCCCGATTCCATCAAGTACGCTTTGCTGCGCGCCGCAGTCGAGAATCGCACCCGCTACGCGCCATCCTCCGGCATCGATCCTCTGCGCACCGCGATTGTCCGCAAGCTGCAAACAAAAAACCGTATCGACGCCACCCTCGAAGACGTGATCGTAACCGTCGGCGGAGCGCACGCGCTCTATGCCGCGTTTCAGACGATTCTGGACCCAGGCGACGACATTTTGCTGTTCGCGCCTTACTGGACGCCCATTCGTGACATGGTCACCATGGCGCAGGCCAGGCCGGTGATGGTGCCGACGTCGACCGCGCGGCGCAACGGTCTTACCGCCGCGCTGGAGCAGTTCTCCACGCCCGCCACACGCGCCATCTACTACAACACGCCGCAGAATCCGTCGGGCGTCGTTTTTACCCGAAAGGAAGCCGAGGAAGTGGCGGCCTTCGCCATCAAACGCAACCTCATCGTGGTCGCCGACGAAGCCTACGAGGATCTCGTGTACGAGGGCGAACATGTCTCCATTGCATCGCTGCCCGGCATGGCGGAGCGGACCATCACCGCGTACACCTTCTCGAAGACCTACGCCATGACCGGTTGGCGCGCCGGATATGCCGTGGCCCAAGAGCCGTTCATGACCGGGCTGCGCAAGCTCGTGCTGTACTCCACCAACGGCGTTTCGACGCCAACGCAATGGGCGGCACTCGAGGCGATGGCGATCCCGCAGGAGACAATTGCCGCGCGACGCGAGGAGTACCGCCAGCGCCGCGATCTGCTGGTCACAGGCCTGAATGAGCTGGGCCTTGCCTGTGATCTGCCCGCGGGCGCTTTCTACGCGTTTCCAGCGGTCACGAAGATTCACAAGGACAGCCGCCGCGTCGCTACTCTGCTACTCGAAAAGGCGCATGTGGCAACGATTCCGGGCGTCGTCTTTGGCGCTCAGGGCGAAGGACATGTGCGTTTTAGCTATGCGGTTTCCCCCGATGCCATCGGCGCTGGCCTCGAAGCATTGCGCAAGATCCTCAACTAGCAGGCGTTGGCGCACAATGGCGCCTTCTTCGAATGAGGAAACCGTAATTTCTGTATCCTTCCGGCCTCTTATTGCGTCAATTAGATGCACTGGTAATTACAGATTCCGTAGTTTCCGCATCTATGCGCATATTGTCATTCTCCTCCGCAAGGCAATGGCTGGCTCTGTTCGCTCTCGTTGGCCTGTCGATGGCGTGCGCTTTCGGCCAGTCGGGCGACAACAGCGCGCTTCCTGACGATCCCAGCACGGCATTGAGTCAGAGCGCAAACGGGCCGTCAACGCCTGTTGCTGCTTCCCAGTCTCAGCAGGCTGCGCCGAAGAGCGATGCGCAGAATGGCAGCCTCGAAGGCAAGCAGACCAAGCGGATCCTCGGCATCGTCCCCAACTTCCGTTCCGTGTCGGTGGATGAGAAGCTCCCGCCCGAATCGGTAAAGGACAAGTTCAAAGAAAGCTCGGAGGACGCATTCGACTACTCCGACTTCATCTTTGTCGCACTGCTGGCAGGGGTGGATCAGGCTGAGGGTTCGTATCCGGAGTTCCATCAGGGAGTGGTTGGCTATGGCCGCTACTACTGGCACGATCTGGTCGATCAGGCAGACGAGGATTACCAGGTGGAATTCGTCTTCCCCGCCGCCCTGCATCAGGATTCGCGGTACTACACGCTCGGACGCGGAGGCTTCCCTAAACGAATCTTCTATGCGTTCAGCCGCATTGTGGTTACGCGCACCGATAACGGCAACGAAACCTTCAACACGTCCGAAATCGTCGGAGCCGGAGCGGCCGCGGGTATCTCCGATTTGTACTATCCCTCGCGTGAGCGCACGTGGACCAAGACCGGGCAACGCTGGGTGCTGAATATGGGTCTCGATGGCGCCACCTTCTCCTTCAAGGAATTCTGGCCCGACCTGAATAACAAATTCTTCCACCAGAAGAACTGACTCCCGACTTTTCGGTCTCCGTGAACAGACCCGCGACGCGGTAGCATCGAAGCATCCCTCCAGGAACCGGAGCCGCCTGCATGCTCAAAGTTGGAGTGCCCGATGCTGTCGATCCGGACTTGCTCCGCCTGCTGCCCAGGGGTATTTCCCTGGAGCTCATCCCGCTCCAGCCCGAGCGCCCGTTCGATGTCGAATTTTGGATCACCCCGCCCTGGACCCACCAGTCCGAGCAGCAGTTCCCGTTTCTTCAGGGACTCCGCGTCGCCCAGGCTACCGTTGCCGGCGTCGATGGCTTGCTGAAGCTCATCCCACCCAAGGTTGTTCTTTGTGATGCGCGCGGCGTCCATACCATCTCGACCGCGGAATGGACGGTCGCCGCCATTCTCGCCTGGACCAAATATTTTCCGTTGTTCGACGATCTGCGGCATACCGGTGTCTGGGCGCGCCGGAAAGAGGCTCAGGAGCGCTATTACGCTTTGCATCCGCCGGTGAAGCGTCCCTACCCGCATATCCTCTGCGAGGAGCTCCACGGCCAGAGTGTCCTCATCGTCGGCTACGGGGCCATCGGACGCGCAATTGAAGAGCGCCTCCAGCCCTTCGGGGTCCAGTTTGTCCGCATCGCCCGCAAGGCGCGGGACGGCGTCATTGGCGTGGAAAAGTTGCCGGACCTCCTGCCCTCCGCGGACGTTGTCGTTCTCATCGTTCCTTTCACCAGGGAGACGACGCACATGATCGGCGAACGGGAGCTGGCTCTCATGAAACAGGGTGCGCTGCTGGTGAACGCGGCCCGGGGCCCCGTCGTCCAGACCGATGCGCTGTTGGCCGCTCTGCACCAGGGACGCATCCGCGCCGCCATCGACGTCACCGATCCTGAGCCGCTGCCGGACGGTCACCCTTTGTGGAGCGCGCCGAATCTTCTCATCACGCCGCACGTTGCCGGATCCACGCCCATGTTCATGGTCCGCGCCATGGAGTTCGCCGCCTCCCAGATCGGACGCTACCTCCGCGGGGAGCCACTGGAAAACGTCGTCACCGGCGAATACTAGGGCCGGAGGCCGAAGTTCGGTTTCTTGACCCGCCTATTTCGCAAACCTACAATCTAAACAGGAGCAATTCACCTTTTTCCGGGTGTCGGGGTGGTTCTGCATGGGTTCTGAACTGCGATTAAGTCCTCGCGAACGCGCCGTCCTGACGGCCATTGTCGAGACCTACATTGCTACCGGGGAACCGGTCGCGTCGCAGGCCCTCGCCCGTCACTTCGGCAACAAGGACGGGATGAGCTCGGCGACCATCCGCAATGTCATGGCCTCGCTCGCCGAGGCCGGCCTCCTGGATCAGCCCCACACCTCCGCGGGGCGCATTCCCACCGCTCGCGCCTTCCGCTTTTACGTCGAGCATCTCGGCGGCCCCCAGGTTGCGATTCTCGCTCCCGAGCGCCTGGAGCAAATCGAGGAGAGTTTCGCCGGAATCGGCACCAGCCAGCAGTACCTGGAACGCACGTCGCACGTTCTGGCGCTGATTTCCAGCGGACTCGGCGTCGCCCTGGCCAGCACCCAGGAGCTGCACACTCTGGAGCACATCCATTTTTCCCGGGTTGTCGCGGGCCGTGTGCTGGCGGTGGTCATTACCAAGGCAGGCACGGTGCTGGATCGTGTGCTGATGCTCGATCACGATCTGACCACCACTGAGCTGGAAACCGCGGCGCGCTTCCTCAACGAGAATTTCCACGGCTGGTCCATCGAGCGAATCCGTACCGAGCTCGCGCGCCGCATCGAAGCGGATCGCAGCGAGTATGACCGCATGATGCAGTCGCTCGAAGAGCTGTACCGCAAGGGCGCTTTGGCCACCGAGAGTGGCGCGACGCCGATCATTTTTGTCGAGGGCGTAGCCAATCTACTGGCGGGGGAAACCGACCGCGAACGTCTGCGGACCATGCTGCACGCGCTCGAAGCGAAAGAACGGCTCATCGAGCTGCTGAACGCCTACGTCGACGCCCGGCAGCGCACCGTTCGGGTGGTAGTCGGTCTGGAAGACGCGATTCCCGAGCTGCGGGACTTCGTTCTGATCGGGGCCACGGCCCGGCTCGGAGCGGAGAATCTGGGTACGGTCGCCGTCATCGCTCCAACGCGCATTCAATATCAGGAAACAATCAACGCAGTGTCTTACATAGCACAGCTTTCCGGCAGAATTTTCCAGCCGCCGCAATGAGGCGGCGTAGCTGCGTACCGGAATCACCAACGGCAGGCGCCCCACGATCAACCCGCCTGTACATCGGAGTCGAGTCAGAAATATGCGTCGAATTATGGTGGAACCAAAACATGCCGCCGGGGACAGAATTCAGGCGGCGCAGGAAAATAATCCCGACAGCGGCTCGCCAGGCGCCGTGGCTGCGGGCGTGACTGACCGAGACGAGGCGAAGGAGCCCCTGATCTCGGTCGAAACCGCGACCGTCCCGAAGGAAGAGTACGATCGCCTGAAAGCGGAGCGCGACCAGCTCTTCGATCGCTTTGCGCGGCTACAGGCCGACGTCGAAAATTCCCGGAAACGGGAAACCCGCGAACGCATCGAGTTTCGCGATTTCGCCGTCTCGAATGCGGTAGAGCAGTTTCTTCCGGTGCTGGACAATTTCCAGCTGGCGCTCCGCTCAACCGGATCGACGGACCAGCTCCGTACCGGGGTCGAGCTCATCGTGAAGCAGATGGAAGAGGCGCTGCGTTCGCTCAACGTCCAGCCGGTCGAGGCGGTCGGCGCTACTTTTGACCCGCGCGTGCACGAAGCGATCGAAATGGTAGAACGGAACGATCTGCCCGATCATCAGGTATTCGAGGAGGTGCGCCGCGGGTATCGGATTCGTGATCGCCTGCTGCGCCCCGCCCTGGTCCGCGTCGCCAGTAACTCGCTGCAGAAGGAAGCATGAGCAGAAACGACAACGTGATTAAAGCCGATTACTACGAAGTCCTTGGCGTTTCCCGTACGGCGTCCGATCAGGAGCTGAAAGCGGCCTATCGCAAGCTCGCCCTCCAGCATCATCCCGATCGCAACCCCGGCAATTCCGAAGCGGAAGAGCGATTCAAGTCATGCAGCGAGGCCTATCAGGTCCTCAGCGACCCGCAGAAGCGCGCCGCCTACGACCGTTACGGCCACGCCGGGCTCGGCGCGGCGGGCTTCGACGGCAATCCTTTCGGCGCCCAGGACATCGGCGACATCTTCGGCGATCTCTTCGGCGAGATGTTCAACATCGGCGGCAGCCGCCGTCCCTCGCGGGTCCAGAAGGGCCGCGACATCCGCCACGACCTCACTATCGAATTCGAGGAAGCAGTCTTCGGCAAAGAGACGAAGGTCACGGTTCGCCGCATGGAAGCCTGCAAGGACTGCCGCGGCGCAGGAACGGCCACCGGACGCGGACCGTCAACCTGCCCTCACTGCCAGGGGCGCGGGCAAGTCCGCTACCAGCAGGGATTCTTCTCCATCGCCCGTGCCTGCAGCGCATGCGGCGGCACCGGAACCGTCATCAGCGATCCCTGCCATACCTGCCGCGGCGAAGGACGCGTCGAGCGCCAGCACGAAATCTCCGTGAGCATCCCGGCGGGCGTGGAAGACGGCACGCGCATTCGCTACCAGGGCGAGGGCGACGCAGGCCGCTTCGGCGGACCCGGCGGCGATCTGTACATCGTGCTAAGAGTTCGCCCGCACAAATTCTTCGAGCGTGAAGGGAACGATCTGCATTGCCTCATCCCCATTTCCTTCCCTCAGGCGGCACTGGGCGCGGAGATCAATCTCACCACGCTGGATGGCGAGGCGAAGCTCAGGATTCCCGAAGGAACGCAGAGCGGGCAGGAGTTTCGCATTCGCGGCAAAGGTGTTCCTCATCTCAACGAATACGGGCGCGGCGATCTCGTCGCTCAGATTATCGTCCGCACGCCCACCAAGTTGAACAAGGCTCAAAGGGAGCTGCTGCGAGATCTGGGCCAGACCATAACGGTGGAGAACACGCCGGCCGCGCGAGGCATTCTTGAGAAGGTGAAGGAGATGTTCTCCTGAGAACTGCGAATGTTCAGGTTTGTGCGAGTCTCGGTGGCCGCACCGCTTAAACTCCAAACTCTGCTTCTTACTCCAGTAAGGCCGCCGTGACGGCCATCGCGGTGATCGCCGCCGTCTCTGCACGCAGGATGCGCGGCCCAAGACTCACCGGCTTCCAGTTCTCCGTATCGAAGAGCGCCTCTTCTTCCGCCGCCCATCCACCTTCGGGCCCAACTGCCATCCGGATCGCTGGCACATCGTCCCCGGCAGCGTCCAGCGCCTCACTGAGCGCGTGGCGCAGCGTCGTGGAGCGCTCCTGCTCCGCGAGCACCAGGCGCACCGCCTGAGCATCGCCCTGCACCGCCGTCTTCAGCGGCAAGGGGTCTTCAATGCGCAGGACATCGGACCGCCGAGCCTGCTTCGACGCTTCCAGCGCCAGCCGGCGCCAGCGCTCCACGCGGCCCGCTGCAGCCTGCGCGAGATGCTTCTCGCTGCGGCGGGCGATTACCGGCAGGATGCACGCGGCTCCCAGCTCGGTCGCCTTCTCAATCGCCCACTCCATGCGATCGAACTTGAAAACGGAGAGCAGCAGCGTAACGGGCAAAGCGGGATCCGCCTCGACCTCGGCGACCAAATTGAACCGGACTGAATCACCGGTGATTCCCGCAACCACGCTATGCCATACCCGCCCGCCGGCCACAACATCGAACTCCATCCCCGGCTGCGCGCGCAGTACGCGGATCAGATGCGCAGCCTGATTGCCTTCGAGCGATGCGGTCGCTTCATCCCACGTGTCGGCGATCCAGCGGCGGCGCGTCACAAGTCAAGCCTACAGCGAGCAGCGAGAGGCGCCGCGAAATCATCGCTCCTGGTGCGCCTGTGTTGACTGCGGGAAGAAAGGCCCCAAAAAGCCTCGGGGGGACGCTTATCGCGTCCCCCCGAGGTGTTGCCGATGTCCTCTTACTTTTTCTTTGAGGACTTCTTGGCTGCCTTTTTTGCGCCCTTCTTAGCTGCCTTTTTCGTTGCCATGTTTTCTATTCTCCCTTTTCGATGTCAACATCGAAGTCTGCAACATAAAATGCTGCAGTTAACGAATGTATAGAGTTCCACGCATACAGTGTCAAGGAAAAAATTCAGTTTTTCTCTACAACTTTTTTCTCGCGGAGTCGTGCGCGGCACAGGACCGCGCAGGACTTTTTCAGAACGGATGGAAATGTCGCAGTAACGCGAGCATGATTCCGCTGAAAATGTCGTGCCACGCATGAGCGATCATTCCAGGCCGGAGACTGTTGCGCGCAAACACCAGCACACAGAAGAGCGCGCCGTACGCGGTGATCGCGATCATGCCCGCCGCGCCTTCGTATCCGTGACTCACGCCGAACAACAGCGATGAGCACGCGACACCCAGCCACAATCCGGCGCCCATAGACGAGAATTGCCGCAGAAAATAGCCGCGGAACACGAACTCCTCGCAGAATCCCGCTGACAGGCTGAGCCCGATCCACAGCAGCAATTCAGCTGGTGTGCGGGGCGCAATCGCCATCAGTGTCTTTTGTGGTGCCGAGAGATGCAGCGCGCGCAACAGCAGGCCGATCGTCATCAGGATGGCAAACGCGGCAATCCAAAACGCGGCTGCCGCTGCGAAATCTTCTGCAAGCGCCTGCCAGCCGCGGCGAAATGCCAGCATCCCCGTGAACGATGTCCGCTTCAAGTGCAGCCCCCACCACACAAGCAGCAAGAGCGTCCACTCGGCGCAAATCCCAAAAAGATAGCGCTCGACGTGGTGCGCGGCCAGGGCGTCGTGGTGCGCCGCCCGCGTGCTCAACAGCGATCCACCCACCAGCAGCAAAGCGATCAGCGCCGTGTGCCACCATGGAGCCACCGGCCCGGCGACGCGGCTCTGCGGCGAAGACATTGATTCTGTCGGCACATCGTGCATCAGGTCCACGCTCTCTGTTATCTTCCTCTGGATTCTAAAGGTCGTCTCGGGCATCTAATCAGTTAAGGGAGTGGAAATGGACGAAATTGTGATCGTCTCCGGCGTGCGCACGCCGGTGGGCAAGTTTCAGGGTTCGCTCTCCGACGTCTCCGCGACCCGTCTCGGCGCCGTGGTGGTGCGCGAAGCCGTGCAGCGAGCGCATCTCCAGCCGGAGCAAATCGACGAATGCATCATGGGAAACGTTGTGTCCGCCGGGCTCGGGCAAAATCCCGCACGCCAGGCCGCGATCTTCGGCGGTCTGCCTCCCGAGGTCAGCGCGGTCACCGTCAACATGGTCTGCGGATCGGGCCTTCGCGCCGTTGCTCTCGGCGCGCAATCCATCCAAACCGGTAACTCCGATATCGTCGTCGCCGGCGGTATGGAATCGATGACCAACGCCCCTTACCTGCTCCCGCAGGCGCGCAGCGGCTTCCGCATGGGCAACGCCGTCGCCGTCGACAGCATGGTCAGCGATGGTCTCTGGGATGTCTACAACGACTTCCACATGGGCCAGACCGCCGAGCTCGTCGCCGAGAAGTACAGCATCACCCGCGAGGATCAGGATTGCTTCGCGCTCCTCTCGCACCAGAAGGCGGCTGCGGCCTGGCGCGAAGGCCGATTCACCGCCGAGGTCGTGCCCGTCGAGATTCCCGCAAAGAAGAAAGGCCAGCCGCCCACGTTCTTCGAGCGCGACGAGTCCATTCGCGAGGACACCACCATCGAAGCCCTGCGTGCGCTCAAGCCCGCGTTTAAAAAAGATGGCACCGTCACCGCCGGAAACGCTCCTGGCGTCAACGACGCGGCCGCCGCGGTTGTGATCATGTCAGCCGCGAAAGCTCGCGAGCTCGGTCTCGCTCCCATGGCCCGGATCGTGGCCCACGCCACCAGCGGCATAGATCCTAAGTGGGTCATGATGGCCCCGGTCAATGGCGCACGCAAAGCCATCGCGAGAGCCGGATGGACCATCGACAGCGTCGATCTCTTCGAATTCAACGAAGCCTTCGCCGCGCAGGCCCTCGCCGTCACCCGCGAGCTTGGCGTGCCCCCGGGAAAGGTCAACGTCAACGGTGGATCGGTCGCCATCGGCCACGCCATCGGCGCCAGCGGCGCGCGCGTGCTCGTCACCCTGATGCACGAGATGATCCGCCGCAACGTGCATCGTGGTTTGGCAGCTCTGTGTCTCGGCGGCGGCAACTCCGTCGCCATGTGCATCGAACGATAGGCTGGAAATCGGTGCTCCCCGCCCCCCACCGGCCGGTTTCGTCACGCTCCAGTGCGACCGCGTCGTCTGCTACAGCCGCCTGGCCGCCAAACTCTAATCCCTAAGCTCTGCGTCTTAACACTCGATTATGTTCAGGGCCAGCCCCGCCAGCGAAGTCTCCTTATAGCGCGACTGCATATCGAGCCCGGTGAGGTACATCGTCCGGATCACCTGATCGAGCGAAACCTTGTGCCCCTCCGTCTCGTTCATCGCAAGCCGGCACGCCTGCACTGCCTTCACCGCGCCCATCGCGTTGCGCTCGATACACGGGATCTGCACGAGGCCCCCAATCGGATCGCACGTCATGCCCAGGTTGTGCTCCATGCCGATCTCCGCAGCGTGCTCCACCTCGTCGTTGGTCCCGCCCAGCGCCGCCGCCAGCCCGCCCGCCGCCATCGAGCACGCAACGCCCACCTCTCCCTGGCACCCAACCTCCGCGCCGCTGATCGACGCATTCTCCTTGTACAGAACGCCCACCGCCGCCGAGGTTAGGAAGTAGCGCAGGAGGCCCTCCTCGTCGGCGCCGGGTATGAAGTCGCGGTAGTAGCGCGCGACCGCCGGAATCACCCCCGCTGCTCCGTTCGTCGGCGCGGTCACCACCCGGCCGCCCGCTGCGTTCTCCTCATTCACCGCCATCGCGTAGACCGTCACCCAGTCCAGCGGAGCCAGCGGGTCCACCGACCCCTTCCCGCGCAATCGCTCCGCCAGCCGCATCGCACGACGCCGCACCGCCAGTCCGCCCGGCAGGATCCCCTCTGTCGTCATCCCGCGCTCGATGCACGCCTGCATCACGCTCCAGATATGCAGAATGCCGGCGCGCACATCCTCGGGCTCACGCAGCACGGATTCATTGGCCAACATCACCTTCCAGATCGGCGCGCCCTGCTCCTCGGCCATGCGCAGCAGCTCCGCCGCGCTCGAAAACGGATAGGGCATCGCCACGCCGGCCGGAACGGCTTTGGGCGCGGCGTCCTCGCCGTCGGCAACGATAAATCCGCCTCCAATCGAGAAATAAGTGCCGGACATCAGCACATTTCCCGCCGCATCGAACGCGCTGAAGCGCACCCCGTTCGGGTGCTGGGTCACCGCTCCCGGAGGAATCATCTGATCGCGGTGGAAAATCAGGTGCTCGGCTTCACGAAACGGAATCGCATGCGACCCCAGAATCGCCAGCCGTCCCGAACTGCGAATCTCCACCAGCTTTGGCCCGATACTCGCCGGATCGATCGTCGCAGCCTCTTCGCCACTCAAGCCCAGCAGCACAGCGCGATCTGTTCCGTGCCCAAGTCCGGTCAGCGCGAGCGATCCGTAAAGGTCGACCCGAACCTCAGCCACCCGGTCCAGGAGGCCCGAGATCTCCAGCTCCACGGCAAAGCGGCGTGCGGCCCGCATCGGCCCCATCGTGTGCGAACTCGAGGGCCCAATGCCGACCTTATACAGATCGAAGAGACTCGTTTTCACGGGTCCGATTCTATTCCACCGCATCCACGGCGCGACACCGTCCAGACAGCGGCGCCGTCTTTCCATTCTCTATTCGCTGTCTTTACGTGCCGGCAACGTAGATGAACCTTGCCAGAAACAGCACTGACAGCGTGTACAGCAGCCAGTCCCGGCGATTGAATTTCCCCATCGCCAGATGCAGAGCTGCGTATGCAATAATCCCGAACCCCAGGCCATTCGCAATCGAAGTCGTCAGTGGAATCAGCACCAGGGTCAGGAACGCCGGGAACGCAATCAGCGGCTCCTTCCATTCAATCTCGCCCAGCGTATGCAGCATCAAACTGCCCACCACAATCAGCGCCGGAGCCGTCGCCGCCGTCGGCACCATGCTCACAAACGGAGCCGCCACCAGCGAGCACAGAAACAACAGCCCTGTGACAATTGCCGTCACGCCGCTCCGCCCACCCGCCGCCACGCCCGCCGCCGATTCGATGTAGCTCGTCACCGTCGACGTCCCCACCAGCGAACCCGCCACCGTGGCGGTGGCATCGGCGAACAGAATCTGACTCAGCCGCGGAATCTCATTGTTCGGTCCGAGCAGTCCAGCGTGTTTCGTCACCGCCACCAGCGTCCCCAGGTTGTCGAACAAATCGACAAACAGGAACACGAAGACAATCTCCACCAGCCCAATGTGCAGCGCCGCTGGGATATTCAGCCGAAACGCCGTCTGCGTAACGGCCGAAATACTATACGGCGCAGGATTCCAGTGCACGAGCCCGAACGGAACCGCCGCCAATGTGATCGTCAACACGCCGATCAGGATCGCTCCGCGCACCCGCCACGCCAGCAGCGCTGCCATCAACAACACGCCCAGCAGCGCCAGAAACGTCTGCGGCTGTCGCAGATTCCCCAGCGTCACCATCGTCACGGGATCCGACGCCACAATCCCCGCATTCTTGAATCCGATAAACGCGATGAACAACCCGATCCCGCCGGCGACTGACGAATACAGCTCGTGCGGAATGCTCTGCAGAATCGCCTGCCGCAACCCTGTCGCCGTCAGCAGCAGAAAGATCACGCCGGATAGAAACACCGCGCCCAGCGCCGTCGGCCACGGCACGTGCATCTTCATCACGACCATGTAGCTGAAGTACGCGTTGAGGCCCATTCCCGGCGCCAGCGCCAGCGGATAGCGCGCGATGACGCCCATGAGGATGCTGCCGAACGCCGCGGAAATACACGTCGCCGCCGTCACCGCGGGAATCGGCAGCCCCGCCTTGCCCAAAATCGAAGGGTTCACCACGATGATGTAAGCCATCGTGACGAACGTCGTCAGGCCGGCGAAGATTTCCGTTCTCCAGGTAGTCTTCAGCCCGGCAAAATCAAAATACCGTTCCAGTCGGTCGCGCATGTTCTCCGGGGTGACTGCAGGTTGGTGTGAAATGCTATGAAACCACAGCCCTGTCGGATCACCGAGAACTTTTTTCGCAAAACCCTGTCGCGTGGGCAGGGAACCGGCACGTTAGCAGGCATTCGCAGGGGCACACGAACCCGCCACGCTGCTTGATATGCTCAAAGGAGGGGTCCACACCACATTCGCTCTATGAAGTCGTTCGCCGAACTCGCCGGCACACTCCTTGTGGCGGTTTTCCTGACCGCCTGTTCGCGCTCGGACCGTCATCCCGCCTCCGCTATCGAAGCCGCCGCGACAGCGCGCAAGCAGGCGCTGGAAAAAACTCGCGCCGCCGCCGCAGTCCGCGATCAGGACCGCCAGCAGCTCGAAAACATCCCTCCGCCCTCCAAAACTACATATATGGCCATCCACACGCGCCAAAGCTGGGCGAATCCGTTCCTCATCGTCGGCAAGTCCACCGTGAACCTCACCATCATGTATCCGGATCTCGCCCCGGCCAACACACCCGGCAGCGATTTTCTGCATCCGGCAGCGGCCCGTCGCCGCGTGCTCGACCTTCGCTTAGAGGATCTGCCCGAAGCCCTCGCAGCGCTGCCTGAAAACACCTGGCCCTACGGCCGCGTCGTCGCTGTCGAAGAGGATCCGCTGGAGCAGCGGCAGGACCGCGCACCGGTTCGTCGCAACGTCGAGGCCACGATGCAGGTGCTGAACGACCTCGGCGTCGTCATCGACGAATGGCCCTCGTCCGGCGCGCACTGAATCGCGCCTCTCACGACTCGCCGCCGTCCCTGTCCACCACTTCAATGGCAAACGGAATCTCCGGTTCAGTTTCCACCTCGACATCCTTCATCCACACAATCCTCCCCGTCCACTCCAATACCGGCCACGCCCTGCGCGCAGCCGCAGCGACGTTCATCCGCTCAAAAATCTCTTTGAGCGGCTTCGCTCCCCGCGAATGGCGCAGTCGCGTGCGATCGCCTGGCCGCGGCACCCGCAGAATCGCCGGGGTCATCCCCGTGTCACGATGCGCGCCAGCGGTCATTCTCAACCGCAGCCTCACACCCAACCCCTCAACCTCGCCGGGAATCTGTGCCTCCATCGGCTCTGGCGCCAAATCCCTCGGCGCGCTTCCGGCCTCGCGCACCAGCCTCAACTCGCGCGCCGTCCTCTCCGCCCCCAGCTCCGCCGCCAGCTGCTCTTTCCGAGCCCCCTCCGGCTCGCACATCGCCATCAGCCGTTCCGTCTGCTCGAAATTCAGCCCGCATCCCAGCTGTTTGGCCGCCGCCCGCAACACGCGCCGCCGCAACGCGGGCGCCAGCCCGCGCAGCCGCTCCAGCTCAATCCCTACGCTGCCCTCATCCGGACGCGTCGACACCGCCCGCCCGCCGCCGCGCACCGGCCGCCCAGGCAGGACCAGAGATGGCAGCAATCTTCCCAGCTCCTGCTCCCACCAGCTCTCCTCATCGCGCGCAATCGCCGCCATGCGCGCAAGCTGCTCCGCGATTTGCGGATTGAACTCCGCCAGCCGCGGCAGCAATTCGTGTCGGATCCGATTCCGCGTGTGCGCCGTATCCGTGTTTGTCGCGTCCTCCCGCCACGGCTGCCCAATCGCCCGCAACCACGCCTGAATCTCCGCGTGCCGCGCCCGCAAAAAGGGCCGTAAAATCACGCCGCCCTGGCATGCAATCACGGGATGAATTCCGCCCAGGCCCTCCGTCCACGCGCCGCGCAGCAGCCGATGCAGCACCGTCTCGGCCTGGTCGTTCAGCGTATGCGCGGTGGCCACCGCATCTGCCTTGACTTCGCTGAGCAACTCCCGAAACCACGCATAGCGCAGGCTCCGGGCCGCCTCTTCCAGCGTTTCGCGCCTCTCCCGCGCCGCCGCCGGTGTGTCGACCCGATGCAAATGCAATTCCAGCCCAAGTTGCTCCGCCAGCTCCGCGACAAACCGGGCGTCCTCATCCGCGTCGGCGCCGCGAATCCCATGGTGCAGATGCGCGACCGCCAGCACCAGCCCAATCCCGGGCGCGGCCTTGGCCAGCGCACGCAGCAATCCCACCGAATCGCTTCCGCCCGACACGGCCACAGCCACTCGCATCCCGGCGCGCAGCTGGCTCCCATCGATCTCCGGTGCTCGTGTCACGTTTTCATCCTAAGTCTTATACTGCTCATCATGCTGAAAACCAGGCTGGCGACGGCCGCCGACGCTCCTCTCATCACCCGTCATCGTCGCCGCATGTTTGTTGATGCCGGACGCCGCGACGATCAGGTGCTCCAGCTCATGGCTCAGGCCCACGAGCCGTGGGTCGCCCAGGCCATCACGGACAACCGCTATCTTGGCTGGCTCACCGAAGACGACGGTAAGGTCGTCGCTGGCGCGGGCTTGCTTCTGCTCGACTGGCCCCCGCACCCCCTCGACCCGCGGTCCACTACTCGCGGCTATCTCCTTAACGTCTATGTAGAGCCGGATTATCGCCGCCGCCATCTCGCCAGCAATCTCATCGAACTCGCTCTCGCGGAAGCCCGCCGCCGCAGCATCCGCGTCGTTGCCCTCCACTCCACCGACCTGGCCCGCCGCCTTTACGAGTCCGCCGGCTTCCGCCCCACCAACGAAATGTTTTACGTCGAGCCCACTGAGTCCTGATGGCACGCGAAACAATCACCCAGCCCCCGAGACCAATAACTTCGATGAATACCAGGATTCCACTGCACCGCATCGCTCTGTCGCTTTGCGCCTGCGTGTCGCTGCTCGCGCCGCGCGTCGCACAAGCCCAGCTCCGCTCGCCATGGGACGGTCTTTCCATCGCCACTACCGACGCACCCTATAACTGCCCCGAGCCCCCGCCCTTCACAAAAACACTGAACGTCGAGGGCTACTATACCGATGCCCATCACTCCGTCATTGACGAGAAGAAGCGCGAGGCCGAAGAGAAGGCTACCGAAGCGCCGACCCACCTCGGCCAGTGGTCCGGCGAGGCCGCCGATGCATGGCTCACCAAGGGCAGCCGCGCCGCTGCGACCTGCGTCTACTCCCTGCTCGATGCCGCCGCTCGCGCACACGCCTGGTCCGGCGAAATGCCCACCGGCCAGGGCCATTACGAACAGAAATGGCTGCTCGCGGGCGTCTCCGTGGCGTACCTCAAGGCCCGCAACAGTGGAGTCGGTACTCCCGATCAGCAGAAAGACATTCAGAAGTGGTTCAGCTCCGTCGCCGATCGCGTCACCGAGTATGTCGACACTAAGAAGGTCAATCCCGACAGTGATGCCTGGAACAACCACCGCTACTGGTCTGGATTAGCCGTGGCAGCTGCCGGCATCGCCACGAACGACAAGAGCAATTTCGTCTGGGGCGTCCAGTCGTACAAGGCCGGTGTGGACCAGATCCAGCCCGACGGTGTCTTGCCGCACGAGATGGCCCGCGCCGGCCGCGCCCTCCATTACCACCTCTACGCCCTCGCGCCGCTCATCATGATCGCTGAGCTCGCCGAGGCCAACGGCATGGACCTCTACAGCTACAACAACGGCGCCATCCATCGCCTCGTCAATCTCTGCATCGCCGGCCTCCGCGACCCTGAAATCTTCGCCAAAGCCACCGGCGTCCAACAGGACATCGTCACCGGCCAGTATTCCGGTGCGGACATCGGCTGGGCCGTGCCGTATGTGAAGCGCTTTCCCAACCCACAGCTCTCCGCCTGGATCGCTCAGGCCGGAACCACTCGCTTCTGGCAATGGGGCGGCCTGCCACCCGGCGCAGATTTGTAATTGTGATGGTTGCTAAAGCCCGGCGAGGGCTGCGGCTCGCCTAGCGCAGGATCGGAAACGCGCTCTGCGGCCCGCCGTAGTCCAGATCGAAACCCAGCTGCAGCTTCGCCGCCTCCGACATCCTTCCCGGACTCCACGGCGGATCGAACACCACCTGCACCCGCACTTCCTTCACATCAGGCAGCCGCGCCAGCTTCTTCTCCACATCGGCCTTCAGCACATCCGACATACCGCATCCCGGCGCCGTCAGCGACATCGCCACATCGATCTTCTTGCCACCCTGCTCATGTTCGGCTATATCGCACGAATAGATCAGCCCCAGATCGACGATATTCACCGGAATCTCCGGATCGTAGACCGTCTTCAGCTGATCCCACACCATCCGCTCGCTGAAGGTGGGAGGGGCATGCGTCTCCGCAGCCGGCCCGCTCAGTCCCAGCGCGTCCGCATCGGTCCCTTCGATGCGATACAGCATTCCTTCCGCCGAAACCGTATAGCTCGTCCCCGCTGCCTGCGTAATCCGTACCGTCGTTCCGGCACTCAGCACCTGGTGCGTTCCCGCGGGAATCGCAATCGCCGCGCAATCGCGCTTCAAAGCCACGGTTTGGTTGGTAATGATCATCGTTTCGCCCCAGGCTACCGGCTATTCTGTAGAAACCTTCTCCTGCTGGCCTTCCAGCGCCGCCTCCAGCGTGTGCCACGCCAGCGTCGCGCACTTCACCCGCACCGGAAACTCCGAAACTCCGGAAAAAACCGCCAGCTTGCCCAGTTCGGCCTCATGTTCGTGCGAATGCCCGGTCACCAGCTCATGAAACTGCTCGAAGATCCTGTGCGCTTCTGCCTTGGTCTTGCCCTTCACGCTCTGCGTCATCATCGACGCCGATGCCTTCGAAATCGCGCACCCCGCGCCCTGGAACCCGATATCCCGGATCGCGTCGCCGTCCATCTCCAGATAAACCGTGAACCGATCGCCGCACAGCGGGTTATATCCTTCGGCTCTGTGGTTCGTTCCCGCAGGCTCCTTGTAGTTCCTGGGCGCCTTGCTGTGCTCCAGAATCACTTCCTGATAAAGATCGCGCAGCTCCGGCATCAGGCAAAAACCTCCCGCACTTTGCGGATTCCTCGCACCAGCGCATCGATCTCGGCCTTCGTGTTGTACACCGCGAACGAAGCCCGCACCGTCGCCGGAATGTGGAAGCGCTCCATCACCGGCTGCGCGCAGTGGTGCCCCGTGCGCACCGCAATGCCCTGCTGATCCAGGATTGTCCCGATGTCGTGCGGATGCACCTCGTCCAGCACAAACGACAGCACGCTCGCCTTCTCCCGCGCCGTCCCGATCAGCCGCACACCCGGTAGCGCGCCCACCACTTCGGTCGCGTACTCCAGCAGCTCGTGCTCGTGCGCGGCAATCTTCGCGATCCCGATCCCGTTCATGTACTCGATGGCCGCCTTCAGCCCCGCCACACCCGCCATGTCCGGCGTGCCCGCCTCGAATTTGTGCGGCAGCTTGTTGTATGTCGTCTTCTCGAACGTCACCGAGCTGATCATGTCTCCACCGCCTTGATACGGCGGCATCGCGTCCAGCAGCGCATGCTTCCCGTACAGCACGCCAATCCCCGTCGGCCCATACATCTTGTGTCCGGAGAACGCGTAGAAGTCGGCGTCGAGGTCCTGCACATCCACCGCCAGGTGCGGCACCGCCTGCGCCCCATCCACGACCACCGGAATTCCCCGCGCATGCGCCATGGCCACCATCCGCTTCAGCGGATTGATCGTCCCCAGCGCATTCGAAACATGACTGACCGCTACCACCTTCGTCCGTGGCCCCAGCAGCTTCTCAAACTCCTCCAGCAGAAGTTCGCCCGCATCGTTGATCGGCGCCACCCGCAGCTTTGCGCCCTTCTCCTCGCACAGCATCTGCCACGGCACGATGTTCGAGTGGTGCTCCATCGCCGTGATCAGCACCTCATCGCCGGCGCCTACGTGCACCCGCCCATACGTCTGCGCCACCAGGTTGATGGCCTCTGTCGTCCCGCGCGTGAATATAATCTCGCTGGTCTGCGCCGCGTTCACAAAGGCCCGAACTGTTTCCCGCGCTTTCTCGAACTCCTCCGTCGCGATTTGCGACAAATAATGCACGCCGCGATGAATATTCGCGTTTTCGCCCTCGTAATACCGCACCAGCGCGTCAATCACCGCCTGCGGCTTCTGCGATGTTGCAGCGTTATCGAGGTAAACCAACGGATGCCCGTGCACCATCGTGTGCAGAATCGGAAAATCCTTCCGAATTCTCTCCACATCGAACGAGGGCTGAAAGGCTTCCTCGCGAATCGGTACTGCGGCTGCGGCACTCATCCAACTTCCTCCAGCGTTCTTTCCTCGACCAGGCCCGTCAAGCCCTGCGGCGTAATGCCTCCGGTGAACAGCAAATGCTGGCCCACCAGCCGCGCGATGTGCTCCCGCGCCACCGTCGAATGCATGCGATCCACACACTCCTCGGCGAACGCCATCAGCAGCAGCTTCCGCGCTTCGAGTTCGCTGATTCCGCGCGACTGCAGGTAGAACAGCGCATTCTCCTCAATCTGCCCAATCGTCGCGCCGTGCGTGCACTTCACGTCATCGGCGTAGATTTCGAGCTGCGGCTTGGTGTCGATCTGCGCATCGTCGCTCAGCAGCAAATTCCTGTTCGTCTGCTTCGCGTCTGTCTTCTGCGCGACTTTATGCACCACGATGCGCCCGTGAAACACGCCGTGCGCCTGCCCGTCCAGAATGCCGTTGTAGAATTGCCGGCTCCCACAATGCGGGGCCGCGTGC
>Ga0187863_10000814_pt1 | contig 25907 bp, 28 predicted proteins | sample June2016WEW_11_1_FD_132975 | JGI IMG/M metagenome (GOLD analysis project Ga0187863, IMG submission 132975) | Peatland microbial communities from SPRUCE experiment site at the Marcell Experimental Forest, Minnesota, USA - June2016WEW_11_10 | ecosystem: Environmental > Terrestrial > Soil >...
CCGGGCCACGGGGTTACGGAACACGCGCCACATCATGGCACCCCGCGGGTCCGGCGTGATCAGCGGGCAATGCCCCGGTCAGGGAGTGGGCGGCGCGAACCACGGGTGGTCGGTCGCGAACAGGTAGCGGTCGGCGACATGGTTGAGAACCCGCCGGGCCTGCTGGAAGCGGCCCGCCACGTCCGCCACCACGTCCAGCCGGGCGGTGCGCACCGGCGCCAGGCCGTACGCGGCCCGGTACCACCGGGCCCCGAGATGCTCGAGGAGCTCGATGGCGGGCACGGTGGCCAGCCGCTCCTGCTCGGCGGCTGGTACCTGGGCCGCGCGGAGCAGCCGGGCGACGCTGGACGGCCCGACCCCGTACAGGGTGGCGTAGTCGGGGAAGACGCCGGCTACGAACAGGGACACGTCACCGAGCCGGCGATAGACCCCGGGCCGCTCGGCGTCGGGGACCCCGTCCAGCAGCCCGGCCAGCCGGACCGGGTCCAGCTCGCTGAACCTCCGGGTCCGGGTGCGACCGCCGCCGCGGACCCGGTAACGGCCGCTCGCCACGCGGGTGAACGAGGCCAGCAGCTCGGCCAGGAACAGCTTCCGCGCGGGCGAGCCGAGGAACTCCCGCAGCGCGGGCGCGTCGAACAGCGGCACCCGCTGCCGGGGCCCGGTCCGCTCGGCGACATGCCCCATGGACTCCAGCTCCGTAGCGGAGCGGTGCACCGCGACCGCGAACGCGAGAAATGGCGACACCGGGACGGCCTCGCCTGGCCGGCGCGGCGCCGTGCCCTCGCCCCAGCGGAATACGGCCTCGAACACCCGGGGGTCGCCGAGCAGGCCCGGGATCGCGGCCGGATCCTGGCGCAGCCAGCCAGCGTCCGCGTCCGCCGGGAGGATGGGAATCACGCCAGGCGGGCCGCCGGGAGCCGGGGCTCCCGCCGCCGACGCCAGCAGCGTCAGGTCGGTGTCGGTCAGGTGCGACGCGTACTCACTGCCAACCACAGCACCATCCATGACATCACGTTACTCCGCCGCTGCCGGGGCACCAGTGCGCCAGCGGACCACAGCGCGCAACGAGCCCAATCGGAATCGGCTCACGGCATCCCGCCCAGGGACGCGATGTCAAGGGTGGTTCAGGAGGCCGGGGCAGCCCGGGTGTGGCCGGGCTCGGCCACCAGAAGGCTGTCTCCAGCGGCGATCACGGGATCCTCGCCGATACCCATAATCACGCGGCCCTGCTGAACCAGGCCGAGGACCAGGCCGGACCGCTCGCTGCGTACCGAGCTCAGCGGCCGGCCGACAATCGCGGGGTCCGCGCTGATCTCCCGCAGGCTGTGCTGCTCGGAGTCGACGAGCTGAAGGATGAGGTCCCCTGCGTGCGGAGCCTCCAGGCTCTTGGCCAGGGTGTGCGCCACCAGCTCGTCAGCCGAGACGGCCTGGTGGATGCCGAGGTCCCGGAGGGCCTCGCCCACCGAGCGGGAGCGCACCAGCGCCGACACGGGCACGTCGGGAGCCTCCTTGCGCAGGAGTACCGCGCTGACCAGCACGTCGCCGTCAGTGGGCCCGGTGATCAGCACGTGCTGGGCGCCCGCTGGGCGGGCCGCCCGCAGGGCGTTCGGCTGGGTTGGATCGCGGCGGATCAGGTGCACCCGGTCCGGGACGGTGCCCGGGTCGACGTCGGCGACCAGGACGACGGCATCGCCGGCCCGGACCAGCTCCTCCAGGATGGCCGGGACGGCCGGGTGCATGCCGATGACGACGCGGTACGTGCCCCCCGGGAATTCTCGTACCAAGGCGAGGACCCTCCTAACTCCGGCCGCGGCCGCCGCCCCGGTCACCAGCGCGAACACCGAGGCGAGCAGGGGAATGGTCGTGAGCATGACCGCGGACGCGACCAGCCGGCCCGCCGGGGTGTGCGGGGTCACGTCGCCGTAGCCGACCGTTGTCGCGGTCGTGATGGCCCAGTACAGGCCCGTCGTGAAGGCAATGTGCTGGGTCATCGCGAACAACGCGCCGCCCGCCAGGACACAGGCTACGGCCAGGCCGAGCAGCGTGGCCACGTGGCGGGACTGCCGCCCGCTGACCAGGCGCAGGAACAGGGTCAGCATCGCCCCATCCTGCCGTACCGGAGGTCAGCGCGGAGCCCGGGCCGTCAGGCGTGCCGGAAGTCGAGCAGGAACTCCATGATTCCGTGGTTCTGCGTGGTGACGAACCCGGTGAAGGACGGGTTCGGGATGCCCCACTTCGAGAACAGCACCGGGATCGAGCCCTGGACCTCGATCGCGCCCGCGGTCAGCTCCGCCTTGACCGGGAAGGTCACCGACCGGGTGTGGCCGTGCAGCGTGAGGTCGCCGGTGGCGCTGTAGGTCTTAATCGTCCCCGCGGCGGGCAGCGGCGCCAGGACGATCGGCTCGGTGAGCGCGAAGGTGCCGTCCGGGTACGTGGCCACGTCCATGATCCGGCCGTCGAACTGCGAGTCACGCTGCGCCGAGTCGGTGTGGATCGTGGCCATCTTGACGGTGAAGCTGGCCGTTTTCACCGTGGTGCCCTTGACCACCATCTGCCCGGTCACCGCGCTGCTCCGGCCGACGGCCGTGTGCGACTGGCCGGCCAGGATTTCGTTGACCCGGTAGCCGACCCGCGAGCCGGAGCCCACCGCCCAGATTCCGGCCACCGACCCGGGGCTGCCCTGGCTGGACACAGGGCTGGCGCTCTGGGTGTCCGGCGCGCTGGTGCCGGGGCTCGCCTTCAGGCTGAGCGGCGCGGGACCGTTCCCCTCGATGAAGTGGAAGAAGACGAACGGCCCGGCCACGGCGAGCACCACGACCACGACGACGGCAGCGATCACCCATCTCAGCCAGCGCCGCCGGCCACGTGACGACACCATGGATGCCTCCTGTTTACGCTGGGATAGCGCTGACGCAAATGACCATCGGGGCGCACGTCGCCCCAGCCGACGTGACGATCCTCCCGCAGCATGCCGCCGGGCTGGGGTTTCTTTCTGAACGGACTCTGAATGGGCGATGACCATCACCTCCACGTCCGGGCCACGCGGAAACCGGCTGCACTCCAGGCCGGGACCCGGTATGAGTGAGCCCATGCCCGGCTTCAGCCCGCCGACGTCCCGCGTCCGGCTGTCGTTCATCGGCGCCATGGAGGAATTCCGGGCCGAGGGGCGCGGCTCGGCCACGGACGACACCATGCTCGGCCGGGAGATCCGTGAGTTCGGGCTGGACTGGCAGGACCCGGGACGCTTCGAGGCCTACGCGGGCTACCTGCGGGACCAGGCGCGGGTCGACGCACCCCGCCGTCCGGGGTACGTCCCGTCGACCACCCTGTGGTGGGTGGACGGGGACGAGTACCTCGGCCGGCTCGCCATCAGGCACCGGCTCACGCCCCGCCTCAACGACCTCGGCGGGCACATCGGCTATGACGTGAAACCCTCGGCCCGGCGGCACGGGCACGCCACGGCCATGCTGGGCACGGCGCTGCCGCTGGCCCGTGCGCTGGGCATCGACCCGGCCCTGGTCACCTGCGACGAGTCCAACGCCGGATCGCGCCGGGTGATCGAGACGAACGGCGGCGTGCTGGAGGACAAGCGCGGCAGCGAGCTGCGTTTCTGGGTCCCTACCGGCTAAACCAGGCGTCCGGCCTCCGGGTGGGCGACAGCGTGTCCCGGGCCGGGGCGGGTCAGCGGACCTGGGGCATGACCTCGGAGGCGATCAGCTCCAGATGATCCAGGTCATGCAAGTCCACCACCTGGAGGTAGATCCGCGTCGCGCCCAGCCCGGCGAACGTCCCGATCCGGTCCACGATCTCCTCGGGGGTGCCGACCAGCCCATCGGCGCGCTGGGTGGCCAGATCCCAGCCGATCACCCCGGCGCGGCGGGCCAGCTCGGCCTCGTCCCGCCCGCAGCACACCGTCTGCGCCGCCGAGCAGACGAGGGAGTCCGGATCCCGTCCGGCTGCCTGGCACGCCTCGCGGACCCGGCCGAACGCGGCCCGGGTCTCCTCGACGGTGGAGAACGGCACGTTGAACTCGTCGGCGTACCGGGCGGCCAGCCGCGGAGTCCGCCGGGGTCCTTTGCCGCCGAGGAGGATCGGCGGGTGCGGGCGCTGGACTGGCTTGGGCAGCCCGGGTGAGTCGGTGACCTGGTAGAACTTCCCCGCGAACGAAAACCGCTCGCCGATAGGTGTGTCCCACAGCCCGGTGATGATCGCGAGCTGCTCTTCGAGCCGGTCGAACCGCCCGGCCGTGTCCGGGAACGGGATGCCGTAGGCGGCGTGCTCCGCCTGGAACCAGCCCGTCCCGATGCCCAGCTCCGCCCGGCCGCCGCTCATCTCGTCCACCTGGGCCACCGAGATCGCGAGCGGCCCGGGGTAGCGGAACGTGATGGGGCTCACCAGCGTGCCCAGCTTGATACGCGAGGTCTGCAAGGCCAGGCCGGCCAGGGTCAGCCAGGCGTCGGTCGGGCCGGGCAGCCCGTCGCCCTCCCCCATGCTCAGGTAGTGATCAGACCGGAAGAAGGCGTCGAAGCCGAGCTGCTCGGTGGCCCGGGCCACGGCCAGCTGCCGGCCGTAGTCCGCGCCCTGCTGTGGTTCGGTCATGATCCGCAGTTGCATGGATCCATCCTCGCGCACAGGCTCGATAACCACACCGGGGGGCGGCCACCACCGGCAGGATGCTCGGTCAGCCTTTCGGGACGGTGCTTCCGTCAGCCTCCGGGACGGCCCCGCTGTCAACCTCCGGCCTGACTGCCTCGTACTTGGTTGACGACTGAAGGAGCTGAGGGCATGGCAGACGACCGGGCCGTCACCGACCTGGAGTCGTTCCTGGCCGAGCGGGGAGAGCCGCTGCTGCGCACCGCGGTGCTCCTCGCCGGCACCAGGGAGGCGGGTGAGGACCTGCTTCAGGCCGGGCTGGAGCGGATGCTGCGGCACTGGTCCGCGATCGTGGGCGATCCCGAGGGCTACCTGCGCCGCACGCTGTACAACCTGGCCGCCGACGGCTGGCGGCGCCAGCGGGCCTGGCGCGGGCGGCTGCGGCTGCTGCAGAACGAGACCGCGACCGCGGTCACGGACGGCACCACCGAGGTGGATACGCGGGACGCGCTGATCCGGCTGCTGGTCCAGCTGCCGCCGCGGCAGCGGGCGGTCATCGTGGCCCGGTACTGGGAGCAGCTGACCGAGACGGAGACGGCCGAGGTACTGGGCTGCTCGGTCGGCTCGGTCAAGGCGTCCGCCTCACGGGGGATGCACAGGCTGCGCGAGCTCAACGGGGCCGCGCCCGGCGCGGAGAACGACCTGACGGAGGAGAAGGCACGATGAGCACGGAACTCGAGCAGCAGCTGCGCGCGGCGATGGAGCGGTTCACCGACGACGTGCGGGTCCCGCCGCGTCTCGCGGTCAAGGCCTACCGGCACCAGCAGAAGCGGCGGATGACGACCCGGGCCGTGGCGGCGGCCGGGACCGTGACCGCGGTGGCCGCGGCGGTGGCCATAGCCGGGGCAGCGGGGGCCTTCGGCTCAGCCACCAGCCCGCCCGTCCAGACCGCCTACACCGCCTACGTGGTCAGCCACGTCGAGCACGCCCTGGCCGCCCCGAGCCTCGGCCACCTGGTCGAGGCGGACCGCACCACGCTTCCGCCCGGCAGCACCCTCCAGCCGTTCCCGGACGTCCTGGTCGGGTCAACGGGCGGCGCTGGCTCCGCCCCGCAGTGGAATGCCGGCTACACGCTTCGCTGGATCTATCACGGCTCCGCCGAGTTTTCCTCGTTCACGGCCAGCGGGCAGCGCGTCTTCGACTGGGGAGTTACTCCGGCGCACGGGACCACCGCGGTGATCTACGGCAACGACACCTGGTGGACCGCTCCGCCTCCGAGCAGCCAGGGCGGGAACGGGCCCGCGCCGGGGTGCATCCAGGGCCACGAGATTGCCCTCGGCGGAGGTGCGGGCAACGGCTGGCCGGCCTTCATCCGGTCCCAGCTGGCCTGCGGCGCGTACACCGCGGCAGGCAGGCAGGTGGTGGACGGGATCGACACGATCAAGATAACCGGGAACTCCAGCCCGTTCACGTTCTGGGTGAACCCGGCGAATTACCTGCCTGTGCAGGCGGTCCTGGGGCAGCGCCAGACCGAGTTCCACTGGCTCGCCGCCACCCCGGCGAACCTGGCCAAGCTGACGGTGACCGTCCCGGCCGGCTTCAAGCACGTGCCGGCGCCGGCGCCGCCCACGCGCCAGGCTCCCTGACCTCACCGGAGGCCGGCCGGGCCCGGCGGGTCCCTCGGAGGGACCCGCCGGGCCGCCGCCGTGGACCGCGGCCCCGGGCCCTTAGCCCGGCGGCCTGGTCAGCGTCGCGACGCATTCCACGTGGTGGGTCATGGGGAACGCGTCGAAGCCCCGGAGCGCGCCGAGTTCCCAGCCGGCCTCGGCGAACACCGCGATGTCGCGGGCCAGTGTGGCCGGGTCGCAGGACACGTAGGCGATCCGTCGCAGGGCCGTGCCTGAGCGCAGCAGCTGGTCCAGCACCGGGCGGGCCGCCCCGGTCCGGGGCGGGTCGAGCACCGCCAGGCTGGCCTGGTCCCACTCGGCGTGGCCCAGCACCTCGGCGACGTCTCCCCGGTGAATCCGGGCCCAGGGGGTGTCCCGCAGGTTGTGCCGGGCATCGCGGACCGCGGCCCGGTCCGACTCGATGCCGATCACCGCGCCGGACGGGCCGACGTCGGTAGCCAGCACCCCCGCGAACAGCCCGGCACCGCAGTACAGGTCCAGCGCCACATCCCCGGGCCGCGGGCGCAGCACCTCACGGACTCCGGACGCCAGCACATCCGCCGCGGCCGGATGCACCTGCCAGAACACGCCCGCGCTGGTCCGCCACTTCCGGCCCGCCGCGGTCTGGTGCAGGAAGGGGCCGCCTCGCAGCGCGGTCAGCCCGCCGGCACCCCCGTCCACCAGGACGGAGCCCTCCACCTGAGCGGCCCAGGCCGCCTGGGCGCCCGCCCGGCCGCGGGAGTCCCTGTCGCTGGACTTCCGGCCGCCCAGGTCCTTGCCGCCGGCCCGGCCCGCCGGCCGCCCGCCGGGCCTGCGGCGGTGCGGAGGCCGCCCCGGGGTGACCACGACGTCCTGCTCGCCGGTGCCCGGTGAGGTCACCGCGGATACCGACTCCGCTCCGGGCCAGCGGCCCCCGGTGACCCCCACCTCGTTGACCAGGGGGTGCGCGATCGGGCAGGTCCCGACGTCGATGATCTCGTGGGACCGGTGCGCGCGCAGGCCGGCCAGGCCGTCGGCGCGGACCGCGAAGCGCACGCGGGTCCGCCAGCCCAGGCCGTCCTCGTCCCCGGGCAGCGGCTCCACGGTCACCTCGCGGTCCAGGCCCGCGATCCGGCGCAACTGCTGGGAGATGACCGAGGCCTTGAACCGGCGCTGCGCGGCCAGGCTGGCGTGCTGCCAGTCGCATCCGCCGCAGCCGCCGGGGTGGGCGTGCGGGCACGGGGGCTCGACCCGGTCGGGCGAGGCCTCCAGGATCGTGGTCGCCTCGGCCCGGGCGAATCTGGCTGTGACCTCGGTCAGCCGGGCCAGCACCCGCTCGCCGGGCAGCGTGTGCCGGACCAGGACGACCCGGCCGCCCGGCTCACGGGCCACGCACCAGCCGCCCTGCGCCACGTCGCCGACCTCGAGTTCCAGCGATTCCCCGCCGGTCTGCCGGGCAGGTTCCACGCCACACCTCACGTTCAGTCGGGCCGAGTATCCTGACCGGCCGTCTCACCAACTCAGGACAGGGAATACCGTTGGCGGGCCACTGTGAGCGTTATTCAGCCGGCTAGCGAGCGCAGGCCGCCGGGCCTGGGCGAGCGGCCGGCGCCGCTGGTGGCGCGCAGCGGCAGCGCGGTTTGCTTGAATAACGCGAGCTCTGGAGAGGCACTGTACTCATGCAAGGGGCCGTCGTGCACATTGTGATCATGGGATGCGGGCGGGTCGGTTCAACGCTGGCCCACATCCTCCAAGACCAAGGCCACTCGGTGGCCGTCATCGATCAGGACCGGGACGCGTTCCGCAAGCTGGGCTCGCCGTTCAAGGGCAAGAAGGTGACAGGCATCGGCTTCGACCAGAATGTCCTGATCGAGGCGGGTATCGAGCAGGCGGACGCGTTCGCGGCGGTGAGCAGCGGCGACAACTCCAACGTGATCGCCGCCCGGGTCGCCCGGGAGTCGTTCGGGGTGGAGCGTGTCGCGGCGCGGATCTACGACCCGCGGCGGGCCGAGGTCTACCAGCGGCTCGGTATCCCGACCGTCGCGACCGTCCGGTGGACCGCGGATCAGATGCTGCGCCGCCTGCTGCCGGAGGGCAGCGAGCCGCTGTGGCGGGATCCGACCGGCGCCGTGGTGCTCGCCGAGGTCGCGTACGCGCCGGACTGGGTGGGCGAGAAGACCACTGCGCTGGAGGAGGCGGCCCGGGTCCGGGTCGCGTTCCTGTCCCGGCTCGGCGAGGTGGTGCTGCCCTTGCCGGGCACCGTCCTGCAGGAGGGCGACGTGCTGCACGTGATCGCGCTGGAGGAAGATCTGGAACGGATCTCGGCCGCGCTGTCCGCGCGGGCGCCCGGCGGCAAGGCCAAGGGAGGCCGCTGATGCGAGTCGCCATCGCGGGAGCGGGCGCGGTGGGCCGCTCCATCGCCTCCGAACTGCTCGACAACGGGCACGAGGTACTGCTGATCGACAAGAACCCGCGGTCCATCGCGGTGGAGAGCGTGCCCCGGGCCGAATGGCTGCTGGCCGACGCGTGCGAGATCGTCTCGCTCGACGAGGCGTCCCTGGAACGGTGCAACGTGGTCATCGCGGCGACCGGGGACGACAAGGCCAACCTGGTGGTCTCGCTGCTGGCCAAGACCGAGTACGGGGTACCCAGGGTGGTCGCCCGGATCAATCACCCGAACAACGAGTGGCTGTTCAACGAATCGTGGGGGGTTGACGTGGCCGTGTCCACCCCGCGGATCATGTCGGCTCTGGTCGAGGAGGCGGTCAGCGTCGGTGACCTGGTCCGGCTCATGACCTTCCGGCAGAGCGACGCCAGCCTGGTCGAGCTCACCATGCCGGATGACGCGCCGCTGGTCGGCCAGCGGATCGGGGACATCAGCTGGCCCGCGGACACCGCGCTCGTCGCGATCCTGCGGGACGGCCGGGTGCTCGTGCCCGCCAAGGATGACCCGCTGGAGACCGGCGACGAGCTGCTGTTCGTGACGACCGAGGACGTCGAGGACGAGCTGGCCACGCTGCTCTCAGGCGGCCACCACCACGACGCTGTGTAGCCCCGGGGGACCCCCGGGGCTGCACAGAGCTATCTCGTTTCGGTGATCTCCGGGCCGCGGTCGAAGGGGTTGATCGGCTCGCCGAACCCTTCTTCCCCGGCGGCGGCCATCTGCTCCTCCATGGCCTTGCGGGCCTCCTCCGGCAGCGTGACCTCCAGCAGGTCGCGGGGCGGCACCGGATGGTCACCGCGGACCACGACCAGGCCGGCGAAGATCGCCTCGAACGGGGCGGCCAGCTGCGGGCGCTCCGCGGCCGGACCGGTGATCACCCCGCGCAGGAACCAGCGCGGCCCGTCCACGCCCAGGAAACGGATCGGCTGGAGCCCGATCAGCGGCTGCTCCCCCGGCACCCGGACGTGCAGTTCCGGGCCGAACGGGCCGTCGGTCTCCTCGGCCTGGCCGCCCGCCTCGGCCACCGCCGTGGTGATCTCGTGCCGCACGTCCTCCCAGAGCCCGTCGGTCTTGGGGGCGGCGAAGGCCTGGACCTGGAGTGAGCTGTCGCCCTGCACCACCGCGATCAGCGGACCCTGATCGTCGGCGATGTTGAGCTGGATCTCGAACCCGTCCGCCACCGGAACCAGGAGGCTGCCGAAATCGACCCTGTTGAGCACCGGGACATCGTCCTGCGCGTCCCACGGCCCCCAGGCCGGTTCACCGGCCTCCCCGGGCGCGGCCGTCTCGTCCCCGGCGTCGCCGGCGTACTCCTCATCCCCGTCATCCGCGGGCTCGTCCCAGGTCTCCTCGTCGTCCGGTCCGAGCTCCTCGCTGACCTCGTCCTCGCTGACCTCAGGTTCGGTCACTTCCTCGCGGCGACGCCGACGGAACACTGTGTTTCTCCCTGCTCTCCGTGGTCTGCGGGACCGGCGATGTCGGGCTGCGGCTAGGCCGGTGGCTGCGCGCCGGCGTGCCCCCCGGTGGACCCGAAGCCACCGTCGGCGCGCGCCGACCCCGGCAGGGTGTCCACCTCATGGAACACCGGGCGGGCCACGCGCTGGACGACGAGCTGCGCGATCCGGTCGCCGCGCTGGAACTTCACGGCCTCCGCCGCGTCCGTGTTCAGCAGCGTCACCCTGATCTCGCCACGGTACCCCGCATCCACGGTTCCCGGCGCATTCACGATCGTGATCCCGTGCTTCGCGGCCAGCCCCGAGCGGGGATGCACGAACGCGGCGTACCCGTCCGGCAGCGCGATGGCCACGCCGGTCGGCACCACCGCCCGCTCGCCCGGCCCGAGCTCCACGTCCACCGTGGTGACCAGGTCGGTGCCGGCGTCCCCCGGATGCGACCGGGCCGGCAGCGGCAGTTCCGGGTCCAGCCGCTTGATGAGCACGTCCACCGGGTCCGTGCCCGGGATCACCGCTGCCATACCTACCCCTCAGGTGTACAGATGCCGGATGGGCTGCTGCCGGTTCGCGGACACAGGGTGTGCTGATGCCGGCTCACTCCCGTGACCTTACCGCCGGCCGGCTGCCCCGCAGATACGGCGCAGCCCTGACCAGGGCCGCCGCGCTGGGAACCGCCACGATCGCCCCCGGGATACCCGCCACTATCCCGCCAATGGCCAGGACCAGGATGATGGCCAGCGGGTGCAGCCGGACCATCCGGCCGACCACGAGCGGCTGCAGCAGATGGCTCTCCAGCTGGTTTTCCAGGATGAAGATGACCACCAGCACGACCGCGGCGATCCAGCCCTTGGTGCCGAGAGTCACGGCGACGGCCAGCGCCCCGGCGACCAGGATGCCGACCAGCGGGACGAACGCGGCCAGGAAGACCAGGATCACCAGCGGCACCAGCAGGGGCACGCCGAGGACCCACAGCGAGAACCCGATGACGACCGCGTGGATGGCCGCGACCGCGATCGTGCCGCGCACGTAATACGTCAGGGCCTGCCAGGCCGCCGAGCCTGCCAGGTGGACGCGCTTGCGGCTGTCCGGGCCGAGGAACCCGACCAGCCAGGCCCAGATCCGCTCACCGTCCTTCAGCAGGAAGAACGTCACGAACAGCATCAGCACCAGGCCAGCCAGGATCTCCAGGAAGATCTTCCCCCCGGAGACCACGGTGCCCGCGACCAGCGACTGATGCTGCTGCAGGTACTTCAGCGCCCGGTTGGACAGGCTCTGCAGGTCTGCGTGCCGGACATGGAACGGCGGCCCGGCCAGCGACGTCTGCAGCGTGGTCACGGTGTGCCTGAGCTCGCTGACCAGCTGAGGGTAATTGGCCGTGGTCCGCGTCACGGCCAGGGTGCCCGCCCCGGCGAGGACGGCCACCGCGATCAGCAGCGTGCACCAGGTGGCGGCCAGGGCGGGCATGCCGAGCCGCCGGAACCGGGACAGCACGGGATGGAGCAGCGCGGTGAGCAGCAGCGCGGCCACGCACGGGAGAACCACCAGGCGGAGCACGCTGGCCACCCGGAACGCCAGGTAGATGACGAGGCCGACGAGGAGCAGCCGCCACGACCAGCCCGCGGCGCGCTGCAGCCAGCGGGGCACCCCTGAGCCGCCCGCCGGCACCGTGGGCTCATCCGCCTGCGCAGGTCCGTCCCCAGGCCGCGCGGTCCCCTCCGCCGGCCCGTCCCCAGGCCGCGCGGTCCCCTCCGCCGGCCCCGGCGTCCCGTCGGGCGCCGTGGCCGCGGCCGCGGCAGGGTTTTCGTTGCGGCCCTGGTTTTCCTGCTTTTCCTGCACCGGCTGGCCGGCCCCCTCGCCTGCCTGGGTGATGGCCCCTGTCCCGTTTTCTGGCGGAATGGGGTCAGCGGCATGGCCCGCCCCCGAGCGAAGACCGTGCCGCATGCGTCGCCCAATCATGGCTTCATGTAACCAACTACGGTGGACCCATGCGTGTTTACCACGAACGTCTGCGTGTCCCGGTCAGCTGGTGGGTTCTCGGGATGATTTCGGTCTTCATGCTGGGCGCCGGTTTCCTGGCCGGCTTCGACTGGGAGCCGGCATTGGCCGTGTACGGGATCCTCACCGTGGGCCTGGCCACGATCCTGATCGGCTGGGGCCTGCTGCGCACCGAGGTGGCCGACGGGGAGCTCCGGGTGGGCCGGGACCGGCTGCCGCTCGCCCAGGCGGGCGAGGTGACCGCGCTGGACCCGGAGCAGACCCGGGCGCTGCGCGGCCCGCGGGCCGATCCGGCGGCCTACCTGATAACCCGGCCCTACCTGTCCCGGGCGGTCTACATCGCCGTCCACGGCCCCGCCGCGCACGGGCCGTACTGGCTGATCGGCACGCGCCGGCCCGGGGAACTGGCCGCCGCGATCGAGGCAGCCCGTCCCGCTGCGCGGGCCGGCGGCACTCCCGTGGGATGATCAGCACGCAGCAAACCGGCGCGCCGGGCAAGACCAGGGCGGGCATCAGGGAGGATGCATGTCAGACAAGCGCGGGGACGGCGCCAACAAGGCGCTGAGCACGTTGTCGGCCCTTGGGGCTGCCTTCGTCGCCCGCAAGGTGATCACTGTGGGCTGGACCAAGGTCACCGGCAAGGAGCCGCCGGCCGACCCGGAGGACCCCGCGGTCGGGATGGCCGAGGCGCTCGGCTGGGCCATCGCCATGGGCGTAGTGGTCGGAGCAGTCCGGGTGCTCGCCGTCCGGGCGGCGACCAGCAAGTCCCGCCGCACCGCCCGGGACACGGCGGCTGGCTGAGCCGGCCGCCAGCTGAGCCGGCCGCTAGCTGGGCCGGCTGCGGGCGTGCCGGTAGGCCTCGCCGAACGTCTCGAGAGTGGCCGCGGGCAGCGGGACATGCCCGCCCAGCGCCCGCGCGCCCCAGGCCACCTGGGCGCAGTGCTCGGACACCACCGCGCGGTGCAGCGCCTGCGCCGGGGTGGCCGCGACCGTGACCAGGCCGTGGCTGGCCAGCAGCGCGCTGGCTCGCGCGGCCAGCATGGCCACGGCGTTCGCGCCGACCCCGGCCGAGCCGCTGATCGCGTAGGGCGCCACCGGGATCTCACCGCCCAGGAAGATCACGGCCTCGTCGATGACCGCGGGCACCGGCTCGCGGGCGGCCGCGAACATGCTTGCCCATGGCGGATGACTGTGCAGGACCGCCCCGATTTCGGGAAACGCCTGGTAACAGGCTGTATGCAGTTGGTGCTCGGACGACGGGGCCAGGCCGCCCGCGCCCGGGGTGACCGGCTTCCCGGCCATCGTGATCACGACCAGGTCCGCGGGGCCCATGTCCTGGTAGGGCAGCCCCGACGGGGTGATGACCAGAGTCTCGCCGTCCAGCCGGGCGGACACGTTGCCGCTGGTCCCTGACGTGAGCCCGCGCTCGAGCATGCCCCGCGCGGCGGCCAGCACGGCCGCCCGGGCCTCGTTTTCCGAAAGCATGCCCCGATCCTGGCATCCACACCGTTAGCTAACGATGTCCGGGCAGGTCCGGAGGCGTGCCAGACTCTGTGCCGTGTCCGCACCTGACCGTTCCCGCCTGTCCTACAAGCTCAGCTTCGCGCTGCGCAATCCTGGCCGGGTCCTGCCTTACGCCCGGCGCCGCAGCCGGGATGCGCTGATCGGGATGAAAGCCTCCGATCACGTCAGCTACTACCGGGCGGTCATGAAGGCCGAGACCGCCCGCAATCCCCAGGCCGCCATAGGCAGCCTGACCCACGACTCCTGGCTCAAGGTGGGCCAGCTCCAGTTCGACTACCTGCTCGGGCACGGGCTGCAGCCGGGCGACCGGATGCTGGAGATCGGTTGCGGTGACCTGCGGGCGGGACGGCTGTTCATCGGCTACCTCAACCCCGGCAACTACTACGGCATCGACATCTCACCGGACATCCTGCTGGCCGCGCAGCAGACCATCGCCCGGGACGACCTCCAGGCCAAGCTCCCCCACCTCGAGCTGGTCGATGACCTGAAGTTCCGGTTCCTGCCCACGGAGCAGTTCACGGTGGTGCACGCGCACAGCGTGTTCAGCCACTCGCCGATCGAGGTGATCGACGAGTGCCTGGCCAACGTGGGCCGGGTGATGCGGCCCGAAGGGGTGTTCGACTTCACCTTCTGCCGCACCGGGGGCGCGGAGCACCAGGTGCTGCGCGAGGACTTCTACTACCGGACCGAGACCCTGCTCGCGCTGGCCGACACCAGGGGCCTCGACGCGGAGCTGATGCAGGACTGGGAGGAACTGCCGCACCCCCAGTCCAAGATCCGGGTGACCCGCAGGCCCGGCCGGCACTACTGACCCGGCATCCGGGCCAGCGCCGTGGGGGCTGCGCCCGGCGACTGACCGGCCGCTAACCCTCTGCGCGCCCTGCCCGGCACGGCCGGCTCCGGCACCACGGGTTCTTGAACCGCGGGTTCCTCAACCACGGGTTCCTCAACCACGGGTTCCTCAACCACGGGCAGGCCCGCCTCCGCGGCGTGGCCGAAGTCGTCGTCGATGGCGGTCACCTCGCGGTGCGCCGCCTGCAGCAGGGAGGCGGCCACGGACGACCGGTAGCCGGCCTGGCAGTGCACCCACAGCTCCCCGCCGGGGATCTCGCCCAGCCGCCCGGCCAGCTCGTGCAGCGGGATGTGCAGGGCGCCGTCCACGTGGCCGGCCGCCCATTCCAGGCGCCGCCGGACGTCCAGCACCGTCACCGGGCGCGCGCGCCGGGCCGCAGCCAGCGCGGCGAAGTCAGCGACCGGGAAGCTGGCCAGCGGCTCCCCCGCCGCCCAGTCCTCCGGCTTGCCGGTGGCGATGGCGACGGGCCGGTCAATGCCGATCCGGGCCAGCTGCCGTTGGGCCGCGGCGACCTGCTCGGCCGTCTCCCCGAGCAGCGTCACCGGGGTGCCCGCCGGGAGGAGCCAGCCCAGCTGGGCCGCCAGCGTGTCACCCAGCTCGAAGCCGAGCGAGCCGGCCAGGTGCCCGGCCGCGAAGATGCGCCGCGAGCGCAGGTCCACCAGCCACTCCCCGGCGGCCAGCCGGCGGCGCAGCTCCGCGGGGCCGGCCTGGTCGGGCAGCGACAGGTCCGGCGCGGCCGGGCCGGCGGCGTTGCCCGGGCCCATCCGCGCGTAGTACGCCGGGTAGGCGTCCAGGCCGGCCAGCAGGCCCGCGACGAACCGATCCTCGCTGAGGGTCAGCGCCGGGTTGCGGGCCTTCTCCTGGCCGATCGTCGACGCGCCCTCGCTGGCCGCCTGGCTGGCCGCGCAGAAGCTGCCGAACCCGTGCGTGGGCAGTACCGTGACCTGGTCGGGCAGGGCCGCGGCCAGCCGGGCCGCCGACGCGTGCTGGGCCCGGGCCAGCTCCGCCGCGTGCGCCGCGCCGAGCAGGTCGGTGCGCCCGGTCGCGCCGAACAGCAGCGACCCGCCGGTGAAGACCGCGACAGGATCCCCGGCGCCATTGGCCAGCACGTACGCCACATGCGTGAACGTATGCCCCGGAGTGGCCAGCACCCGGACCCGGGCGTCGGGCGTGACCTCGAGCATGTCTCCGTCCGAGACCGGGACCCGGTCGAAGGCGACCTGATCCGCGGCGCTGACGTGGTACGCGGCCCCCGTCTCCCGGGCCAGGGCCAGTCCCCCGCTCAGGTAGTCGTTGTGCAGGTGGGTCTCGAACACGTGGGTGATCTGGACCTCACGGTCGCCGGCCAGGGCCAGGACCCGGTCGATGTCCCGTTGCGGATCGACCACCAGCGCTACGGTGCCATCGGTGGCCAGGTAACTGCGGTCCCCCAGGGACGGGGTCTCGACCTGATGTATCTCGATCATGCCGCTCCCGTCTGCTCAGGACCGCCCGGCTAGCTCCGATTCCGCGTCCGGCTCCGCCACCCCTGCTCGGGCGTCCCGGCGAGCCACTTCGCCCCGGACCAGCGGGATCAGCTCCCGGCCGTAGTCAGTGGCGTCGTCAAGCGGGTCATACCCGCGAATGAGCAGCGTGGTCACGCCGAGTTCCACATAATCGAGCAACGCCTGGGCGACCGTGTCCGGCGTCCCGACCAGGGCGGTGGAGTTGCCGGCCGCTCCGCTGGCCCGGGCCGTGGCCGTCCACAGCGCGCGGTCGTGCAGGTCGCCCCGGGCCGCGGCGGCCAGCAGCCGCTGCGAGCCGGTGTTCTCCGGCTGCCCGTTCGTGCCGGGCCAGCCCCGGCGCTGGGCCGCATGCGACGCGGGGTTCTCGATGGCGTCCAGGATGCGGTGCGCCCGCGCCCAGGCGAGGTCCTCGGTGGCCCCCAGGATCGGCCGGAACGACACGCTGATCCCGGGTGCGGGACGGCCCGCGGCGGCGGCCGCGGCCCGGACCGAGGCGATCTGCTCCGCGGTCTCCTTAAGCGGTTCGCCCCACAGCGCGAAGGTGTCCGCGTGCCTCCCGCCGACCTGGTAGGCGGCGGCGGAGGAGCCGCCGAAGAACAGCGGGATGCCGGCCGGGCGCGCCGGCCGCACCCCGGGACGGTAGCCCTCGAAGCGGTAGAACCGGCCGTCGAAGCTGATCGCCTCCGCCAGCGTCCAGGACCGCCGGAGAATCTCCAGGTACTCGTCCGTCCGCGCGTACCGCTCGTCCTTGGCCAGGTAGTCACCGTCGCGACGCTGCTCCTCGTCGTTCCCGCCGGTGATGACGTGCACGGCCACCCGGCCGCCGGAGAACTGGTCCAGGGTGGCGAACTGCCGGGCCGCCAGGGTGGGGAACACGAACCCGGGCCGGTGGGCGATCAGCAGGCCGAGCCGCTGCGTCTGCGCCGCGACGTGGGCCGCCACCTGGGTGCCCTCGGGCCAGGATGAGCCGTAGCCGATGAGCACCCGGTCGAAGCCCGCGTCCTCGTGCGCCTGGGCGTGCCGGCGCGTGAAGTCCGGATCCAGCAGCGGCGTGGTCTGCGGCCGCGACTCCGACCCGTCGTTGGTGTGGATCATCCCGATGAACTCGACCGGCATTAACTGGCTCCCCTGGTTGTGGTGGTCGTCGTGGTCTCGCTGAGGGCTGCGGCCAGGGCCGACCGGCCGGCCGCGCTGAGGATGGAGTCGTCCTGCGGAGTGTGCACCCGGGCGCAGAGCACGTCCCTGTAGTGCCGTTCCAGCGGGTTCTTCCTGGTCAGGGCGTTGTTTCCGACGAGCTCGACCGCCTGCCCGACCGCGCCGATGGCGGCCCTGGTCGCGATGAGCTTGGCGATCGCGGGATGGCCGGCCACCGACTCGTCGCCCGCGTCGACCCGGAGCGCCAGCGCGTCGACCAGGTCGTCCGCCCCGGTCAGGGCGGCCTCGATCTCCCCGACCGCGGTCTGGAAGCGCGGCAGCGTGGCCAGCGGCCTGCCCAGCGCGCTGGGCGTCCGCTCCCCCAGGAAGCCGACCAGCCAGTCGCGGGCCGCCGCCGCCACGCCCAGGTACAGGGCGGCCAGCCCGAGCGAGTTCCAGGCCAGGAACGCGGGGTCCATCGCCGCGGGGAACGCGGGATCGTGCAGCCCGGCCGTGGCGCCGGGCGGCACCGGCGTATCCGTGAAGATCACATCGTCGCTGCGGCTGGCCCGCAGGCCCAGATGATCCCAGGTCCGCTCGATGCGGATGCCCGGGGAGTCCGCCCGCACCAGGAAGCTGCCGACCCGGGCAGGCTCCTCGTCGGTGCGGGCCCAGACCATCATCCAGCGCAGCCCGGACGCCCCGGTCGAGAAGATCTTCCGGCCGCTCAGCAGCCAGGTGCCGGAGTCCCACCGGGCCGCGGTGGCGGGCAGCCCGCCACGCGCGGGAGTGCCGAGTTCCGGTTCCACCCGCAGCGCGTTGATCAGCACCGGACGGGTCGCGGATTCGTCCAGGATCTCCTCGTAGATCCGTTGCGGCCACGTCGGTTGGCGCGCCTGCATCGCGTGGGTGAGCAACGTCATGGCCGTAATCAAGGCCACAGACGGGTCGCCTCGGCCCAGGGCCCGCAGGATGTCCACGGCGGTGGCCAGGCCGGCGCCCGCGCCGCCGTAACGCTCGGCGACGCTGGCCGTGAGCAGCCCGGCGGCGTGCACCCGGCTGATGCCGTCGGCCGGGAAGGAGCCGTCCCGGTCGTGCTCGGCGGCCCGCTCGGCCAGGGCGGCGGTGACCTCCGGCAGGGCCGCCAGCTGGGGCGGCCGGACAAAGGAGAACCGGGACTGGCAGGTCATGGTGGTCATGCGGACAGGGCACCCTCGGCCGCGCCGGGTGCGCCCACCGGGGTCCGGGCCGCTTCCTCGCGCAGCAGCGGGACCAGTTCCCGGCCCCACTCCACCACGTCAGCCAGCGGGTCGAACCCCCGGATGAGCACGGTGTCCACGCCCACCCGGCGGTAAGCCATCAGCGCGTCCGCGACCTGCCGCGCGGTGCCGACCAGCGCGGTCGAGTTGCCGCCCGGCCCGGTCAGCCGGGTCACCCCGTACCAGAGCCGGTCGTCATGCACCTCCCGCTCGGCCGCCTGCTGCTGGAGCCGCTCCGAGCCGACCGAGGAGGATTCCCGGAAGCCGAAGATACGGCGGGCGGGCCCCGGGGTCTCCGGCGCCTGGACGCCCTGCACTTGCTGCTGGCCCGGGGCTCCGGCGACCCGCTGCTCGGTGGCCGCCCTGATCTGCTCGGCGCGCTGCCACGCCGCCTCCTCGGTGCTGGCCACGATCGGCCGGACCGACAGGCTGAACCTGACCTCCCGGCCGTGCCGGGCCGCTTCCGCGCGGATCCGCGCGATCCGCTCGGCGATCTGGCCGACCGGCTCGCCCCACAGCATGTACACGTCCGCGTGCTCGGCACCCACGCTGATAGCGGCCGGTGACGCGCCGCCGAAGTACAGCGGGATGGCGTCCGCCGTGGCGGGCTTGACGTAGCTGAACGCGCCGCGGACCCGGTAGAACTCGCCGTCGTGATCGAACGGCTCGGTGGCGGTGAGCTCACGGCGCAGCAGGCCCATGAACTCGGCGGTCCGGGCGTAACGCCGGTCATGGTCGGCGAAGTCGCCGTCCCGCTTCTGGTCCAGTTCGTCGCCTCCGGTGATGTGGTGGATGGCCACCCGGCCGCCGCCGGTCAGCTGGTCCAGCGTGGCCAGTTTCCGGGCTACCAGCGTCGGGGCGACGAAGCCGGGCCGGTGGGCGATGAGTACCTTGAGCAGGGTCGTGGCGTTCAGCACGTGAGCCGCGACCGCGAACCCGTCCGGGCCGGTGGCATGGTAGCCGATCAGCACCCGGTCGAACCCGGCGGCCTCATGGGCCTGGGCGAAGCGGGCCAGGTAGCCGGGATCGACCGGCGGGCCGTCGAAGGACCCCCGGGACTCGGAGACTTCCTTCGTGCCCACCATGCCGATGATTTCCGTGGTCAAGGGTCAGCTCCTATCAGCGGGCGCTAGCGAGCGGGGCAGGATCGGCCCGCTCGCGCACCAGGCTCACGAGCGTGCCGTAGTCCCGCGCGTCGGCGAGCGGGGTGAAGCCGCGGATCAGCAGGGTGCTCACGCCGAGATCGGCGTACCGCAGCAGCGCCTGGGCCACCTGCTCGTAGCTGCCGACCAGGGCGGTGGAGTTGCCAGCCGCCCCGGTCACCTTCGCGATGGGGGTCCACAGCCGCTCGTCGTGCACGTCACCCTGGGCCGCGAATTCCAGCAGCCGCTGCGAGCCGTGCTGCTGGGAGTGATCGAGGTTGAAGAACTTGCGCGCGCCGCGGGCCCGCTCCTTGGTGAGTTCCAGGATGTCCGCGGCCCGCTGCCACGCCTGCGTCTCGGTCGCGGCCGGGATCGGCCGCAGGCTCACGCTGAACCGGGGGGCCCGCCCGAACGGGGCGGCTGCCGCCCGCACCTGGTCGATCCGCTCCTGGATGCCGGCCAGCGGCTCGCCCCAGAACGCGTACACGTCCGCGTGCTTGCCGCCCACCCGGATCGCGTCCGCCGATGCGCCGCCAAAATAGACCGGGATCCGGCCGAGCGGCGGCCGCACTCCCGACAGGCCGCCCTTCACGTGGTAGAACTCCCCGGCGTAGTCGAACGGGTTGGCGGACGTCCATTCCAGGCGGAGGACGTCGAGGAACTCGTCGGTCCGGCGGTAGCGGGTCACCTTGTCGGCCAGGTCCCCGTCCCGGGCCTGGTCCGCGTCGTCGCCGCCGGTGATGACATGCAGCGCGACCCGGCCGGGGTGGAAGGCGTCCAGCGTGGCGAACTTCCGGGCCGCGTAGGTAGGGGCGACGAATCCGGGCCGGTGCGCCAGCAGCACCCCGAGCCGCTGGGTGCGGGCCAGCACCTGGTCGGCCACCGTGAAGCCGTCCGGCGACGCGGACGAGTGCGCGATCAGCACCCGGTCGAAGCCCGCCTCCTCGTGCGCCCGTGCCAGTTCTTCCAGGTAGCGGGGCTGGACCGGTCCGGTCCGCTCCGGGTCGGCATAGTCGGGGGCGATCTCGGTTTCGCTGTGCGGGGCGGTGGCGGCGATGCCGATGAATTCGATGGTCATCGTCCCTCCCGGGGCGTGGCGGGGCGGCCCGGGAGGGCAGCAGCAGAGCGAGGGGGCATGCCTCGGATGCAAGCACACCGGCCGCCTCTATGTCAATAACTCCTATCGTTTTTATAGGAATTAGGCAGCCGTGTCTTCCTTCCCCGGTCTCTCGCCGGGATTACCCTGCGTCCGGGGCGGCGTCCCCGGTCCGGTCCACCGGCGACCAGAGGCTTTCCAGGTTGACCACGATGCCCTCCTGGCTGCTCCGGGCGATGATCACGAGCGCCTCGTCGTCGCCCGGGTTCTCTTCCCGGTGCGGCACGTACGGCGGCACGAAGATGTAGTCCCCGGGCTCGGTCTCCAGCCTGACCTCGCGGTCCCCGTCCGCGAACACGAACGCGGGGTGCCCGGACACCACGTAGATCGCGGTCTCCGCGTGCCCGTGATGATGGTCACCGGACTTGGTCACCGGGGCTACGTGGGTCTGGCCCATCCAGAGCTTGGACGAGCCGGAGGATTTGCCGGAGATGGCTTCCAGGCGGGTCATCCCGCTGGTCTGGCCGGTATCACCGCGCACATCGCTGCCGCGGATGTGCACGAGCGGCGCATGCCACAGGTCGTCAGTCATGGGGGCTCCCAGGTTCTTCCCGCTGGCCGGAATCGGCCTGCTGACGGGCAGGGCCAGTGTAAACAGCCCGTGGGCGCAGGGGCGTGCTCGCGGTGTACTCCTCCATCGCGTGGGCCAGCCAGCCCGCCGTCCTGGCCACCGCGAAGATGGCTTCGCCCGCGCCCCGGATCATCCCCGCGCAGCTGGCCAGCACGGCCAGTGCGAAGTCGATGTTCGGCTCCGGCAGGGCCCGCCGGTGCATCTCGGCCAGCACGGCGTCCACCACGGCCAGCCGGGGTGACGCCGGGACCGCCCTCCTGACCATGGCCAGGAGCAGCCCGGCCCGGGGATCACCGCCGCGGTAGACGAAGTGGCCGAAGCCGGGAACCCGCTCACCGCGGCGGAGCAGCTCGCCCACCACGCGGGGCGCGGCCGCCGCGTCCTGGGCCGCGGCCAGCATGGTCTCCGCGCCCAGGGACGCGCCGCCGTGCAGGGCCCCCCCGACCGCGCCCAGCCCGGTGGCCACCACGGCGTACGGGTCGGCCCGGACCGACGCGGCGACCCGCGCGGCCAGGGTGGACGCGGCCAGCTCGTGGTCGGCGAGCAGGACGAGCGCAGCCCGGAGCGCGTCCAGCAGGCCAGGCGGAGGGTCGTCGGGGCAGAGCCTGGGCCACAGCCGGGCCGGGATCCCGCCGGCGGCTGCATGCCCGTGCCGGGCCGTGATCACGGCGGCCGCGGCGCCGGGCCCGGCGGAAGGCCCGCCGGGGGGCCCGCCGGGCCCGGCGGGGGGCAGGCACTCCACCAGGCCCGCGATGATGCCACGGCCCGCGGTGGCCACGGCCGGCGGATCGAACTGGAGCCGCAGCGGATCCGCGGCGGCCAGCGCCGGGACGATCACCTGCAGCCGTTCCAGCGGGAAGGTGCCCGTCGGGAGCGCAGCCTGCGCCGCCGTCCCGGCCGCGACCGCGGCGGGCGTCGCCTGCCACCCGCCTGCAGCCGCCTGCCAGCCCGCTGCGCCCTCCCCAGCCGGGCCCGCCTGGGACGCCGGGCGCGGCTGGGACGCCGGGCGCGGCTGCCCGAGCCACAGCAACTCGCAGACGTTCTCGAATTCCCAGTCCCGGGCCAGGTCCAGCGCGTCCAGCCCGCGGAACCACAGCCGGTCCCCGGCGATCTCGGTCACGCCCGACTCGATCACCAGCCCGGCCAGGCCCGGCGGCCGCCGGGGCCGCCCCCGACGGGCCAGCTCCTCGACCTCCCCCGGATCGAACAGGCTGCCGTGACCCGGGCCGCCGCCCCGGCTGCCGCTCGCGGCGCCCATACCGCCCATACCGCCCGTGCCGCCGATGCCACCGGCGGCGCCCGTGGCGCCGGTGCCACCGGCGGTGCTGCTGGCCCGGCGGCGGGTGAGCACGCCCCGGCTGACGTAGGAGTACAGCGTGGCCTGCTTGATCCCGAGCCGCCGGGCCGCCTCCGCCGCGCTGATCCAGTCCGTCTCCGCCATCCCGCCCTCTCCAAGCGCCCCAGTCCTGGCCGCCCTCAGCCGGCTCCAGCCGGGCCCAGCCGGGCCCAGCCGGGCCGAAACCTAGTCTCGTCGCAGCCCGGCGGCCACCCCGCTGGCGACCCGACCGCCGGACCCGTTCGTTATCTGTTCGGATCACCCCCAGAAAATGGGGGCTAATCCGAACAGATAGCCGGCCGGGACGGCGTGGGGGCGGCGCTGCGGCCTTACCCTAGTTGATTTTAATCAATGTTGATGACACTCGACAGAAATGCCAGTGTGTCGACTCGGAGCCCGCGCCGCGGGTCACCGACCCGACCGCAGCGCGCAGTCCCGGAGGATGCCGATGCCCGCGATCCACTTCCTTGACGTGACCAACCGGGACGGCGTGCAGACCGCCCGCACCGGCCTGTCCAAGTTCGGCAAGATCATGGTCAACTTCTACCTGGGCAAACTCGGTGTGGCCCAGTCCGAGCTGGGTTTCCCGTTCCTGTTCCACGAGGTGCCCTACATCCGGGCCAGCGTGGCGCTGGCCGAGGCGGGCGCGTTCGGCGGGCTGCGGCTGTCCGGCTGGTGCCGCGCCGTGCCGGGTGACGTGGAGGCGGCCGTCCCGCTCGGGCTGCGGCACTACAACCTGTCCATCTCCACCTCGGACCAGATGATCGCGCATAAGTTCCGCGGCAAGCTGGACCGGGATTCCGTGATCTCGGAGATGGTGGCGTCGGTGCGGGCCGCGCGGGATGGCGGGGCGCAGACCATCGGCGTGAACGCCGAGGACGGATCGCGCACCGACGATGGGTTCCTGCTGGAGTTCGCGACCGCGGCCCGGGAGGCCGGGGCGGACCGGGTACGGTACTGCGACACGATCGGCGGCGACACCCCGGACCGGATCCGCGAGCGCTTCGCCAAGCTGGCCGCGGCGATCCGGATCCCGGTCGAGACGCACTGCCATAACGACCTGGGCATGGCGGTCGCCAACTCGGTCTCCGGCGCCCTGGGGGATCTCGACGCGGGCCAGGACGCCTGGGTCAACACCTGCATCAATGGCATCGGCGAGCGGGCCGGCAACGCCGACCTGCTGTCCTGCATCCTCGCGTTCAGCCACGGCTTCGGGGTGGCGGGAAAGGCCCCGATCGGCGATCCGCTCGACCTGTCGTGGGCCCGGCGGTTCGGCTTGTGGGCGAGCTACGCGTTCGGCCAGCCGCTCCCGCAGAATCAGCCGGGCGTGGGCCGCAACGCGTTCGCGCACGAGTCCGGCATCCACGCCGACGGCGCGCTCAAGGACCGGGCGAACTACGAGCTGTATGACGACGACACCCTGGGGCCGTTCCCGGACGACTGGTTCACCAGGGCGGGCCGGGTGGTTCTGACCGGCGAGTACGGGGGGAAAGCGGGCTTCCGGCATGTAATCCAAGGGCTCGGCATCGAGGTCGCCGACGGGGACGAGGACCTGGCGTTCTCGCTGGTGCAGATCTGCGCGTCGGCCAGCGGCAAGCCGCTGACCGACGACGAGCTCCGCCTCATCGGGAGCTACCCCCACCAGCTCGCGCTGCTGTTCCCGGGGTTGCTGGGCTGACTTGCCGGGCTGACTTACTGGGCAGGCCGGGGTCAGCCGCCGATCTGGCGCCGGCGGCGGATCTCCTTCAGCCGCCGCCGCTGCGACGGGTCGAGCATCAGGTACATGCCCGTCGGGATGCCGATCGCCAGGACGATCACACCGATCGCGAGCCATGGGCTGACTATGAACAAGATGAGGCCGAGGATGATCCCGGCAATGGCGAACTTCATCCGACCTGACAACGTCTGCCTCCTCAGGCGGCGTGGATGCGATTCCAGGCTGGCCCGCCCCCGGCGAATCCGGGGCCGGCCAACCGCGGCACATCCGCGCCTGTAAGTGAAACGCCAGCCGGCCCGCACGTAGTTCCGCACCAGCCGGTTCTGCGCATGTTTCCAGGCCGCGCCCAGGTTCCCGGCCTCCCGGTTCACGGGCGCCGCTGCGGCCGGCCAGGATGGCCGCAGCGACCAGGAGGCTCCCATGACCATATCGCTGCCGATCGATCCCGATGCTAACGAGTTGCTTTCCCGCGACCCGCTCGCGCTGCTCATCGGCATGCTGCTGGACCAGCAGGTGCCGTTGGAGAAGGCGTTCAGCGGGCCGCGTGACCTGGTGCGGCGGTTGGGCCACGAGCCCACCGCCCAGGAACTGGCCGACTACGAACCCGACGCGCTGGCCGCCGTGTTCAGCGAGAGGCCCGCCCTGCACCGCTATCCCCGGGCCATGGCGGCCCGGACCCAGGACCTCGCCCGGCTGATCGTGGACCGCTACGACGGCGAGCCGGCGCGGCTGTGGACCACCGCGGACACCGGCCAGGAACTGGTCCGCCGGATCGCCGGGCTGCCCGGGTTCGGCGCGACCAAGGCGCAGATCTTCGGGGCCCTGCTGGCCAAGCAGCTGGGGGTACGGCCGCCCGGCTGGCAGGAGGCCACCGGCCCGTTCGGCCAGGAAGGCTCCCGGGTCTCGGTGGCCGACATCACCGACCGCGAATCCCTCGCCGAGGTCCGCGCCTACAAGCAGCAGCGCAAAGCCGCCGCGAAAGAGGCCCGCTGATGGCCGGGACCGCGCAGGTGTGGGTGGTGCACGAGGGGTACGCCCGCGAAGAAGACGACGCGGACCGGGTGGGCAGCACGGTCACTCTGATCGTGGACGGCGCCCGGGTGATCGTGGTCGATCCCGGCATGGTGTCCGGGAGGGACGCCCTGCTCGGCGCGCTGGCCGCCCGCGGGCCAGACCCGGCCACGGTCACCGACGTGGTGTTCAGCCACCATCACCCCGATCACACGGTCAACGCAGCCCTGTTCCCGGCCGCGGTCATCCACGACCACTGGGCCAGCTACGACGGCGACCGCTGGATCAGCCGCGAGCCCGGGGACTTCGCCCTCACCCCGTCGGTCCGCCTCATCGCCACGCCGGGGCACACCGCGGAGGACATCACGACGCTGGCGGCCACCCCGCAGGACGTGTACGCCTGCACACACGCCTGGTGGGGGCCGGACGGCCCGGCCGAGGACCCGCTCGGCACCGACCAGGCCGCGCTGCGGCAAAGCCGGGCGCGCATCCTCGAGGTGGCCACGGTGATCGTGCCCGGCCACGGCCCCGCCTTCCGCCCCGGCCCGGACACCCCGCGCTAGCCCGG
>Ga0187863_10000816_pt1 | contig 25872 bp, 21 predicted proteins | sample June2016WEW_11_1_FD_132975 | JGI IMG/M metagenome (GOLD analysis project Ga0187863, IMG submission 132975) | Peatland microbial communities from SPRUCE experiment site at the Marcell Experimental Forest, Minnesota, USA - June2016WEW_11_10 | ecosystem: Environmental > Terrestrial > Soil >...
ATGAATGCCCCAGTGCAGTGGGCGTTGCCTGCCTGGCTTGCTGGGCGAGAGGCGATTCAAAAGCAGGTTCGAGCCCGAGTTGCGGCGAATCTTGCTGAACTGGACCGCCAGCTGCACGGGCACTCGGCGCTTCGGCGATTGGAGGTTGAAGGGGGCTGGTATACGGTGCTGCGGATTCCCGCGCTGCAACCCGATGAACGGACCGCAGGAGAGCTGTTGGAGTGCGGCGTCTGGGTCCATCCGGGCTACTTTTTCGGCATGGAAGAATCGGGCTGGTTGGTCCTGAGCCTTCTGGGGCCGGAACATGAGTTCAGTACAGCAGTAACCATACTCATTAACTTTTTGGGAACGCATCAAGGTAGTAACAAAACATGAAATGCGCCTAAAGCGCGACTTTTAGTTAATATATTAATCAATTGAAACTAAACAAGTTATCCGCGTAATATTTCGGGATTGTTACGAGCGGAGAAACGGATTCGCGCGTCGCTCTGCGCCAATCGTCGTGAATGGTCCATGGCCCGGAATCACTTTTGTCGTATCCGGCAATTTGAGCAGCCGGGAATGGATCGAGTCGATGATCTGCTCGGAGTTTCCGCCGGGTAGATCGGTGCGGCCGATGCTCCCAGAGAAAAGTGTGTCTCCCGCCGCGACCATCCTTAAAGGAGCGAAATAGAGGCAGACAGATCCCTGTGTATGACCGGGAGTATGAATGACCTCAGCTGGGTAGCCGTGAAGTCCAACGGACTGGCCATCGATCAGGCCCTCATCCGGAAGCGCAACTTCCGGTGTCGGAATGCCGATCCAGGCTGCTTGGTCGTCCATCATCTGGAGCAAGGGAAGATCGTTCTCATTCAGGAAGATGGGGGCACCCGTGAGGCGTTTGAGCTTCAGGGCCCCTCCGACATGATCTATGTGGGCGTGCGTGACGAGAATCTGGCGGAGTTTGAGGCCGAGTTCCGTGAGTCGTCGGTGGATGCGGCCGATCTCGTCTCCGGGATCGATCACGATCGCCTCGCCGGCAGTTTCATCGCCAAGAAGAGTGCAGTTGCACTGCAGCGGTCCGACAGGGAACGTCTCGAGGATCATGCTCCGATTCTAAAGGGAGACGTCTCGCTGGACCATAGAGAGACGATCGCGAGAGGCGCCTGCCAAGAGCGTGGCGACGGGGAGGCTTGGGTCGAGCTACAGGAGCCTACTTGCCGGATTTCGCCGGGGCTGACGCTGGCTTGGTGTCGTCGAGCACGGAGTGGTTATGGCTCGCCCCGCGAACGTAGAGAACCGTCAGAGTGAGCGATGTGCACATGAAGATGACTGCAGACCACGAGGTGAGCCGCGTGAGCACGTTGGCCGCTGCCCGGGGACCGAAAGCGGTCTGCGAACCCTGGCCACCAAAGGCGCCTGCGAGGTCAGCCGAGCGGCCCTGTTGCAGCAGGACGACTCCAATGAGAAACAGGCTGACGATGACATGGATCACGACGACGAAATAGAAGAAAATCTGCATTGCTTCAGCTGCTTTCCAAGACCATCCGGCTTCACCGGAGTGGCAAACTCTTTGGTGCGGAGGAGGGGACTTGAACCCCTATGCCTTGCGGCGCTAGCACCTCAAGCTAGTGCGTCTGCCAATTTCGCCACCTCCGCACGAGGTGAACCTATTGAGTATACCAAAAGCAGACTGAGCCGCAGGATGGTTGGAGGTGGTCCGAGGCCGGCTGAACCGAGTGAAAATGGGCCCTTTGTATTTCGATAGTCCGAGCCCGGTTCAACCGCTCAAACGCTGCATCCACGCAGCAAGCGATTGCTGATCCGGTGTCCCGGCGGCGTGCGCCGTTCTAACGTTTTGCCGCTCGGTTTCGGAGCGATTCTGACTCACTTTGAATTTGCCTTCGATGCGTGAAATGACGATGCGAAAGCCGACGATGCCGGCCAGCATCGTGCGACGGAAGCCGGCAGGCATCTCGCGCCATTGTTGCGCGTAGGCAGGCTCATGCAAGGCGATCAGGCCTTTGAGCAACGCATCTTTGCCGTCTTCGTCTTCGATCAACTCCATCGTGCCGTAGGCATGGACGGCGATGTAATTCCATGTGGGAACCGAAAGCGGCTCGGTATAGAGGGTTGGTGAGACGTAACTATGGGGTCCTGAAAAAACGACCAGCGTCTCGTGGCCGGCAAGCGATTGCCAGTGGCGATTGGCCTTGGCGAAGTGTCCTTCGATGACGCCGTGCTCTCCTTCGTCCTTTACAACCAATGGCAGATGCGTGGCCGTCGGAGACAGGTTCGGCTGAGGGCCGTCCAATCTGACCAAGGGATCGAGGGGACCGAACAGGATCGCAAAGGAGTTGTCGCGCATGGCCTCAAGGAGCACGGCGCAGTCGGTCACCTGATTGAATTTCGGAGTATACATGGGGTCCTACTGGATCCGCTCGAAACGAAAGCCGGCTTCGCGCAGAGCATGACTGATGGCCGTAATGTGAGTGGCTCCGCGTGTCTCAAGGGTGACGTCGATAACGGTCTCGCCCAGGCTCACGCCGTAGTAAGCGCGGTTGTGGAGTGTCTCGACGATGTTGGCCCGCTCGCGGGCAAGGATTTCGGTGAGATGGAGCAGAGCTCCGGGTCGATCCTGCAGGTAAACGCGAACGCGCAAAAGCCGGCCGTCTTTTACCAAACCGCGCTCGATGATCTTGGCGAGCAAAGTAACGTCTATGTTGCCGCCGCACACCAGCACCACAGTACGGCGATGACGCAGGTTCGTTTTGGCTTGGACGACCGCAGCAAGCGCCGCGGCTCCGGCGCCTTCGGCCAGGGTCTTTTCCTGTTCCAGGAGCATCAGAATGGCGCTAGCAATTTCTTCGTCGTCGACAGTGACGATCTCGTCCACATAGCGGCGAACCAGAGGAAGGGTGAGATCGCCTGCTCGGCGCACTGCGATGCCGTCGGCAATGGTCGCTTCAGGAGCGATAGTGACCGGCTTCCCCGCTTCGCGGGCTCGCAGCATGGAGGGCAGCTTTTCTGGCTCAACCCCGATCACACGGATCCGCGAATTGGTCTCCTTCAACGCACAGGCGATGCCCGCGATGAGTCCACCACCGCCGATGGGGACCACGACGGCTTCAATGTCGGGGACCTGTTCGAGCAGTTCGAGGGCGATCGTGCCTTGTCCTGCAATTACTTCAGGATCGTCGAACGGATGGATGAAGGTGCACCCCTCTTCGAGGCGACGGCGCAGCGCTTCGTCGCAGGCTTCGTCATAGCTGGCGCCGTGAAGAATCACTTCGGCGCCGTAACTTCGTGTCGCCGCCACTTTCACGAGCGGAGTGGCCAATGGCATCACAATCTGGGCCCGAATGCCGCGAGCCGCAGCATGGAATGCGACGCCTTGCGCATGGTTGCCCGCGCTCGCAGCGATGACGCCGCGCTTCCGTTCCGTCTCAGACAAGGTGAGTAGCTTGTTGAGTGCGCCGCGCTCCTTGAATGAACCGGTGCGCTGGAGATTCTCCAGCTTGAGGTGCAGGGGCAGACCGACGAGCTCGGAAAGGTGGTGAGACAAGTGACAAGGGGAGACGTGAATTGCCTCGCCGATGCGCGCGCGTGCCACCTGAATACTGGAGAGGCTTACGGATTCCAAGACAATCTCCTGAATCGAAAAGTGAGCTAAGAATGCGAAAGCCACCTGCCGCGACTGCGGGAGGTGGCCTGAATTTCAGATTGCTGCTATCTCTGTTTCGTCAGGCTTTGTTCCCGTGTGAGTCGTGGAGTCTAATTCGAAAGGCGGGAGTGGGCGCAGTCCTACAAATGACCGAGTGGAAGATCGAACCAATGTTACAAAAATGCATGACGGTGATTGAAGTACAACAGAACCCCTTGATCCGAGTCAAGCGCGGCAATGAGACTACGCTTCTCCTAATCTTCAGCAGCGACTGTTTATGCGATGGCCGGATACCTGAAAAGTCCGTGTCGGGTTGCGAGGAATTCGGGACTGAATTCCTGATTTATAAGGGCTGGCAGACGCTACTCATCCAAGTCTGTCAGGATGAATTCGAATCCTTCGCCGTCCGCTCCCCAGCGAACGATCTTTGAATTCACGCTGATGATATCCGAGGGATCGTCCCCTTTGGATCCTACCCGCTGCAAGGTCATGCGCACGACCGTTCCGGGCATCCAGCGCTCGTCTGTGTGCAAGTAGAATCCGGTGACGCTGATGTTGCTTATCCTGTGTGGCTCAGGGGCTCCGCCGGTGAAGTAATAAGCGATCAACCCCGGCAAGGACTGCCGGTCGGCACGCCGCCGATCATACGGTCTTTGAGCTTCTCCTATGACTAATTCGGGGAAAAGCCAGCGCAGAAGCCGAATCTTCCATGAGTACTTTCTTTTTGGAGCCGGTCCATAATCCCCATATTGGGGAACGGACACTGGCGCCTCCTGAATCGCAAGCGGCGGTACTGCAGATGGAAGCGCCACTTCCGCATTCTGCAATGCTTGGGCCGGCGAGGGAGGTTCTGGTGCGGGAACCGGTGTTTCGGGGACCCGGGTGCGTGCGTACGATTTTCTCTCGGGCCAAAAAGGTTCACTCTGCGGTTTTGGAAGCGGGGCGATCGGGAGTTCGACTGACTCAGCTTCGGGACGCTCCGTTGGCGTGAAGCTCTCAGTTGCAGCGGCATCCGGAAACGAAATTGGCGTGGGAGAAACTGTGAACTCCGCCGATGAAGTAGGCGCTTCTACAGCGCTCGCGCCAGATGAAAAGAAGCGAGCGCTTGGGGACGGTTCGGCTGGACTCGTTTGGATCGGTTGAGTTGGCGCCAGATCAGGCGGAGTTGGAGGAGGCGCGACTGGAGCCGGCGCTTGTTCGGGTGGCGCCTCGAGTTCAACGACACGAAGTTCGAGCTGATCTCCCTCCTTTGTCCGTGAGGTTGTTAAGGACTTGGATGGAAGGACAAGAGCACTCGAAGGCTGACCTTTGGAGGGGGCAAATTCTCCATCTTTGGATAACTCCACTCCATGAACGACGCGATTGTCCTTGTCCAGATAAACCAGGTCAAAAGGGGAGAGAGTTCGCGCGACAGGAACACCCTTGAAGTTTGTCAGCCAAAGACCGGTGCGGGAATTTGCCGGGAGGCCTTCGATGAGCACCTTCAAAACCTTCAAGGGCTCAAGGCCGGCGTTTACTGACGTAACCGATGAACTAAGGAGGCTGTCCCGGGTCTGGTTGTAGGCAACGTACTTCCTAGGTTCCATACGCCCCCCAAGAGCATGAGTGCTGTCGGTCTACAGGGTGCAAATGAAGAGATCCAGTCCCCAACCAGGGTGCTTTCACAGAGAACCTTTGCAATCTGCTTCTACAGAAAAGAACTGAATCCAAGATTCAAATCAACTCCGACGCCATGACTCGCGTCGATCGTCCGATCCAGGCGAGATATTGAAGCTAACTAGCGAATCCTTAAGCCACAGCGGGATTCATGGACAATTTAGTAATTCATCCCAAACTCTAGTTTTTGAACTCAACTGCAGGCTATACGACACCTCTCGCCCAGGCTGCGAAGCCCAGTTCAGAATCGCATCAAGCTTAGATACCCCGGTGGTCCCAATTCTGCCCGTTTCCTCGAGGGATCGTCAAGGAATTCTTGGCGAATGCCGCGATGAAATCCGCTGTCTACCCGGAGCCGATCCCGTCTCCCCAAATGGTTGTATTTACTTTTAGAAGGCCTGTCGATTTATTCGACGATGGACCGGCGGCTGCTCACGGCCAACGCTTCGGTTTCCTGGGCCTTTTCTCTCGCGATTCGATTCAATTGATATTGAAAGTAGACGAAGGAAAACAAGGTCGTCATGATCAAATTGAGTCGAAGGCCGATCGGCTCGCGTCGGTTGTAATGATCGAGCAACTCTTCGCGAATCTCGAAGATTACAACGACCCATAAGAGCCAGGAGAAAAGAAATCCTGTGGCAAAGGAAGCAAGGGCCCAGTAGAGAGATAGAGATTGGTCATCGATCTTTCGAATCCATATACAAAGATAGATTGGCCATGCTGCGATCACGAGATTCACAAGAAACTCGCGATAAGGCTGGGGCACGAACCAGAGTACGATTCCCTCGGAGCCGGCAATCGCGACAAAAAGGACTGCCCAATTCAAACGAGGCGGCGGGGGGTAGGATGCTTTGTATCTTGCGACGGGCGGGATCGGAGTCCGGTCCACTGCAGGTCACCTCACGATTCCACTTAGCTAAAAAATAGCACAGAGACTGGGAAAGGAATCGAGTTCAAGTAAGTGCTGGCCTTCGGGCACCGGATCGATCTCTGCGTGTTCTAGAACCCACGTGTCCTTGTGAAACAGAAAAACTGCATTCAGCCCGGCCGCGAGCGCAGGATTAATATCGCTTTTCGGGCTGTTGCCTATCATCCAGCTGGTATGTGGCGCGAGTTCGTGCCGTTCCATCACAGCTCGATAGGTGGCCGGGTCTTTCTCCTTAACAATTTCAACCGCATTGAAGTTTACAGCAAGTCCTGACCGGGCCAGTTTGTCGGCTTGTTCGGCGTGGTCGCCTTTGGTCATAAGAATGAGCTTGTGGCGTATGGAGAGTTGGGCCAGAGTTTCATCCACTCCCGGCAGCAGCTCAATCTCCTGTTCGGCGATCGCCTGCGCAAATCCTGTGACACGGCGTCGATGGTCTTCGGTCATTGGCGATTGGCTCAGCCGCTCAAAACAAGCGAGAAGTGAACGCGTGAAACTGGTGAGCCCATAGCCATGCTCGAGGATCGTCTCTCGTTCAACAGCGTTGAGAGTCTTCCTCACTTCTGCAGGTGAGTAAGTCCGGTGATTTAGATAGCCAATGAACGCCGCAATTGCGCGCTCGAAATAGACGTTGTTTTCCCACAACGTGTCATCGGCGTCAATGAGCAAAGTCTGGCCGGGGGGAAATTGCGCCATGAACTTTATGGTAACGAATCGATCCGACGACGTGGGATGCGACGAGTCTGTGGATACCAGGGACGTTTCGCTTTCGGGGCTCGAAGCCATGGATTAAAGCATCAAGGATGCAACGGCGCGGTGCATGTGAGTTGACCTGTGGGGAATCGCCGGTTACAGGGAGTTGGAGTTCGAGCGACTCTAAGCTTTTGAAAACTAAGCTTTCACAAAAACGTATTGACAACCGTATTAATCACGAAGTAAATTGGTGATGGTCACTCTTGACCAATTGGAGAATAATCATGCGCAGAATAATTGTATCCACGCTCTTTCTCTCCACCGTTCTGCTCCATGCTCAGGCAGGAACGAAGGGCCAGAGTGTCACGCTGGTAGCCCACAACGATGCTGCAGCTCTGGCTTCATCGGCCACTGCCCAGCCCGCAACCGATGCAGACACGACAACTCACGCACGCCGCATCAGCACCGGAGTTACCTGGCCAAAGCTGATTTCTGAGCCGACTCTCGCTGTGTCAGCGGCCGATTTCCCAACCCGCGATCTTGCGGCGCAACGTATGGTTGTTAGTTTTCGAGTAGATGAGAGCGGCGCTCCGCAAAATGTTCGTCTAGTTAAGTCGGTTAGCCAGACAGTTGATGCGCGCGTACTGACGGCAGTTCGCCAGTATCGCTTCGTGCCGGGCACACTCGACGATCAGAATGTGCCGGTGGACGTGAACTTGGTCATCAATTTCACGGAAAAATAGTTTAGATAATTCGGACAAATGACTCCCCCGCTTCAGCAGCATAAAGCCGAGGCGGGGGAGTTGTTGTTTGGTAAGTTTAAGCTCTCTAACATCCATCCGAATGGTTGGATCGAATACGACCAAACCTGCCCATCGTGATCAGAATCGTCCGAACTAAAACCCGAGGCGAGGTTGCGAAGCAAGCCATGTCTTGAGTTCGGGCTCCTGCAGCGCCCGAAACTCGATGCATCCGTTGATGTGTTCGATTGCATGTTTGAGAGCTTGGTCCGATGCAGCTACCTTGTGAGCCGCAAAGAATCGCTCTACATTATCGCGGTCCGCTTGAGAACAGAAGGCCTGGGTTGATCCCACCAGCGTCGCGCCCATGTTGGCCGTGAATTGGGCCTGCACCTGATCCCAATGGGTCTGGATAAATTGCCACGCCAGGCGTCGATTTTGGTCGTCTGTCATCGCCATCGAGAGCTGGAAGGCCGCGTCCTGGTTGCGAACCTTATTTGAGACAGCAAGGTCAAGAGCGCGCTCGACGAGCTTCGGGTCTTCGAATTCCGCCAGCCGCCGCAACGCGCTGGTTTGAAATTCCGGATTGGTCGATGTTTCGTAGACGTGCAGCAGCTGGTTAAAGAGTTGTGCATCGCCATTGCGCGCGGCGACCGCGAGTGCAGTCTCTCGAAGTGTTGGATCGACCGAAGCAGGATCGGCCAGATATTTTTCAGCCAGTGCGCGCGCCTCAGCAAGAATCGAGGGATCTTTGCCATAGAAGCCGAGGACACCGAAAAGCTGGGCACGCAATTCGCGGGTATTCGGTGTGTCTTGAACCGACGGCGGCCCCAGTTTCGCATAGCGCGGAGCAAATGTGCCACGAATCCAAGCGGCAAGAGCGTCCTTTTCCTGCGGAGACGATGCCACGCGGACATATAGGACGCTGATGCCGCCTAGCGCAGACGCCAAGACCCTGGCGCTCGGATCGTCTTTCACCGCAGCAACCAGGTTCAGATACTCCCCGGCCGAGGTCTTGTTTGCGCGGAGGCGAGCCCATTCGTCACCGATCATACTTATCCGCTCCGGCGGCGAGAATCGGGCTTCTACGTTCGCTACGAGCGATTTGTAAGCGCTTGTTGGATAGATACTGCGGTAGTACCCTGTGCCACCCGCATTCGCGAAGAAGACGGCATCGGACGGAACCTGGAGCTTCGTCGAGTCGGGATTCAGCACCTCGCATCTCTGACCGGAGGCCTCCATTTTGAAGCAAACGGGAAGAACCCATTTCTGTTTCCCATTCGGTTGAATGCTCGGACTGAGGTAGAAACGCATTTGGGAAACGGGGACCTCACCGGAAGTCGGCTCGCCAAACGTCAAGACCGGTACACCGGGCTGGGCCACCAGGCTATCCATGATTCGATCTACTGGTTTGTGGCTCGCAGCGGCTTCCGCATTCCAGAAGTCTTCGGCCGTAGCGTTCGAGTAAAGGTGTGCAGTCAGATAATTATGGACGCCCCTGCGGAAGTTCTCCGGTCCGACGAAGTTTTCGACGGAGACTAGGACATGACCGGCCTTGTTATAGGCGATGGAATCGAACATCTGGTTGATTTCGTCGGGAGTATCAGCTTTGGCGCGAATGGGCCGTGTTGTCGGTGCCGCGTCGATGTTCAAGGTTGTATCCAGATCGGCGGCCACGATCTCATCCATGTGCCATTCCGGATACATAGCAGCGACAGATTTGTTCTCCATCCACGTGGCGAACCCTTCATTCAGCCAGATGTTGTCCCACCATTGCATCGTCACCAGGTCTCCGAACCACTGGTGCGCCATTTCATGCGCGATGTCAACCGCGACTTGCCGCCTGGCGTCGATGGAAGCGGTTTTCTGGTCAAGGAGAAGCGTGGTTTCCCGATAAGTAATCGCGCCGAAATTCTCCATGGCGCCAGCTTCAAAATCAGGAATGGCGATGAGGTCGAGTTTCTTCAGCGGATAAGGAATGCCGAAGTAAGTGTTGTAGTAGTGCAGCATGAACTTGGCAACTTCCACGCTATAGGGCGTGAGACCGACTTTGTCGGGGGTTGCGCAAGAGCGAATAGCCACACCATCCTGTTCGCCGGAAGTGCACTGAAAGTCGCCCACCAGAAACGCCAGCAGATAAGTGGACATTCTTGGCGTGGTTAGAAAGGTGATGGTGTGCTTGCCGCCGCCCGGGCCCGGTACGTCATTGGAAATCGGGCTATTCGAGATGGCTGTGTCGCCGGTGTCGATCACAAGCGATACGTCGAAGGTAGCCTTTAAAGCCGGCTCGTCAAACGACGGAAAGGCGCGTCGCGCGTCGGTCGCCTCAAATTGTGTGACCGCGTAGTTGCGGCGTTCAGTCTTGGATAAATAGAATCCGCGCAGTTCATTGTTCAGGATGCCCGTATAGCGGATCGCAAGCTTCGCTTTGCCCGAGGGAAGCATTTGAGAGAAATGGAAGGTCGCCTGTTGCTGGTTCGCGTCGAGCGTGACTGTCGCTGTCTGCTGTTTGCCGCCGTCGGTAACTTCGACCGACTGAAAGGCAATTTCGGCGGAGTTGAGGGTGATTGAATTCGTCGGATCCTTGAGAACCAGATCAATCGATTCAACGCCTGCGAAAGTGGCATTCTTCAGATCGGGCGTCAACGTAAGCGCATAGTGTTCGGGGATTACTGTCGACGGGAGACGTTGAGCATTTGCCGATTTGACATAGCTTGGGATGAAGCAAGCAAGCATGGCGCCGGCAAGAAACGCCGAGCGCAAAGAGGGGAGGGAACTACACTTCATTCTGCGGTCCTCGTATTTTTTCGTGTATTGCGATCGCGGCCCAAAGTTGTTCTCCAATTGCTGTAGCGCGAAGGCACATCAGCTAAGTGGCTCTTTAAGAAAGAGCCTTGACACTCGAAACACCACATACAAATTTGAGAACAGCTCCAAAGTGGTGCACCCCGTGTTGGGAGACTCTCTTTCTTGATGTAGACAAGGTCTCTCAAGGAGTAATGCACCGTTCATATTGTATGACGCAATCGCATGGAGCGGCTACAGATGTATCGAAGATTGTGACCAAGTGAAACGATTGAGCTCTATAGGAGGGTCGGCGACACTTCAGTCCCGAGGGGAGCCTAAGAGAGGATTTCCGAGTCCTGTTTCCGTCCTCGGAAGAGGAAAGCTAACTTGGTTGTTCTGTCGAGCGTCCGTCGTTTGGCGCCAGCTTTCGCTTAGGCAGCAATGAGTCAAGCAGCAGCAGGCATGCGCCCGTGACGATGGAACTGTCGGCGACATTGAAGTCGGGCCAGTGATAACCGAAGATATGAACTTCAATAAAGTCAACGACGGAACCGTAGACGATGCGGTCGTGCACATTGCCGAGGGCCCCCGCAAAGACGAGCGCCAGCGCAACCGATGCAAGAGTGATGCGGTTGCCTATCCGGACCAGCGCCACAAGCACAACGAGTGCGGCGAGAAGCGAGAAGGAGATGAGGCCCCAGCGAACCGTGTTGGGAGAGGTTGAGTCCGCGAAGAGCGAAAACGCCGCGCCTTCATTGGTCCAGTGCGAGATGCGCAGAAAGTGCGGTATCACCGGGATCGCTTCGCCGATAGGTATGCGCGCACTGACCAGCGTCTTCGTCAGTCGATCAAGAAAGATGATCGCGGCGGAGATAAGCAGTAGCCAGGGCAAGCGGCGAGGCGCAACGAAGGTCACGATGTGGCCTCCCCAGGCGGGTCGATGCCCATCTCCCTCAATGCTTGCTGGCATCGGGTGCAGACGTTTTTCCAGATGCCGTAATCAGAAACTTCAGGCATGAAATTCCAGCAGCGGGCGCATTTGTGTCCACTTGCTGGCAGGGCTTTGGCCGCAGGTCCCGAGCCTTCGACGACTCTGACTGCGGATACATTGATGATCTCTTTAAGTCCCGCAGCGTGACGTTGGAGCAACTTGAACAAGTCGCCGCTTGCCGCTATTTCTATTTCTGCTTCGAGACCCTTGCCTATGCGCTTTTCCTGCCGCGCTTCTTCAAGCACGCGCATCGCTTCGTCTCGTACAGCGAAGATCTGCTTCCATTCTTCCAGTAGAGGGGCAGGGTCCGCTGCGAAGATGTGCTCCGGTTTTGGAAAAAGTGCCAGGTGTACGCTGGCTTCGCGGCCCTTCATTGCAGGCAGATAATCCCACACTTCATCCGCGGTAAAGCTCAAAATGGGCGCCACGAGCCGGACCAGCGCCTCGGTGATCTGCCACAGCACGGTTTGTGCCGAACGCCGGGCTGCCGAGGTAGGCGCGAAGGTGTACATACGGTCTTTGAGCACGTCGAGGTAGAAAGAGCTCAGATCGACGATGGCAAATTCGTTGACGGCCTGATAGACCCGGTGAAACTCGAAAGCCTCGTACCAGCCGAGAATCTTCTCTGTTAGGTCGCGGGTGCGGGCCAGCATGTAGCGATCGAGCGGGAGTAGATCGGCTTCCGCGATGCGGTGCTGCGCGGGATCGAATCCATGAAGGTTACCAAGCAGAAACCGGAAGGTGTTGCGTACCTTTCGATAGAGTTCGGCGCAGCGCTGCATCAGGTTTTCGCTGGCAGCCATATCCTCTCTAAAGTCGATCGATGCGACCCACAGCCGCACAATTTCTCCGCCCAGGCGCTCGGCGATGTCGACAGGATCGACGCCATTGCCAAGCGATTTGGACATGGCGCGTCCCTCTTCATCGAGTGTCCAACCGGCCGTTGCCACATGCGAATAAGGCGCACGGCCTCGAAGGGCGACAGAGGTAAGCAGGGACGAGTGGAACCACCCGCGATGCTGGTCTCCGCCTTCGAGGTACAAGCACTCGGCGTGTTTGCCACCGATTGAAGCTCCCTTCTGAAATGCTGCATAGTCGGCTTTCAGGTCGGGGTCGGACTCGCATACGGCGAGCCAGCTGGTCCCCGAGTCAAACCAGACATCGAGAATGTCTGTCTCTTTTCTAAATTCGGTCTTACCGCAGTGCGTACACTTAGCGCCCCCCGGCAGCAGCGCCGCCACGTCTGTCGTGTGCCATGCTTCCACGCCCTCGCGCTCAAAAAGATCGACGATCTTCCGATTGAGCGCGGGATCGAGGATCGGGTTCTGGCACTCTTCGCACACAAAAACTGCGATGGGCACTCCCCAGATGCGCTGGCGGCTGATGCACCAGTCGGGGCGCGTGGCAATCATATTGGTGATACGTTCTTTGCCCCAGGAAGGATCCCAGACGACGCGATCGATTTCCTCAATCGATAGTTGCCGGAATGTGGTCTCGGAGCCGTCGGCACGCTTCATCGGCGTTTCCAGGCTGATGAACCATTGCTCCGTAGCGCGAAAGATCACCGGGTTATGACAGCGCCAGCAGTGGGGGTACGAATGCTCCAGATCGGACGACGCCATGAGCGCGCGCTGTTCCTCGAGCATCGCAAGAACGATGGGATTCGCCGACCACACTGTTTTTCCTTCAAAAGGCGGCAGGGTAGCCAGCGGCCATGCTTCGTGATCCACGTGCAAGTGCCCCGAAGAGTCCACGCGGCAGGTCTGGTCGAGATCGTAGCGCTGGCCAGTGTAGAAATCGTCCGCGCCATGGGAAGGAGCGGTGTGAACCGCGCCGGTCCCCGTGTCGGCAGTGACATAAGTGCCTAGAACGCCGAGGATGCTCCGTTCGAGGAAGGGATGTTTGAATGTGGCCCGTTCCAGGTTGGCGCCTTTGAACCGGGCGAGTTCCTCGACCAAACCAAGCCGGCACGAGGCGACGACGGAGGGAGCAAGTTCGGCAGCGACGATGTAGACCGGATCCGTCGGCTTGACCGCTGATTTGGGATCGCTGCTTGCCGCAAGCGCGACGTACTCGAAATCCGGATGAAACGCCACGGCCATGGACGCGGGAAGTGTCCAGGGGGTCGTTGTCCAGATGATGGTGTAGACCTCTCGGCCTGCGAGGGCGGGGTCCAGCGCCTCCGGTGGGGAAGTGAGCCGATAGCGCACAAAGATCGAGGGGCTGACATGCATCTCGTACTCGACTTCAGCCTCGGCGAGTGCCGTTCGGTCATGGATGCACCAGTAAACCGGCTTGAGGCCGCGATAGACGAAGCCTTTCTCGAGAAATCCGTAAAACGCCTCGAGCGTCCGGGCTTCGTAATCGCGCGACATCGTCTTATACGGGTTATTCCAGCGGCCAAAGCAGCCGATGCGCTGGAATTGGGATGTCTGCAAATCGACGTACTGCTGCGCATAGGCGCGGCATGCATCCAAGACTGCAGGGACGGGCATTTCGAGCTTTTTGCGGCCGAGCTGCTCGTCAACCTTGATCTCAATAGGGAGGCCGTGGCAGTCGTAACCCGGGACGTAGGGCGAATCATAGCCGGCCATGGTTTTCGACTTCACGACGAAGTCCTTCAAGCCTTTGTTCAGCGCGTGTCCGAGGTGAATCGGTCCATTGGCATACGGCGGCCCATCGTGGAGCAGGTAAACAGGCCTTCCCAGGCTGGCCTTGCGTAGTTCCTCATAGAGGCGCAACTCGGTCCACCGAGTCAGTCGAAGTGGCTCATTTTGGGCGAGATTGGCCTTCATGGGGAAGGCGGTCTGAGGCAAATTCAAAGTCGCCTTCAACTCCGGCGCTGGAGACATTGGTACTCCTGGTTCATGGTGAAAGTGTTCATTCTTCAGTGTAAATGTTTGAGAAAGAATTTCGGTAACAAGTCCCGAGGCAGCCCGTCTATTGTTTATGGGAGACCTGTCCTCCGCGGAATATGAGACTCAGGAGGTTGTCAAAAATGGAACTGAGTCCTCCGTGCTACAGACATCCACCGCTTTGGTCGAGCATAATGGAAAGAATGGCCTCAAGACCGACCGCCTCTCGATTGGGCAATCGCAGGCGATAGGGCCAGCGGCAGACATGGCAAACGAATTACTTACCCAGCCTCAAACGGACTCCGAAGCTACGACGGGAGCACGGACCGGGCACGAGCTCGATTCCTTCCTCGGGAAGGCGTTTGAGGAGAAGCCTGTCTGGAAGACGCTCTACGAAAACATTCGCGACGTCTTCTTCCCGGTCAAGCTTCCGCCCCTCGAACTGACTTCGAAGCCGATTCCAGTGCCAGACCGGATGGCTGTAAAGGCCAATCCGTGGGCCATTGGAATCTCGACGACCTTCAACGTCGCGATCCTTGCGTTCGTCATCTGGCTGGGCATCAAGGCGGTGGTCAACATCGTGAAGCCGCCCCTTAAAGCCACCAACGTTGATGTCGGAACCTTCGATCTGAAAGCGCCCAAGGCAGGCGTAGCAGCGGGCGGCGGTGGCGGCGGTGGTTCACACGATATCGTCGATCCCATGAAGGGCAAGCTACCTCCGCGGATGAAGGACCCGATTACGCCGCCGATGGTTCCGATACTGGATAAGCCCAAGCTTGCCGTGCCTTCCGCGATCAACGTGCAGCCGAATATTCAGCTGCCTGACAACCCCAATATGCCGAACATCGGCATGGCGAAATCCGCCAATGTGACATTGGCCTCGAACGGGCAGGGCGGCGGCAGTGGCATGGGGACTGGCTACGGCGGTGGCATGGGTTCAGGCACGGGCAATGGATTTGGGCCCGGTACCGGCGGCAATGCCGGCGGCGGCGTCTACCAGATTGGCGGCGGCGTCTCGGCCCCGGTGGCAATCTTTACTCCCGAGGCGGAGTTCTCCGATGAAGCGCGGCGCGCGAAGTATCAGGGCGTTTGCCTGATTTCGCTGATCGTCGACGCTCAAGGAAATCCACAAGATCCGCGAGTGATTCGCGCGCTCGGCATGGGTTTGGATGAGAAGGCGCTCGAAGCGGTGCGCAAATATAAGTTCAAGCCTGCGATGAAGGACGGCAGAACCCCGGTGCCTGTCAGAATCACCATTGAGGTGAACTTCAGGCTTTATTGAAATCCAATCGAGCCACGCAATGAAAGAGCGAAGCCCCGCGGCTTCGCTCTTTTTCTTGTTCCCAAACCGGCTTGTCGAGAGGATCGTGCCCGTCAACCCCGTGTGATAAGCTTCGCTGGTTCGACCGAAGAGGGGCCAGGGATGCGGCAAGTTTGGGGTGGATGGAAAGTCAAATTGGCTGCGATGATCGTGGCCGCGAGTGTCGCTCCGGGGCTACTCGCGCAAGCCGCTTTTCCGTTTCGCGATACGAAGCTGAGCGACGACCAGCGCATCGCCGACCTGCTGAGCCGCCTGACACTCGAAGAGAAGATCAATCTGATGTCTGACCACCCAAAAATTCCGCGACTGGGGGTTGTCTTTTCCGGCCAGGTGGAAGGTCTTCATGGATTGGCGTTGGGCGGTCCGGCGGGGTGGGGAGGACGCGGCCGGCAGCCGGTGCCAACCACCACGTTTCCGCAGGAGAAGGGCCTCGGCGCAACGTGGGACCCGGAACTACTCAAGAAGTTCGGCCCCCTGGAAGGATATGAGGCGCGGTACTACTACCAGAATCCAGTCTTCGACCGGGGCGGCGTGGTTGTTCGTGCTCCCAACGCCGATCTGAGTCGGGACCCGCGATGGGGGAGAACTGAAGAGTCCTACGGCGAAGATCCGTTTCTGGTCGGAACGCTGACCGTCGCCTTTGCGCAAGGCTTGCAAGGCCCAGATCCGAAGCACTGGCAGGCGGGATCTTTGATGAAACATTTTCTCGCCAACGAGAATGAAGATGGCCGCACCCACAGCTCTTCTGATTTCGACGAGCGTCTCTTTCGCGAGTATTACTCTGTGCCATTCCGCATGGGGTTTGAAGAAGGCGGCTCACGCGCGGTGATGGCGGCCTACAACTCGTGGAACGGCATTCCAATGATGATTCACCCCGTGCTGAAAGACGTGATGATCAGGGAGTGGGGCAACGATGGCCTCATCTGCACGGATGGGGGCGCACTGGGACTTCTGATTACCTCGCACAAGAGCTTTCCTGACAAGGAACACGGCGCCGCGGCAGCCGTGAAGGCGGGGATCAACCACTTTCTCGATACCTACAAAGACGATCTGGCACAGGCTGTAAAGGATGGCTTGGTCTCGGAAGCCGAAATCGACACATCGCTCAAGAACCTTCTTCGTTTGTACCTTCGACTGGGCGAGATGGATCCGCCGGACGCCGATCCCTACGCAAAGATTGGCCGCGAGACGGCTGGCGAGCTGCCCCCATGGGAACGCGATTCAAGCAGGGCTCTCGCGCGCCAGGCGACCGACGAGTCAATCGTGCTGCTGAAGAACGACCACAATACGCTTCCTCTGGACCGCGCCAAGCTGAAGACGATTGCTGTTATTGGGCCGTGGATCGACCAGGTCCTGCAGGACTGGTATAGCGGAACGTGGCCGTACTCGGTAACGATACTCGACGGCATTCGAGAGGCAGCAGGCGGTAACGTCAAAGTACTGTTTGCTGACGGATCCGATGCGACCGAAGCGGCAAAATTGGCGCGTGCTGCCGACGTGGCAATCGTGGTTGTTGGGAACCATCCGGAATGCAACGCGGGATGGGACCAGTGTCCCACGCCTTCAAACGGCAAGGAAGACGTGGATCGCAAGACGATTGCTCTTGAGCAGGAGACGCTCGTGAAGCAGGTCTTCGCGGCAAATCCCAGAACGATCGAAGTCCTGCGGTCGAGCTTTCCCTACGCGATTGGCTGGAGCCAACAGAATCTGCCCGCCATCGTGCACATGGTGCACAACAGCCAGGAAGAGGGCCACGGTCTGGCGGACGTGCTCTTCGGCGATTACTCGCCCGCGGGGCGTCTGACGCAGACTTGGCCAACGGGAGATGCACAACTGTTGCCCATCATGGATTACAACCTGCTCGACGGAAGGACCTACCTCTACAGCAAAGAAAGGCCGCTTTATGCATTTGGGTACGGGTTGAGTTACACAACCTTCTCCTATGAGGGATTGAGCCTGAACTCACTAAAGATGGATGGAAATGGCGCCGTCAACGTGACTATAAAGGTCAAGAATTCCGGTGCCCGGGATAGCGATGAAGTGGTGCAGATGTATGTAAAGCATCTCGGGTCCGCCGTCCCCCGTCCGCAACTGGAACTGAAGGGATTCAAGCGTGTGCGCATCGAAGCCGGAGCAGAGCAGGAAGTGACGCTGCAGTTGAGGGCCCGTGACCTCGCCTATTGGGATGCGGCGAGCCATGCCTGGCTTGTGGAAAAGGAACAGGTGCGCGTGTTGGCGGGAGGCGCAAGTGACAACTTACCCGTCAGCTCCATCGTGGAAGTTACAAGTACGAACGAATACAAACCCTGACTCTTGTTTACGTGAGCGGCGGCCGGCTTTATAGGGACTACGTCCCACCCATCTTGAGCCCGAAGTGCGGAGAGTCGCCAGTCCCCGAGATTTTTACCGGTATCTCTGCGCCAGCGCCATGCTTGTGGAAGAACGGATCAACCGGCTTGAGAAGGATGCTCTTCCATTTCGAACCGACCATCTGCGATAACTCTGCCTTGGTGCGTACCTTGCCGGTGAAATCGTATTTCCTGCCATCCAGCGCATACGCGCCGCTGAGCCGAACGGAGGCGCCGGGTAATTCGTAGTCCAGATCCGGAAACTTCATCGTTCCGTTCTTCATCTCAAAATGTCCAGTCATCTTTGAGTGAACATCCGGCGCGCCAGGCTTTGCCTGCTTTGGATCGCCCTGCGCGCGCAGGCTCATCATGTCCACTTTGTCTTCGACCGAGGGATCGGTGAAGTGAATTCGACCTTCGGTGAACTCACCTTTCATGCTGAGCTTTTGAATAACCCTTTCCTTTCCAGGCGCTATATGAAGTTTTGTCTTTGTTTGGATCAAGCCCGACATCATAGGAGGCGTTGTCTTGATGGCGAGCTCCAGGAAATCTTGTATTCTCCCGGCGGGAACATCCACGTCCAGATCGATCGTGTGCCCCTTCCCCTTTTCATCCACGATTGCGCCTCGGCAGGAGAAGCTTGAGTCGCCGAGCTTCGCATCCACTTGGTTCAGGTAAGTGTCGCCGTTCATTCCATCGATCGTAGCCGAGAACCTTGTTGAAAGCGGCACTGGGTGATTGGCAGTATCCAGCGAAAAGTCGGGAACATCTGCCGTGCCCTTTGCATCGATTCGATCCAATTGCCCCTGGAACGCGCCGACGGAATGGAGGATGCCGCCAATGCCGCGCATCGGATACAGATCGGCATGGTCGAAGACGTATTTCCCGTTCACGCTCGAGTCTCCCGGACTTTCCGTATCCCACGGACCGAATGTTCCCGTGGCATGAATGTTTCCTTTGGGGACCGCATTGGTCAAAACAGCGTCATAATCCCAAGGAGCACTCCGACCGATGCCGCGGAAAACGATGTGCTTCATTTCAAAAAGTAGCGGTTCCTTTTGAGGATTGGACGTTCCAATGATCAAGTGGGAGTCGTCGCAGACTGTTTCGTCCAAGACGAAGTCGGATTTTGAAAAGCGATGTGCAGGATTCGTATATTGCATCCGCATCGATTTTGGCGGAACGTCGACGACAAGGCCAGACACGTATACGGTTCTCACATGCATCGGCTTGAACATCAGCCCGATGAGCGCAGAGTGGAATTGGAATTTCTTTACGGAAATGAGCGGCTCCGTGGCTCCCGCGGCCATGACATTGGGCGAGGGGAAGATCCGAAGGCCTTCTCCCGACACGTTGAGGCCGTGCCAGACTGAAACCTGCAGATCGTCCAGGTCCACTCGGCTGTTGTACTCGGAGCTGAGTGCATGAACAACTCGGTTCTTGACGATGGGGACTGCTCGGTCGATCAAGATTTGCAGGGTTACCAGGAATGCCGCCCCAAGGAGCACAACTCCCGGACCCAGCCAGATCCAAATCCGTCGGCGAAGAGGGATGATGGGCGGATTGACTTGCTCGTGTACCGTGTTCAACAAAAACCTCGCATGTATTAAGATGCGAGGTTTGCCGTCGGTGTCGCTGTCGATTCCGAAACGGTTCCGCGTCGTTGCTTGCGGTCCATTGAACTCCGGATCGCATTCATTCGGTCCCTGAATCACGCAGCGTTCCGGGTGCGCCAGTTATGATGAATGGTTCGCTGAATCGGGATTGGGACTCATACCGGAGGGACGTTTTGAAGGCTCTTAAGCTGGGACACATCGCATCATTCATTTTTCTTCTAACTGCCTTGAACCTTCAGATCCAAGTAATCGACGCACAGGCTTCTGACTCGCTCGCGTTGATGCCCCTGCCCGCGCATATCGTGCAAGGTGAAGGGCAATTCTCCATCGACGGCGAATTCAGTGTTTCGCTGGAGGGATACAAAGAAGCACGCCTTGTCACTGCAAAGGAGAGATTCCTGGCCGCTCTCGCGCGAGAAACTGGAATTCCATTCAAACAGGATCCACAAGCCGACAATGCAAAACTCATCATTCAATCGACCGCAGCAAGCGATCCAGTGCAGAGGTTGGGCGAAGATGAGTCCTATCACTTAGAGGTCACCCCGAACCGTGTGGAGTTGACCGCCCCGAATCCGCTCGGTGTCCTGCATGGGTTGCAGACCTTCCTGCAATTGGTTCGAATTACTCCTCAAGGTTTTGCCGCTCCTGCGGTCACCATTGACGATCAGCCTCGCTTTCCGTGGCGCGGGTTGATGATCGATGCGGGCAGACATTTTATGCCCGTCGATGTAGTTGAACGCAATCTGGACGGGATGGAAGCCGTAAAACTGAACGTCTTGCACTGGCATTTGTCGGAGAATCAAGGGTTCCGGGTCGAGAGCAAATTGTTTCCGCTCCTGCACGAAAAGGGCTCCGATGGCCTCTACTACACGCAGCAGCAAATTCGCGGCGTGGTCCAATATGCGCGAGATCGCGGGATTCGCGTTGTTCCGGAATTCGACGTGCCATGTCACACGACTTCATGGTTTGTGGGTTACCCACATCTGGCAAGCGGAACCGGGCCATACAAAATCGAAACCCGCTGGGGGGTAATGGACCCAGCGATGGATCCAACGCGCGAAGGCACCTATCAGTTTCTCGATCGGTTCTTCGGCGAAATGATGACGCTCTTTCCCGACGCGTACTTCCATATTGGCGGCGACGAGTGCAACGGAAAGGAGTGGGATGCGAACCGGCGCATTCAGGCATACAAGAAAGCGCACGGCCTGAAGGACAACGCAGCTCTACAGTCTTACTTCACTGCGCGGGTGCAAAAGCTGGTCGCAGCCCATCACAAGATCATGGAAGGCTGGGATGAGGTTCTGCAGCCCGACACGCCGAAGGATGTGGTCATCCAGTCATGGCGTGGACCGACAGCGTTGGCTGCGGCCGCGCGGCAAGGCAATCGCGGCCTGCTCTCGACCGGCTACTACATCGATCTGAACCAGTCTGCCGCTCAGCATTATCTTGCTGATCCGTTAGGCGGGGACGGAGCCTCGCTGACGCCGGAACAGAAGGCGCGGGTCCTTGGCGGGGAAGCGACGATGTGGAGCGAGTTTGTCACTCCGGAAAACGTTGACAGTCGAATCTGGCCGCGCACTGCAGCGATCGCCGAGCGGCTGTGGTCGCCGCAGGAAATCCGAGACGTGGATTCAATGTATGCACGGCTCGCCGTCGTGTCGCAAAAGCTTCAGTATTACGGTCTGCATCATCTCTCATCCACCGATCTCATGTTGCAGCGTATGAGCGGACAAGGCAACCCGAGGTATTTGAAGGTTCTCGCGGCGGTCGTTCAGCCTCCCGAGGGCTACGAGCGTGAGCATCTGAAACAGTACGACGCCACCTCGCCGCTCAATCGGCTTGTGGATGCCGTTCCACCGGAAAGCGAAACTGCTCGCAACTTCGGAAATCTGACCAAGAAGATTATTGCCGGCAATGCGTCGCCCGAGCAGTGGGAGGAAGCGAAAGCCTGGCTCGTGTTATGGCGCGATAATGACGCCAAGCTGCAGCCTCTCCTTGAGAACTCTGACCTGACGGCGGAACTCATCCCGGTGTCGCACACTTTGTCGCAGGTAGCGGCAGTCGGACTACAAGCCCTTGACGATCTTCGCGACCATCGTGCACAGGATGCCGGCACCCTGCAGAGCAATCTGCAGATTCTCAAGGCTGCGGAAAAACCGGAGGCAGTTCTGCTCGATATGGTGGCGCCGTCAGTGGAATTGCTCGAGCAAGCGACCGCCGTGCACTAGGTGTGCTTTTGTGGCTCCGGTTGGGTTGTGGGTTAACCGGAAGTGTCTACTTGGCAATAGCACGGGTATTGATAACTGGTTATTCTCCGGTTGGCCGTGATCCGACCGGGTCGTCAAAATGTGACGGGCCTCGGTGCGCTTATCCAGCCCGGAACGATCTCGGTCGCTTTATGAATAGCCCGATCAATTCGGGGATCTCGCCGATTTGGGATTCTACTGACTACCGAGGCTTTCAACCACTGGGCGGAAGGATGCAACTTAGGGGAGTTCTTGACGCTTCGAACCGAAGACTGAAATCATTCTTTCGGCTCCGGATACGAATCTTATGCAAGATCGATCGATCCTCCCCAAGCTCCTGATAGTCGACGACGAAAGAGTCATCGCAGAGTCGATGGCAGCGATCTTTAATCGCAGCGGTTACGAGGCGAGGTTCGCCTATTCTGCGGAGGAGGCGTTGCAAATCATCGCCGCGTGGGAGCCTGCTATCGCGATTCTTGATGTCGTCCTGCCCGCGATGAGCGGAATTGATCTGGGGATCCTTCTGCGAGCGACTCGGCCTTCGATCAAGGTGATTTTAATGTCGGGACAGATCGTGGCTGGGGATTTAGTCGGCAATGCCGCGGAGGAAGGGCACGCGTTCGAGATTTTGCCGAAGCCTATCGCAGTGCCGGATCTACTGGATAGCGCAGCGCGCGTACTTCGAGCGAACTGAGCGACAACTAATGTCTGCGGGCATCCGCGCAGGGCCCGTCCGTCTGCTGCGCAACGGTGATCGTCAGTGCGTTGGGTTGGCAATCGAACGCCCTACTGAGCGTCTAAGCTCCCCAAGCGGCGAGTCCTCACGATGCAGCTCCAGGCGGGGAACGCCAAGGGTACCTTTCCCGGATGGTTACGTACGCATGGACGTACCGTTGTTGTTGGATTACCAGAAATCCCTCTGGATAATACTGAATGGGAATTCCAGTTAGCCTTGGGGCATTGCATAGTTGAGATACTTATTCCGCATCAACAAGGGAGAGCCGTACGGTGACATTCCTGTTTTCTCGTTCCCCGAAGAATGACAATCTCATCGAGCCTGATGAGGAAGCCAACCGTGCCCGAATCCAAGCTGCTATTGATCGCGCGATCCAGATCCCCGAGGTAGTCATCCCCCAACGCCATGAGATGAAGCAATTTCCTGCGCGTGAAAATGCCAACGAAAACGCTGCTTGATTCTGCTCGGAAAGAGGATGGAAGAGTTTGGCGACTCTCCACTGTTTCAATGCATTCTCACGACCCCGAGCACGCCACCTGCGCAAATGCGCGGCCAAGTGCGGGAGCGTCTGCAACTATTCGGTTCTCCTCAGAAGGACCGTTTTCTCGCGATGGATCTTTGAGTCGAAGAGGAGCTGAATCACCCACCGGCTAATGCCTGTCATGTGAATGTTGCTTTTGTGGACGAATCGGTTTCGTCAGATCGAGGCAGACTCCGGACGCAGGAGTGTCGGTGAACGATTCCAATGCCAGCAAAGTGCAACGGGGATGGTCTCGTGCGGGAAGCTGGCCATCGGATCGGCACAGGTGCCGGAATTTGCAAAAGGGTCCGGTTAATGGGCGAAGAGCAGGAGGGCTTGGGCTGCTGTTTGAGATGATGGCTTGATTGTCGACAGTCTCAACTACGGGGCCGCCAATGGATACCGAACCACGTCCCTTGCCGGCGATTTACCTGATGTTACAAACGGCGCTGTCTCTTACTACGACAGTGATGGATGCTCTGCGCCCGCCTGGAAGACACCCTGCTATGCGACGTTTTTCCAACCTCGCTGCGGTCTCTTCGTAGTTGATATCCTTCAAGGATGAATACCGTCTTCTATTCCTGGCAGAGCGACAGGCAAGGGGCGGTTTGTCGCAATTTCATCGAGCGCGCTCTCCAGTCGGCCATCGAGAGGCTGCGAGCCGACGTGGAGATTGAGCCGTCTCTGCGGAAAGATCTCGAACTTGATAAAGACACGAAGAACGTACCGGGCTCTCCCGCCATTTTCGACACGATTCTATTGAAGATTGAGGCTGCCAGAGTTGTGGTTTCTGATCCGGCTGTGACTAAAAGTGTGGGTTGAAATGCGCGGCCCCGAAGAACGACTCGGCTTAGAAGAGGCTTTGCCTTAGGTTGCCGGTCGAATGCGTCCAACGCGCGGGACCGCAATCAGCGTGACTGCTACCAGGCAGATGGCGGCAGCGGTATAACCCAAGTGACCATGGCGGAGATCTTCGGCCACGAGCTTCACAGCGAGAAGCACCAGAACCGCGAAGCCGAGCCGGGTCAGCTCCAAACGTCGCCATCGCGCGCCACTGAAGGCGAGTGCGAGTGCCACTGCGCAAAGCGTTAATGTTCGGATGAACGCAAGATGGTGCGTTGCGGGATGCACGACGAGAGATGTCAGCGTCGCCAGGCCGTGGATTGTCAGGGCTGTGATGCTCAAAATGGCTAGGCATGCGGAAACGAGGTGCAGAGCTTTCTCCTGCCATAGGTCTCCGCGGTAAGAGTTCACAGCGACATAGCAGATGACTGCGCACCCAGAAACCAGATCTATGCTCCATGGAGGAGCCTCATTCGGCAGTCCGGTCGCCATGCGCACGACGTAGCCTGACAAACCCGACGCCGCTGCAGCTATGAGCAGGTAAAGTGCGCCATGAAACTCGAGAGCCAATCGACGCATGTGCGAGCCCGCAACTGTAGCGGCGACTGCAGCCAAGCCCATACTTGCTGGCATCCACGATGCTGGAATGAAGAGCCAGTTCCCAACCAGAAATAGCGCGGCGCTCCACGAGGCACAAACGGCCGTATTGAATGGCTCGTGCATGCACTCGATTGGTTTGAAAACCGCTACATAAACTACAACCGACAGCGCGAGGCAAAGAATTCCAAGGATCACTCTGCCGGTGGGTCCGAACAAAAGAAAACCGTAAGTCACGATCGCAAATGCGATGGTGACCTGCAGCGTCTCAAAAGCTGAAATATTCCTGTGGAGCGGGATCATCTTGATGAAGATGCTTGCTCCGAAGATCAAGAAGAGCGCGAGTCCAGGAAGGGGCAACCAGAATGGAGTGACAGAAGGGTAATCCAGTCGCGTACTTTGCGGAGAAGAGTAAATGTAGACGAATATCCATACGGCAAGATCGGCTGCGAAAGCAACGAGTAGTCGAGCACCTGACGGGCGTTCGCGGATCATCGCGTACTCGCTGAAAGCAACCATGAGCAGCAGCACACCGATGAAGGGTAGTGTCACGTGTGTCGCAATTGCCAAGGCCAGACAGAGCGATCCCGCTGCGATATTGGCAATCCGGAGCAGGTTTACTTGATGTGGTTTGCGCACCAAGATAAAAGCCACGCTTGCGAACAAGGCCACTGCAAACGCGGCAGTCGACGCCGACATGACCTTGAAGCGCATCGTCAGCTCCCAGAGCATGGGAGCCAGAATCAAGGACGAAGTGCACGCGTACACAGAGCTCGGAAACCAAGACCCAGCGCGTGTCCGAGCGCCCCAAACCAGCCAAGTAATTGCGTATGCGATCGCGACGCCGGCCACGATTGATTTCGGGATCAAATCCGATTCCGCCACGGCGCGCAGCAGATAGGCGCCGGCGATTCCGAGCATTGCCCGTCCCATCACGGCAAAAGCCCGGTTCCCCTCTATCGTCGGTTTTGCTTGACCCGGCGCCGCGGCTGCAGCTACGGTCAGCTCGACGGCAGGAGCGAGAGAAAGGGGAGAGGAAGTGTGCTCGAGCGCGGTAACCCGCTGTTCGAGTTCATCGAGGCGCGTGATCAGCCGACTTAGTGATTCGGGATCCATAATTCACCCGATCTTGCACAAGCCGCATTCCGTCAGTCCCCAGGCGCTGGGGCGTGCAAGCTCTGTTCAGGCCATGGGGGCAGTAGCTTCACCAGAATCCACAGGAAGACAAGCGGTAGGATCGTCAACCCGATCGCTACCAGCAAACCTTCGCGAGTCACGAGAGTCATCTTGTAAGTCGTGTACCCGAGAAAGCTCTTCGAAAATAGCTGTCCGCCGATCACCACGTTCCAGCGCAT
>Ga0187863_10000819_pt1 | contig 25789 bp, 21 predicted proteins | sample June2016WEW_11_1_FD_132975 | JGI IMG/M metagenome (GOLD analysis project Ga0187863, IMG submission 132975) | Peatland microbial communities from SPRUCE experiment site at the Marcell Experimental Forest, Minnesota, USA - June2016WEW_11_10 | ecosystem: Environmental > Terrestrial > Soil >...
CCCCGCGAAGATTTGCAAGAATGCCGCCAAACTGAATCGGAGCAAAAACCCCTGTAAACAAACGTACTGAAGCCGCCGCCGTTCCTACCTTACGGAATCACTGCCTCCTACTCCTCCTACTCACTCCTGCTCCTACGGCGAGGGTGGGAAGTAGCCCGGTTTGCTCGGAGCAAGTGAGATGGGGGCGTGATACGGTCACTTCAATTTTGTGAAATCCCGGTGGGCCGTTGCTGGTGGGAATCCAGCCCTGAATGCACTGGGCGTGCAAGCAGCCACCGTGCGGGTGTAGAAACGTCGAAGTGAGGACGTCCTACCGCCTCCTGTCGGGTCCCGAAATTGAGTCTTTTGCGATTGTTTCCTCCACCGCTTCGTGCTCCTGAGTTAACGGCTGGGCGACTTCGACGGTGGTGTCCTAGGTGATCACGGCAGCCTCACCGTTGAGGGCCATCACGGTTTCGGTGAAGATACCTCCAATCCTGCGAATGATCGGCGCCATCCTAATGGATGACAAACGCTACGGCGAGCAAGATCCCCCCCATCCCAATGAACGACCGTTTGTTCGACACCGTTGTCGAACGCGTGAAAATCCCTCTGCGAAAGACCAGAACGACTTCTCCCATCTTGTCGGTTACCCTTACCGGTGCGACCACTTCATTCACACGAACCCCGGATTTCACTGTCTGGGGACGGCGGTTCGATTGTCTTCGCGCATGCACGGCAGGTGCAGGAGAGGCATTCCACCTTGGTTTTGGGCTTCCCGGGAAGCCGCAAGGAATGCCGTGAGAAATAGCAACACGAATCGGGGGGGCCGACGGGGTTTGGCCAATTCCCTGATCGCGGCATTCTAACGGATTCTAAAGCCGTCTGTCGGTGGCCCAGCGTAATTTGACCCCGAAGGATTACTAGCAGCGTTGGGGAGAGGACTCTGGTTGGAAGCAAAGCGTCTGGCTAGCTAGCGGCGGTAAGGGGCAGTGCGCCTCTGGCGCTTTTGGCCCAGGTCGCCAATGCTTTTGATCAGCAGAGTGCAGGTGGCAATGAGCGAGGGAAGACATAGTACCACCACCAGGAAAATTCCAATCGCAAGGGCAATTCTAACGATCATCTGAGCCTCTATCAGCCGGCAGATAGCGTTTGCAAAGAGTGCACGCCAAGGTCCGGCGCGGAAGCACTGAAAATAAAACAGTTAGGCACTTTCAATGCCGGCGTGAAGGCACTTAATTTTCACCTTTGGGCGAGGTGTCTCAACATATTTTCTCTTGTCGGGCGCCCTGTTTTGCTGCGTCTAGGAAACAAAGGAGCACCCCAGACGGACGCGCCCGTCGTCGAGGCGCTGGGAGTAGGCCTTGCGCAGGATCACCCGCACGGGCGGCAAAATGGGCACATGCAAGACCGCATTGAATTGATTCGGAATTTCTTCTGACTTTTCAAGCAGCAGCGCGACGCCTCCGTAGCTCAAGTCAATCACCTTCGCTGTCTTTTGGCCGAAGTCAGAAAGGACCGCGTGAGCCTTCGTACCTGTGAGCGAGACTCGTTCCCATTTGCGCTGATCTGTGTGAACCTGCGGGCGTGGAGCGGCGCTGGCCGCCGGCCCCGAGGCAGAAGCCCTCGGCGAAGGCGCCGGTGCCGGAGTTGGCAAAGGTGCTGCGGGGGTTTCGCGCTGTGATTGCGTCTCGAGCTGAATCACACGCGGGGAACTGCCGCCGGCATGCTTCAATTCGTAGAGCCGTTTGTCGGCAAGCCCCATGAGCTCGCCCTTCTGCTCGCCATCTTCCGGATAAACCGCGACCCCGAAATCGAGCGTGACTCCCACTCCGACCTTGAGCGGCTGCACCTCGAGTTCATATTGCGCGCGGACGCGCCGGCAGAGAGTCACGGCCTGCTCAGGATCGGTCTGCGGTAATAGCAGGCAGAACTCGTCGCCGCCTATGCGAAACGCGAAATCGGAGGCGCGCAGCGTCTTGCGCAGCGTGCTGGCGGCGAGTTGAATTACCTGGTCGCCCTGCAAGTGTCCGTGACGGTCGTTCACATCCTTCAGCTTGTGCAAATCCAGGATTACGATCGCGAGGCTGTGGCTGTATCGTTTGGCGCGATTGAGCTCTTTCTCGCAGTATTCGTCGAAGAGTCGCCGATTGTAGAGGCCGGTCAGCGCATCGGTAGCCGCGTTGATCTGAAGTTTCTTGAACTCGTCGTACTCCATCAAAATAGGAACGCGCAGGAAATTCATCGAGGAGAGCACGTCGACCATCGCGGTCTTCAGCGAAACGCGCTTTCCGAGGCTCTCGTTTAGCTCGCGGCGCCGCTGCAGAATCTGTTCCCAGTATTCGTTGCTCTTGGCTTCAGAAAGGTCGATTTGCGCGGTCGTGCGGAAGAACTGTCGCAGGAACTGCCCGCGGACCGAATCCTCCAGACCTTGCAGGGTCTCGACGAGCAAATCCAGAAAGGAATCTTCGGCCGACGACTGCGGCCGGGAGGCTTCACCGGGCTGGAGCATCAATTTATAGTCCGCATTGCGTTAGCCTCCCCTCACACGCGAGAGGAGCGCACACGGGGCTGCTCAACAGCTTGCACGGGATCGCCCACTCCCGATGGAATAAGCAATACTTGCGAATGTCGGTAATCAACTGGAAGTAAGACACTTAAGCTAGTCACAGAGGAAACTCGCTGGAGCAACTTCTGTTTCCGTCCCGGCAATTATGAAAAGCAGTTCCACTTTATACCCAACTGCGATGCGAATCCACCCGTGGAACTGTGGATAACTCTCAGCCGATCGGTTGGGCAAACTCGACGGCTATCACGTAGGCATCTCCAGCCTCTTGTTGACGGGTTACCTTGCACTGAATCGGAGGCATTCCTGCCGGAACCAGCGCAGACGAGTTAATCGACGGGGCGGGAACGGTGATCGTGAGGACCGAATCGGTATCGAGGGGTCTTGGACACGCAATGCGTGCCCCTGTCGCGCTGATGTCGAGCGTTTTTGCCAATTCGAGGAACGGCTCCCCTTGCGCGTCCCTTGCGCGAATGAACAAGGGCACCTGCAGGTTGAGCCGGGTCGCACGCCGCCCTTCGTTTTCAAAGGGAAGCACCGCGGTGGGTTGAGGGAAAATGTCTTCCTTGCGCATTGGTACCCTGGTAGCAGTACTTCTATATTCGTAGCAATCCAAGGGCAAGTGACGCATGTTTTCGTGCATTTTATTTGCCATATAATCAGTAGGTTGCACTGTGTAATAAAAGACACTAGGCGCTTATGGACCACGCCCGGTTCGAATAAATGCAATGGATTTCCACGTTTGTGCAAAGTAGAACTCTTTTACCATTGACACGATTTGCCCCCTTTGCGAGCATACCGCTCACAGGGCAGGCCTCGAAACATGGGGCGGGTGTCTTTGACGCGGGTAAATCTACAGGGGGAGGGGCAGTGACCAGGAGCGCGACCGTCGAGCAATCTGCGAGCGGGCAGGCGGCTTTTCAGTTGGTTGCGAGCCTGCTCGATGCCCTGGACCGGCCGTTGCTGGTTTCCGACCGGAGCGGGCGCGTGCTCTTTACGAATCTGCATGCCCAGGATTTCCTGAAAGCGCGTGGGTTTGCTGCGCTCGAGTTCAATCTTTTTTCCGACATTTTGAATACCGACCGCGCCGGTGTTCTCGGCCAGTTGGAGGGCGGCGAACAGGAAGTCAATCTGCTCGTTGAATCTTCAGCGGGCCGAAACCGGGCCCGCGTGCGCTGGCTGCCCGAGCCGGATTGGTTTGTGGTCCACATCGAGCCTTCCCTTTCCGAAGCCCCCTCCGACGAGGTAGACATGCGTCAGACCGTTCAGGATCTGATGCAAGAGCGGGAAATCACCTACCGCAATCTGTTGGCAGCGTATCTGCGGCTGCAGGAAGTCAACCGGCAGAAGACCGTGTTTCTGGCCTCGGCGGCCCATGAGCTGAAAACTCCCCTCGCCGTGATGAAAGGCTATTACGACCTGCTGCTCTCTGGTTCGCTGGGCAAGCTTGCCGAGCGCCAGCGGGAGATCTTGCAGGAATCCAAGGAGAGCTGCGATCGCCTGGTGCGGCTTGTCTCGATGTTCCTGAACTATTCCGCATTGGAGAGCGGCAAGCTGGTTCTGCAGTTGCGCGAGAACGACCTCCGGGATTGCGTCAATGACCTGACGTGCCGCTGGCAAGAGGCTTTTCAGCGTGCCAACGTCAAGCTCGAGGTAAAGATCTATCCGACTTTGCCCTTGTTTAAATTCGATTACCAAAAGGTGCAGCAGTGCATGGCCAATCTGCTCGACAATGCGCTCAAGCACACTCCGGCGGGCGGCGTGGTGACGCTGTCCGCACAGCCGCACTTCTGGGAGCGACGCAGTTCGCAGCTGAGTTCTACCCAGGAAAGGCGCCGGGAGAGCAAGCCCTTTATGAACAGCATACTCATTTCGGTGGCTGATAACGGCAGCGGCATAGCCGCCGAGTTTCATCAGGAGATTTTCGAGGAGTTCGTGCGGGTGGATCCTTCATCCTCGGGCATGGGTCTAGGACTGGCAATTACGAAGCGGCTGATTCAGGCGCATCGCGGGAAAGTCTGGGTCGACAGCGAACTGGGTCGGGGAAGCTCGTTTTCTTTCCTTCTACCCAAAGATACCGAGTGACGGAGATGATTAAGGCTCGATAGCACATTGGGCAGGAAATTCGACAGGACATTAACGATGGCTCACAAAGACAAAATTCTCGTTGTGGACGATGAACCGAGCATTCGCAAGTACCTCCAGACACTTCTCGAAGTCGACGGCTTTGACGTGGAAACGGTGTCCAATGGGAAGGATGCCCTTGAATACGTCGGAAAAAACGAACGTCCTGAATTTATCATTCTCGACGTTCTGATGCCCGAGATGGATGGTCTTGAAACCCTCCGCCAGCTGATGCAGGTCGACCGCGGGCTCAACGTGATCATGCTTTCGTGCTCGAATGAGGTCACAACCGTCGTCGAGGCCATTCGGCTGGGTGCTCTGGACTACCTGACCAAGCCGTTCGAGAAGCCCGAGCTCGACGCGGCATTCCTAAAATGCCGGCAGAAACAGCAGCTTCGCTCCGAAAACCAGGCCCTCCGCGAATACTGCGAAGCGCTGACCGAGGACATCTCCTTCCTGGCCGCCAGCCCGCAGATGCTGAAAATACGCCAGCAGATCCTACAGATCGCGCCCGTGGACGTGCCTGTATTTATCAGCGGGGAAAGCGGCGTAGGCAAGGAAGTCGTGGCGCGTATGATTCATCTCCGGTCCACGCGCCGGCAGCAGGCTTTCGTCAAGGTGAACTGCGCCGCGCTGCCAGGGGAACTCCTCGAATCCGAATTGTTCGGCTACGATCAGGGCGCCTTTACGGGGGCGGTCCGCTCAAAACCCGGCAAGTTCGAGCTCGCCAACAAAGGCACCATTTTCCTCGACGAAATCGCGGAAATGAGCCCGCATCTGCAAGCAAAGCTGCTGCACGTGTTGCAGGACGGCCAGTTTTCGCGCCTGGGTGCGCGTGCCGTTGTGAACGTAGATGTGCGCGTGCTGGCCGCGACCAACATGGAAGTGCGGGAAGCGATGCGTTCGGGGCGCTTCCGCGAAGACCTTTACTACCGTCTGAACGTGCTTTCGATCCATATCCCGCCTCTTCGCGAGCGCACCACGGAAATCCCGCTGCTCTTCCGGCACTTCCTGGTGAAGTACAGCGAGAAGTATCAGAAGATTGCTCCGGACCCGTCCAAGCACCTGATGGAAGCGGCTCTTCGCTACTCCTGGCCTGGAAACTTGCGCGAACTCGAGAACTTCGTCAAGCGGTACGTAATTCTCGAAGATGATGAAGGCAGCTTCCGCGAGCTTTTGGAAATGACCGGCCAGCAGCAGCGCACCGCGCCGCGCGACGAACCCCCTGCGCCGAAAGAGCAGGGGCTCAAAGCGCTTGTGCGAGGCTTGAAAGACGAAGCGGAGATGGAAGCGATTGCCGACGCGCTTGAAAAAACCAACTGGTGCCGCAAGGACGCGGCCCGCATGCTCGGCATCAGCTACAAGGCGCTGCTCTACAAGATGCGGCAGTTCAATCTCGATTCAGGGCGTGGCTCTCGCGCGAAGGCGGCCAAGCTTGCGGAGAAGGAATTGGCCAAGGCTGAATCGCCCGTGGTTCCGGCTCTCCGGGGTGAGTAGTATCGCTCTACCGACATGCACGCGCCGGTATCGAGGGCGTACTGGGCTTACGCGCCTACTGACCCTCTGGAGTCCCGGCCTTTGCTGCTTCTTGCAAGCGAGGCTTTCTCGGTACGCCTAGTCCTCTAAAAAGTTGCATGAGTAGAGCACATAGGGGCGAAATATCTCTACCCATCGCTTGCGTGTTGTTCTAGTATTTCGCTCCGAAGGGCGTCGGGCAGAAATCAATTTCAGGGCTGCCCGTTTCAGATTGAGCTGCCGCAGACTCAAAAATGGCTTTTTTTTGATTTTTTCACGTGTTGCGTGGTCTACTTGACCGAGGTGGATGCGCTCCATCCGATCCAAGGCTGAGCGGCAAATGCCCTAGTGCGTTTGGTATAGGGATTGCTGATTCTTCCGTGGGGGTGCTATGAGCTTCATTCAACTCCAGGAGGAGCAGTGGGGATGACCGAACGTCGATTGGCTCGCCGGTACGATCTGTCGCTGCCGGTAAGCATTCGCCTGCCGATTAGCCGAGAGCCTGGCTCGCACAACGGCCAGACCCGGGATATCTCAACACGCGGCGTGTATTTTAGAATGCAACGAGACCTGTCTCCGGGTACCGAGCTCGACTTTACGCTCACATTGCCGGCCGAAATCACCCGCGGCACCGAGGTCTTCGTTCGCGCTCATGGACGCGTCGTCCGCGTCGACAAGCGAGAGGATGAAGATGGACCTGACGTCGGGGTCGCCGCGGTCATCGAACGATACGACATCATTCGCGGCGAGCATTCTCGCGCCTAGCAATTCTGCAAAGCCTGCTGGCCTGCGATCCGACGCAGGCCCACCCCGGTATTCTGTCTCCGCTTTTTCGGTGACACTTTATTTCCTCTCTGCCCTGTCAATTGGAACTGCTCCTCGCGATCTTCAGGCGGGAAACAGTCTTCCCGAAAGTGCCCAGCATTTTCTAGTCGTCCGTTGGAGGAGCGGTGCAGATGGCGCGCCGCCATCCTCTCGGACTTTCGATCGCCAGCCCTGGACAATACTGTAAACAATAGGCTTAAATGACTGCCGCCAACCGGCGATGTTTTTGGCGTTCCAGGTGCAATGGAACCAAGGTGTAGTCTGGTCCACTGAAAATTATGGTATCTGCCGCACAACTAAAACCTGAACTGCCGGCAACGCACCCCGGCGCCTTGCCGCCTGACCACATTTTCTTCGGTCCCTCCGGAGCGATGCAGGCAGTGCGACAGCGGGTGGACCGCGCCGCGGCACTCAATGTTCCCATACTCATTCTTGGCGAGAGCGGGACTGGCAAGGAAGTGCTCGCTCGATTTATCCACAACCGATCTCCTTGGAGCAATGGTCCGTTTGTCAAAGTAAACTGCCCCGCGATTCCCGGAACGTTGCTTGAAAGCGAACTTTTCGGCTTCGAAAAAGGTGCCTTCACCGGCGCCACGGCCGCAAAGCCCGGCCGCATCGAACTCGCCGAGGGCGGCACGCTGTTTCTTGACGAAATCGCCGAACTCGATGGGAGCTTGCAGGCAAAATTACTTCACGTGCTTCAGGACGGGCACTTCACTCGGATAGGCGATCAGGAAGAAAAGCGCATGGATGCCCGCGTGATTTGCGCCACCAATCGCATCCTGAAACAGGAAATCGAAAACGGGGGATTCCGTTCGGATCTCTTTTATCGGATCAATGTAATCACGGTCACGCTTCCATCGCTGCGCGAGCGCCGGGACGATATTCCGTACTTAATCGAATACCTGCGTCAGATGTTCAACCACCGGTTCCAGCGAGAGGTTCCCCGGCTTTCGAAAGAGGCGGTCCACACATTGCAGCACCGGGACTGGCCGGGCAACGTGCGGGAACTTGAAAATTGCGTGGCACGATATGTAGTTTTGGGCTCAGAAGAGGCTCTCTACGCCGATCGGGTGGAAAAGAAGCCCTTCAGCTTCACCTATGAGCGGACGGCTGACGGAAACATTCCCCTCAAGCGCATCGCTCAGCAGGTGACCCGGCGCATGGAGCACGATGTGATCCTGAAGGTACTTCAGGAGAACCACTGGAATCGGCGCAAAGCCGCCCAGGTGCTCAAGATCAGCTACCGCGCTCTGCTCTATAAGGTTCGCCAAGCTGGCCTTCCGGCCAAGCGTCCCCGGCGAAAGGTCGAAGCGGAACCGAAGAATTCGCAATCTTCGCCAGTCGGGGATTGACCCGCGCTTTGCCTAGCTTCCACTACGGCTTGGCCTAGTATCTGGTAGGCAATATCGCTCGCTGACCGGCTTGCCCCCCTCGGTGGATTCCGTTAGCCTGATTTCACAATGGGAAAAGCTTCCGAAAAATCGAATGGGTCGCACCTGAAAGTCTGCCTCCTGTCGCCCCATCCGATGGTGCTCGACGAGTTCAAGCGCCTGCTCGAGAAGTCGGGATTCCAGATCTTTGCCAAATTACTCGAATCGATGCTAGCTCCCGATCTTCGCCACCTGGAGATTCCCAAAGCAGCGGTTTACGTCGTCGACGCGCACGCCGCACGACAAGCCACGGGCGCCCTTATAGGAAACATCCTGGAGCGCAACGAAAACGCGCGCTTGATCGTTGTCGGTGACAAGTTGAAGGAGACCGACAGCCACGCCCTGCTGCGCCAGGGAGTGAAAGGCATACTGACCTACGTCGACGCCCGCGAGCAGCTCGTGCGAGCTCTGCCCCTTGTGGCGGCAGGGGGCTTTTGGGTTCCCCGTGAAACGCTCTCGCGCTTCGTGGATTCCATCCTGAGCACCACTCAGGGCCGGCGCCTCCGTACCGACGCCCCGAGCGAACTCAGCCGCCGGGAACAGGAGGTCTTAAGCAGCCTCCTTGAAAACCTCGCGAATAAGGAAGTCGCCAGCCGACTGAACATCTCCGAGCGCACCGTCAAGTTCCATGTGTCGAATCTATTGGCAAAATTCGGCGTGCGCCGCCGGGCAGACCTGATTCTACTGTGCTACCAACGCAGAAACCTCGCCTGAGCCGTTTGCGCCCCGCAAGTTTCACCACCCGCCCGGATCTTTCTTTTACGGCGGTAACACGGGTTCAAATCCCGTCGCAGACGCCAGCCGTATCAACCCCATTGCCGTTCTACCTCGCGCCGGACCCCGTCAAGTTTCGGCTTGCAGTGATGCAATCCGAAATATTGGTAGAAGCCGCGCAGCATCATCACCAGTTGCTTTGCGGATCCCGCCGCGTCCGTGTATCGACGCCGACATCCATGGAAAGGGAAGTCGCTGTGTCAGGGAGTTCCCAGGAGATTGTCCCTACAGATGCCAGGCTCGATGAGGGGGGCGGTTGCTGATTGCCGCGCGGGGTCGGGCGCGTTCGTGAAGGATGCCAACGATGTCGCGATGGGTACAGCCTTTGCGCCGCTACTGGCGGATTCGCTCGCGGTGATGCTTCGAGTTTGGAGCGAGGCGGTTTCTGCAGGATCGTTTCCAGCCGGGAAAAGAAGGGGCGGTTCCTGATTTTCAGGCTCCTTCACTGCTATAATTCCTGATGCTGCTTGATTTTGAATCCCCTCCAGACAGCCCGTTGGAAAAGGAGCGCAGAACCAAGTGTCGCCCGCGAAGACTTTCTTCGTCGAAAACTTTGGTTGCCGTGCCACCGAAGCAGACGCCGCCGCCCTTCGCGGTGGGCTTCTGGCAAAGGGACTGGCGCATTCCGCACATCCCGCCCAGGCGGATGTCGTCGTTCTGAACACCTGTACGGTTACGGCGGCGGCCGATTCGCAGGCGCGCGAAGCCGTGCGGAAGATCCATCGGGCCAACCCCGCAGCTCGCATTGTCGTTACCGGTTGTTACGCCCAGCGTGCGCCCGATGAACTCCGATCGCTTGACGGCGTCGCTTATGTGATAGGGAATGCGCGGCAAAGCGAAATTCCCGCCCTCATCGACCGAGAGTGCAGAACCGCCAGGCTGTCAGGAGAAAACGGGCCCCGCGATTTTGTACCCGTCAAGCAGCTGGCACGCCCGTCGGAAGTCGGTCTGGAAGATGCCACGCTGTCTTTCGCCCAGGGTCCCGCCAAAGTGCTCACCGGCGACATTTCTGCGCAAGCGAGAGTCCAGCTGGCTCCCGCGAGGCTCATGGCGGGAGGCTGTACGCGCCCTATTCTGAAGATTCAGGATGGCTGCAACAATCGTTGCGCGTACTGTGTGATTCCGTTCGTCCGGGGACGCAGCCGCAGCCTTTCACCCGATACCGTCGTCCTGGAAGTCCGGGAACTGGTAGCGGCAGGCGCGAAGGAAATCGTTTTAAGCGGCATCAATCTCGGCAGCTATGGCCGCGACCTCACACCGCGCGCTGATCTGGCCGCCGTGGTGCGAAGGATCCTTGAAGAAACCTCGCTTGATCACCTGCGCTTCAGCTCCATCGAGCCGCAGGATGTTACCGAGGATTTCGTTGCCCTGGTCGCTTCCTCGGCGCGCCTGGCGCCTCATTTCCACGTTCCGCTGCAATCTGGCTCAGATCGCACTCTCAAAGCCATGCATCGCTGGTATCGCAGTGAACTTTATGCCGAGCGCGTAGGCGTTATCCGGCGTTTGCTGCCCGATGCTGCAATCGGTGGCGACCTGATCGTGGGCTTCCCTGGCGAAACCGACGACGATTTCAGGGCTACCTTCGACTTCGTCGGCCGCCTGCCTTTCACTTATTTGCACGTGTTCTCTTTCTCGACGCGACCGGGAACCGAGGCGGAAAAGCTCGGCGCATGTGTGCCCCCCCTGGCGATTGGTGAGCGTGCCCGTGCCTTACGGGCTCTCTCGACCCAGAAGGGCGCAGCCTTCCGAGCAGGCCAGGTGGGTCGCCCGGTGCGCGCTCTTACGCTTGCCCGCAACACAGATGGATGGACCGAGGCCTTGACGCCCAATTATCTGAAGGTGCGCATCGCGGGCCGGCACCCGGCGAACCAATGGCACGAAATCCGCATTTCTAGTGAACAGAACCTGGCCTATCCTGCAGGAAGCGGTTCAGCCTTCAAAAATCACTTGGGCGAGAGCGAGGTTGCCGCTGTGGGTAATGGAGAGGGAAATATCCTGAACGCCGAGGCCGTCGGCCAATTGCCGGGCGACGCCTGTGAGATTTAGCGCGGGCTTCCCGCTGGGCGCATTCGTCACCTCGATATCCCGCCAGCGCACCCCCAGCCGCCAACCTGTACCCAAAGCCTTCATGGCCGCTTCCTTGGCGGCGAAACGCGCGGCGTAGCGTTCGTACTTGTTCTTGTGCTTTTCGCAATAGGCCGCTTCGCGGGGAGTGTAAATCCGCTCGATAAAAGCAGTGCCGTGCCGGGTCATCACACCCTCAATCCGATCGATTTCGGCGATGTCCAATCCCAAGCCGACAATCATGGGCTCATGGCTCCAAGTCTCTGCGAGTGCCTACTGCGCCGCGGCGCAATTATACCTATAATCGGTACGCGCCGCGATTCGGAGCCGGGAATCATCGAACGCCATGACGCCGACCACCACAAAGAGAAAACCTGCCGCGAAGAACCTCGCTCTAAAGCGGTGGCCATCCAAAAATGTCCAGAGCTGGAAGCTCCGCCGTGCCGGAGCCCTTCAGGTTCTCCAGGCCGTGCCGCTCGAGCGTCAGAGTTGGCTGGTGCACGGCTTCAGTACCCGTCCCGGCGGGGCCAGCGAGCTTCCGGCTCCTCGCGACGGGCGAAAGGCGACAAAGAAGTCGCTCAATCTTGGGTTTACGGATTGGGACTCGCGCGAGACCGTGTCAGCGAACCGCAAGAAATTCCTCCACGCACTCGGCGCGGACAAGATGCGCCTGGTGACCTTGCGCCAGATCCATTCTGACATCGTTCATTCCGTGGATGGGTCGGCTATCTCCCAGCAAGAACCGCCCCAGGCGGATGCGCTCGTTACGCGTGAGCGTGGCGTTCTGCTCGCCGTGCAGACCGCCGATTGTATTCCCCTACTGCTGGCGGACACGAAAAATCGTGCCGTGGCGGCGATCCACTCCGGTTGGCGCGGCACGCTTCGGCGCATCGCGGAAAAGACGATTGGCCGAATGCAAATGGACTTTGGAACCGAACCCGCCGACTTGATCGCCGCAATCGGCCCCGGAATCGGCGGCTGTTGCTACCCGGTCGGCTCGGAAGTGGCCAAAGAGTTCGAATCGCAGTTTCCCGAGGCGCGTGAATGGTTCGACGGACCTTTCGACGGCCTGGCAGCCGGAGAAAACGATCCGAATTGGCTTCCGTGGCTAACGATGAGGCCTCCCGGACATCCCCCTCGGCCCCCGACTGTGCTGTTGGACTTACTTGCCGCGAACCGGGCGATCCTCACCAAGGCGGGCGTACCGGCTGGGCAAATTTCTGCATCCGGCTTCTGCACCGGCTGCCGCACCGATCTTTTTTTCAGCTACCGCCGCGAGCGCACGACCGGGCGCCTGATGGCGGTCATCGGCGTTCGCTGACGGCAGCCCCGGGGCATCTGCTTGCGGATCGAGTGCAGGGGATTTCAGCGCACCCAACCAGCGTCTTGCGCTCCCTGGCGGGAGGCTGACTCCATCAGCGCGAGCTGGCCGCAAGCGGCCATGACGTCCTGCCCGCGCGAATCGCGCACGAAAACCGGCACGCCCTTATCGGCAAGCGCCCTTCGAAACGCTTCCACGCATTCCGCGTTCGGCCTTTCGTACGGCAGTTCGCCGGGATTCCACGGAATCAGATTCACCTTGGCGCGCAAACCCGCCAGCAGCCTCACCACGCGTCGCGCGTCCTCGGGTGAATCGTTGAATCCTCCGAGCAGAACATACTCGAAGGTAAGGTGCTCCCACGGCCGCAAGGGATAGCCTCTACAGGCTGCGAGCAGTTGTTCCAGAGGATATTTGCGGTTGATCGGCATCACCTGATCGCGCTGCTCGTTAGACGACGCATTCAGCGAAATCGCCAGCTTCGGCCTTACCTTTTCCTTGGCGAGCCGTTCGATGCCTGGCACGATGCCGCTGGTGGAAAGCGTCACGTGCTTCGGGGAAATTGCCAGGGCGTGGGGATCGAGCACGATGCGCAGCGCGGCCATAACCGCTTCGAAATTCAGCAAAGGTTCGCCCTGCCCCATGAGCACGATATTGGTTTGCGGCTTGAGCGCGGCCCGATGGTCTTCCAGCGCGACCAGGATCTGCCCCAGAATTTCACCAGCCGATAGGTTGCCAATCAAGCCGAGCGTCGCCGTGAGGCAGAACCGGCAATCCACGGCGCAGCCCGCCTGCGTCGAGATGCAGACCGTTTGCCGATTTTCCGCAGGCATAAAAACAGTCTCGACGGTGACAGGCTTCGGGGCGCCGGACCCGGCCTGGTCCCCTTGCAGCCCGAGAACGTAGCGAACCGACCCATCCGCCGACCGGTGCCGCCGGACCATCTCCGGCAGGGCGATCACCGCTTCCCGCCCCAGGCGCTCGCGCAAGGCGGCGGGCAGATTCGTCATGTCGGCAACCTCGAACCGCTGCTCCGCATACAGCGCGTGGTAAATCTGTGTCCCGCGATACGCGGGTTGGCCGAGCGAAGCCATCCATCCGCGCAGCTGTTCAGCAGATTTCCCGAGAAGGTTCGCAACGCGATGGGAGGCTGCCAAAGGCATCTTGCAGGCGATCATAGCACGCTCGCGGAGCGCGATTCCCGCCCCGCATCGACCTCCGACGCGGCCCATGCCCCGCTTCGTCCGCTCCGGCAAGAGAGAGAGTAAAGGCAAACACCTCCACCCACATGGCATTTACCGCCAGCACATGCCAAAATAACGGTGCCCATGACAGTGCCAACAATCAACCCAACAAACGGAGTCTACCAAGAGACGCTGCCGAACGGCCTCGTGGTGATCACCGAGCCCATGGAATACTTTCACTCCGTATCGGTAGGCGTTTGGCTGCGCAACGGATCGCGCCGCGAGCCGGCCGAGATCAACGGGATCTCGCATTTCATCGAGCATATGGTGTTCAAGGGTACTCACCGGCGCAGCGCGCAAGACATCGCGCGGGAAGTCGATCGCGCCGGAGGAATGCTTGACGCCTTCACCGCCAAGGAAATGGTCTGCTTTAACACGCGCGTCCTTGCCGAGCACCTGACCAAGGCTTTTGACGTGCTGGCGGACATCGTTCTCGAGCCCCGATTCGCCGACGAGGATATCGACCGCGAGAAGTCCGTGGTGCTCGAAGAAATCCGCATGACGCAGGACAATCCCGAAGACCTCGTTCACGAACTTTTCACCCAGAATTTCTGGAGTCCCCATGCGCTGGCCAAACCCATACTCGGCACTCCCGAAACGGTTTCCGCGCTGACGCGCGATACGTTGTGCAGCTGGTTCCACGACTGCTACGCGCCCAACAACCTCGTGATTACCGCGGCGGGCCATTTGACCCACGCCCAGCTTGTCGATCTGGTCGCCGAGCGCTTCGCGCACTTGGAAGCCTCCCCGAACGGCCATGCCGGTCCTGCCCCCACGCCCGCGCCGCACATCACCCTGCGCACCAAGCATGAGCTCGAGCAGGTGCATATCTGCATCGGCGTCCCGGCGCTTCCCCTCACCGACCGCCGGCGCTTTGCCGTTTCCGTGCTCAACAACGTTCTCGGAGGAGGCATGTCCTCGCGCCTTTTTCAGAATATCCGCGAGCGCCTCGGACTGGCCTACGCCATTTTCAGCGAGATGAATTCCTACCGCGATGCGGGCATGCTTTCGGTGTACGCCGGCACGTCGCTTGAAACGGCCCAGAAGCTCATCCGCTGCGTGCTCGATGAGTTCCGCCAGCTCAAGGACGAGCCGCTCACCGGCGAGGAATTGCAGCGTGCCAAAGATCATTTGAAGGGCGCCACGCTGCTCGCTCTGGAAGGCACGGGCTCGCGCATGAACAGCTTGGCGCGCTACCACATGTACTTCAACCGGCACTTCACTGCGCAGGAGCTGATCGCGATGCTCGAAAGCGTCACCGCCGAAGAAGTGCAGCAGATCGCGCGGGAATTTTTCCAGCCCGGCCGCCTAGCTGCTTCCGTAGTGGGCGCGCTGAACGGCTTCGAACTCAATCCATCCCAGCTCGCTTTCTGATTTCCTCATCGCTTCGCGCCAGGGGGCGGGCACGGATTCCCGAAAGTCCCAATCGACCGGCCTGGAAGGTAGCGGCGGTATGCCTTCCACCAAAAAAGAGGCGATTGCCCCAGTTTTTTCCCGGTTTTGTCCGGTTTTGCCCGTTTTTGTTTGACGCGGTGGATCCGTTTTGCCATGATCCTTCGCGATGCTTCGGCGCCAGCAGTTAGCGCGCCGGCATTACCCTGAGGGAACACGCATTTCGTTCCGGATCTCCATTCTGGCTTCCGGCAGCACGGGCAACTGCACGTTGCTCGAAACCGAACATACCACCATCCTTATTGACGCGGGCCTTGGCAAGAAGGAATTACTGCGCCGCCTGGAGGCGCTGGGCCGGCGGCAGCCCGCGCGCGTCGATGCGATCCTGGTCACCCACGAACACTCCGACCATTCGAGCGGCATCGCGCAGTTGGCGCGCCTGTTCGATTGCCCGGCTTATCTCACCGAGCCCACGCATTCAGAAATCCTGAGGATGTATCCCGAAGGGCCCGTGCAGAAAATGGAACGCGTCGAGCACATTCACGCAGGCGAGCGCTTCGAGATCGGCGACATCGAAATCCACCCTTTTGTGATCCCGCATGATGCTGCCGATCCAGTCGGATATGCTTTCCGCACCGATGGAACGAAAGTGGCCATCGCGACCGATCTGGGATACATGCCCGAGCTCGTTAAGCAGCACCTGCGCGAAGCCGATTTGCTGATCCTTGAATCCAATCACGACGTCGACACACTCAAGTTGGGTCCTTATCCTTGGCATGTCAAACAGCGCGTCATGAGTCGCAATGGACACCTTTCTAACCATGTTGTCAGTGAGTATCTTGCCGATGCGGAATCTTTTGACGGACGGGCGCGTCATTTGATCCTCGCGCACCTGTCTGAGCAAAACAATAACCCGTCATTGGCTCAGATATCCGCCGAAGAGGGTCTGAACCGCCGCACGTGCGATTTTTCGTTCCGCGGGACGCTGCATATCGCCTCCCAGAGAGTTCCCCTAGGCCCCTTCGAGCTTTAGCCTCCTGGTGCGGTGAACCCCCGTTTGCTCCCTCCAGAGTACTATTTCGCTCGTTTGGCCCTCCTGATACGCTTTCCCAGGGGATCCAGCCTGGACGCGCCTAGGAACACCTGTACACCCTTTGCACTTGTGTACAGGGCAATTTGACGTTTGTTCGCGCTATGCTCCCCGAGCGTGAGACATAGGGAAACAGGCGGCGTCCTGCAGGCGTCGCGCTGGCCGACAGATGTGCCGGTCGCTGCGAGGCCTGACTGGGAATCAGGTGCGCCCTTGGCGGCTTGACGCAGGATCCGGATTGCAAAAAATTACGGGCGCCCCATGGGGGGGCATTTCCAGGCCGATATGAGGAAAAAGAAACAACCCATGTCAACCGTATCTCCAACTCCATCTTTGCAGCCGGAAGCCGAGGACTTCAGTTTGCCTGTGGAAGGCGAGCCGTTGGAGGCGGTTCTGGGAAGGATTCGCGAGAGCCTGACGCCGGCGGATCAGTTGCCGTCGGCTGCCGATATGCTGGCGAAGCTGTTTCCGCCGGAGGGAGATTCTGCGCAAGATTTGCGGGTTCAAGCCGCCCTTGAATTGTCCTCCGTTGTGACGGAGGATTCTCCCGCTGCCACCGTCCCCGATACGTTTATCGCGCCGCATGAGTCGCAGGCAGGTGAGCACTTTTCTGCTGTGGCCACCGCTGCTGCTGACGCGGCGCTGCCAAAGGGCGAGGTCCGGGAAAATCCCGTCAGTATCCCGAGCGAGGCCGTCATCCCCGGCCGGTCGCCGGTCGCCGGTGAAGCGATTTCGGACGCCTCGCAGAGCGCCGAGGAACATTCGGTTTCTCCGGAACCAGACCCTTCCCCTCCGATTGTCGAGCAGGCCAAAATCGGCAGCCGCCACAAGACGCCGGCGCTCTCGGGATTGGCTGCCCTGACCAGGGGTTGGCTCAACCGCATGGTCAGGTCGTTTGCGGGTGAATCAAAGGCAGGCGTCTCAGGCTCAGAGGTCGCGGCCACTGCTGAAGCTGTTGACGCGCGGGCTCAAGCAGAGCCATTGCCGCCCGAGGATCGATCCGCCAATCGAGCCTTCCTTATCGAAGAGCAGGCCACGCAAGCCCATGAGCCTTCTGCTTTTGCGGGCTATTGCTCCCAGGCCGCAATTTCAGGCACCGGTCGAATGGAAATTCCACCGGTCTGTTCGCCGCTAAGTGGTGACGGCACATCGTCGCTCGAGCCTCGGAGCGAAGTTCCAGTCGAAGACCACTCGACGTCCCGAGATAGCTCGCAGACCAAACCGGTATTCGAAGATGAGCGCGAACTCGTCGATACAAGCGACGATGACTACGCCATCGCCTCGGCGATTGAGCGGTATGCGAATCTCACCGATCCGGCTCGCGCCGGCACGGTAGAATCAGCCCCCGCGGAGTCTGTGCAGGAACCTCCGGTCGAAAAGGCCGATCTCAATGTCATTCTGGGCATTCCCCGCGATGCGGGGCCGGACGACTCGGTCCTGGGCTATGTAGTGCCTTCGGTCGATGTCCCCGGCGACGCGGAATCGCCGGTCCCCAGCGGTGCGGTCGCTTCGGCCGCCTTCGTTCCGCCGCAAGACGCCCCGGCGCAGGATTTGCCGGTGAGCGCTGCGCCGCCTGCCGCTGTTGCTTCACGGGACTGGTCGTTTGAAGACAAGCTCGCAAGCCATCACGAGTGGATCGAGTCCAAGGGCGCGGCCGGCGAGCGCGTCGATTTCGTCGCCGCCGATCTTGAAGGCAACGACCTGATCGGAGCCAGCCTCCGGTACATGGATTTGCACGATGCGAATCTCCGGTCGGCCGACCTGCTGATGGCGGACCTGCGCGATGCGTGTCTGGTGCGGGTGAATTTCCGCGATGCCTGCCTGGTCGGAACCAATCTGGAAGCCGCGAATCTGGAAGGTGCATCGCTTGACACATCCATGGGTCTGGTGCCCCACCAGCTGGCCGGCGCGAACCTGCATGAGGCCGCCCTTCCGTCTCACATCCTGCAATTCGAGGCGCTCTCGGAGTTCAAGCGCGCATCGCGCACCGTGTATGGTTACTTCGTCGCCATGATGTCGCTGAGCGTCTTGTCGTGGCTGATCGTCTGGATGACCAAAGACTTCAGCTCATCGCGAACGCCGCTGTTCTTCCGTTCCTGCACTCTCCCGCGGCGGCCAACGCGCTTCCGACCGTGCAATTCTATTTGACCGCGCCCTTCGCGCTGTTCATCGTCTACCTCGTGTTTCATTTTCACTTGCAGCACTTGTGGGACACCGTGCTCGAACTCCCCGCCGTTTTCCCCGATGGCCGCGCGCTCGGTGAAAACGAACCCCGCATCGTCGTGGGCCTGCTGCGCGCCCATTTTCGCTGGATGAATCAGGATCCCCCTTCGACTCGCGTGATTGAGAAGGCCCTCTCGCTCCTCATGGCGTATTGGATCGTGCCGGCCACTCTGCTTCTCTACTGGCTGCGCTACCTCACCCTGCAGGAAATTCATGGAACGATTTTGCAGGAGATGGTCGTCGTCGGCGCGGCCGGAGCCGCGCTCTACTCCACCACAAAAGTAGGCAGGCCCGCGGCCAGATGGACTCTCGAAGAAAATATCGTCGATCGCGCCTTCGGCAAGCTGGGGGACATCAACCCGGTGACGACCGCCTTGATCTTGCTGGGCGTGCTCACGTTCGTCTCGGTGGGGACGATGGCCGGTGTCCCCCACGGCAAGGAGCGCGCTCCGCAGTTCTCGGCGGGCAGCATTCGCCGCTGGGCTCCGACGGTGTTGTGGTCGCTCGGAATCGATCCCTACGCCGATCTGACCGAGGCCGTCATATCCACCAAACCGGCCAATTGGAATGGCTCGGATGATCAGGTATCCCTCGTGCAAGGCGCGCGCTTGAACGATTCCAACTTCCGTTACGCGCAGGCCTACCGGGTTTTTCTGGCAAACGCCCATTTGCTGCATGCGAAGTTGCAGGGTGCATTCCTGTCCCAGGCGGACTTGCGCGGCGCAGACCTCGGGCAGGGTGACCTGCGCTACGCCATTCTCGATCAGGCGCAGATGAACCATGCCAATCTCGATCGCGCCATCCTCGACGGAGCCAATCTCTCACGCTCGGATTTGCGCGCCGCGAATCTCTCTTACGCATCCCTTGCCGGCGCGGCCCTTGTGGACGCCCGTGCAGACGGGGCGACGCTCTACGGCGCGAAGCTGTTGTCGGCCACCCTGATTCGCACCAACTTCGAAAAGGCCGACCTGCGCGAATCGCATCTGGACAACGCAAATCTCGAGCACGTGAACATGCAGGGAGCCTATCTGTGGTCGGCCAAGCTGCCAGGAGCGCATTTGAACAACGCCCAGCTCGGCACAGCCATTTTCGTCGATGCGGATTTGCGCGGCGCCGATCTGCGCTGGGCGCAGCTTCCCGGAACCGTGTTGACCGGAGCCGATCTCACTGGCGCGCTTCTGGATGGCGCCGATTTTCGAGGCGCCGTGGGTTTTGGCGCCAATCAAGTGTGCTCCGCGAAATCGCGCAAAGGTCTCCTGCTCGACGATGCCATCGGCTCACAAGTAACCGCGCAATGCGGCGCGGCTAACCAATAGCAGGAAGTCGAGTTCCATCAAAGCAAGCCGCGCAAATTGGCGCAAACCTGGTGAAATTTTGCCCTCAGCGGGGGCTGTTTCGTCCAATTTTCGCAAAAAAGGGGAGGGTGAGCTCGCGCGTTGGCGCTGGCTGGGCAGTTACCCTCGGTTAAGATGAACTGCTCGCTGATCCCAGCCGTTGGGAGCGATGGATGATTCATCTGTGGCATGACCTGAGTCCGGGCAGGTGGTGTATTACCCGGCCCGCTACGGTTTCACTCCGCAGACGCTGGGCGCAGCCAACGCGATCCGCTCGACGCGCTGGTGCTGTCCCAGGAATCGGTGGCGCCCCTGACGATCGAGCACGCGCGGGCCATGGGCATGATGACAATGATCGATTCCAGGGCAGAGGACCACAAGATTATCGCCGTCGCCGCCGGCGATCCGGAGTTCGACCATTATTGGGAAGCGAGTGAATTGCCGCCGCACAAGCTGGCGATGGTCCGGCGTTTTTTCTGGACTACAAGAAACTCGAGGGGAAGGCCGTGCGGCGCAAGACGTGAGGGACCGAATCCCATCGACCCATCGACGCCGTCTTTGACATACACACAATCCTCTCCTACACTAACTAGTTAGTTGAAATATTAAAAGGAGCGATGAGTGGAATACCGCCGCCTGGGAAACAGCTCCCTTGTTGTTTCCGCGATGGGGCTCGGCTGCATGGGCATGTCGCAATCCTACGGCCCGGCCGACGAGGGGGAATCCATTGCCACAATCCAGCGCGCGATCGACCAAGGCGTTACTCTTCTCGATACCGCCGATATGTATGGCGCCGGACAGAACGAAGAACTGGTAGGCCGGGCGATCGCGAAACGGCGCGACGAAATAATCCTGGCGACGAAATTCGCCCACGTCCGCCAGCCGGACGGCTCGTTGAGCGTCAACGGACGCCCCGCGTACGTGCGGCAGGCATGCGAGGCCAGCCTGCGGCGTCTGCGCATTCCTTCAATCGATCTGTACTACCAGCACCGCGTCGATCCGGATGTGCCGATTGAAGACACCATCGGCGCGATGTCCCGTCTGGTAGAGCAAGGCAAGGTGCGATATCTCGGAATGTCGGAAGCCGGCGTGAAGACGATCCGTCGCGCCCATGCGGTGCATCCCATTGCGGCGCTTCAAACCGAATATTCGCTGTGGTCGCGCGACCCCGAAGAGGAAATTCTCGCCGCGTGCCGCCAGCTCGGAATCGGTTTCGTCGCCTACAGCCCGCTCGGCCGGGGATTCCTTGCCGGCCGGATCAAGAAGAATGAGTTTGGCGAGGGTGATTTCCGGCGTATCTCGCCGCGCTTCCAGGGCGACAATTTCGACAAGAATCTTCGACTCCTTGAACAGTTCGAGAAGCTGGCGGCGGAAAAGGGCTGCACTCCCGCGCAGCTTGCGCTGGCCTGGTTGCTCGCGCAAGGAAAAGATATCGTGCCCCTTCCCGGCACGAAGCGGCGGCTGTATCTCGACGAGGACCTCGCGGCGCTGAACGTGAACCTCACACCGGCAGACTCCGGGAAGATCGGTGCACTCGCTCCCCGAGGAGCTGCAGCGGGCCAGCGCTATCCCGAGGTCCACATGAAGCGCGTAGGAATCTGAGCAATCAACCCATGCCACGAGGACGCAAGAAAGCGGAGAACCCCGCCACGGCCAGCCGTATCCTGGCGGCCGCCGAGCAGCACTTCGCCGCCGAGGGAATGGCGGGAGCCCGCACAGAGGAAATCGCCGCGGCCGCCCACGCGAACAAAGCCATGCTCTACTATTACTTTGGGAACAAGCGCCGCCTTCACAGAGCGGTCCTCGAGAACCTGTTTCGCCAACTTCACGGCAAATCCGCTTCGTCGCTGGCAAGCGAAGGGCCACCGATTGAACGCCTGCGAGCCTTCGTGTCGGGATATTTCGATTTTCTGGCGACGCATCCCAATTATCCACGCCTGGTTCAGCGGGAAGCGATGGAATCGAGCCACAATTTCGGATGGATCGTGCGGCGCTACCTGAGGCCTTTTCACAATCGGCTCGTGAAGACCATTGAAGAAGGAATTGCCTCGGGGGAATTCCGCGCCGTCGATCCCGACCACACCGCCTTAAGCATACTAGGCATGACCACGTCCTACTTCGCGGCGGCGCCCATCATGAGCGAAGTGGTGGGACGCAATCTTCTTGCGCCCCAGTCTGTGAAGGAGCGCAAACACGCGCTCATGGATTTTCTCGATCACGGTTTGCATTCCCCGTATAGGAGAGAGAGGCCGCGATGACCGGGCGTAAATTCCTGATGATCATCGGGATGCTTTTTTTGATTGCTCTGGTGGTCTACATCGTTTCGACGCCCAAAGGCAACAGCATCCCTTTGATCGGAATCGTCGACGGCAACGAAGTCATCGTAAGCCCGCAGATCACCGGCCGCATGATCGAGCTGAAAGTCGATGAAGGCTCGGAAGTGAAGAAGGGCGATTTGATCGCGGAACTCGATCCCCGGGAACTTCAGGCCAACCTCGCGGCGGCGAGAGCCAACGTGACGAGTCTGGAAGCGCAGGTCAAAGAGGCCGATCACAATTATTCCTGGGTGAACGACCAGACTGGCGCATCCATCGACCAGGCACGTGCGCACGTAACGTCGAGCACCGCGCAACTCGAACAGGCTCGCGTGGCGCTCGCCCGCGACAAAGACGACCTGGTGCGCATGCAAAAGCTCTTCGACAAGGGAGAAGTGTCGGCGCAGGACCGCGATCATGCCGAGGCCACCGTCAAAATGTCGCAGGCCAACGTCGATGCACTCGAGGAGTCCGCCAAGGGGGAAGCCGCGGGTCTAGACGTCGCCCAGGCAAACCGCAAGCAGGTGGCCGTCCGCCAGAGCGAAATCTCCACCACTCTGGCCCAACTGCAGCAGGCCCGCGCCACCGAAGCCCAGGTGTCCACGCAGCTGGGGTACACGGACATTTACGCGCCAATCAACGGAATCGTATCGGTGCGCGTCGCCAAGCAGGGCGAGGTGGTCGCGCCAGGCTCGCCCATTGTCGTTCTGGTAGACATGGATAATCTCTGGGTTCGCGCCGACGTGGAGGAGAGCTACATCGATGCAATCCAATTTGGGCAAACGCTTCGCGTGCTGCTTCCTTCCGGAGAAGTCCGCGAGGGCCAGGTCTTCTTCAAGGGCGTGGAGGGCGACTTCGCGACGCAGCGCGACGTGAGCCGCACCAAGCGCGATATCAAGACTTTCGCGATCAAGGTGTCGCTCCCGAATGCAGACCGCCGCTTGTTCACAGGGATGACGGCAACCGTGCTGTTCCCCTCGACACACGACAAGCGAAGCTGGTTCGCGCGATTCTAGATCGGTTCAGGAATTCCCAGCATGGATGCGATTGAAGTCGACCATCTCGTAAAAAAGTTCGGCAATCTTACCGCGGTGAACGATATCAACTTCACCGTGGCGCGAGGAGAAATCTTCGGACTGCTGGGCCCCAATGGGGCGGGCAAGACCACGCTGATTCGCATGATGACCACGCTCACGCCGCCTACTTCCGGGACCGCGCGAATCGGCGGACATGACATCGTAAAGGATGCAGACGGCGTCCGCCACGTGCTGGGCGTGATTCCCCAGGCCTTTACGTCCGATCCCGAACTGACCGCGCGCGAAAATATGCTGATTCACGCAAAGCTTTATGGCGTCCCGTCGGATAAGCGCGCCGCTCTCATCAACGAGCTTCTCGAATCGGTGGACCTTCTCAAATTCGCAGATTCGCTGGTGCGTACTTTTTCAGGCGGCATGCGCCGGAGGTTGGAAATCGCGCGCGGGCTGGTGCATTCGCCCGAAATTTTATTCCTCGACGAGCCGACCACGGGGCTCGATCCGGTTTCACGAACGAACGTGTGGGAAATGATTCGCACATTGCGCTCCAAATCCGAGCTCACAATCCTGATCACCACACACTACATGGACGAAGCGGATAAACTCTGCGACCGCATCGCGATCGTCGATCATGGCAAGCTGGCTGCACTCGACACCCCCGAACGCCTGAAAGACAGCATCCCCGGCACCGACGTGGTCGAAGCGGAATTCGTCAACGCCCCGACGGACTGGCTCGATCAGTTGCGTACGATGGCCCAGGTGGCGTCGGTTACGCAGCGCGACGAGGTGGTGCACATCAGCTCGCATGACGGGCCTTCCACGGTGGCGGCGCTCATGGACCTTGCGCGCAGTCACAGGGTCACCGTGAAAAAAGTGACCGTGCAGGGGACCACGCTCGACGACGTATTCCTGCACTACACCGGCCGTGAATTGCGGGACGCCGCCGCGCAAGGAGCAGGATATGACATCAGCCATCTGTATAAATAGCCCCCGGGGGACGGCGCGATATTCATCCAGGATGGAGGGCCAACGGGAATGAAGTTCTATCGCATCTGGGCACTGATTGAACGCGACCTGCGAAAATTCTTCCGCAGCCCCGCGCTCATGATGGCTTCGATGGTATTCCCGCTGGTTCAGCTCATCGTTCTGGGCTATGCTTTCGGCGGAAAAATCAAGGGCGCCACCCTTGCCTTCGTGGACGAGGATCACTCGGTCGAGTCGCGCCGCGTCCGGGAGATGTTCGTGGGCATCGAAGCCGGACCGCAGACATTCCGCATGGTGGATTACGATTCCCTGCCTCGCGCCGTGGACGATCTTCGCGCCGGATTCGTGCGCGGCGTGGTCAACGTTCCCGTCGATTTTTCGCGCCGCTATTACCAGCACGATCGCCCGCGGATCGCCTTCACCGAAGACAACACCGACCAGGTGATGGCCAGCGCGCTGCTGGAGCGCATTCAACAGATGGTCACCGAATTGAACACGGCTGCCGTAGTGCCTCGCCTCGATTCCCAGGTACAGCTCAACGTGGTCGAGGTGTATCCCTACATCGAATACGCCAAATATCTTCTGGCGGGTTCGGCGGCGATGGCCATCTTTATCGTCGCCATGATCGGCGGCGGGATTACCTTCATCGACGACAAATCCCGAGGCCTGCACGAAGGCTATCTTCTGACGCCGATCCACAAGACGGAGCTGGTTCTGGGCCTCATCGGCGCGGGCGCTTTCAAAGGAGTACTCGCAGGGATGGCACTCACAATCATCGGCGGCCTGCTCGTGGGCATCCCGCGGCTGTGGGACCCGGTGCGGCTTTTCTATCTGACGCTCGTGGTGTTGGTCGCCTCGCTGGCCATGATCAGCCTCATGTTTCTCGCGATGGTGCGGGTGGACGATCCCCTGGTCCCTCGCGCGATTTTCGGCGTGCTGAACACGCTGCTCTTCTTCCCCTCCGGCGCGATTTCTCCGATCGAAGGCTTTCCGCACTGGCTTCGTTTTCTCTCGATCGTCGACCCGTTCACCTACACCGTGCACGCCTTGCGCAACCTCACCGTTAAGAATACCGGCATTGAAGGCATTTATCAGGACGTGATAATTTTATCGTGCTTCGCGGCCGTCATGATCGCAGGCAGCATCGCGCTGTTCAAGCGGCAGATATGACCCGCAAGGAGCTTTCGTGGTTCTCTTCGATCCAATAGAGGAACATCCACACGCAAAAAGCCGGCGACGAGTGATTCTGGCGATCGTCCTGGTTGTTTTTACCGTCCTCGGCCTGTGGTGGGTGCTGCGTTATCACCGAGAACGCGTCACGATTCTTCATTTCATGAACGCCATTATCGCCGGCAACATGCAGCAGGGTTATGACATCTGGAAGCCGTCGCCATCCTACTCTCTGAAGGATTTTATCGACGATTGGGGGCCGGATGGCTACTATGGCCCCATCCAGAGCTTCCGCGTTGCGAAGACCGAACACCTGAAGGGAGGCTCGGGCGTTGAGATCAAAATCCGCCTCAGCCCTTACCAGCCCTTTCCCGAGGACGACGACGTAGCCAAGCAGAGCAAGAC
>Ga0187863_10000823_pt1 | contig 25694 bp, 22 predicted proteins | sample June2016WEW_11_1_FD_132975 | JGI IMG/M metagenome (GOLD analysis project Ga0187863, IMG submission 132975) | Peatland microbial communities from SPRUCE experiment site at the Marcell Experimental Forest, Minnesota, USA - June2016WEW_11_10 | ecosystem: Environmental > Terrestrial > Soil >...
CCAACGACCCCGTTACATTCGCCGCCGCGCTATTGCGCCTCTTCAGCTTTGTGCCAGCTTGAATCCGGATCGTAGTTTTTCATTGCTTTGGCGACGACGCCAGTGTCGTGTCCGAGATCTTTCTCGTAGACAATTCCGTCACTTCCCACGACAAAGGTCATCACGCCCGATGATCGATATTCTGCAGGATAAGCGACAAACGCGAATCCCCCGGTCATCTTGCCGTTTGCGACGTAGCTCTTGAGGCCGCCCAGGGCATGTTTTCCCTGGTGCGTCAGGACGTGGAAATAATAACCCCGGTACGGTATCAGCGCGCTCTGGCCCGCGCCGGCATAGCCTTCAGCGACCGCGGATGCCACCAAGGGACCAATAGGGCTCTGGACCTCTCCCGCTTCGGCGTGCCAATACAAACCGTTGTGCTGCCCTGCGTCGCTGACGATTTTTTCAGCATACTCGTCGTGCCGCGCGCCGCGGTATTCATTCTCCGCAGCGACGAGTTCCCGGCAGACACGAATGGTCGATATCTCGTTTCGGCCGATTCGCCTGAACAAAATCTCCTTCTTGCCTGCGTCGGTGTCGAAGTACCACGAGCTTGCCTTGTGCACGAGCGGTATCGGCGTGGGCCAGTTGCGGGCGCCGATGTACAATGTGACCGTTCCGTCCGGTTCCTTAACCAGGCGGTGCACTTCCTGATATCGGCGCACAAAGTTGGCGCGGCTGTTGGCGTCCTCGGTTTCATCTCCCGACGAGATGATTTGCTTTCCATCGCCCCCCAATAAATCGAGCATCGCCTTTTCGTCGTTGCTCTGCACAGCGGTGACCATCGCATTGCTCGCTTCCTCGGGAGATGGAAAGGTCGCCTGGCCCGGTTGCTGAGACATGGATCTTGCAGACAACAAACCCAACAGGAGCGTGGCGGCCGCGGCCGTTGCTGGAAAAACATTCCCTTGGGATCTGCTGCTCAGCTCTGCTCGACGCATGTGGCGTATCTCCGTTTTCATGAAATTCACAAGCCGCCTATAAGATGTCAGGGCGTCGATCATCTCGGTCGGCCGCCGGCGTGGCTTGCGCCACCCCCCTGGCCGCCGCCAAAACTCGAGCTTCCCCGCGATGAAAAGCCTCGGGTTTGACCCCCGTGATCGTAGCCACTGAAGGCGCCGGAGCGCACACCGCTCTCGCCACCCGGTTCCGCGTAGCCACGTGCTGCCTCGCTCCGTCCGGCGAACGGTTCGGTCGTCGAACGCTCAACACCGCCGGGACGATTGGCGCTCATGCCGCGCGCCACATTGGATTGCACGCCGCGCGCGCCTCCCGCCCGGTAGTAATTGCTTCGGTTATAAAATGTGCTGCTCCTGGAAAAATATCTCTCGTGGTTGTACATGGGGTAGCGGTTGTGCCAATCGAATCCCCAATTCCCCCAACCCCATCCGAAACCTCCAAAAAACCCGACCCCGAAACCGATCCCGAATGAGAGATAGGGCCCATCGCCCCAAATTCCGGGATACGGATACCAGCCCGGCCACGCCACCATCGGAGCTCCGTAGATCAACCACGGATCATAGGCGGGCACATAGACGATATCGGGGCTGGCAGGTTGAATGACGATCGAATCGTCCTGCGTAGCTACATTCTGCTGCGGATTGGAATTTAAATTGCCCGCTTCCTGCGCCCGCTGGCGCATCGCCTGCACGGCATCCATCACATCCTGCTGCTGGTTATAGTAGGCATCGCCCAGAGAGGATGCCCAGGAGAGGTTTTTGTCCATGTTTCCGAGCACGGAAGGAAACGCAGCGAGCGCCTTGACGCTGGGATCCCACGGCTGCTGATCCACCGCTTGAGCCAAAGCGTTGCCCTGCAGATCGGCATGCGCTTGCACCCATCTGTCCGCTTCAACCAACTGCTCGGGGAAGGTCGATGCCGCCAGAATCTGTGCCACCAGCGAATCTGGATAGAGTGCAATCGGTGCAACCAGCTGTTGCAATTGCTCGGGTGCTTGCTGGGCGTAATCGGGTTGGGATGTCGTGGCCGGCGCCGACATTGGCGCGCCCTGGTCTGCGGCAAGATGCTGACTCCCTGCAGTGAACAGCAGAGCTGACGACACAAGGAAAGCCAAACCCCGTCTTCTGAGCCACCGTTTCGAGAAATCGCCAGGGACATCGGCAATACTCATGTTCCTTATCACCTTTTAATCATGATGCCCTCGCGCATCTACGCATCCAATACTCATCCAGCCACATCCCTGTCGTCGGTCTGGTATCGCACATAACCTCGCTCGCTGCGCACTGCGGGTGCTGGGTACGAGGCACCACGTCATGAAAGCCGGAACGTCAGGCAGCGTCGGCCAACTGAACATTCTTCGGCAGCATCACCGCATCGATGAGATGAATGACGCCATTCAAGGCGACGATCTCCGATTGAGCGAGGCGCGCTCCATTGACCTGGACTTTGGATCCGGACACTTTCACGTACACCGGGCTTCCCTGCAGCGTCTTCACGTCACCGGACCGAAATTCCTTGGCCAGCCAATGACCGCTGATCACGTGGAACGTCAGCACCGACTTCAAAATCGCCTTGTCTGCCAGCAACGACTCGAGTTGACCCGCAGACAGCTTCTTGAAGGCATCGTCCGTCGGGGCAAACACGGTAAAGGGACCCTTGCCCGCAAGAATCTGCATCAGTCCGGCGGCTTTCAGACCGGCGGCCAGCGTCGCGCAAGAGTCGGCGTCGATGACCGTCTCGGCGATGTTCTTGGAGGCAAGTGTATTGACGTTTTTGGTATATTCCATGAAGAAAAACCTCAGTGTGGTCCCCACGAGACTTGCGTGGAGATCATTCAACCCGGAGCGGGCGCAAGGCAAGAGTTTGCGCCGTTTAGGGCACCCGTGCCGTCAGAAGGCAAAAGATTTAAAGTTCAATGAGCCCGGCGCGATTGGGGGGCCGCCGCCCCCTCACAGGGTGCGAAGATCATCCGATTCGAGCCGAAGATCCTTGAGGAATCGCTGCAATTCGGCCGTGCGCCGTGCAAGCAGTGCGCGGCCGGCGCGGGAGAGCACGCGACTCGGGACTTTGGCTAGATTGTCCTCGAGCATTTTGACCGCCTGGGGGCCGTCTGGATCGCCGCCATTCGGGTCGACGAGCCCAAAGATGCGCGCGACTCCGATGGCACCCAACCAATCGAGTGCATCTGCGTCGTGCAGATAAAGCGCCTCCGGACCCAGCGGATCGCGGTAGAACATATGCGTTCGGATGGCACCCCGAACAGCGTCGATCTTCTCCATGGGGAACCCCGTACCCTTCAAGATCGTGTCGACGGCATCGGCCCCGACGTCCGAGTGATCGAGGTTGTCGTTGGCCCAGGGCGGGAACGCCGCCATGTCATGCAAGTAAGCTGCCGCGAATATCACATCATCGTCGATCGCCACATGATCGGCGGCCGCCAGTTCGCGCGCCAGCGCATAATCGCGTTGCGAATGCGAGTATCCCCAGGCCGGATTCTTGAATCGTTGGCGAGCCAACTCCGATATTGTGGCGCGCCAATCCTGGGGCTCGGTGGGCTTGACAGCCGTCGACTCCCCCGCAAGCGCCGATTGGCCCCAGAAAACCACGGCGAGAACGAAAGCCCGCCGCCACGCCGATTTCGAATGATTCAAGGCCACCATCTTTTCGCTCCCTGCAGCGGTTGGATTTCCAGTCTCCCAGCACCGGGTTACTATTGCTGCGCGTAGACCTTGATCAGGCGGTACAGAAACTCCCGGCCTTCGAGCAGGGAGGTTACACCGACGTACTCGTTCAACCCGTGGATGTGCCCAACGTCCGGCCCAAGGAATACCGGCTCCACCCCATAAGTCGGTATGCCAACTGCGTTCGTGAACTCGCCATCGGTGGCACCAGCCTGCAAGATGGGCAGCACCGGCACACCCGGCCAGAACTCCGCGGTTAATTTCTCGATCGGCCCCAATATCGCGGCAGTCAGCGGCGGCGCCGGCGAACTCGGACCGCGCGTCTCGAGCGTCGTCACCTTGACTTCCGGGTCCGCAACCAGCTCCTCGAGCTTCGCTCGCACGGTCTGCGCGGAGACGCCGGGAAATATTCGGCAGTTGATGTTTGCCCGTGCGCGCTGTGGAAGCGCGTTCGTGGCGTGACCGGCATCGAGCATCGTTGCAACGCACGTCGTGCGCAGCGTCGCATTCCAGCCCGGATCTTTGGTTGCGACGGCCGCAATCGATCGCACATCGTCGGGATCGCGCAGGAATGAATTCATGGCGTCGGCCACTGTGGTCTCGCCCCTGGCGGCCTGTATCTTCGCCATGCCGAGAAAATAGGCGCGATTCGCGTCGTTGAACTGCACCGGAAAATCGTAGGCGCTGATGCGGGTGAGCGCAGCGGCGAGATGATAAATTGCGTTGTCCTTGATCGGCCGCGAGCTGTGCCCTCCCGGATTCGTCACCTCGAGCCGGTAGTTCTGCGGAAACTTCTCACCCGCTTCCACGTCGAGGGAAACCCGGTGGCCGCCGGTATCGAGCTCTCCCCAGCCGCCTTCATTGAGCGCGAACTGGGCGTCGATCAGCTCCCGCTCGTGCTGCGCAAGCCATTCTGCGCCGTTGAAGGCACCCGCCGTCTCCTCGCCGCAGGTCAATGCCACCTTGAGGCCTCGTCTCGGGCGGTAGTTCTCGGTCTTGTAGCGGATCAACAGATCGACCCACATCGACGCCTCGGCCTTGTCGTCCATCGCGCCGCGCGCGTAGAACGAGCCGTTCTCTTCGACCAGAGTGAACGGATCCCGTGTCCAATCCTCGCGCTTGGCCTCCACGACGTCCAAGTGCGCGAGCAGAAGAATCGCCTTGAGCTTTGGATCCCGCCCCGGATACACCGCCACGAGACCGCCTTCCTTCGGGTGATCGGGCGCGGTAAACGAATGCAGGTCGCTGTCCGGGAACCCCACTGCTTTCAGCCGCGCGGCCATGCGATCGGCGGCCAGAGTGCAGCTGCCGGCCGACAGACTGGTATTGGTCTCGACCAGCTCCTTGTACAGCTCGCGGAATCGTTGCTCGCCGGCCGGCGTGTCCTTTGCCGGGGCGCCCGTCGCACAAACGCAGAACAGGGTGGCAGCGACTGCGAAACAGTGTTTCATGGCGACAGCCTATTGCTTGACGGCATCATCGACGGTATCGATGGCTTCCGGCATCGCTTCGAGCCTTTCCTTCGCAATGGGCCGTCCGCTCACGTCGGACAGTCCGTACGTTCCGTCGTCGATTTTCGCCAATGCCCGTTCCACCAGCGCCAGGCGACGCAGATCGTGAGCCACCAGCGTTCCTTCCACTTCTAGCATCGCGAGCTTCTGCGCGTCTTCCTCGAACTCATGCGCCCCATCCCGTGACTGGGCATTGATCCCTCCCTCCTCGGCGACGCCCGCCCGCGCGGCACGCTGCAGCTGAGCACGAAGTTCGACCAACCGCTGACGCTGTTGCCGTATGAAGGCCTGATCGAATCTGGACGAGCTTACATTCATGAGTCGCTCCTGACGTGGATGACTTGACCGTCAATATCAGTATATTCGATCCATCCACGATGCTGCCGCCAATCGCTGAGACGCGCTAGAATCTCCAAGATCCATGACTGAGCCACTGCCTACCTTGTTGATCCCGGGTCTGCTTTGCACGCCGCGCTTGTACGCAGAGCAGATCCCGCCGCTTTGGCGCTTGGGGCCGGTGACGATTGCCGATCACACGAGAGACGGCAGCGTGAGCGCCATTGCGCGGCGGATTCTGGCCTCGGCACCACCGCGATTCGCGCTGGTCGGCCTGTCGATGGGTGGGTATATCTCGTTCGAGATCCTGCGCCAGTCGCCCGAGCGGGTCGCGAAACTTGTTCTACTCGATACCAGTTGCCGGCCGGATGCTCCGGAACAAAGCGACGCGCGGCGCGCCCAGATCGCACTCGCGAGGAGCGGGCGGCTTCGTGAAGTGTGCGACGCGGGGTTTCCACGCTTGGTTCACCCCAAGCATTGGTCTGACCCGCGCATACGCCAAGTGCTCTACCAGATGGCCGAGGAGGTGGGGGTCGACGGTTTCGTCCATCAGCAACAGGCGAACATTGCGCGGCCCGACTCGCGCCCAGGCCTCGGCGCGATACGCTGCCCCGCGCTGATCCTCGTCGGGGACTCCGATGAACTCACTCCGCCCGAGCGGGCCGCGGAGATCGCCCACGGCATCGCAGACGCACGGCTCGTCGTCGTCCCCGAGTGCGGTCATTGCTCCCCGATGGAACAGCCCGTGTTCGTCACTCGGCAACTGCTCGAATTCCTCGAGAGTTGAGAACGTCGGCGCTAAATCTCTCGCAAGATTCTGAAAATGAAAGAATTACACCATCAATATTAAAATCCACCAATGTCGGAATCGGCCTATTAACTGCGGGCCACAGAGTGTTAAGGTAACGCGGCATGCCACGATCGAGTATCTCGAACGAGTCGAACCCAAGTGTTGAAACCTATGACGCGGACGCTGTCGCTGCGCTGTCGGAGAAACTTCACGTTCCGGCCGACGACGTAGTCGAGGTTTATAAGCACGAATTCACTCGCCTGCACGCCCAAGCCCGCGTCAAAACGTACGTGGACGTGTTGGCGATGAGCAACACAAAAAACATTCTGCACAAGACGAGCTCTCGTCGCTGCTGAAGTGCAGGCGTAGCGCAGCCGCTCCCCCGCCGGATCTGCCTTCTTCGGGTCCCATATAACCAACGGACCCATGCTCATGCCGAATTGCTAGTCGACCGGTCTTCGCGGGCTGGGTAACTTGCAGAAACCGCATCGGAGCGCCCTATCGTGCAAATCGTCGAGCCATCGAGACCCCCCGCGGCAGAGCGCGTACGTCCTCCCCTCCTCGGCACGCGTCAGGCCGCCATTCTGCGCAACGAAGACTGGCTCAGCAGCTTCCTCGGCCTGGGGTTGATCCTCATTGCGGCCTTGGTCTTCGCCGCCGGCGGCAGCATCAAGTGGCTTGCGGTCGCTCCACAAAAATGGAGTCACGCCGCGCAGATCCTGCAGCAATTGCGCCAGAACGGTGCGAGGTTCGCCGCACTGTTCGCGGTCTGGGCGCTATTGCTCGGCGCAGCGGCTCAGGCGCTCGGCCTCGGAGCAGTCAGGTTCTGGCGGGCATTCGCACCGATCTTTGTGGTGACCGCCGTGGTGTACTTTTTGGGGCTGTGGGACCAGGCGGCACACTTCAATCTCGAGCCGCCATTGGTGGCGCTTGCCATCGGGCTTCTATTCTCCAATTCAATCGGCGTGCCGCGCTGGTTGGATCCCGGACTTCGAGTCGAGCTGTACATCAAGGTGGGTATCGTGCTGTTGGGATCGAGCCTGCCTCTCACGTTACTCGCATGGGCGGGGCCGGTGGCCATCCTGCAGGCGGCAATCGTCTCGCTGGTCACGTTTGGTGTGATCTTTGCGGCGGCGACCCGGCTCGGTCTCGATCGGCGGCTCGCCGCCACCTTGGGAACCGGAGGCGCGGTGTGCGGGGTCTCCGGCGCCATCGCGATCGGCGGCGCCGTCGGCGCCAAGAAGCAGGATATCTCCGTGGCGATTTCGCTCGTCGTCGTCTGGGCTATCGTCATGATCTTCGTGCTCCCGCTCGCAGCGCGCGCCCTCGGCCTTTCCACCGGCGTGGCAGGCGCTTGGATTGGCACGTCGGAGTTCGCCGATGCCGCCGGTCTTGCCGCTGCGCAAACCTACGGCGGCTACGCCGGCAACGTCGCGGGAATATCCGGTCATCCGGAGGCTGCCGTTACAGCATTCACGCTCATGAAAGTGATCGGCCGGGACATGTGGATCGGCGTCTGGGCTTTCGTGCTGTCGATCGTGGCCGCCGCGCGCTGGGAGCGTACCGGCATCGAAAGCCGGAGCGGCGCAAGCGAGATCTGGAGGCGATTTCCGAAGTTCGTGATCGGATTCTTGCTCGCATCCCTGCTGGTGACCTGGTTTGCGAGCGGGTACGCCTATGGCGAGTACAAGGCGGGCGTGCTGCCCGGACTCGTTGCACCGCTTCAGGCGCTTCGAACCTGGGTTTTCACGTTTGCTTTTCTGAGCATCGGATTGACCACCCGCGTGCGTGAATTCGTGGCGGTGGGCGTGCGGCCATTCGTCGCATTCACGCTGGGCGCGGCGGTCAACGTGCTGCTCGGCTTGTTCCTGTCGACGCGCGTATTCGGTGCCTTCTGGAGCGGACTCGGACAGTGAACTGCTCGACCTGCGCATGCTTCGATTCCCGCCCCGCCGCCATCGAGACGGCATTCCCGGGGTTGGCGAGCTTGAGCTCGGCCTACTCCGCAGTGAAGGCTGCAGACGGCCTCTGCGCGAGACATGAGCGCTACGTCGCGGCGTCGAGCGTCTGCGGAGGATACGTGGCTTCGACCTGCACGAGACAGTCGTAGAACAGGGGCGCCCTGCCCATGTCCGTGAGCTCATCGCTGCGCGTGAGTTCGTTGGCATTCTTATGGTCGCGCGCGAGCTTCTTCCACCAAACCGACAGCGCCACCACCACCCCGCGCCGCGCGCGGTCGCTCACCCGCGCACGCAGCGTCAAACTGCCGCGATCGTTGAACACCCGAACGTAACTCGCGTCCGCCACCCCACGGGCCTGCGCGTCGTCGGGATGAATGTCCAGCCACGGCTCCCCTTCATATGCGCGCAAGCTCGTGACATTGACGAAACTCGAGTTGAGGAAGTGGCGCGCCGGCGGCGAGATCATCGCCAACGGATAGAGTTTGGCGAGCTCGCTGCGGGTATCCTCGAGGGGCGGGATGTAGTCCGGCAGCGGGTCGAGCCCGGCAGCGGCGGCCGCTGATGAAAGGAACTCGACCTTTCCCGACGGCGTGCCGAAGCCGCCGTCGGCAAACCGAGCCGTGCCGGCGGGAGCGCCGATGCGCTTCCAGCCCTCTGCGCGCACCACCGCAAAGTCCCAATCCCCGCCGAGCGCGGATTGTGCGAGATCCTCGTCGGTATCCCGGAAGCACGCATCCTCATACCCCATCGCGGCGGCCAGCAGCCGAAAGATTTCCGAATTGGGCTTGGCCTCGCCCAAGGGGCGAATGGCGGGATTATTGGCGACCATGTAGTAGTGGCCATACGGCCGCACCACGTCCAAGTGCTCGAGCTGCGTGGTCGCGGGCAGCACGATATCAGCGTAATCGACGGTATCGGTCGAAAATTGTTCCAGCACCACCGTGAACAAATCTTCCCGCGCGAAGCCGGCCGCGACGCGCGCGGAGTCCGGTGCGACTGCCACCGGGTTCGCGTTGTAGACCAGCATCGCGCGGATGGGCGGAGACGCATCGGACAGCGCCCGGCCTATGCTCGACATGTTGATCGTGCGTGGCGTGCGTCCGCGCAAGAGATCGGGCTTCGAGAGCGCCGCGGTATCGACGCTGAAATTACCGGAGGTCGACAGGAACATGCCCCCGGCGGCATCGCGAAACGCACCGGTGAGCGCCGGCAGGCAGGCAATGTTGCGCATGGCCATGCCGCCTCCCTTGACCCGTTGCAGCCCGTAATTCGCGCGGATCAAGGCGGGCCGCGTGGTGGCATAACGGCGTGCCAGCGACTCGATCTCGAGTTCGGAGATACCGCAGATGCCAGCCACGCGCTGCGGGCTCCAGGCACTTACGCGTGCGCGCAGCTCATCGAAGCCGAGCGTATGGCGTGTCACGTAGTCGCTGTCGATGAGATCGTCGCGAATGATGACGTGCATCAATCCGAGCGCCAGCGCCCCATCGGTGCCAGGCAGCAAGGCAATGTGCTCATGGCATTTCTCAGCCGTGAGCGAGCGGTAGGGATCGATCGCGACGAGCGTCGCGCCGCGGCGTTTCGCCTGCTGCGCGCGGGCCCAGAAATGCACGCTCGAGGTGATCGCGTTGCAGCCCCAGAAGATGATGAGCTTCGCCTCTTCCGCGACCTCGATATCGACGCCCACGCTCGGCCCGAGGGTGATCTTGTGACCGGCAGTTCCCGCGGATGCGCAGATCGTGCGATCCAACAGGCTCGCGCCCAGCCGGTGGAAGAAGCGCTGGGACATCGATTCGCCCTGAACCAGCCCCATGGTGCCCGCGTAACTGTAGGGAAGAATCTGTTCAGGGTTGTCCGCCGCGAGCGCGGACAGCCGAGAGGCTACGGTCGCGAGCGCCTCGTCCCACGTGATTCTCTCGAAGCGCCCCTCGCCTTTTCGGCCGGTACGGCGCAACGGGTGCAGCAGTCGATCCGGATGATAGGTTCGCTCGGTGTAGCGCGCGACCTTGGTGCACAGCACGCCGGCCGTCGGCGCGTGTGCCGCGGACCCGGTCACCTTCAGCGCTACGCCGTTCCTGACGTGCACCTCCAATGCACAGGTGTCCGGACAATCATGCGGGCAAGCCCCTTTGACGATGCTGGTATCGGAGGTCGCGCCGGATCGTGCAACGGAAGCATCGCCGGTAGGGGCACGTATCATGCCGCGTATCCCGTCGCGAGGATTCGGCTTACGAAGGTCTCGCATTTCGCCAGTTGCTCGAGCGTCACGAACTCGTTCGGTCGATGCGCCTCGGCAATGTCTCCGGGGCCCAGAATGACCGTGGGCACGCCCATCTGCTGGAACAGGCCAGCCTCGGTTCCGTAAGACACCTTGCCGGTCTGGTTCGACCGCGCGAGACTCATGGCCCATTGCACGATGGCATCGCTCTGCGAGGACGCGAGACCGATGGTCTGGCTGACCCACTCCAGATCGATGCCCGACTGCGGATCGATGGCGCGCATCTCGCGCGACAGGGTATCAGCCTGCGCGCGAATTTCCTGGTACAGCGCGTCGGCCGAGGCGTTCGGGAGCGTGCGCATGTCGAACTGGAATTCGCATTCCTTCGGGATGACATTCGAAGCGATGCCGCCGCGGATCAATCCGGTCGACATCGTCGTGTAGGGGACGGTGAAGCCGTAATCGCGCTTCTCGAACTCCGCCAATCGGTCGGCGATGTTCCGGATGTAAACGATCAGGCGAGCGGCGTATTCGATGGCATTGACTCCATGCGTGACATAGCTCGAATGCGCCTCGCGGCCTCTCACCGTGCAGCGAAACCGGTTCATGCCCTTGTGGGCGATGATCGGCTGCATCGAGGTGGGCTCACCCACGACGCAGCCGCCCGGCCGAATGCCATTCTCCTCGAGATCTCGGATCAACCCGCGCACCCCGATGCAGCCCACCTCCTCGTCATAGCTCAACGCGTAATGCAGCGGTGCGTCGAGCCGGCCGGCGTGCAGTGCTTCGACGAATTTCGGCGCCTGACTGAGCGCGACACCGATGAACCCCTTCATGTCGGCAGATCCGCGGGCGTAGAGTTTGCCGTCCCGCTCCACCACCTTGAAGGGATCGGTGTCCCAATTCTGGCCGTCGACCGGCACCACGTCGGTATGACCGGAGAGGATGAGTCCGGGCTTGTTGGAATCTCCGAGCGTCGCAAAGAGGTTCGCCTTCCTTCCGGTCGCATCGTGCGTGAGCCGCGTGCGGGCGCCCAGCTTGGCGAGATAGTCCCGTGTCCACTCGATGAGCCCGAGGTTCGAATCCCTCGAGACCGTGTTGAAGGCGATCAAGCGCTCGACCATGGCGCGCGCGTCGGCGCTTGGAGTCGGGGTTTCGGGAACGGCATCCATTGACGGGGCCTTAAGGGTTGGGTGGGGGTATTTTCTCACACGCCGGGGACGATGCGCACGTCCCGCACCGCACCGCCTTCGAGCGCTGCGAGCGCCTGCTGGTAGGCCGCACCGTCGTGCATGGCAACGGCCTGCTCAACCGAAGCGAACTCGATGACGACGGTACGTTCGAGATGACCGGACTCATAGGCCTTGGCGGCCACACTCCGCGCCAGAATCCGGCCGCCGGCCGCCTCGACGGCCGGTAGCGCGAGCTTGGCATAGGCCGCGAGCTTCGCAGGATCCGAGATCTGCCGGTAGCATGAAATGAAATAAGCCTTGGCCATAATCCTAACTCTCCTTCTGTTGAATCAATGATTCGCCATCGTCTCCGGCCGATCGAGCATTGTATTCGATCACACACCGTCCTCCCCGTCAGCCGGCAACTGCTTGAGCATGCGCTTGAGCGCGAAATGCCGGTAGCTTTGCCGGGCCAGCGCTTCAATTTCGTTCCGATCGCCGTGGCGCGACACGTCGAGCGAGATCCAGCCGTTGTGCCCGATGTAAGGCGGAATCTGAAAGCGCGCGTCGGCCGTCAACAGATTCTGGCGATCCGCGCCGACCCAGAAACAAACCGTCAGCCGCTCGCCGTCGTGCCTCATCATCGCGAAGCTCCGAGCCCCGGCCTGCCATGCCGGATGACCGAAATGCACGGCCTCGTGTGTCTCGGGCAGTTTCAGGCAGATGGCGCGCATGATCTTGAGCACTCGCGCGCCGCGCGCGGATTTTAGCGGATCGACATCTTCGCGTTTCAGGCGCTTCGGCGCCTTGACCGCGGGCGCCCTGCCGATCTGCGCCGACAGCGCCGCCGGCGCGATGCGCTCATAGGCCTCCCGCACCAGGGGCACGATGCGGTTCCAGTTAAGACCCCGGTCGAGGCGCACGCCCACCCACCCGCGCGGACCGACATACGGAGGCACGTAGAAATTGTCCGGGTCGACGTGCACGAGATGCTCTTGCGCTCCGGGCGACGCGGGCAGCCACAGCGCCACTCGCCCGTCTCCATGGTGATTCACCACGTAGGTGGCGAACGTCTTGCCGCGGACTCGGAAATTGGGCGAGCCATGCGAGACGAACTCCTCCGACTCGGGGAGCCAGAGGCACGCCGCCCGTACCGTGTGGTGCATGTCGTTCGCCAAGACGGACATGATAGGCGGCATGCGTCCGTCTCACAATCTGGACGGACTTATCGTTGGCAACAGGCCCCGCGTTTGCCGCATACTCCGCTGTCCTTTGCGAACCGGGAGCCGTCCGTCCATGTCAAGTTTGGTGATCAAGCGCGGCATCTGCGCGGGTGCGTTTCTCCTCGGGTGCGTCCGGCTGAGTGCGGCCTTCGCCGGCGATACGCTGCTGATCCATGGACACATCTATACGGGTGACGCCCGTGCGCCTTGGGCATCCGCCATCGCGGTCCAGGATGCACGCATCGCGGCGGTCGGCTCGGATGCCGACATCCTGAAGCATCGCAATGCTCGCGCACGGGTCGTCGATCTGCACGGGCAGACGGTCATTCCGGGCATCGTCGACTCGCACCTGCACATGCTGTACGGCGCTTTTGCCCTGCACGGGCTCAATCTATCGACGCCCGAGTCGAGCATCACGCCCGAAAAGCCGGATCTTTTGATCGAGCGCGTACGCGCCTATGCGGCCGAACATCCCAAGGATGCGGTGCTGTTTGGCCGCGCCGATTTCAGCACGGTCCCACCCACGACGCCGCGCAGTGCTCTGCTCGACCGCGCGGTACCCGACCGGCCGCTCGTGATACACAACACCTCCGAGCATGCGCTTTGGCTCAATTCCGCGGCGATGAACATGGCGGGCCTCACCGACCAGCCGGTGGCCGACCCGGACGAGGAGCGCGGCGTGGTGCGCGACGCCAGCGGTCATCCGACGGGGGTTCTGCTCGAGGCGGCAATGCAACTGGCGGCCCGCGCGGTGCTTGCGCGCATTCCCGTCGAGGAAGAGCTCAAGATGCTCGAATCCGCCTCGCTTTACCTCAATAGCTTCGGCATCACGAGCGTCGTCAACGCCACCGGTGATCTGGCGGAGATCAAACTTTATGCGACGCTCCGCGATCGCGGCACCTTGACCGTACGCACGCGCACCGCCTTTGGCGCGGTCGCCGTTCCGCACCGCCTGTCGCCACAGTTCCTGGCCGACCTGGAGGAGGCTCGACGGCTGTATCACGACGATTGGGTCTCCGCCGGCCTGGTCAAGTTCTTTGCCGACGGCAGCACCGGGCTGATACCGCCGCTCGTGTACCTGCCCTCGGATTACGACGCGTTGGTCATGGCACTCGACCAGCGCGGCTACCAGCTGATGACTCATGCACTGCGCGCCGATTCGGTGCACATGGTGCTGGACGCTTACGAACGCCTCGAGAAGGCGCACGGCACGCGCGACCGGCGTCTGCGCATCGAGCATGCCGACCTGGTCGAGGCGGTCGATCTTCCGCGCTTCAAGGAGCTCGGGGTGATAGCCGATATGCAGCCCACCTTTTGCTGCGGCGAGGATGGCGCAAACTTCGATCCCGCCGAATCCATTCCCTCGGACCGGTGGCACAGCCTCGAGGAAGAAGGGGCCGTGCTCGCGTTCTCGAGCGATTGGCCGTGCACCTGGCCGCCCGACCCGTTCGTATCGATCCTTGAGACCGCGACGCGGCAGGTATGGAAGTCCGAAGATACCGCCAATGTCGCCGGCCAGCCCTTGGACGGCGCGGCTCAAGCAGGCGCGCGGCCCACAGGCGCGGTCTATGTGCCTGCAGAACGCATCACCGTCGAGGAGTCGGTACGCGCCTACACGTCGGGATCGGCCTATGCGGCGCGCGAGGAGGATCGCCTCGGCACGCTGGAGACCGGTAAACTGGCGGATCTTGCAGTGCTTTCCCAGGACATATTCAGCGCGAAGCCCGACACCCTCGGCAAGACTCGCGTGGTCATGACCATGGTAGGCGGCAAGGTCGTTTACACGGAGCATTGACATGTCCGACTCCTCCGCCGGCAAGCGGCGCTTCGCGCGCATCGAGCGCCTGCCGCCCTATGTGTTCAACGTCACCGCGGAGCTCAAGCTCGCGGCACGGCGCCGCGGGGAGGACATCATCGACATGAGCATGGGTAACCCGGACGGACCCACCCCTGCGCACATCGTCGCGAAGCTCGTGGAGGCGGCCCAGCGCCCGGACACGCATGGCTATTCGACCTCGAAGGGTATTCCAAGATTGCGGCACGCCATATCTCGATGGTACGAGGAGCGATACGCTGCGTCGATCGATCCCGACCAGGAGGCCGTCGTCACCATCGGCTCCAAGGAGGGCCTGGCGCACCTCATGCTTGCCGTTCTGGAGCGTGGAGATACGGTCCTCGTACCGAACCCGAGCTATCCCATTCATATCTACGGCGCCGTGATCGCCGGCGCCGATATCCGCTCGGTGCCGCTCGCGCCCGGCATCGATTTCTTCAGCGAGCTCGAACGGGCGATCCGCGACAGCTACCCCAAACCGAAGATGATGGTCCTCGGGTTTCCGTCCAATCCGACCGCACAATGCGTCGATCTCGATTTCTTCGAGCGGGTGATCGCGCTCGCGCGTCAACACGACATTCTCGTCGTGCATGACCTTGCCTATGCGGACATCGTGTTCGATGGGTGGAAGGCACCGTCGATCATGCAAGTACCCGGCGCCAAGGAGGTCGCCGTGGAATTCTTCACACTCTCGAAGAGCTATAACATGGCGGGCTGGCGGATCGGTTTCATGGCGGGGAACCGCGAGCTCGTGAGCGCCCTGTCGCGAATCAAGAGCTACCACGATTACGGCACGTTCACGCCGCTCCAGGTGGCGGCCATCGCCGCCCTCGAGGGGGACCAGCAATGCGTGAGGGATATTGCTGCGCAATATCAGCGCCGCCGCGACGTGCTGGTGAAGGGGCTCATCGACTCGGGCTGGCCGGTCGAGGTGCCGAAGGCATCGATGTACGTCTGGGCCCGCATCCCCGAACGTTATCGCGGCCTCGGATCGCTCGAGTTCTCGAAACAACTGCTGGCGCAAGCCAAGGTATCGGTATCGCCGGGAATCGGGTTCGGGGATTACGGCGACGGCTACGTCCGATTCGCGCTGATCGAGAACGAGAGCCGCATTCGGCAGGCGGTTCGGGGAATCAGATCGATGCTGCGCCGCTAGCGCCGGCACTTGCAGATCTTTGCGCAGCTTTTCACCGTCTGTAGCCGCTCGGATCGGTCTACCGGCGTACGATTCGCGGATCACACCAAGAGGGTTGACCATGACTCGACTGCATTGCACCGCATTCCTTCAGGCAGTGTTCGTCTCGACAATCGCCGTGGGATCGTTTGGATTGAGCGCGGCGGCAATCGCCGATGATGTCCCTCCGCCCGCCTCGGCGCCGAGCCCCGACGGGTCCCCCGACGCGCCGAACGGCCGACACCACCATAATCCGGCCTGGCAAGCTTGCAAGAAGCAGGCAGACGATCAGAAGCTCGCCCCCGGCGATGCACGGCGCGATTTCATGAAGAGTTGCATCAAATCCGCGAAGGACGCGGCGCCTCCGCCTCCGGCATCTTGACGACGGCGCCGATTTCGGCGCTCAAGGATAGCGCTCGACCTCGATCTCGCGCACCAGCATGACTTCGCAGGCGCCGGCGCCTGTGTCGGTCCGCGTCAGCGACGTATGAATGGAGGCGCCGTCATCGCGCAAACCGTCGACCAGCTCTCCGGTGAGCGTCACGGTTTGGCCCGGTCGTAATCGGCGAAGCTCCTGTGCGACGAGCACATCGGCTGGAATGACGTGAGTATTGGCGCTATGGCCGATGATGGACTCGGGCGACAGGGGGGCGCCCGCCTGCCTGCGCCAATAATAGAAGCGGTTTGATTGAGAGATATCCACGCTCTTCAGTGTGCGATTGTCGGACATCGCTCCCCAGCCGAGTGCCAGATCTTCCGGCACGAGCGGCGCCAACGAGTCCCAGCGATAGCGTTCCAGACTTAAGATCCGGGCGGTGATGCGGTAATGGGCGCGAGCCGTGAGCATCCAGTGTCCGATGCGCGTACCGGGTCCGTCGGAGACGTCGACCTGCACCGGATCTTCCGGGGCGAGCACGCCGTCCGGCGGTCGCACCGGGCGGTTCTGTAACCAATTCCAGCCGCCCCAGACGATATAGGCGGCAAGAAACACTTTGACGACGGGATGGCGCCACATCGCGAAAGTGTGGCCCAGCCAGCCTGGCGGTTCCGTGATCCCGGTCGACGACCGGACCGGAATCCAGGGTCCCTAATCTTGCAGAAGACTTGCTAAAGCTCGCCGGGCGCGACAATTCGAGCCCGGCGACGCCATGAATGAAAGGTCAGGCAGGCTTTTGCGCCCAAACCTTGCACCAACCACCCGCGGGAACGCTATGGCCGGGGAAAAGATTGCAGCCGCCGCTGGCATCGGCCGCCTTGCCCTGATACTGCGCGCAGGTGTTGCACTTCTGGGTCGGCTTGAAGGTGGGAAATGACGCAGCGCTCACCTTGCTCCCGTCGGTAACGAAGGCGAGCCCCTTTGCTTGCGGGTCGTTCGGGTCGAGCGGCGTCAATCCCGCTGCCTCGGCGCCGTTGCCGATCAGACCGAGTGCAGGAACCAGCGCGCCGGCCAGGAGGCTGCGCTTGACCATCGCGCGACGTGACATCTTGTGTTGCATGGGGTGAACTCCCTATCTGTGAAAGGGGGGCCATTTTCCGCGTTTTGCGCATCGGTGCAAGATAATTTCGAGCAACCTTTTGACCGATAACGATTCTCAATTCGATTTGGTGTCGCGCGAGTTCGCCGACGATTCCGTCGGCACCTTCACCACCTTGGGCGCCATCGCATCATCGGCCGGCGCATCTTGGCCGCCGGCAGTTGCTGCCTGCGCCGCGACGCTGGTGGGACGCTCGCCTTCGGCGCTCGTCGCTTGAGCTTGTTGCTCGGGTATCGACAGCAAGCGCGCAGAATTGACCACCGCCATGTGGGTCAATGCCTGAGGAAAATTGCCGAGCATTCGGCGCGTGCGTGGATCGTATTCCTCGGCGAGCAGCCCCACATCGTTGCGCAGCGACAGCAGCCGCTCGAACAGCGCCTCAGCCTGCGCACGACGCCCCGTGAGCGCATAGCAATCGGCCAGCCAGAACGAGCACGGCAAAAACGCGCCCTCACCGGCCGGCAATGCATCGACACCGGTCTGCGTCGAGTAGCGCAACACCAATCCATCGACGACGAGGTCCCGCTCGACGGCTGCGATGGTGCCGAGCACCCGCGGATCGTCGGGCGGCAGAAATCCCACCTGCGGAATGAGCAGCAGGCTCGCATCGAGGTGCCGTGACTCGTACGATTGCACGAACGAGTTCCGACCGGCATCGAAACCACGATCACAGATCTCGGCGTGAATCGCCTCGCGCAGTGGGCGCCATCGCTCGAGCGGCGCCTCGAGACCGTCGCGCTCCGCATCCTTGATGACGCGATCGAACGCCACCCACGCCATGATCTTCGAGTGGGTGAAGTGCTGCTGGGGACCGCGCACCTCCCAGATTCCATCGTCTGGAAGCATCCACCGCGACTCGAGGAACTCTACGAGTGCCACCTGCAGCTTCCACGCCGCGGGCTCGGGATCCAACCCGCTGAGCCGGGCCAGGTGCAGGGTGTCCATCACCTCGCCGAACACGTCGAGCTGGAACTGCCGGGCTGCGGCGTTGCCGACCCGCACCGGCGACGCGCCCTGGTAACCGGGTAACCAGTCGATCTCGTATTCGTCGAGCCGGCGCACGCCGGTGATCCCATACAAAATTTGCAGAGCATCCGGCGACCCTGCGACCGTCCGCAAGAGCCATTCCCGCCATGCCGTTGCCTCCCTCACGTAACCGGCCACGAGCAGCGCGTTCAAGGTGAAGGTGGCGTCGCGCAGCCAGCAGTAGCGGTAATCCCAATTGCGCACGCCACCCGGACTTTCGGGGAGCGATGTGGTCGGCGCCGCTATGATTCCGCCCGTGGGATGATAGATCAGCGCCTTCAGGGTGATGAGCGATCGCATCACCGCCTCGTCCCATCGCCCCCGGAGCTTGCAGCGCCCGGACCATCGTCTCCAGAGCGCCTCGGTTCGCTCGAGTTCCTGCGCAGAGTCCGCCGCGGGCATGGTGTCCAGATGCGAAGGGCGGTAGTTCAGGGAGAACGACTCGCGTTGCCCGGCATCGACGGTGAATTCCGCCACGGTCTTCATGCCCTCGCCCCGCGCAGGAACCGAGCCGCTGAGCTCGAGCGTGTCCGGACCGGCGGTGATCAGCAGCACGCCATCGACCTTGCGCACCCAGGGCACGACGCATCCGTAATCGAAGCGTACGATGAGTTCCATCCGGACGGAAACCTGCCCGCGAAGGCCTTCCACCACGCGTACCGCGTCCCAACGATGGTCGGACAGCGGCATGAAGTCGGTGACGCGGATGGTTCCCCGCTCGGTGTCGAACTCGGTTTCCAGAATCAGCGTGTTGCGTCGATACTGCCGTCGAACCGCATTGATCGTTCCGGTCGGCGCGATCTGCCAGCGGCCGTGCTCCGGCTGCCCGAGTAGCGCGGCAAAGCAGGCCGGCGAATCGAACTGCGGAAAGCACAGCCAATCGATCGACCCATCGAGACCCACCAATGCCGCGGTATGAAGATCCCCGATGAGGGCATACTGCTCAATGGGAAGAGGCATGCAATGCTCCTGCCGATGCGACGCGAGAACCCTGGGAATACGCGAACACGCGTGTGAATTCGGCGCCGAGCAGGAAAATCTGCGCGGAGTAGTAGATCCACAGGAGCAGCACGATGAGCGAGCCTGCTGCACCGTAGGCCCCGTTGAAGGAGCTTCTGCCGAGGTAAAGCCCGATCAGCGATTTGCCGATGGTGAACAGGAACGCGGTGACGACGGCCCCGGTCCACACGTCGCGCCATGCAATGACCGCGTGCGGTACATACTTGTAGATCATCGCGAACAGGACCACGCTCATGCCGAAGCTGACCGCCAGATCGAGCAGCGGTAGGACGATCTGCAACCCCCCGAATTTGGATTCCAGCCAGCCGCCGAAAGCGGCCAGCACGGCGCTTGCGATCAGCGATACGAGGAGCAGAAAGCCCACGCCAAGCACCATGCCGAACGACAAGAGCCGCGCCTGGATCAGCTTCCACCAACCGGCGTCGCGCTTGCGCTCCCGTGTCTCCCAAATGACATCGAGGGCGTGTTGCAGTTCGCCAAAAACGCTGGTGGCGCCCACTACCAAGGTGACGATTCCGACCACCGCGGCCATGCCCTTTTTGTCGCTGTAGTGCGCGCTGTTCAAAAGGTTACGCAACGCATCGCCGCCAGCACTGCCCGTGAGCGCCTGCAGTTGACCCAACACCTCTGTCTCCGCGGTGTGCGGCCCGAACACCCAGCCGGCAATGGCCAACGCGATGATCAGAATCGGTGCGACGGAAAATAGCGTGTAGAACGCCAGAGCGGCGCCCAAGCTCGAGGCGCTGTGCGCAAGCCAACAGGAAACGGTCTGAGTGACGATGCCCTGGATGTGGCGGAATCTATGCCGCAAGGTTGACGGTCACGGCCGGAGCGCGCGGCGCTGCCGCTCCCGCCGGGTCGGGGGAACACCGGGTATATGGGCCATGATCCGCTCCTGCAACGCTGACGGTGGATACGCTACGGGACGGCTGGCTGCCGCGCACAGCCGCAAAGCGCGCGATGCGAAGTAGGTTTGCGCTGACATCGCGCATCCGGCGGCGGGTATAGCGACTCGAGCTTTCGCATCACGCCATTGGTCCAGCCGAAGCCGTCCTGTGTCGGATACTCGCCGCCGCCGCCCTTGCGGTTGGTGCGAATCACATCGTATTTTTCGACCAACTTGCCGCTTTGCCGATACACCGCATTGACATTGCTCATCCAGCGGCACGCAATCGTCTCGGCGAGGCCGTCCTCATGGTAGTGGCGCAATCCCTCCACTGCAATCCACTGAATGGGGGCCCATCCGTTCGGCGCATCCCATTGCTGACCGGTCTCCAACGGCGTCGTCACGAGCCCCCCGGGCTCAAGAAGCTGCCGCCGGACGGCGGACGATACCGCCGATGCCTGCTCGTGCGAGGCGATGGAGACGAACAACGGGTACAGCGTCGCCGCGGACAGCCGGGCGATGGGCGTGCGAAGCGTCCAGCGGTAATCGAAGTACACGTGGTGCGCGGCATTCCAGAGATACCGGTCGATGGCGGCTCGCCGGGCGGCGGCGCGGCGCGTGAACTCTCGGACACAAGCCGCATCGGCCGCGCGCTCACAGCCCGCGCGAATCGCATTTTCCAGCCCGTACAGGAGGCTGTTGAGATCCACCGGCACGATATCGGTGGTGTCGATGCTCGAGCGGTCGTCAGGATCGGCGAACCAGCGCGAGCCGAAATCCCAGCCGCTCTCGGCCGCGGCACGGATATCCCGAAACACGGCGCGGGCCGGCCGGCGGCTCGCGCGCGCCAGCGTCATGTCCTCGGCATAGGATTCGTCGCGGGGCGTGTCCCGATCGTCCCAGTAGCGATTGAGAATCGAACCGTCCGGTAGCGCCACCACACGGCGGCGGGCGCTGCCGGCGCGCAGTCCCCCTTCCCCTTGCATCCAGAAGGCGTATTCGCGCTCGAGCTCCGGGCGAAAGCGGGCGAACGCCGCCGCAGGATCGGTGCGCGAAGTCAGGGCGATCATCTCGAAAAAAAATGGCGGCTGCGAGCGGCTCAGGTAGTAGGTTCTCGCGCCGTTCGGCACGTGGCCGTAAGTGTCGATGAAGTGCGCGAAATCACCCACCATGTCCTCCACCAGGTCGCCCCGCCCGCTTTCGATCAGACCGAGCATGGTGAAGTAGGAATCCCAATAGTAAATCTCGCGAAAGCGTCCTCCGGGAACGACGTAGGGCTTCGGGAGCGGCAGCAGCGAGCCGTAAGCTGGCGCGACGGGTGTCGATCGCGTCAGCTGCGACCAAAGTTGATCGATGTGGTCGTCGATGGGCACGATGCTCGCCGCCGCCGGCCCCGCGATGACCGGCGCGGGGAGCGCGAAGTGCGCCTCGACGAAGGCTTTGAGCGCAGCGGTGGATGACGGCCGCTCCGCGTGAAAGCGCGCGAGGATCTCGTCAGGCGCGGCGTTCGGCGTGGCATCGGCAAATGTCTTGCCGTCGGCATAGATGCGCGCCGTCTGGACCGCGACGAACAAGTCCTTGAAAAGAACCTGCGGTGGTTCGGGCAGCGCCGTTTGCGCACGCCCGGGCGGCACCATGAGCCACGCGGCGGCGAACGCCGCGGCAAAAAGATACCGGCGACCCCTCGACCGCATAGACCTCAGTTCTCGCCGCCCGAATACGGTCTGCGCGCATACACGCCGAAGCTCATGATGCCGGCGTAGCAAAGTGCGGGTACCGCCAGCGCGAATTGCCAGCCGTGCCAATCGGCCGCGCGGCCGGTGATCCACGGAACGATGGCACCGCCGACGATGGCCATGCAAATGATCCCGGACCCTTCGGCCGCCCGCGGCCCCAATCCCTCGCAGGCCAGCGAGAAGATGGTGGGGAACATGATGGAATTGAACAAGCCGATGGCGAGCAGCGCCCACCCGGACACGGCGCCTTCGGTGGTCGCGGAGATCAGCAGCAGCGCGATCACCACGGCCGCGTCGCACGCCAGAATCTTGCCCGGAGAGAATAGACGCAGCAGATAGGCGCCCGCGAACCGCCCCAGCATGGCGCCGCCCCAATAGAACGGAACATGCTTGCCGGCCTGCTCCGCGCCCAGCCCGAGGACCGACTTCTGCATCAGGTACAGAACGATCGAGGAGCCGATCGCCACTTCCGCACCGACGTAGAGGAAAATGCAAAGCGCACCGAAACGAAAGCGCCGCTGCCGGAGCAATGCGAAGGGATGGCCGAGCACCGAGTGGTCCTCATCGGAGATCTCCTTCAAACGGTTTCTGCGCAGCCAGACCACCGCCGCCAGGAGCAGCAGCGCCGCGGCGATGCCGAGGTAGGTGTTGGCGATCACCGGCGTCTCCCGGCCTCGCAGCGCGGCGCGCGCCGCGTCGCCGATCTGCGTCGGGTCGATCTGCGACAAAGATCGCAGGATGAGTATCGAGCCCACGTAGGGAAAGATCGTGGTCCCGAGCGAATTGAATGCCTGCGCGAACGTCAATCGGCTGTGCGCCGTGCGCGGAGGTCCGAGCATCGAGATCAAGGGGTTCGCGACGACCTGCACCACCGTGACCCCGGCCGCGAGGACGAACAGCGCGGCGAGGAACACGCCAAAAACACCGAACGAGGACGCCGGGATGAACAGGAGACAGCCGGCCGTCATCATCAACAGGCCGAGCACCGCCGTGCGCATGTAGCCGACCCTGCGCACCACGGATGCTGCCGGCAGTGAAATGATGAAATAGGCGCCGAAGAACGCTGATTGCACCAGCATCACATCGCCATTGGTGAGCGTGAACAGGCCCTTGAGCTTGGGGATGAGCACGTCGTTGAGGCTGGTGATGCCGCCGAAGATGAAGAACAACGCGAACACCACCAGGCGCAAGTCCGGCGCGTCGGTGTAGGTGCCGTTGGCCGCTTGCCCGTGAGTAGCGTGCGAGGTGTTCATGGCTGGATGATGCCATGCGCAGGCGCGGCGCGTGACCCGATCGGTCACACCGCCGCGCGCGCATCCCCTCGATCAGAATTTGTACTTCAGCTGGATGTTCTCCTCGCGCCCGAAAATCGGCCGCCCGAGCGCGAAGCCGCCGGACGTACCGCTGGTGCCGCTCAGGGCACGCGCGTCCTGTTCCGTCACGCCGAGCTCGTTGGTGAGGTTCGAGCCCTGCAGCCGCACCTCGAAGTGATCGCCGATCTGAGAGATGATGCCCGCATCGAGCGTCTGATAGGACGGCAGCACTTGGGCATTGCCCGGATCGGAATAACGCAGCCCGATGTAGCTGTAGGTCAGCTGGAAGCGGACGTTCCCCCACGGCACCGGCAGGTCGTAGGCCGGAGTCAGGCGCGCCTGGAAGCGCGGTTGACGCTGCAGCACGTTGCCGTCGGCGCCCTCGCTGCCCGCCAGGATGATGTGCGTGTAGACCGAATCCTGCCAGTTGCCGGTGAGCCCGAGGCTCACGTGCTCGATGGGCTGCCACACCTCGGCGAAGTCGATGCCGGTGCTGCTCGTGCCGTAGGAAAAGGCGATGTTCTCGAGACCGGTCGAAGTGGTCACGAACTGCTGGAACGGCACGCCCGAGAACGTGCGACGGAAAACGTCGACGTCCGCGTACAGGGTCGGCGTCTGGACGCGATAGCCGAGCTGCAGGTTGCGGATGTTCTCGGTCTGTGGGGTGCCGCTGCGCAGGTCGTCGAAACTCGGGAAATGCACGCCGTAGTCGCCGCGCCCGTAGACGCTCATGTGATCGGTGATCTCGTAGGTCGCGCCGATGGCGCCCGTGGGCTTGGTCTTCTTGAACTCCGTGCACTCATGCGAGTTGGCGAGGGCGATGGTCTCCTCGCAGCTATAGCTGGTCCAGGTGCCGTTCGGAACGCTCACGGAGCTGTTCCAGAGGCTCAGCGGATTCGTGGTGATCGCCTCGTTCGTGTCGTTCTCGATGGTGCCGCTCACCTGCTGCTGCTCGACGCGCAAGCCGGCATCGATCACCCACTGATTGATGCGCCAGTTATCCGTGGCGAACAGCGCGACATTGCGGCCCGAGTAGTTGTCGACCAGCGTGAACGTCGAGGCGCTGGTGAGGCCGTTGCCGGAGATGATGGCGCCGTTGTTCAGGGTGAGGTCGATCAGGCTCGAGTTCGGCGTTGCCGTCATGAGCTCGTTGTTGCCGAGGTACCAGGTGTCGTCCGAATGGTATACGGCGAGGTAGCCGCCGACGGTGAGCTTGTTGCCGGGCACGACATCGAAGGTGAAGCGCAGATCGTCGGTGAACGATTGCAGCTGCTTGTCCACGACCCAGTAGCCGTTGGTCATCACGTATTGATTCGGATTGACCGTGCCACCGCCGTTCACATACGTCGCCGTACCGCCGGTCGCCGGCTTGATGGCCGTCCCCGCGAGTGCGGTGTTTGCCGACGTGATCGAGCTCGCGATAAAGGCGGACATGGTTTCGGGCGGTGCGCTGCCCGTGAAGATGCCGGTCGTCGGCATGTCGCCCCCGGTGAATTGCGCCTTGTTCGACAGGTGCACGCCGTCCGCCACGTCGAAGTCGAAATCGCCGCCGAAGGTGTGCAGGTTCGAGCCGCGCCCATTGGCAAGATTCGCCGTCAATGGCGCGCAGCCGGGACACTCCTGCACGGACAGACCTTGTATCCCCGTGCCGGCATACCAGCCGGTCATCGGGTTGAAGCCAGGAAACGCCGAGTACGACACGTTCTTGCCGGTACCGGTCGCGACCAGGGGAATGTCCGCGATGAACAGGTTTTTGTCGTTCAGCTCACGGAAGTAAAACATCACCTTGCCCTGATCGAGAGTATGCGAGAGGGTCACGGTGACTTGTCCGCCGTCATCGGCGGGGAACTGCGATTTGCGAATGCCGTCCGATTCACGATAGAAGCCGCCGATGCTGAAGAACCAGTCCTTGGACAGCGACCCGCCGTAGAAGCCGTCGATCCGATACATACCCTCCGAGCCGTAGGTGATCCCGAGATCGCCGTGCTCGACCTCGGAGCCTTCACGCAGGATGAAGTTGGCAGTGAGGCCCATCTGCCCGTCGGAGTAGAGGACGCCCGGTCCGCCCAGGACCATTTCCGCACGCTCGACCGTGTCGTCGAGTCGGAACATGGAGGAGTCATCCAGGAACGACAGGTTGTGGGACGGATAAATCGGCGAGCCGTTGATCGCGTAGGTCACATAAGGTGCGCCGCTGCCGCCCGGATAGCCCGCGAGTTCGATGTTGGGTCCGGCCTGACCGCCGCCGGACTCCGCCCACACGCTCGGCACGATCTTGA
>Ga0187863_10000824_pt1 | contig 25686 bp, 17 predicted proteins | sample June2016WEW_11_1_FD_132975 | JGI IMG/M metagenome (GOLD analysis project Ga0187863, IMG submission 132975) | Peatland microbial communities from SPRUCE experiment site at the Marcell Experimental Forest, Minnesota, USA - June2016WEW_11_10 | ecosystem: Environmental > Terrestrial > Soil >...
ACCGGCCGAAGTTCCGGCGGGATGCGCGTGCAGAACGAATAATCCAAGGGCGATCACCGCAAACAACGGCACCAGTTTGGCCGCGGTGAAGAAGTTGCTGACTTGCGTTCCTGCCCTAACGCCGCGCACGTTGATGGATGCGAGCACGCCCACCAGGATCGTCAGGATAACCGCGCGCGGCACCGGATCGCGAGCATGCGGCCAGAATTCGCCGAGATAAATCACAAACAAATTGGCGTTGGCGGCCGGCGCGGCTACCTGCCCGAGAAAGAGCATCCACGCCACCTGAATGCCCATGCCGCGTCCGAAGGCGGCGCGAGCGTAGAGGTAGGGCCCTCCGGCGTGCTGAAACCGCGAAGCGACTTCGGCAAAACAACCGTAGATGATGGCCATTCCGGCGCCGGCCAGCAGCACGGCCAGAGGGCTAAACCTTCCGAGTCGGGCGGCAACTGCCGAGGGAAGTCCGAAGACGCCGCTGCCAATGATGGAGTTCACCACCAGAGCGGTCAGGCTCCAGCGTCCGATGACGCGAATCAGTTGCTGGCTTGGCGGGTTTTCCGGCACGCCGTGTTGTATCACAGATGACTGGTGGACGACGCATGGAGGACTCGGCCTGGTGACCCTCGCACATCAGAGCATGCACTAACGGTGGTGAGGAAAGTCCGGCTTACCGTGTCCAGATCGCGGAGAGATTTCGCGAAATGTACCGCGCGCGGTGCCCGAAAAGCCGCGCCAATCAAGGCATTCCGCCGTGGTGACCTTTTCCTGCTCCAAAGTAATGACAGAATTACCAAAGGCGCATGCCCGTGGGACATCTATTCGCTTCGAGTTGCCGATGAGATGGTTGAACGACAAACAGAATGGCCAGCGACAATATGAACGACCTTCATCTCCGAATCGCGCGTGTTACCGAGGATCTGCGAACGATCCAGCAGGAGCTGAACTGCGCCGCCATGCAGGCTCCGAGCGATCCGGAACTCATGGAAGCGCTCAACTCGCTGTCGGAGACTGAGCCGATCGAAACCCTGCGTTCGGCGCTCGACCAGATGCGCCATTTCCTCTGGTTTTATTCGCAGGTCATGAGCAACGAGCCGGAGCTTGGCGACAAATTGCGCCAGGCGGGGCCGGCGAAGACCGCAAGTGATGAAGCCCCTAAATTAGAAAGCTCTTTTCTCGATCAGCTCTCTCGCGCCGACGAACTCATGCTGCTGCATCATCTGGCCGAAGCCCGCCGTCGCAAGCCCAACTAGGCCGCACTCCCCTATTGCAGGCTGGAACGTATCTCAAGAAGCTTGCCGGTCAAATCCCGCTTCTCCTCCAGCACGCGCTTTGGATTGGGAATCAGGGCCGCAAGGCTTTGTGGAGCGCTGGACCGCATCTGTTCAAGCGCTGGCAGCGTGGAAGGATCGTTGAGCGCTTTTTGATAGACGGGCTCGATCTCTGCAAGGGCCGCTGAATCGCCTGGGTCCGCCTTGTGAAGGACCGCCATCTCCCGACGCATAACAGACTGCCAATCGAGGCCTTCCGGTCCGAGCTGCGCGACCGCCTTTTGCAGGACTAGTCGCTGCCCGGCGGACAGTCCTCCCGTGTGTAGCGCCAGTGCCAGAGCATTAAGATGTGCGATAAGAAGACGCTTCGCGACTAATGCTGACACCAGCGTCCCACCGTTCGCGACGTCACGTGCGAAGAGTATTCCAGCGGCCAGCGCTCGCACGGCTCCGTCCTTGTTCCCTCCGCTCTGCAGATGGAATGCATAGAGAACGTTCAGGCTACCGAGGGCCCTCGCTTTCCAAACATAGCCGACCGGCGTTGCCGGTCCCATCTCCTCCGCGAAACCATAGCCCAGACCCCAGTCGCAGAATGGACGGCTCGTTCCACGTGACATGATGTCGAGCGCGAATCGGTTCTTCTCCACCAGTTCCTTGTATTGCAAATCGTCGTAGGGAGCCGCGCCGTCAAGGACTGCATTCAGCGCTGTCGCGTCACTGATAGCGGAATCCTGCATTTCGGAAAATGCGGCCCAGTAGAGCAAAGCGGCGTTCGGGCCGAGGTTGGCCTCGCGGGTCGAAGACGCAGCGCTTATCTGCGCCGCCAAGAGTAGGACGATGGCTGAAAGCAAACGAAAAATGTTCATAGTTTGTCGTTCTCCTCGCTGAGCACGGCAAGCGCGCTCCGTTTGCCTTTCGGCAGTCGGGTGGACGGGGGATGGAATGGCACAAGGTCGAGGGCCGCCTTAACGGACGGCGCACGGGTCAGCAAGGCGTTCGCACTACCGATTGTCAGAGGCTGCGACTCTGCAGAGCGCTCTCCGCGTGCCAAGTCTCCTTGGCCGACCCTAGACTCAGTCCGGCCAGCGCGAGGGTGCATTGCAAGCACCAATGCGACCAGGATGACGGCCGCGGCGGCCGTTGCCCACGCCGCGAGCCTGAAGGAACGCCGAGCAGTGCGTCTAGACGTCTCGATCTGAAGCGGCTCGATGGCCAATGGACGAAACTGCTTCAAATAGGCTTCGAATCGGTCATCTCGCTCACTATCAAAATCCGGAGTTAGCACAAGAATCCTCCTTCACACACATTGCCTCGCGCAAATTGGCGAGGGCGTACCGGTATCGCGAAGCCGCAGTGTTCGAACTGATGCCCAGAACCTCCGCGGTTTGCAGAAATGTGAGCTCTCCCCATATGTGCAGGACGAGCACCTGGCGCTGATCATCGGGGAGTGAGTCCAACGCGCGTCGCATGTTTAGTTCAGCCGCATAGTCCCGTTGCGGCGGATCGAACCAGGCAGACGCATCGTCGAGTGTGGTGTTGCGTTGACGAATTCTGAAGTCGTTTAGAAGGGCGTTGCGTACACTCGTGAAGAGATATGCCTTTACATCCGCAATCTCGCGAAGATCGTTGTGTTCGAGCATTCTCAAGAAAACCTGGTGAACCGCATCCTGGGCGCGTCCGCGATCCGGTGAGATGGCCACACCGAAGAGCAAGAGCGCTGCCCCATGTTCGCGGTAGAGCCGTTCAACTTCGACGCTGTTGGTGCGAGGGGGTTGCACGTTGAGCTCTCAACGGTATGACAATTGAACGCGACAGATTTGTCTGTGGACGAAAAATATTTTCTGAAAAGGCTGAGGGGCTTCCTAGAAGCCCTGCCCGCGAACGATGGTTTTGAGCACCTCGCCCGTGGGGCTTAGCACAGTGAAATCCGCAAAGGCGCCCTTCGCCAGAATTCCATGATGCGAGGCCAAGCCCACGGCCCGCGCCGGATTCAGCGTGGCTGCCTGGACCGCATCCCGCAAGGTCCATTCGGAGAACTTGGTCACGTTGCGCACGGCGCGATCCATGGTGAGCACGCTTCCGGCGAGGCTTCCTTTCGAAGTGCACTTGCCGTCTTTCACGTCGACCTCAATCGGGCCCAACTGGTAGCGGCCGTCAGGCATGCCGGTGGCTGAAATTGCGTCGGTGATCAGCACCGCGCGTTCGTGCCCCTTGGCGCGCAGAAAAACCTTCACCACCGCCGGGTCGACGTGAATGCCGTCGACGATGATGTCGGCGCTCAACTGGTCATTGCTGAGCACCTCGCCGATGATGCCGGGCTCGCGATGATCAAGCGGACGCATGGCATTGAAAGTGTGAGTGGCGTGTCGCGCGCCGGCCTTGACCGCCTCGCGCGCGATGGGCATTTCCGCGTCGGAATGGCCGATGCTCACACAGACATTGCGCCGCGCCACTTCGGCAATCACTGCCATGGCGTCAGGAACTTCGGGGGCAATGGTCAGCATACGCACATGGCCGCGTGCGGCCTGCCAAAGACGTTCAAAGACCGCAACCGTGGGTGCAACCAGAAATTCCGGCGGATGCACTCCCCGCCGCTTGTGGCTGAGAAACGGCCCTTCCAGATGAATTCCCAGCGGGCGGGCCTGCGCGGAATTGTCAGGCGTGGTGCGCGCGGCGTCAATGGCGTCGGCCAACCGTTCCAAGGCAGAGCAGGTCACGTCGAGCGGGGCGGCGACAGTAGTGGCGAAATATCCGGTCACGCCATGAGTCATCAGAAACTTGCCCAGGCGCGGCAGTTCCGAAAGCGAGGCCCGCATGAGATCAAGTCCGGCCCCGCCGTGCATGTGAATATCGACAAACCCGGGCGCCAGCGCCGCGTCGCCGAAATCGACCAGCGAAGTGCCGGCGGGAACTTCTTTCGCGGCGCGCGCGGAAACCCCAGTGATCATCCCGTCCTCCACCACCAGCAGCGGGTTCTGGATTTCCTCGACAGGAGTGTAGAGGCGGGTCGCGGTAAAGATAGTCTTCATGGGGATGAACGATAACCTGAACCGTTTGTCTAACTTTGTCGAACCTTGTCGAAGCGCGACTTGTCCAACAAAAGCCTATCGTATCCGTAACCGCAAGTTCCCGACAACCGTCGGTTCCCCAAAACACGCAGCCTGCGGTGAACCGCCCGCGCAAACGGGCGACGGCGAGTGTTATAATCTCGATGGAATCCGGAAGTTTCCTGCGAAGGGCGCCTGCAGTTCCTCCAGCGCCCACTGCACAAAGTCGGGGAGTGGCTCAGCCTGGTAGAGCACCTGGTTCGGGACCAGGGGGTCGGAGGTTCAAATCCTCTCTCCCCGACCATTTTTTTCAAGGACTTGGCCGCGATTTCTGTTTTTTCGTCTACATCCCTGTAGACGATTTCGTAACGGTCAGAGCACCTGGAACAATCTGGAGTGAATACCTAGACATCATTATCGGCGGTCCAAAGGAACAAAACGTCAGGATGTTCTGGATGGGCATTCTCCCGTTGATATGGTGCGCGAACAGCCTCGATTCTTCCGCTCAACCCAACTTCATTCGGTAGAGCTTCGATTGAGGTTTGTGCCTCAGCCGTTCTTGCAGCTCGATAAATCACGGAAGAAGGATCAAACGATTTGTTCCACCTGACCGTAAAGTCGTCGCTGCACTGTTCTGACAAATAGCAAGACTGACGGCGATATTTCGGTGGGTCACTGACGCCCGGTTTGATCAGACCTGGAAAAAGAGAACTTTGCCGCGCAAGCTTCTGCGCTCGCCGTTCCTCCTCTTTGCGTTGCCCGTACTGCAACAGACCCGCTACCGCGAGCGCCGGGTGGGCGGTTGCAAGCCGGTAGACAGTAGCCTCGAAGGAACTGCCGAAGCGAGCTGCCAGCCTTTCTGCGTTACCCAGGCTAACCGCTGGGCTTGGGAGCAGCGTGGGATGGCATACGTTTCGGCACACCTACAGCTCCATGCTCCGACAGCTTGGCGTGGATGTGAAGGTTCAGCAGGAACTGCTGAGGCACGCCGATGTGCGAACCACGATGAACGTCTACACTCAGGCGGTCAGCGAACAAAAGCGCGCGGCCCATTCCAGTGTCGTGAGAATGGTCCTGGCGTAGGAGAAACGAGCAGAAATGAGCCAACTGGACATTTGTGGACATGGACGAGGCGGTAACGTCTGCAAAGTCCACCGCACTCATCGATACGAAACGGACAAGTTCTGTATAAAACACGGGGTGGCATGAATTCCCTGGATGTGCGCAGGGCAATTCTGAAGGCATTGCCGGATGATCAATATGTCGGTCAGCATGCATATGGGTACAGTGTCTTCTAGCGACGGCGAACGAATGTCGCGGCCAAAATCACGTTTCCACAACAATACTTGGGCGATACCGCCGGGATGGCGAAAGCTCTCTACTTCCGGCCAGGAACCACATCGATTTGAAGCTTCGCGTCGGCGGCAGGCACGTACGTAGTCGGGAGTCCGAGTTCGCGACGAACGATATTACAACCTTGTGCCAGTGCACTCGCCTTGTAAAACGCAATCTCGCGATTGCAGCCCTGACGCCCGAAGCCGCAGTCGTTCGAGATAATCAACATTTCAGCCGGAACATACTTCAGCGCCTTGCGGATTTCCACCGCGACGTCTTCGGGGCGGTCGGCTTGAAGCGCACGGTGACTCACGGCGCCGATGCAGATCTTTTTCTTGAGATCGTGCTTGAAAGGTTCGAACAGCTCAAGGTCCGCTTGGTTGCGGTCTTTCATCTCGAGAGTCCAGACGTCCCCACGGCAGCGCTCCAGGTAGATTTCGATGGAGTTCGCATAGCTGGTGTCCTCCATGACCCGCTGCATATTGGGATTCCCCCAACATGTGTGTATCCACAATTCCACGTCGTCCAGCCCGTCTACTTCCCGGTTGAAGGCTTCAATCATGAACTTCACTTCTTCGTGGTCCTTCCCATACGTGTTAGCCATGAAATGGAAGGTGGGTTCCTCGATCTGGATGCAGCGGCAACCCGCATCGCGGAGCAACAATAACTCCTTGTTCATCGCTTCCGCCATGTCCCAAATGACTTGCCGCTTGTCTTTGTACTTTGGGGTGTGGATGTCCAAAAAGAGGGCCATTACTTGTGAGCAACAGGTTCCGAACTTGAGGGGCTTCCGCGTCTTTCCCTGCGCGATGCGCCACACTTTAGGGTAGTCCAGGGGGCGATGCTCGATTTTGTCGACAACGTGCGGCCAACGCCACCCGGTGTAGATTTCGTTCAGGAGCGTACCCGGCGGATAGTGTAACCACGGCGCTGTGGTCTCCTCGGGTTGGAGGTAATCCCCTTCGAACCCGGCCCAGCGCTGAAGCGGATAGTGGTGCCAGGCACGCCCGGCGAGGTCTTCATCAACGTGAAAGTCGCCGTGTGAAACGATATCCAGGCCCGCGCGCTCCTGGTCGCTGATCACCACGGCCAAGGCATCCTGAAATTTCTCGCGGAAACGAATGTCCTGCATGCAGGTGTCGAGGGGGCGCCCCCACATGCTGATGTCAAACCAACGTGGACGCGGAAACGATCCGGTGGTGGTGCTCGGGAGAATTAAGTTGGCAGTTGCAGTAAACATGAGTTCCTCGGAAGAAGAAGTTTCAGTTATACGAAAACACTGCAAAACGGAAGGCCCGTCTGTAAGGGCTCAGATCATAATTGTGAATTGCCTGAACATCGCCGCGAGAATACCTCCTGTTTTGCTGGCATTCGTGACTTCGCGATCACCTATTTCACCCAATTGGGGTCCGCCTGTGCGGTTCTGGGAGCCGATTTTGCCACGGCATCGGGATTGAACGCATCGACCAGCGATATCATTTTCAATCCTTTGCGCAACGCTTCCTCACTGGCTTTTGTCTTGACCCCAATTTCGACCGTCTGTCCCGGCAACACGTCAAAGTAGTTGTCGGAGACTTCCAGATCGGCATCGTCAGAAGAGATGTACACACTCCTCGCCAAAACGGGAGAAGTAACCTTCAACCGATATCCATCGATGGCCTTCGACAGTTCGGTTTTCAGCGTCACAGCCGGCAGATGAATCTCCACCGTTGGCGCCAGATAAATCAAATTAGAAGAGACCACGCCGCCGGAAACAGCCAGCTCTGTGGAAACCGCGACTTTCGTCAGATCCATTTCTCTGATCGTCATCAGTTCCGCCGCAGAAAGCTGCATATAGATTTTGCTGGACAACGGTGTGACTTCTACGTTTTCCTTTTTCTCAACCAGCATTTTGCCATCAAATGTCATGACCCTTAACCGGAGGTCACCTGTGACCGGCACAGTTTTGTCCGAAACTACGTAAACGGCCACGCCGCCGTTCTCCCGATGCGGCGAAACGAGTAAGTCGTTGTAGAAACGACGGGCATAGTAGTGCAAAGCTTTCCACCGGCCGTAATAATCGATGCTCGACCAGGAAGCCACTGGCCAGCAGTCATTGAGCTGCCAATAAATCGCGCCCATATTGCGTGGACGATTGCGGCGCAAGTGTTCTGTTCCGACCTTGATCCCTTCGGCCTGCAACACCTGGCTCGCGTAGAGAAACGAAGGAAAGTCCTTTGGTTCGGGATAGTCCCGCAGCATGTACTCGCGAATTTTCGCGTTTCCCGAAGTGTTCTTCTGGTGCGCCAGCATCACGGGAGTCAGAATGCTGGTGCGATCTTCCGGAAGCGTAAAGCTCTCCACCGTCTGAAGTTCCGGGAAAGACTGGAAACCGTACTCAGTCATGAAGCGAGGAGTGGTCTTTTCATACCCCTGAAATGGCAACATGCCGTGCCACACGGCCCAATTGTGCGCGTCACCAGACTGGTAGGAATCCGAAACGTCCTCGTAATCCGCACTGGGAGAACTGGGCCAGTAGGGCGTCTCCGGAGCATACCGTTCGACCGCACGAGCAATCACACCACTAAAGAGCGTCAGATAGTCCTGCCACATCCGCCGCGTAGCTTCCTGATTCAGAGTGCTTGTGATGTCCTTATGCCATTCCCACGAGGCTTCGGTTTCGTTGTTGCCGCACCAAAGCACGATGCTTGGATGGTCACGCAGACGCTTAATCTGGTACTCCACTTCGAGCGCCACGTTTTCTTTGAAGGCATACGTGCCGGGTTGCCACTCATTGCCGAACATGAAGTCTTGCCAGATCATGATTCCCAGTTCGTCACACAGAGAATAGAATTCGTCGGTCTCGTAATAACCGCCACCCCAGTGGCGAACCATGTTCATGTTCGTGGCTTTCGCAGACTCCAGGACGCGGCGGTAATCCGCTGTGGTGACGCGCGTCGGGAAACTGTCGAAGGGAATGACGTCTGCTCCCTTGGCAAATACGGGAATCCCGTTCACCAGAAATTCGAACGACCGGCCCCACTGGTCCACGTCGCGCCGGAGCACGATGGAACGGAGCCCTGTGCGAACGGTCTGTTCATCCTGAACGCGGGCACCCGTTTGGAGGTTCACGCGAAACGCGTAAAGTGGCTGGCTGCCATAACCATTCGGATACCAGAGTTCTGGATGCGCAATATCGATGGGCAAATCGATGTGGTTTACACCCGGATTCAGATCAACGTCCCGCGATACGCTGGCCTTGTGATCACCTCGTTCATACGTAACAGTTACTTTGGCAGAAGTTTTTTGTGCCGAAGTGATTTCGCTCTCCACCACAAGGTGGGCAAGGTCAGCGCTGATATCGCGTTGACGCACATGGACGTTGGAGATCTTTGCCTCGTCCCAGACGTCCAGTTTTACGGGCCGCCAAATCCCGCTCAAGACGAATCGCGGTCCCCAATCCCATCCATATTCGTACGCTGCTTTACGGAGGTACGACTTTTCGGGTGTTTGTGTCTGATGCCGCCAGAAATCGCCGGTCGCAACTTTGGTCGCCTCCCTTATCGGTGCGGGAAAGACCACGAGCAAGTGGTTGGCACCTTGTTTCAGTTGAGGCTTAGTGTCAACACGCCACTCACGGAACATATTACTGGCTGTAAGGAGCAATTCTCCGTTGAGGTACACCTGGGCAGGGCCATCCAGACCCTCGAATACCAAATCGATGTGGTTGCGTTTCAACATCTCAGGCGTTACCTCGAAGGTGCTTCGATATTCCCAACTGGAGTTCTCAATCCATTGCAGTCCGGCTTCGTTAGAACGGAAGAATGGATCCGGAATCATTTTGTTTCGTAGCAGATCCGTGTGAACAACGCCTGGCACTTCGGCGGGATACCATTTCCCATCCGTGGCCGCTGCCCCTGTTTCTTGACGAAACTCCCAGCCTTGATTGAGAAAGATCGCCTTCCTTTGCGCCAATGCTGCTTGAGCAAAGCCAAGCAACATCATCAGACTTACGACCAGTTCGAACAAAAGCCTTCCGTTGCCGCGATGAGCCACGATCATGATTGCCTCCCGGATCGATAACGTTACCGTTTTCTCTCTATTCAAATATCAAGAAGCTCCGAACGCGCAAGCATACATCAGCGACACTGCTTCAGATTCAATTTCGTTTATTGTTGATTGAGTTGCAGGCTTCTGCTGACAATTTCCCGGCTTTGCAGATCGTGAGCGTAAACTGGTCCTTGATGCAGATATGATCAAGACACCACACTTCAGCCGTCGTAACTTTGTCCGACTCGGGGTAGGGGCCCTGCTCTCCGTTCCCGCGAATCGGTTGCTCGCGCAGCAGGGTATGGGGGGCCACACGGCCAAGCCTGCTCCGAGAGCCGCGCCCTCCGGGCGCCCCTTCAACGCGCATTTCGTCGACATTGCCGCTGACGCAGGCCTGCACGCGCCGGTGATTTATGGCGACGAAGGGATGGCCAAGTACATCGTAGAGTCCACCGGATGCGGCTGCGCATTCATTGATTACGACAACGATGGGTGGATGGATCTGTTTGTGCTTTGCGGTACTCGTCTCCGAGGAGTTCCCGAAGGGACGACGAATCGACTGTACAAGAACAACCGGGACGGAACGTTTGCGGACGTCACAGAAAAGGCCGGTTTGTGCTCGCTCGGGTGGGCCTGCGGCGTCTGCATCGGAGACTACAACAACGACGGTTTTGACGATATTTTTTTCACCACTTTCGGGCAGAACTTCCTCTATCGCAACAACGGCAACGGAACGTTCACCGATGTGACCAAAAAGGCCGGGCTTTGGAGCGATCAACAGAGGTTCGGTGCGGGCTGTACCTTCGTGGACTACAACCGTGACGGATACCTTGACCTGTTCGTTTCGAACTACGTGCGCTTCTCCTTCGAAACTGCAGGAGTTCCCGGCGATAACCCCTACTGCAAATGGAAAGGAATCCCGGTCGAATGCGGGCCTCGCGGGTTGGGGACGGGCAAGCACTCACTCTATCGAAATAATGGCGACGGAACATTCACGGAAGTGACGCAGGAAGCGGGTATTAATCGGGCTGCGGCCACTTATGGCCTGACCGTCGTGGCGGCGGATTTCGATGAGGACGGTTGGCAGGACATCTACGTCGCCTCCGACTCGACTCCCAGTCTTTTATTCATGAATAATCGGGATGGAACCTTTCGTGAAGAAGGAGTGCTGCGAGGCGTAGCCCTGAGCGAAGACGGCATGGAGGAGGCGGGCATGGGAGTCGGGGTCGGCGATTACGATCTAGACGGACATCTCGACATATTCAAAACTCATTTTTTGGACGACTCCAACGTCCTCTATCACAACGATGGCAAGGGAAATTTCGATGACGCAACGGGGACGTCTCGCATCGGGGTGGAAACTCGATACATTTGCTGGGGAGCAGGCATTGTTGACCTGGATAACGATGGTCTTCCAGACCTCTTCATGGTTACCGGCCATGTTTACCCGCAAGTGGAACGAACTCTGCCGCAATATCCCAGCAAGACTCCGCGCGCTGTCTTTCGAAATCTGGGAAAAGGAGTCTTTGAAGAACTCATCCAGGAAGCCGGCCCTGGCGTAGAGGCGTCCCACTGCAGTCGGGGATCCGCTTTTGGAGACTTTGACAACGACGGGGACATCGACATACTGATCATTAATTTGAACGAGCCTCCGTCGCTGGTGCGGAATGACCTGAGCGGCAAGGCGAACTGGATCAAGGTGAAATTGGAGGGCGTAAAGTCCAATCGCAGCGCCATTGGGGCCAGGGTTCTCGTCCATTACGGGGGCCAGACCCAGGCGCAAGCCGTCTTGAGCCAGTCCAGCTTTTTTTCCTGCAACGACCCCCGTTTGCATTTCGGCTTGGGGACTTCCACTACCGTTGACATCGACGTCTATTGGCCCAGCGGACTCCACGAAACTTTCAAGCAATTTCCTGCGAATCGACTCGTTACGATTAAGGAAGGGGTCGGGCCGATAGCCAACCGCGGCTGGTCCAAAACCTGAAGAATCACTCGTTCCAGGTGCGCACGCGGCCAAGACTCTGCTTGTAGCTTTGTTACTGTTCGACTCGCGGGACAGGTTGGCATCCGCAGGACCTGCGGATGATCAGTTCCGTCGGCAGAGTGACCCGTGCCTGGAGTGGGCGCGAGTCGGAGCCGCGCGGACGCCGAATCCAATCCAGCAAAAGGCGGGTTGCGCTTTGCCCCAATTGCGCGGCCGGTTGACGCACGGCTGTAATCGGCACTGCCAGCAAAGCTCCGAGTTCGAGGTCATCAAATCCGATGATCGCAACCTCCTGAGGCACATCGATCCGCTCCCGCTGCAGAGCTCGCAAAACCTGGATCGTGGCAACGTTGTTGAGCGTAAACAGGGCAGTTGGTGGTTTCGGTGCGCGAAGCCTGTGCACAACCTTGGCCCCCACCGCAGATCCTTGGTCAACGACCACGAACTGCGGCTTCAAGCCCGCCTGCATCATCGCCTTTTCGTATCCGCTCATTCGATGACTGACGGAGTTGAACTGGCTGTCATAAGCCACACAAAGAATCGACCGATGCCCGTGCTCAAGCAGATGCTTTACCGCCTTCTGCGCCCCCTCCTCGTTTTCGACCATCACTTCCCCCGCCTGCAATCCAGGAAAAGTGCGATCCAGCATCACCACCGGAATCCCTCGCGCCTGAAGCTCTTGCAACTGGGAAACGCAGTTCGCATTCGTGGGTACGATCAGAATTCCGGCGACGCTCCTGGCTTTCATCATCGCCAATTCACATGCCTCTCGCTCGGAGTCGCGCTCGGAGGCAAGCAGCAGCGTCATATAGCCTTGCTTTGCTGCCAATTCCTGCACGGCATGGGCGCAGATGGAAAAGAAAGGGTCTGCCAAATCCGGCAAGATAAGTCCGATGGTTCGCGCGGAATGGCCCTTAAGGATGCGGGCAGCCTCATTGGGCTCGTAACCGAGCCTGTAGATCGCGGCTCGGACCCGGGCCGCGGTCCTCGGACTGACCAGGCTGCCTCCGTTCACAACCCGTGAAACGGTCATGGTCCCGACTCCGCACGCTCGCGCCACGTCGGCAAGGGTCGGACTCGCCGACCGTCTCTTTGGCATTGGCTCCCCCTGAAACCAAACTTGTGTTCTGGATTTCGTGATCGTTTACGGTGCTTCAGAATTCTGACGGTTCCATCTTCAATACGCAAATCACACATAGAATTGTCCGGCCACGGTTACGATCCTGATGGGGGTGACCGGCTCGCAGCGTCACGGTGATCGCAAACGGATGTTCTTTAGAAAATCGATATACTGGCTGATTTTTGCCTTGACAACGCTCATAGACCCAACATATAAGTTCGCCTCAAGGTATGGTAACGATACCAAGAGTGCTAGCTCGGGTAAAGAGGAGGCAGTGATGCACATCTGGAAGCTTGGGGCTCGTTTGACGGCTGTTCTCATTCTTGCGCTCGCTCCTGCGGCCGTATGGGGGCAGAACGTATACGGAACCATTGCCGGAACTGTCACCGACAGCACCGGCGCCACGCTAGCCGACACCAGCGTGAGGTTGATCAATCTGGACAACAACGAAAAACACACCATGGCAACGGGTGCTTCCGGCGACTATACCTTCGTGAATATTCAGCCCGGCCGCTACAAAATCGAGGCGGAGAAAAACGGTTTCAAGAAGTTCGTGCGGGAACCGATCATTGTGGAAATCGAAAGCGGCCTCAAGGTTGACATCGCCCTGCAAGTCGGTGCGCAAAGCGAGACGATCGAGGTAACCGGCGCGCCGCCTTTGCTTCAGCCGGAAACAAACTCGCTGGGGCAAGTTGTCGAACAAAGATCAGTCACGGAGCTGCCCCTGAACGGCCGCAACCCACTCGCCTTAGTGGCATTGGTGCCCGGCGTGGTCCCGCAGGGCCAGCCCTCAGCTGGAAACGGCTCCGGTAGCAGCCCGGTCGGCGCGAATCCTTTTGCTCTGGGAGATTTTCAGGTTGGCGGCGGCATGGCCGGTCAAAGCGCGATCGTGATTGACGGTGTGCCTACCAATGGGGCGTATCTCAATGTTGTCACCGTAATCCCGACGCAAGACGCCATCGAGGAATTCAAGGTGCAAACTAACAACCTGGGTCCGGAATATGGGCGTTTTGCCGGTGGAGTCATCAATCTTTCTACAAAATCCGGGACCAACAAATTCCATGGTTCGTTCTACGAGTTCTTGCGAAATAAGGTATTGAACGCAAACGACTACTTCAGCAACAATGCAACTCCGATTGTCCCGCGTCCTCCATTTACCCAGAACCAGTTCGGAGTCAACGGAGGCGGATTCATCATCAAGGATAAGCTGTTCTTCTTTGGCAGCTATGAGGGTTTCCGCCTGCGCAAGGGAAGCGCCTTCAGCACCTGGGTTCCTACGGACGCAGAGCGAGGCGGCGACTTCTCTCAAGTTGGCAGCAGCGGAACTACGGCTGCTTTGACGATTTACGATCCAACGACTAGCACCAACTGTGGTGCTGGCGGTGTTTGCCGGACAGCCTTCCTGGGCAATGTGATTCCTTCGGCTCGAATCGACCCAACTGCGCAAGTCCTGCTGAGCTACTTTCCCGAGCCCAACCAGACGAACAACCCCAACGGGAACTTCGCGGAGAGCTACAGCACGGGCGGCGACGTGAATCAGTACAATGGCCGCATTGACTACAACCTGAGTGCGAAGCAGAGGATTTACGGCCGCTACACTCACTCCTACATCCTCTCGCTGCCCGACAATCCGTTCAGCCAAATCTGCACCGACCGTTGCACCGAAACCACCAAGGCCCAACAAGTATCCTTGGGGGACACGATTGCTTTCTCACCCAAGACCATCTTAGACCTGCACTTAGGTTACACCCGGTATGAATACGTGCGGACGCCTCTCAGCGAGGGCATCGATCTATCGAAGTTTGGACCTAACTGGGCGGCACTCGCCAGCGAGATGACCTACACCCACATCCCGCAGGTGTGCGTTTCGCAGCAGTCGGCTGACAATCGCTGGGGCGGCGGTTGGTGCGCGCAGGGAACCGGAAGCGGCATCGGCGCCTTTGATGACACCCCCAGCTTCAGCCCGGTGCTGACCCATATCTTGGGACGGCACACGCTGAAGATCGGCGGAGAGTATCGTATCCTCCGCAACAACTACTACCAGAGTAACGATCCGGCCGGCTTGTACCAATTCAATGCGAAGTCGACGGCGGCCAATCCCGAAGATTCTACCCTTGGCACTCCTGGCGCGAACGGCAGTAGCGGCAACGGCTTCGCTTCCTTCCTGCTGGGATACGGGGATAGCGGCAGTGTGACCGAACCGGCGCGAACCGCTGACCAGAATCTCTACGGAGCCATCTTTGGCGGGGATACCTTCCAGGTGACCCGGAAGCTCACGTTGAACCTGGGCGTGCGCTTTGACCTACAGGGGGACTGGACCGAGCGTTATAACCGCATCGTGGCTTTGAATACGACGGAGGCCAGTCCACTGCTCACCCTGGATCCAGCCTTGTCCGCTACCTACCCCAATCTGAAGGGTGGCTATGACTTGGTTGACTCCACTCGGCACTCGAGTCGCAGTCCATTCCCAGCTTGGAAGCATATCAGCCCGCGTATAGGCGCCTCCTACCAATTGGACCAGAACACGGTGGTCCGGCTGGGCTACGGGATGTTCTTCCTGCCGGTTGACGTGCGCTGGGATGACGCACCACACAACTTGTTCATCAACTCCTTCAATACGCCGTGGCTGACGTATCAGGCCGACGGAGTTACTCCAAAAGCCACGATCTCTAATCCTTTCCCGGACGGAATTACTCCGCCCTTTGGCAGGAACCAGGGCCTGATCGACGTGCAGGGAAACGGTAACGGTGCAGCTTTGTCCAACTTCCCGGCGCCGTACGTTCAACAGTGGAATCTCGACATCCAGCGGCAGTTCCCTGGCAACCTCCTGGTTGATCTCGCTTATGCAGGTTCCAAAGGCACGCATCTACCGGAGCATAGTCAGGATCTCGACCAACTACAGCCGCAGTATCTGCCCACTGGTCAAGTGGGAAACGCCGCGGCGCTAAGTCAGATCAGCTACCTAACGGGGCAGGTGCCCAACCCATTTGCCGGCAATTGCACAGCTCCCGCAGTCTGCACTGGACCTGTCCAATCGGGTAATGTGGGAACCAACGCGACGGAAAAACAGGCTCTGCTCCTTCTGCCATACCCGCAATTTGACGACGTGAGCATGGAAGAGCCGGATAACCGCGATTCCATCTATCACTCCATGCAGTTGAAGGTGCAAAAGCGGTTCTCGGCGGGTGCACAAGTGCTCGCTTCCTACACCGTTTCCAAACTGATCGATAACACCAACTCGGAAATCAACTGGCTGGAAGCAGCCTCACCGAGCTGGGGCGACGCCAACGCCTACAATCTCCGCGGCGAGCGCAGTCTGGATGGCTTCGACGTTCCACAGCGTCTGGTGATGGTTGCCGTTTTGGACCTGCCCGTTGGCCACGGGAAGAGGTTCGCAGCCAACGCCGAGGGAGTCACCGACAAGCTGATCGGCGGGTGGGGAGTTGACCCCATCATCACTTTCCAGCGTGGCTTCCCCATCATTGTGGGTGGCTGCCCCAGCCCCCTGAGCAACGTCGGCATCCCGAACGTCGGCTGCGCCCGTCCGGACCGAACGGCCTACTCGCATCTTACGTCCGGATCGCTCACCCAGCGGTTAGCTCAGTGGTATGACACTTCGGTGTTTGTCCCTGCCCCGGACTACAGCTACGGCAACGATTCACGGGTGGAGCCGAACATACGCGCGGACGGCATAAAGAACTTTGACTTTGGGATCTTCAAGAACACGCGGTTTGGTCCGGAAGACCGGCTGGGCCTGGACTTCCGAGCCGAGTTCTTTAACGCCTTCAACCGGCCACAATTCAATCCGCCCAACGGATATGGTTCCACCTTTGGGCAGGTTACTGGACAGTACAACTTGCCACGCGTCATTCAATTCGGTTTGCGAATGACGTTCTAACTCATAAAGGTCTGTGTCCGGACGGGACCCTTCCCGTCCGGACACAACGATTCTTCCCTCCTTGCCTTCCACCCATGGGCTGGTATTCTCAGTTCTGAACCATGTTCTCAACTGTGTTCTGAACTATGAGAATCGCCACCGTAGCCGCGTTGTTTTTTCTTACGCTCTCGCTTTTGGCGTCCAGATTTGCGACTGGCCAGTCGTCCGAGCAGGACATCGAATCATCTTTCCGTGCGGGCCAGGCTGCGCTCAGACAGGGCGACTTTACCCGCGCGACCGAAGAATTCAAGAAGGTGCTCACTCTGGACCCAAACCTGCTTGAGGCGGAGGTCAACCTGGGCCTCGCATACCAGAGCCTACTTGACTACGATTTGGCGGCCCGTCATCTGGCCAAGGCGCTCCGCGAAAGGCCGGACCTGCCAAGCCTCAATGTCATTGTCGGCATGGATTACCTCAAACTCGGCTCTCCAGAAAAAGCCACTCCCTTCCTCGATCGCGCATTGAAGCTCGATCCTTCCAACCGTGATGCGCATGAGGCCATGGCTTTGTATCACTTGAGTCAGGGAAACTTTCGAGGCGCGGCCGAGCAGTTCCGTCAGATCGCCGCCCTCACATCCGATAAGGCCGAGGCATGGTTCAAACTTGGACACCAATACCTCGATCTGGCGGCGCGTTTGGCCTATCGAGGTGCTCGTCTTTATCGAGAGTCCGCTTGGGGGCATCGTTTCCTTGGCGATACATTGTTAGAACGCAATCGCTGGGAAGAGGCCACGCAGGAATACAAAAAAGCTCTCGCCCTTGAGCCGGGGCAATCCGGCTTGCATACATTGCTCGGCGAAACCTATCTGCATGCCGGAAAGCTGGAAGACGCAGAAACAGAATTCCACCTCGAGCTTCAGCATGATTCTCGATATGAGCGGGCATGGCTTGGACTGGCAACCCTGCAACTGGCCAAAGGCCAAGCTACAGAGGCGCTTGCTTCAGTCGGCAAAGTCTGGAAAATCTCTCCGGAATTTTTGGAGTTGCGCCCGGAATTCCCCTCGATCGAACTCACCCCAGAGGTGGCACATGCTTCCCTATCGCACGTGCTGGATCAGCCCGATGGACCAGACAGGCATTTCCTGTTGGCGGGTCTTTACGTCGCTCTAAATGACAATGCTCTTTCGCAGAGCGAATGGAAGTCCTTCCAAGACGACGTCGCGAAGTGGCAAAAGGCGTCTCGTACTGCTGCGCAAATACATGCGAACGCAGATCCCTGTAAATCCCATCTTTATTCTCGATGCATCGCATCGCAGCAAGCGACGAAATCTCTGACGGGCTCGGCCCAACTCCTCCTCGGGGAGACATACTTTGTCCTGCAACAATACGACCAAGCGGCTGACACGTTGGCGCAAGTGCATGGCGAAACCAACGTAAATGCTGAGGCCAGCTACTGGCTGGAGCGCACATACCAGGAATTGGGGGCAGAGACCTACACGCGTCTCGAAGATTCTTTTCCCGACTCCTGGCGAACTCACCAGCTTCATGCCGAGAGCTACGCGCTCCGCCTGGATGTGAACGGCACGATCAAAGAGTATAAGCTGGCCCTGCAGTTGCGCCCGGAGGAGGCAGAACTTCACGAAGCACTCGGGGAATTCTATCTCGATAATCACTCGGACGAAGACGCGCAGGTTGAGTTGGAAAGGGCTGTGGCGCTGGACTCCTCGCGCACCAAGGCGCTGTATCTGCTGGGACGCCGGTATGTGCAGGACCGGGAGAACGAAAAGGCGGTGACCTATCTGCAGCGTGCGCTGCGACTTCAACCCAATCTGAATGAAGCCAGCGGCCTGTTGGGGACGGCATACGTGCGCTTGGGACAGTTTGCCGATGCGATCCCGAGACTCGAGAAGGCGGCTCCATTGGACCACTACGGCAACGTCCATTATCAGTTGTCTCTGGCGTACCGAAAGCTCGGCCAAGCCGAACTCGCGCAGAAGGCGCTGGCGCGCTCGCAGGAACTCCGGCAATCCTCTCTGGAACGCGACCAGGCCCTGATTCTGGGAAAGCCGCCAGTGGAATCCGAACCACAATGAGATGCGCAATTCCTCCTTTGCGGTCGCATCATGCTCGACGCGTTACACAACAGCGACTGGATTTTCGCCAGTCCGCTGAAGCACGGCACACTCCGGTATTTCTACGCTGGAGTCTGGCGAGAGACTCAATCATCCAAGCAAAGCAGCGGCACATCGGACACATGTGCACACGCACATTCCGCTGTTCCAACGTGCGTTCACTGAGCGTTTTGCTGCCACAAGGAGTGCTGCAAGAAAAAGGCGGGCTGGCAATCTGATCATGCCAACTCCCAACCCGGTCCCCCACTCAGAACGCTAACTTGGCCGCCAACTGCTTAGCCCGATATTTATCCCATCGCACCCGACTAGCATCGCTGGCAATCTTGCGGCGCTGTTCGGGCGTTAATCTTTCCGCCCTAGCCTTACCACCTACTAAGCCGCCGGGCCTTCCGCGTGGGACTGCCGCTTGATTCTTTCTCATTTTCAATGGAGCACCTGTGGAAATTCAAAACAGCCCACTACCTAATTTGGCCGAATGTGCTGTCATTGACAGTTGCATCCGGTCCGCTCAGGGGTATACCCCAGTTCCTCATAACGACTTAAAATGGTATCGTTATCATTTATGGGAGGACATTTATAAACCCTCATGTTCAGTGCTGTCGAGGAGAAATAACAACTCGGTCGTGTCTTAACTCAGTAAAGACAGTACCTGACAAACTCGCTCTTGAGTTACCGATGGCCTGCGGCCCACCCATTGAAATGAAAATGAGGCTGAGTGTTTGCCTGTACGCTCAAGTAGCGTGGACGGCGATTGTACTCGAGCGTTGCAGGCGGGGTTCAACCGCGCCTGGAATGCACATGTGCACAATATATGATATAACCACATATTTTGTACGCCCTTGCCGTTCTCAAAAGGGCGAAGATGGTCTTCGCCCAAGTCCAAGGGATGCCGGCGTGTACAAAGCCGCGCCGGTGGAAACAAGACGTCACCGCCGAGAGAAAATCGCAGAGCCGCGCCGGTCTCAGATGTCCCCACCGAGGCTTTCAGAACCGTGCGATCTCAATAATTTAAGTCATTGATTTCCATGGGCTAATTTGCCATGATACCGATACCATCATCGAATGCGCGACTGGGGTCCGCGGTTGATTGATGTCCAAATGCTCCAAGTGGATTCTTGTTTGACTCGATGCCCATTTGAGCAGGTCAGGCAGTGAAACGAAGCGCCCCCATGGATAAACTTACTGACGTTTTGGAAGGAATTGCGCATGCGCCCGTCAGAAAGCGGGCCATCACCAATCACGGTGTGCTCAATGAGGCATACCACTACGCCAAGCCGAGTTCCTTTTCGCGAGGCATGCGGATCGACCTCAACGGCCTGACGATTCTGCTGATCTCCGGAACCGCCTCCATCGACGAGCACGGCAAGAGCATTCACATTGGCGATTTCCATGCCCAGGTGCGGCGCACCTTCGCGAACATCACCGCCCTGCTGGCCAGTGAAGGCCGCACCTGGCATGATATCGTGCGCACCACCTGCTACCTCAGAGACATTGATCGCGACTACGAAGCCTTCAATGAAGAACGAACAGGGTTCTTCCAAGGACAAGGGCTGAATCCTCTCCCTGCTTCCACCTGTATTGAAGCAAGATTGTGCAGGCCGGAGTTACTGGTCGAGATCGAAGCGATTGCCATGTTCCGCACGGTGAACGAGGCAAGCACGAACAAGACTTAGCTGTTACCTCCAACGGATTCCGTGCGAATTGATGCCCGACCTCCGGAATGCTGAGTCCCGCGCTTGCGACTTGTGATCAGAGGAGATTTCAATCTTGCGGCGCCTCGAGTCGCGCTGTGGGTTCAAGAGGGAAATTCTGCGACAGTTGATGTGAGAAGGAGGGCCATTTGTACAAGAACCGAGTCAGCCTGCTGATTCTTGGCGCCATCTTCGCAGCCACTCCGATCCCGGTCGAGCGCGGCCGGGCGCAAAGTCCGAGCGCAAACGCCACCCCCGCGCCGCATCGGGATGGCGTCGCGGTTGATTATCCCTTGCAGGACTCGATCTTCCCTCCGGAAATTACTACGCCCACCTTTATCTGGCACGATGCGGCCCAAGACGCCACCCACTGGCAAATTGACATCACTTTCGCGGATGGCTCCCCCGCACTGCACTTCCAGTCCGCGGGCAAGCCTCCGGCGATTGGCGAGATTGACCCGCGCTGCGTTGCTCCCACCAACGAGTTGCCTAAGCTCACTACGGAGATGGCCGCTTCCCACAGCTGGATTCCCGACAGGACCGCTTGGGAGGACATCAAGAAACACTCTGTCGCTGGGCCAGCCACGGTGACCATCACCGGTTACAACTCACCCGAATCACCGACAGCGGTGTCTACGGGCAACGTGAACTTCACTACCTCGCGCGACCCAGTGGGAGCTCCCATCTTTTATCGCGACGTCCCGCTCATGCCTTCCGAAACCGAGAAAGGCATCATCAAGCCGCTTGCTGCAGACGCGCTCCACTTGGTGCAGTGGCGGCTGCGCGACTTGACCAAACCGGAAAGCCGCATTGTGCTGAAGGAAATGCCCACGTGCGGGAATTGCCATTCCTTCTCCCTCGATGGAAAGACCATGGGGATGGACCTGGACGGTCCAGCCAATAACAAGGGATTGTATGCCATCGTTCCCATCAAACCCGAGATGACCATCCGCAATCAGGATGTGATCTCGTGGAGTTCTTTGCACGATGAGACCGCTCCCACTTCCCGCATCGGATTCATGTCCCAGGTCTCGCCTGACGGCCGGTACGTCTTGACCAATTACCGGGGACAAACCAAGGACCTTTCCACCGGCTACTTCACCGTGAATTACAAGGACTACCGCTTCCTTCAGGTTTTCTATCCGACGCGCAGCATCGTGGCGTGGTACGACCGCTCCACGGGCCAGAAGCACCCTTTGCCCGGAGCCGATGATCCGCGCTACGTGCAAACCAACGCAGTCTGGAGTCCCGACAGCAAATATGTGGTGTTTGTCCGGGCGGAGGCGATGGATCCCTATGCGCCGGGCAACAAGATGCCCCTGCATGCCAACGATCCGGAAGAACCCCAGATCCGCTACGACCTCTACCGTGTTCCTTTCAATGACGGGAAAGGCGGGACACCGGTGCCGATCCCGGGTGCCTCGCACAACGGCAAGAGCAATAGCTTCCCCAAGGTTTCGCCCGATGGCCGCTGGATTGTCTGGGTGCAGGCCCGCAACGCGCAGTTGATGCGGCCCGATAGCCAGCTCTATATCGTGCCGGCCGCTGGCGGCGTGCCGCGCCGCATGCGTTGCAACACCCCCTTGATGAACTCCTGGCACAGCTTCTCGCCCAACGGCCGTTGGCTGGTTTTCTCTTCGAAGAGCCGTTCCCCGTACACCCAGATGTACCTTACCCACATCGACGAGCAGGGCAACGACAGCCCCGCCATCCTGATCGACAACGCCACCGCGTCGAATCGCGCCGTGAACATTCCCGAGTTTGTGAACATTCCAGCAGATGGCATGCAGAACATCAGCACGCCCGCCGTCGATGTCTACAAGGAAGTCGATCGCGTCACGAAACTGGAAAACAGCGGGCAGCTGGATGCGGCCATCGCCGGGTGGAAGGGGCTTCTGGTATCCAATCCGAATGACGCGAGATTTCACAACAATCTCGGCACGGCATTGACCCGTGCCGGCAAGCAGGCAGAAGCAATCCCGGAGTTTCAGAAGGCGCTGGAAATCGACCCCGAATTCCTGCGAGTCTATTTCTACCTCGGCCGCGCGCTTCTGACGGCGGGTCAGACCGACGCCGCCATTGCCTCCTTCCGGAAGGGGTTGCAGTATGACTCCGAATCCTACGACCTGCACTACCACCTCGGCTTGGCGCTGGCCAGCAAGGACCGTTTCGAAGAGGCCAGGCCGGAGTTTGAAAAATCCCTGCAAATCAACCCGCAGGATGCCAACGCCCGTTTCGCGCTCGGAGTAATGCTGGCCAGCGAAGGAGACGAGGATGCGGCGATTTCCGAGTTTCGCGAAGCCCTTCGCCTTAATCCTAAGAACGAGTTGGCCTACTTCAACCTCGGGAAAGCGCTGAAGCATAAGGGCGATGTGGACGGAGCCATGGCGGCATACCGGGAGGCACTGCTGCTCAATCCCCAGGACGAACTGGCGCATTATAGTCTGGGCGCCGCGCTCGGTCAGAAGGGCGATTGGGATGGAGACGCCGCGGAGATGCGCGACGTCTTGCAATTAAATCCACAGAATCCCGACGCGCACCGCGTACTTGGGCTGGCGCTGGCGATGAAAGGAGACTCGGCTGCCGCCTCCGAAGAGTATCGAGCCGCGATCCGTTTGAATCCGAATGATGAGATTGCTCACCGCGATCTTGGCCTGGCGCTGGCCAATCAGGGTGATTGGGACGGCGCTATCACCGAAGAGCGCACCGCTCTCCGCCTGGACCCCATGAGCGATACGGCTCACTTGTACCTTGGCACCATGCTTGGACAGAGGGGCGACGAGCAGGACGCCACGACCGAGTATCGCGATGCCTTACGCTTGAATCCGGGCAACCATCTCGCGCACTACAATCTCGGCGTGGTGCTGGAGAAATCCGGCGACCGCCAGGGTGCCTTGCAGGAATATCACGCCGCCTACCAACTCGATCCCGATGCGGCGCCCTATCGCCAGGCGTACGAACGCCTATCCCAGCACAGCAAGCCATAGAGAACTACTTGAGGAAAGCAACTGGGAAGATAATGTTCGGGGCGCCCCGATTCCAGCCCGGGCGCCTCCGACGGGACACCTTGTTGCTCTGGATTCATATGTACGGCTGCTGGAAACGTTTCGTCCTGCCAGCCAGCGACAGCAGCAGGCGCCAGCAAGCCGCGCTCATCATGGGACCCGGGACCCGCGGATAGGCTGAGATAGCTAGGCCCCGAGTGTTTCCGCTCCAGAGCAGCGAAATTCAGTGAGCTGTGATCTCGAGAAACAAATCTCGGTCCTCCGGTCGAGGCGGAGCTTCTTTCTTGACATCCCTTTTTATAGAACTCATTGACCCCCAGCCGGGGTTTTGAGTGCTAAGGCCTGTGGGTGTTGAAAAAGTCACGTCGATCAGCAGGATGAGATTCAACAGAAGCATGTTAGAAGGAAGCATCCGCCCAGGCTCTGGTTGATTCTGATTGTCGGAGGCCTGCTGATCATGATGGGGCAACACGACCGCTCCGAAGCGCTGTTCTATTATTTCCGGCTGGAGGATCAGGTTCCTGAAACCCACCTGCTGCGGCCGATTGAAAAGCACACCAGTTTTGAGTTTGTGCGCGAGCGATTGAAGGACAGCTACAGCGAGACCGGACGTCCGTCGATTGATCCCGAGCTTCTGCTGCGCATTCTGCTGATCGGCTACCTATATGGCATCACCAGTGAACGCAAGCTGGTCGAGGAGTTGCGCATGCATCTGGCCTGGCGCTGGTTCACCGGGCTGGGGTTCGATCAGGAGATTCCACACCACTCCACGTTCTCCAAGAACCGGCACGGGCGGTTTCAGGCGTCGAAGCTGTTCGAGCAGTTGTTCGAACAGATCGTGCTGCAGTGTGTGGCAGTGGGGCTGGTGCAGGGCCAGCACTTGCCGGTGGACGGCAGCTTCATCGAGGCGAACGCGGCCAACGAGAGCCGCATTCCGCGGGAGCAGTTGCTGGAAGCGGCGCAGGTCAACCATACGGTCACTGCACAACGCACACAAGCAGCAGGAGCATAAAAAGCGCAGCGCCTGATGCTCCTTCCTCGCCCCAACCGATAATGGCGAATAGGATTGATACCGCAACTGCGGGCAGGTACGCCCACCACGCCACACGCGAACGCCGCTGGACTGCTGCCTTCAATATCTCATTGGGTGTCATCGGCGGCACAATCTTAAATTAGACGGCCGTTTTCTTCGAGTGGCCATGACTGACGTAAACAGGCGATTACACTCAAAACCCCCGGCCAGCGGTGTCAATGAGTGTAATGGGGATATTACAACAGCTACTGGGAGGATGAATGACGCTGCTTGATCTCCTGACTCTCAAACGCTTTTTTCTTCAACAAGTCATCGCCATCAAGCGCGGCGTACACGTCGGGGAAGTATAGCCTCAACCGTTGCAGCGCCGGATTTACAAATCTTTCTGTGTATATCGCCTTGCTGATTCGTGTTGGATGATTAGCAGCGTGAACGTCCGTTAGAAGAGAAGCCTTAAGCATTTCCGCATCTGCGCTGCCCCAGTCGCTTTTCACTTTCTCAACAAGCGCCGGAGCCTCGATCGGGGAGTTAACTACCAATCCCGCACTTGGCTGATAGCGCACGGCCCACAGGCGACGACTAACAATCTGGCCAATGAGTACGTAGCAAACATCCCCAACTTTCACCGTGTACCGGCCCTCAAAGCTCTTTTCCATTGGCCGAGGCCCGCTCTTCCAGTTCTCTTCGCTAAACCAGTGGGGCACACGAGGGTCGTATTCATCACTGAAGTACATAAACATGAAAGCATCCACACCGACTTGTTTGCCGGACGGTTTATTGCCCACTTCAAGTTTGGTTGGCCTTCTGTCATCGAGGTGCTTAATCAATTCTGGCAATGCAACAGGGCCGCGTCGCACCAACTCGCTCATCTGCGGTGGTACTTGGGGCGGAGCAATCCCGAGCACACCGCCCCCAAATTGGCCGGGAGAATTCTCCGCAATGAATCCATCGTATATAGCGGCGCTGTTAATCCCCGGTGATTGCGAGTCGATCTGGGTCAGATCCTCAATGAGTTGATCGACCGAACTCTTGGAGTAGTCACCGCCGACGGCAGGAATTACCCAGGTGCTCAAGACAAAAGCGACAGAGAAACCAGCGACGAACGTTGAGTAGGGGAGAGTCGCTCTGGGCGTCATCGGGAGATTCTATATCGTAGCTGTTGTAA
>Ga0187863_10000832_pt1 | contig 25585 bp, 23 predicted proteins | sample June2016WEW_11_1_FD_132975 | JGI IMG/M metagenome (GOLD analysis project Ga0187863, IMG submission 132975) | Peatland microbial communities from SPRUCE experiment site at the Marcell Experimental Forest, Minnesota, USA - June2016WEW_11_10 | ecosystem: Environmental > Terrestrial > Soil >...
CCTGAGCTGCTAAAGGGATTTCTCGAGGGGCTGCCCCACAACGTACGGGCCGCATTTGAGTTTCGGCATACTTCCTGGTTTGCTGACGAGATATACGACCTGCTGCGCAAGTCGGACGCGGCTCTTTGCCAGGCCGAGAGCGAAAAGATCGAGACACCCAAGGTTTCCACGGCCAGTTTTTCCTATCTGCGGCTGCGGAAACAGGATTACTCGGTTAAAGCTCGCAAGGAACTGGCTCAATCCGTCTCGCATCGCGCGGAGCGGGGAGACGTTTTTGTGTACTTCAAGCACGAGGAGACGGCCGAGGGTGCCTTGTACGCGGAGGGATTGCTTACGGCGGCCGCAGGCCCGTCCTAGCCTTACCGCGTCAGATCGATTACGAGGCATCTTCTGAGGAAAACGAAAACGACGGCCTCGCCAGCCTGCCCGCGTTGTGGGCTAAAATGGAAGCCTCTCGTGGAGGAAGAATGATTCATCGCACTGTTTTTCATAATGGCCGGTTGCTGTCTGTCGAGCAGGTGCGGCTGTCGCCCGGGCAGGCGGGTCTGCTGAGCGGTTGGGGACTCTTCACCACGATTCGCATTATTGAGGGCGTTCCATTCGCATTCGAGCGCCACTGGCAACGCCTCGCGCGCGATGCCGAAAGGACGCATTGCCCGTTTCCTTTCCAAGAGCAGACCGTGCGAGCCCAGTTGGGCGAATTGTTGCGGGCCAATGATGTGAAGGAAGGCTGCGCGCGAATGTATGCGATCTACAATCAGTTCGGGATCTGGCAGAGCGACGAAGGCTTTCCCCCGGCGGACCTCCTGATGTACTCCGCCGAGCTTCCTTCCCATCGCGACCGGGCGCGCCTGGGATTGCGCCAGCACGGACGCTATGCGGCCTCGCCCCTGGCGGGGGTGAAGGTGACCTCATGGCTCAATAATCTCTGGAATCTGCATGAAGCGCAGCAAGCCGGCTTCGATGAGGTGCTGCTGTTAAACGAACGCGGAGAGGTTTCTGAATGCACTGCGGCGAACATCTTCTGCGTGCGCGGCGGGCGGGTAGTCACCCCACCGCTTGCCTCCGGCTGCCTGGCGGGGATCACGCGCAGCGTACTGCTTGAAATCGGACCGCCGATCGGAATACCCGTCGAAGAGCGCACGTTGTTCCCCGAGGACCTCTACAGTGCCGAAGAGGTGTTTATCTCGTCGACCAACCGCAACGTCATTCCGGTCACGGAAGTCAATGGCCGCGTTGTCGGCTCCGCGAAAAAGCCGGCAATGGTTGAACTCGAGAAGGCGTTCGCCTCCTATATCCGCCATTACGTCGGGACCCACACCCCCGCTGTGGGCAAACTCTGAGGAGTCAATCTATCGAGTAGGGCTTCACTGTCCCCTTTTGTTCGCCCGTTCGCTTTTCAACACACTCGGGGAATCGCCCCATCTCCATCCGGGGCTTGGCTGCTGTCTAACAAAACAGAGGGATGCTATCGATTACGGAAATGGACCGTTCCACAGAGCCCCCGTTCAGAGTTCCGATGAACCGGCAAAGCCCTCAGGCCAGGCTCCCGCGAGCCAATTTCCGCACTGCTAGCCAAGCACAACGAGTTGGACCGCTTGCTGGATGAGTTGAATGAGATCTCGAACGCACCAAAATCGCACGCCTCTCGAGACATCCAACATCTGAGCGCATTCCTGCTGCGCGCGGTTCGCAGCGCCATCCGGCAATCCCTGCTCGATAAAGAACTTTGTTCGTTGGCGCTAACCGACGAGTTGACGGGACTTCAAAATCGGCCGGGATTCCTGGCTCTTGCGGCAGCTGCAGCAAGCCCATCGCAGCGGACAGCAATTTTGGCTCTTTCCCTGTGACCTGAACAATTCTAAAGAAGATCAGCGATTCCTTCAGACACCGGGAGGGAGAACAGGCGATCGTTCGCACGGCCGAAGCGCTCAAGCACACGTTTCGCAATTCCGATATTCTCGCGCGGTTTGGAGGCCGTGAGTTTTGTGTCCTGGCATTCGAGGCTTCCTTTGCGCAGGGGGAATCGATTCTGGAAAGGGAAAATCGGCGTAGCGCAAGCACCGGGCGATCCCGTTAAATTCGCTTTCGCTCAGCGTGGGACTGGCTCGCTTCGATCTACCAAGGCCCGTTTCTCTGCAGGATCTGCTGGTCGAAGCCGACACTGCCATGTACCGGCAAAAAAGAAGGCCAGGCGCGCTGCGCAGCGGGCACGTCGGTCAGTGGATGAGAAGTCCCGCCGCCGCGATACCAAGCCCAACCAAACCGAGAAGCGTCCCCGACTGCCAAAAGATTCTCTTGCGTGTCATGAGCGTAATGGAACAAATCACGAGCCCTCCCTCAAGCATCACTTCGCCCAGATCGAAGCGATCAGCGCGCCGCTGCTCGATGGCCACTTCATCTTCGGCAGCCTTGGCCTCGGACTCAATGGCGCCTTGTTCCTTTGCATAACGAGCCACTTCCTGGGTGTATTTGCCCTTGATTTTGGCTGCTAGCTCGGCGCTCGGAGGCGTCATGAGGGACATTTCATCCAGAAACACTTCATAGCTGTGGCGGCGGATGTCCTTGGCCTGATAATAGGCCCATTGATCGGTGGCCTTGGTCTGCAGCAAGAGCTGTTCCGTATCGGCGCGGTGGCCCAGAAGCGACACTGTCGCAACCAGCACGGCGAAAATCGCCATGGTCAGTGTTACCGGCGCGAGGCTTGGCTCGTGCGCTCCATGTTCAGCATTCTCCTGGAGCTCGTGAATCTCTTCGGACATTTTTTGACCTCATTGGCTGGGATTGGAATCGGGCGGTGAGCAGGATAGCAGAACACGTTCGCCGTGCCCACCGGCTGTCGCCCCCTCGCTACCAGATGGCCGGTGGTTAGGATCGACGCAGCCCGGTGTAACTAAATCACCCGGAAGGCCCGGAAGTCTTGGTGGTGGCCGGTTTTGAAACCGGCCTCTCCGGAAGTCTACTCCGGAATCTTCTCATACTGGCAGGGGGGCGCCGCTTCAGGTAGAATACCGTGAGGTTCACGGATCACACATCGAATGCTAACTCATATTCAAGGCATGACGGATGGTGCAAAGACTTTAGTTCGTGTCCGGCCGCGCGGCTTTTGCGCCGGCGTGGTGCGGGCAGTGGACATCGTAGAACTGGCCCTGGAAGCATACGGCCGGCCTGTCTACGTACATCATGAGATCGTCCACAATCGTTATGTGGTGGATCAGTTGCGACGGCGCGGAGCGATTTTCGTCGAGTCGATTGAAGAGGTGCCGGTCGGCGCGGTTCTGGTATTCAGCGCACATGGGGTGCCTCCCAGGGTTCGGACGGAAGCACACGAACGCAACCTGCGGGTCATCGATGCGACCTGTCCTCTGGTGACGAAGGTGCACCTGGAGGCGCTTAAGTTTGCCCGTGAGGGGCGCACTTTGATTTTGATCGGCCACCGCGATCACCAGGAGATTATCGGGACTTCCGGCGAGGCGCCCGATCGGACGATCGTCGTCGGGAGCGTCGAGGAAGTCGATCAACTCATCGTGCCCGACCCGGCTCGGCTTGCCTTTTTGACGCAGACAACCCTTTCCCTATACGACACGCAGGAAATTGTAGCCCGGCTGCGCCAGCGATTCCCATCCATCGTGGGGCCGGCGTCAGACGACATCTGCTATGCCACGCAAAACCGCCAGGAGGCCGTTGAGGCCTTGACGCGCGAAGTGGAATTGATCCTGGTCGTGGGCTCGGCAAACAGCTCGAACTCGAATCGGCTCGTCGAAGTGGCGAATCGTGCCGGTGTTCCGGCACGCCTGATCGAAGACGGAAATGATATCGATGCTTCCTGGGTCGAGGGTGTTAAAACGCTCGGACTCACCGCCGGTGCATCCGCCCCGGAAATTCTCGTGGAGCAGGTGAGCCAGCGCCTTTCGACGTTTGGCTTTACAAATCATCGCGATCTGGACCTGATCCGGGAGGACGTCCGATTTACTCTGCCGCCGGAGCTTGCGGCCAAGCAGAATGAAGGGCGGGCCGCGTCGTAAAGTGGGACAAGCCGGCGCAACGAACACAAGGAGCGCATGAGTGGCGGCCAAGATCGTCCGCCAGCCAAGCCGGATCGCGTTATTGGGCGCGCCCACCAGTGCGGCCGCCTTGTCCTCCGGTCACGAAGCGGCGCCTGCCGCCCTGCGCGCCGCTGGCCTTGTTGAAAGACTTCAAGCCATCGGCTACGACGTTGTCGACCTCGGTGACGACCCCATTCAGACCTCCAGGCCCGATGAGCAAAGCCCCCGGGCTAGAAACCTGTCCGGGGTAATTGCCGCGATCGACGCTCTCAGACCCCGCGTCGAACATGCTGTAAAGCTCGGCACGCTGCCCTTAATTCTGGGGGGCGATTGTTCCATCGCGCTTGCGACCGTTGCGGGCGTCCGCCGGTACTTCCGAAACGTCGGTCTCATATATGTGGACCGCGACGCCGATTTGAACACGCCTGCGACAACGCGTTCGGGCTGCCTGGACGGAATGGTGGTTTCGCACTTGACGGGCCGCGGAGCCGCTGAGTTGGTGCGATTCTGGGCCGAGCCGCCGCTGGTTCGCGAGCCCGACTTGGCACTGTTCGGAATAGACCGTCTGGACCGTGCCGAAGAGGAACTGTTGAGCCATTCGACCCTGCGCCATTACCGGGCTATCGATGTGCAGCGAATGGGAGCCGCCGCCGCCGCACAGGTCGCTGTCGACCGTATTCATGGCGATCGTTCTGAATTCGTTCTGCACCTCGACGTGGACGCAATCGCGGATTTCCAGGCAACAAACAATCCAGGCTCGGCCGGGCTGGGGCTAGACGATGTGCGCGCTGCGCTCGAGGTCTTCACGCGCCAGAGGCATTTGGCAGCGATCGAGATTACCGCGTATAACCCCGCCAAGGATTCCGATGGCCGTGGAGCAAAGCTTATTCTGAATCTGCTTGCGGATATCCTGAAAACGCGGCTCGCAGCCCTGCAGGGAGAGCCCGCTCCCCTGCCGGGGGCAGCCGATGCTGCCTCCGTCCGAACCGATGCTTCGAGCCAGAATCCGGGAAGTGCCGCCCAGACCTTGCCGGGATCTTTGAGCGAGGCGGTTGCTCCGGCAATAACAGCTGGCGAGGCTTGGTCGTCTGACTCGCCCGAATCGCTCGTTGATGCCGAGCCGTCGTTATCGCACTCGGCCGTTGATCCGGTTGCGGATGATCCTGGCAGTCTAGACCGAGCGGATGAATCCAGCTCTTGACCTCTCCGGCAGATCGACCAATGCGCAAACATTGAGACCCCCTAAACCGGCGTCACGATTGCACCCCCAACTGATTATCTTCGATGTCGACGGCGTATTGGTGGACGTGCGTGGCTCCTTTCACCGGACGACCCTTGAAACAGTGAAGTTCTTCACCGGCAAGCGGGTTACGCGCGCAGAGCTGCACAATTGGAAGAACCAATCGGGCTACAACGACGACTGGAAGCTTTCGACGGCCTGGGTTCAGTCGCTCGGTGGAAAATTCGAATACGAAGAAGTGAAGGCCAAATTCATCGAAATCTATTGGGGTGCGCAAGGCAGGGGCAACGTGGAGCGCGAAAAATGGCTCCTGCCAAAAGCGCAACTACGAAGGCTGGCGAAACGCGCTGAATTGGCGATCTTTACCGGGCGGACGCGAAAGGAACTCGACCACACCCTGGAACGGTGCCACGTCCGCCGGTTTTTCAAGAGGATCGTAACCGTGGAAGATGTTTCGCGCCCGAAACCGGACCCCGAAGGTTTGTTGGAAATACTGAAAGCGCGCGATCCACGGTCGGCCGTGTATGTGGGAGACAACGTCGACGACGCTCTGGCGTCCCGGTCCTCGGGAATACCGTTCATAGGCATCGCTTTTGGAAGAGGCGAGGCGCGCCGCCATCGCCGGGACCTTCTGCAGAAGCTGGGCGCACAAGCGGTGCTGACCGACGTTACGAAGCTCGAAAACTCGCTTTAGCACCCGGCCGGCCCAATCGCAGGCGAGCCTCCGAGCCTTCTAGTAGTAAACAAGACAAACAGGACGCTGGTACCATTGTCTGAGCTTACCCCTAGCCCCCAGAATTTCCTAGAGGTGGCTTGGCCCCTTCCGACATGTCTAGTACGGTGAACACACGGCACGCATCGGCTCGCGCCTTCGTGCGAAGTCTCAATATCCTGCTCAAGTTCGCGCGTATGTATGACTTTGGGCATCCGCGCACGGCCAAGCAGTACGAAACGGCTTGGAGCGAATTGCGCACAGCCCTTGGCTCAGACAACGAGGCAGGCCTGCTCTTGGGCGTCTCAGGCGAGCAACTTCTCCTCGATGGGACGCCGCTGGAATCGGCGGCAGCCGAGAAGGGCTTTGCTCGAATGCTGTCGTCGGCCGGAATTGCTAGTATCCACTTTTCGCCCAGCGTCTCGCAGGCCAGCTTGGCCCGTTTTGTAAAGGGCTTCCCGACAAACACCAGCACCAAGCAGGCGCAGCTCGCGGAGCAATTGAAAATCACTCTTCAAGGCGACACCAGCATTCACGTCAACGAGGTTTGTTTTGTCCCTGCGGACTCGGCTGTGGCCAAGTCGACGGTCGCAGCTCAGTTGGCGGCGCGCACAATCGGTATGAGTTCCGAACAGCAGGAAGCTCTTTTCAACAGCCCCGAAAGGCTTCTGCAACTGATCGTGGCAGCCGAGGGCAACAAAGGCACGGGAGGCAGAACAGGCACGGCGCCCGGTACCGAAGGTGGCGGCGAAATCGCACCGAGAGAAGGCGGGGAGGTGCCCGGGCGCTGGGCCAGCGCGACGACCGGCATTCGCGCAAGCCGGTCGGCCCGTGGTGGCCCGGGTTCCGTGACGGTTGAAACCGGACTCATGACGCTTCACGAAGACGAACTTCAGGGAATCCTTCAATTGCTCGCTCAGGTCGCGCGAAGCGGTGAAACTTCCAAAGACAGATTGGATCCGGTCGCATTTCAATCTCGTCTTTCGACGTTGCCCCGGCGAGCTCGTTTTACCGTCAGCGAGGCGTTGTCGGCTCTGGTGGCGCAAGCCCCTGCCGACGCACCGGATAAGCCTACGCTGCTGAAGCTTGCCGAGCACATCGCGGTGCGGTTCGCGCTCGAAAGCTACAAGCGCGGCGATACGCAGGTGGACACGGTGCGGCAAATGCTCGCGGAAATGAGCACGGAGCTGGACGGGCTGCGGAAAATCCTCGGCGTATACGAAGAAAAAATGACCCGCGCCGGCGTCGATGTTCCATCTCATGTCGACATGCTGGCCCAACAGTTTTGGGCCCACGTACCCGAGGAGCAGCAAAGAGCCGCGCTCGAATCAGAAGATGCCTGGTGCGTGCCTCCTTACAAGGCGCGGGAGTGTCTTGAAAAGCTGGTCGCGCGGGGTGAAAACGAAGTTGTGGAGAAAATTCTCCACAACTACGTTGCTGGAATCAACAAGGAATCGAAGGAAGTGCGGCGCCAAGCAGCCACGGGGCTCGCGGAGTTCGCGCCGTTTTATGCAAACGCCGATGAGAAGCTCTTCCTCGATACGATTCGCCAGACTGGCGTGCAGCTGGCGCAAGAACGCGACTCCGAATTGCAAAGCCTGGTGGGAGCGGCCTTCGTCCGCTTGGCCCAGGAGGCCACCTCCAAACGCGCCCTCCGTGCCATCCAGCGCTCGGTCGAATTGGTCGATTACGTCGAATCCGAGCGGCCGGGAGTCGGAAGGAATTTGCGCCCCAGAATTGCCATCGAAAACCGCTTGCCGGAATTCATCGACGAAGCGCTGCGGACCGGCCATGTCGCCTCGGGCCTGAAGGATTTGCTTCGCCGTCTGCCCGGACCGTCGGCAGACCATATCGCGGGCCGTTTTAGCCGCGTCGGATTCCGCGAAGATTGCGAACTTTTAGTTTCCACAATGCAGGCCCTCGGCCCGCAAGCGTTGGAACACCTGCGTACGAAGCTATTGCACGGCGATCCGCACGATGCGACAAGCACGGTGGGCATCCTCGCCCACCTCGATCGGGAGACCCTGGAACGGGTGCTGCCGGAGCGGATGAAAGAATGGAAGAGGACCGCCCACGATCGCATCGTGCGTCAGATTTCGGCAAGCGGCACACCGGGCCGCGGACGCCTCCTGCTCGGCCTATTCGACCATCTGGACGCACTCATTCGGCCACTGGTCATCGATGAAATCGGCATGTCCGGGGAACAGTCGGCCGATACACTTCTGCTTCGCATTGCCGAGGGGAATTTGCCCAAGGATGCGACAGATTACCTCCGTCTGAAAGCAATTGAGGCGCTGGGCCGGCTGCGCACGCCGGGCGCCGAAGCGGTATTGCGGAAAGTGGCCGAAACCAGGAAGGCTTGGCGATGGGCTCATGGGTCCGAGCTACGGCTGGTGGCCGCGCAAGCTATGGAAAAAATCGATCCCGATTGGGTGCGCAACTTTATTCCCAAGAGCGGGCTAAGCGCTGCCGAATTTGCGATTGAGGTCCTCGAGACTGATCCGACGTCCTCGGCACTTCGCCAGCGCCGCTATCCGCGTCTGCGGCTGGAACATCCCATGTGCGCCACCACGACAAACCTGCGGGAAAATTGCCGCGTCGAAATTCCCGAAATGACACTCGGCGGCGGCGTTGCCATCTGCGAACAAAGCCTCTACCCAGGGAGTGTCGTTGACCTGAGATTAGACGCCGGACAGAAAGCCATCAAGGCGCAGACGATCGTCCGGGACGCGAACACTCAGGCACGCGCATTTGAGGTCGTCGATATCAACCTCGACGAGCGTGCCAAACTAAGGAAGCTGCTGGTCCAGCTTGGCAACGCCCAAAAGGAATCAACGCCGCACGGGCGCAGCCGGGGCCCGCGCACTATTCTTAGCAGCCTGCCCTAGCCGGTCTAAGGCCGGCTCGCGAGCCGCCACGGCTCTGGGAGGGGCGCCATCCATGCGACCGGCCGTCGTCTCGATCCGTCCGTTCGAGCAAGCATTTTCTCTCCAACAAAAGCAGCGTGAGTAAAGACTTGTCGAACTTTACTGATCCGGCCCTCGGCATGCCGCGAAAGACGGCGTCGGCCTTCCCATGCATGTGATCGAGCAGTGCCTTTGAAAAAAACCGGGAGGTTTCCAAGCAACCGGGCTCAAGCACGCACACCATGGGCCGCTATCTCTATCCAGGTATGTGGCAAACTCGGCGTCTCCACGCGGGTCGAACTCGTCCTCGACTGCCTTCAGCAACGGCAGCCCCACCCTCCGGGGAACGGGGCGGGAAACACGATAGACTCCCGGCAGACCCGTGAGGCACTCCCCTCGCCGCCCAAGCTGCAGGGGCAGACTTGCCTGCCCCCAGAAGCCATCACTGTGCGGCGGGAACCGGCCTCGGCACATGCAGCGTCATCAGGACGAGTGTTCCATCAATCGCGCTGAACCAATGGGCGGTGTTTTCCGGGACGACGATGAAGTCGCCTTTGGAAACGTGCTGCGATGTGCCGCCTTCAATGCCGGTGCCGCTCAAATTCGCTGGATTCGTGCGCTTCTCGTCGACGAGTTTGCCGCCCGTCACCATCGTCGCACTTCCATCAATCACATACATGAACTCGGCATCATGTTCGTGGATGGCTGCGGGGCCTATCGAGGCGCGGTATTCCAGATTGGCGCCGTAGGGCGCCAGCATCAGGATTCGTTCCGTAACGTTCGCCTGGCCCTCTTTTCGTTCGCTCTTGGCTTTGGCAATGAGCGCTGTAACATCTGAAGCGGAGGTAAAGGTATGTGGTGTCATATCCCTTTGCGGGGCCGGCGGCGCTTGCTGGGCCTGTGCCGCCATAACCGTCCATAACAGAGCGAGACTCATTCCGATTGCGCGCATCGAAATCTCCTTTGTTTGCGTTCCACCCTTTTCGGGCGACCGAATCCTACCACATCCCGGCGCCCTTCTCGTTGGTTACACGGCGCGCTAGAATACCCTGGTGCGCATACGCGTCCTGTTCTTCGGGCAGCTCAAGGACATTGTGGGTGTCACGCAAGAGGACACGGAACTCTCCGAGGGGGCTCGTGTCGAAGATCTTTTTGAACGCTACGGCCGGCGCTTCCCGAAGCTGGCTGAATTTCGCCCATCCATCGCGGCTTCGGTGAACCAGGAGTATGCTGGCTGGAGCGCCTCGCTGTCTCCCGGTGACGAAGTGGCTTTCCTGCCGCCGGTCAGCGGAGGGCAACAAGAAGCCACTGTCGCTGACGGTATTTTCCAGCTGGTCCGCTCGCGCATCGATGCGCACGAGATCGCCCAGCGCCTGAAGGCCCCGGAAGACGGCGCGCTGGTCGTTTTTGACGGCTTCGTGCGCAACAGCTTTGAAGGCCAGCCGACGCAGTACCTGGTTTATGAGGCGTATGAGTCGATGGCGTACGCGAAGATGCGCGAGATCGGCGCTCAAATGCGCAAAAAGTTCCCGATTGACCGGCTCGCCATCGTCCACCGCCTGGGCCGCCTGGAAATTGGCGAAACCAGTGTGCTGATTGCGGTCAGCTCGCCGCACCGAGCCGCAGCGTTCGACGCCTGCCGCTATGCCATCGACACGCTCAAACGCACCGTTCCCATCTGGAAAAAGGAGCACTTCGCAGGGGGCGCCGTTTGGTCGGACGGCGAAATACCGCGCCAGGAAGCCATTTCCCCCGCCGACGAATCTAGTTCTAGATGACCTCCAAGGCCTCTACCTTATGCGCGATTCTGATGGGATCGATTGCGACACTCGGCGCAGGTATGGTCTTTGCGAGACCCCCAGCTGCCCAGGAACAAAGGCGATCGGGCGTCATTCGCGTGCAAACCAATCTCGTCAGCATTCTGGTAAGCGTGATTGACGCCAATGGCGAACCGGTTCCCGATCTTACCCAGGATGCCTTTCAGCTCGCCGAAGAAGGAGTCCCGCAAAAAATCGAGCGCTTCGAAGCGGAGACCAACCGCCCGATCGATCTCGCCTTGATGGTTGACTCGAGCATGAGCACCTTCAAAGACATGAAATTCGAAACCGAAGCCGCCGCCCATTTTATCCGCCAGATTGTCCGGCCCGGAGACGCTCTCGGCGTCTTCGAATTTTCCGAGAGGGTGTCGGAACTTGCCTGGTTTTCGAGCGACGTGCCACAATTGCAGGCGGCCGTTCGCCGCGTCGCGCCGGGCAACGGAACCTCCCTGTACGACGCGGTGGTCTTGGGCGCCAATGAGCTGAAGAGGCGGCCCCCCGGGCGGCGCCGCGCGATCGTGCTGGTCACCGACGCCGGGGAAACAACCAGCTACTCCAAATTTGACGACGCCCGACGAGCCGCCATTTCCTCCGAAACGCTGCTCTATAGCGTCGTCATCCGGCCCATCAAGAGCGAAAGCGGGCGCGAAACTGCCGGCCAGCATGCCCTGATCACTATCACCGACAGCAGCGGCGGCGCTGTTTTCATTCTCGATACGCTCGATCAGATGGGCACGATGTTCGACCGCATCGACCGGGAGCTCCGTACGCAATATTTGCTGGGATATTACCCCAATCCCATTCCTCCCCCTGGCAGTGACCGGCACGTTCAAGTTAAAGTGGCAGCAGGTGATACCGTCCGCTACCGGAAGGAATATTTCACTACAGGCGTGCCGGAATAAATCACTCGGACCTAATGAGAAAATTCCTCGAAGTTGCTATTGACGCGGCTCGCCAGGCCGGATCGATCCTACGAACCGAATTCGATCGTCCCAAAGAAATATCTTATAAAGGCGAAGTGGATATCGTGACCGAGTCCGACCGGCGCGCGGAGGCGTTGATTGTCTCCCGCCTGCGCACGGAATTTCCGGATCACGGAATTGTGGCTGAAGAGGGTGGCACGGGAGCCGCAGCTGGCGCCAAGTATTGCTGGCATGTCGACCCTCTCGACGGAACCACAAACTTCGCGCACGGCTATCCGTGCTTCGCCGTGTCGATCGGCTTATTGGAACAGGGAGAGCCGATCGTTGCGACGGTTTTTAACCCCTACGCCGACGAGCTGTTTACAGCAATCCGTGGAGAAGGTGCCTTTTGCAACACAAAACCCATCCATGTTTCGCCGGTTGAGAAGCTGGCAGAAAGCCTGGTGTGCACCGGTTTCCCGCCCAAGCACCGGCGAAACAGCGCAAACATGAATTACTACTGGGAATTTACGTTGCGGTCCCACGGCGTTCGCCGGGACGGCTCCGCGGCCCTTGATCTTTGCGCGGTCGCCTGCGGTCGCTTCGAGGCATTTTGGGAGTTCGGGTTGAGTTCTTGGGATACCGCCGCGGGGATGCTGCTCGTCACCGAAGCGGGTGGGAAGGTTACAGACCTTTCCGGCCAGCCCTATCAACCGGGCGCCCGAGAAATGCTCGCATCCAATGGGCTTATTCATTCCGAGATGAAGGACGTGATCGCCGAAATAGCAAGCGATTTGGCGAAATCATAGGCGATGCTGCGATGGCGTCGGTCGCAGGACTGCGGTCCGCATAGGGGAGTGCGCTCGTGCCCAACCGTTACCTAGGGATCTGGAGAGCGATCAAATGTTGCTAAAAGAACAGGTCGCGATTGTCACAGGCGGGGGGCGGGGAATCGGCCGGGCCATTGCGCGGAAATTTGCGGAGCAGGGCGCTGCCGTCGTCGTGACGGCCCGCACCGACAGCGAGATTCTGGGGGTCACTGCCGAGATCCAAAATTCCGGTGGGAAAGCAGCGGCCATCCAGGCCGACGTATCGCGGGAAGCTGAATGCGAAAAAATCGTTCGCGAAACGCACCGCATTTTCGGCGCTGTCCACATTCTGGTGAATAACGCCGGAGTTCTGGGCCCCGTTCAGCCCATCGAGCGGGTGGAACCGCGCGAATGGGACCGGGTGATTGCCGTCAACCTCCGCGGGCCGTACTTACTTTCCAGACTTGTTCTCCCTGGAATGTACCAGCGGGGCGCCGGATCGATTCTCAATATTGTCAGCGTCGCCGCCAAATCTGCTTTCCAGCTGAACGGTCCTTATGCGACTTCCAAAGCCGGCCTGATCGGACTCACGCACACGCTTGCGGCGGAGTCGGCCCGCAAGGGCGTTCGCGTGAACGCGTTGAGCCCGGGCCCGGTCTCCGACACGATGATGTATCAGGAACTGGGGCGGAACCTCGCCCAGTATTTGCGGTCAACCACGGGTGAAGTCTCAGCCCGGATGTTGGGGGGAATTCTGCAAGGAAGGCCGCAGACAGCCGAGGAAATCGCCTCCGCTGCCCTGTTTCTGGTTTCCGATCAGTCCACCGCAATCACCGGGCAGACTCTGAACGTGGATGGCGGAATGGTTTTTTACTGATCTCTTCGATTCTCGCGTATCCGCGGCGTGCGACCGGAGCAGCTGCACGGGCACCCGCTTCAATCCAATCAAGGCTTCGCTCGCCAATGGCGCCGACAAGGTAGAAGATTCCGCCCAGCGTAAGCAGAACCAGAAACCCTAGGCCAAAAAGAATCTCGGCAGCAATCAACTCGCGGACGAAGTACAACTGTAGTACCAGCAGGACCAGCAGGCCCACTGCCAAGCGCTTCCTGATCTTCGCCTCTTTGGTGGCGGCCTTGACCAATGCCAGTAACCGCTCGAATCCTGCTTTCATATGCCTCACCTATCCTTCGACTGTTAGATGCAACATCGCGCCCAAAGGACGCGCGGTGTAAGTGATTGAGACCGCACGGATTTTGACGACATCGCATCCATCGAGAGAGAATATTGTGAGCGAAACGGGAAAACTCACTGACCCAATTCTCACTCCGGAAATCAGCCACGGCCCGATTTGGTTTTATTTCCCTGAATGGATCAAACTTGCCGCACCCTCCATATTTCCCAGGCGAACATGTTCATCTTCGAAATATCTGTGTGGCGTTTTTTTCAGTGGCGATTTTATTCTGCCTTGACCTGCCCCTCACCATCGTTCCAAACATGTAGGTTATCCGGGCGTGCGCATTTTTATGCACTTTAGGGTAGGTAGGCTATTACACCTTTGCGTCTGAGCGCAAGTGACGCGTCACTTTCTTCGACAAGGCAGAAGACATAAGATCCAGTTCTTGCGAATAGGGGCTTTTGCTGCTGTCACCTAAGCCCCACGCGACCTTCGCAGTCACCATGGCGTTTGGAAGGTCGAGCTGACTGTCCGCAAATCTGTGGACGCTACGGGCCACATTCGCTGCGGCTATCTCGCCCAACCCCGACCCCAGGCAGCACCCCCCCCCGGGCTCGTCCTGATTGCTCCCGGGACGGGTCATTTCCTCCTTCGCTCTCCCTTCTCGTTCCATGGAAATTCCGCCGCTGGTTCGCGCGGAGAAGAAAAAAGACCAGTGAGTGGTATGCTGTCCGTTCTTTTCAATCGATACGATATGGCACGTTCTGTTCCTTCATACTTTGGGCTCCATTCCTGGCACACGCAGCGAGGTCGCGATGAAGCAGTCTCTACCGCCCGAAGCACTGCAAGAAATCGATCAACGTCTCAAGCAAGCCCACCAGTTGTTTCAAAACCGCTATCCGGGCGACCGCAGAGACCGCCGTCCCATCCACGTCGTCTACGGCGGCGCGCACCTTTTCCGGGCGGGCACCGCGCGTAAACTGGGCGAACTCGCGCTTCGGTCGATCGACGAATTCGCGCCGGATTTTGTTGCCTTTGCAAAAGCGCTGGGTTTGCCCGGCGCAGAAGAGTTGGCGGACGCTCCGGAGATAGTTCCTGCGCTTGCCCAATCGATTGCATCCGATCCCGAAGCGGCGCGGCGCGAGAAGCGCGCGGCCTGGCTTGCCTGCACCGTGTATCAGCGCGTGCGCGAGAAGCTCCAGCGGGAGCCCGTCGAGGATTTTCGAATCGACTTCGAAGACGGCTACGGCAACCGTCCCGATGAGGAGGAAGATGGTCACGCCATTGCCGCCGCCTTCGAGCTCGCGCAGGCGATGAACTCAGGCGGTCTTCCCCCGTTCATTGGTATTCGCATCAAGCCCCTCACCGAAGAGCTCCGCCCACGCAGCATTCGCACGCTGGATATCTTTCTCACGGGCCTGGTGGACAAAATCCGCGGAGAGCTGCCCCAACAATTCCGCATCACGCTGCCGAAGGTTGTGCTGCCTGATGAGGTTGCAGCCCTGGCGGACATTTGTTCGCGCCTGGAGTCGGCCCTCGGCCTGGAACCGGGCCTTCTCCGTGTTGAGTTGATGATCGAAACGACGCAAGCCCTGTTCAACGAACGCGGCGAAGTCAATTTGCTTCCGCTGATTCATGCCGCGTGTGGCCGCTGCCGGAGCGTGCACTTTGGTCCCTACGACTACACCGCGTCGCGCGGCATTACCGCGTCCTCTCAGCTTCTGTCACACTTTGCCTCTGATTTCGCTCGAGAGGTGATGCAGGTAGCGCTCACAAGAACGGGCGTGAGCCTTGCCGACGGACCGACCAACATCATGCCGATTCCTCCCCATCGCCGGGAGAACTACGGCCCCCCGCTCAGCAACCGGCAGGCCAAAGAAAATCGCGCCGTCGTCCATCACGCCTGGAAACTGCATTTCGACAACGTCCGCCGTTCCCTCTCAAACGGTTTTTATCAGGGCTGGGATCTGCATCCGGCGCAACTGCCGCCCCGCTACGCTGCGGTGTTTTCCTTCTTCCTCGAAAACGTCGATTCGGCCGCCGAGCGCCTGCGCAACTTTATCGAAAAGGCGGCGCAGGCCACGCGCGTGGGCCAGGTGTTCGACGACGCGGCCATGGCACAAGGGCTGTTGAACTATTTTCTGCGCGCGGTCGATTGCGGTGCGATTACGCCGGCCGAAGCACACGCGCTGACGGGCCTTTCCCTCTCCGAATTGCGCAACGGTTCTTTCCTCCAGATTCTCCAAGGTCGGCCGAAGTGATCGATCGAGCGGGAGCGGGACAACTGCGGCTTCTGAAGCTACGCGGGCTTGTGGCCGGCAGGACAGTAATATGCCAGAATCAAATCGTTGGAAATCACGGGCGGATCGCAAAAAGCGTCAGGGACCGACCGGCTTTTGCGGTGGAACGCCAACCGGTTTCCGCTGAGCGGAACTATGATTGGAAAATGGCCCCTCTTTGGGGCCGTACTGATCGGACTGCTGCCTCACTTCTGTGTCGCTGCGGAGCTGCCTTCGCCTCATGAGTCGCTGGTCGCCCAGGGACAAGCGGTTGTTGCGACGAGTGCGCCGCCTGGAGACATGCGTCCGATCGAAGAGCAACACAAGGTCACCGCTTACACCCTGCCTCCCGATCTCTACCACAAAGCCAAGACGCTTGGCCGGATTCGTTTCGTCAACAATCTGGTCAACTTCGTGTACGGGCTCTTGGTCTTTGGGCTCGTCCTGCAATTGCGGCTGGCGCCGAAATTCCGGGATTGGGCGGAAAGGGTTTCTTCGAACCGCTTCGTTCAGGCATCTGTGTTTACGGCGGTGTTGCTCGGAACGGTGTCGGTGCTGGAATCGCCGACAGCCGTCTATGAACACATTGTTTCACGGCGATATGGACTGTCGGTGGAGGGCTGGAGTGCGCTCGCGTGGGACTGGACCAAGGGCATTTGTCTTTTCTTCGTGATCGGCAGCATTTTGGTTTGGATTCTCTACGGCGTGATCCGCCGCAGCCCGCGCAACTGGTGGCTTTTCTTTTGGCTGATCTCGGTGCCGCTCCTGGTCTTTCTGTCGTTTGTGGAGCCGTTTGTGCTCGAGCCCATGTTTTTCACGTTTGCGCCGCTCGACCAGAAGGACCCCGCACTGGTGGCGCAGCTCGAGCGGGTGGTCGGGCGCGCCGGCCTGAACATTCCCCCCGACCGCATGTTCTGGATGAAAGCAAGCGACAAGACCCCGACGATGAATGCCTACGTGAGCGGCATAGGCGCGTCGAAGCGAATCGTGGTATGGGATACCAGCGTGGAGAAGGAGACCCTGCCGGAAATTGTTTCGGTCGTGGGGCACGAGATGGGGCACTACGTACTGGGGCATGTCTGGAAGGGATTGATCTTCAGTCTGGTTGTGATGCTGGCCCTGCTCTATCTGGGGTACCGCAGCGTGGGCTGGGTTTTGGGGCGCTGGGGAACGCGCTGGGGCATTCGGGGCCTGGATGACTGGGCTTCTCTCCCGGTTTTGCTGTTGCTGCTTTCCATTTTCAGCTTTTGCTCTGATCCGATTACAAACGCCTACAGTCGCTTCACCGAACATCAAGCAGATGTCTACGGGATCGAAGTGACGCATGGAATTCTTCCGGATGCGGCGCAGGCCGCCGCCGATTCGTTCCAGGTGGAGGGAGAATCATCGCTCGCCGAGCCAGACCCGAATCCTGTGAACGTTTTCCTGTTCTACGATCACCCGCCCATCTCAGATCGAATGCGGTTCCTGCTGAACTACGATCCTTGGGCAAAAGGCAAGCAACCCGAATTCGGAAAGTAATCGAATTTACGTCCGCGCGTGCAAGGTCATGCGAATGCCGTTGCGCGGACGAAGGGTGATGAGCGGCTCGGGAACAACCGGGTGGCCACCAAGCAAGCGAAACTGAAATCGTTGCGCGAGCGCCCCGATGACGAGCGCCGCCTCGAGCAAGGCGAATCCCTGCCCGATGCACCGTCGCGGGCCATCCCCAAACGGAAAATAGGCGCCCGCAGGCAAGCGATCCTCCAGGCCCTCAAGCCACCGCTCCGGCCGGAAGACGTCGGGATCATCGTAGAAGCGCGGGTCGCGATGCATCACCCACTGCGACATCAGCATCGTCGAACCCGCGGCAAAATCGTAGCCGCCGATGCGGCAGGGCTCCGTGGAAGTGCGCGCCGTGATATATGCCGGGGGATAGAGCCTGAGTACTTCGCTCATCACGGCGCGCAAAAAAGACAGCCGCATGAAATCGGATGCTTCCGGCGCGCGCCCGCCGAGCACGCCGCGCAATTCCTCGTGCAGCTTCGCTTCGACGGCGGGATTCTCACCGAGCAGATACCACGTCCAGGCGAGCATCTGAGCGGTCGTCTCGTGCCCAGCAAGAAAAAGCGTCATGGTCTCGTCGCGGAGCTGCTTAGGCGTCATCTGCGTGCCGTCTTCATCGAGCGAGCTCACAAGAAGGGAGAGCAAATCGCTGCGAGGATGGGTGTCCCCCCGCAAGCGGTGCTCTTCGATAAAGCTGTAAACGAGCGAATCGAGGAACTCCCGTTCGCGGCGGGCGCGCTTGTTCCGGGGCGTGGGCCAGGATTCGGGAAGCCGGACGGGGGAGCGCTGGCGGCTCAACTGGTAGCGCATGAGGAACGTCATGGAGTGGCCCACCTGCTGCGCCTCGGCGGATAGCGTGGTGCCGAACAGAGTGCGTACTGCCACATCAAGGGTCAGCGCCATCATTTCGCCGGCCATGTCGCGCTGCTCGGCATCTCGCCAACCATGGATGTGGCTCTGAATGCTCTCGCTCATCGTCGCCGCATACTCCTGGATGCGGCCGCGATGAAAGGCCGGCTGCGCGAGCCGGCGCTGGCGGCGCCAGAATTCGCCTTCGCTTACGAGCAGCCCCTGCCCGAGAAGTCCGCCGACGATCTTCTTGGTCAGGTCGCTTTTGTGAAACTTCCCCTGCTGGATCACCAGAACCTGCTTGACAAAATCCGGGTGATTCAAAAAGATGCGGTCCTGGAACGCGACGGGCAGGAGCGCGATGTCGCCGTATTCGCGCGCAACGCGGCGAAGGGTCCCCAGCGCATCTTTGCGGATGGCGAGGGTCAGGCCAAGCAAAGGCAATCCCTTCGGTCCCGGCGGGAGGCGTGTTGCAGCTGCGCTCATATTCCTGCAAGCTAGTTTACTTCACATCGGGTTTGGATTCAGAGTTGCGCGAGGGTTTGGTAGATTAACCAGGAGCCGGAGGCCCCGGAACAGTGGCGCCGAACAAAAAAACGAGGCAGGTGGGATTGGCGCGGGCGCTCTCGAAGCTCGGCTACTGCTCGCGCTCCCAGGCGGCCAAGCTGATTCAAGAAGGGCGCGTCCGACTAAACGGCACAACACCTCGAAATCCCGAAACGCCGGTTCGCCTCGGCAGGGACCGCATGGAAGTCGACAAGGGAACCGTGCAGCCGGAAGCAAAGGTGTATCTGATCCTGAATAAGCCTCGAGGAGTAGTCACAACCGCTTCTGATGAAAAGGGACGCGAAACGGTCTATGCCTGCCTGCCTCCGGATCTGCCGTGGGTGGCACCGGTCGGGCGGCTCGACAAGGCGAGCGAGGGCTTGCTGCTGCTGACCAACGATTCTGAATGGGCCGCCCGGATCAGCGCGCCCGAAACTCACCTGGAAAAGACCTATCACGTGCAAGTACAGGGAGTTTTCGGGGAGAATCTCCTGGAGGCGATTCGCAAGGGCGTCCGAACGAAAGAGGGCGAGGTGCTGGGAGTCGGAAAAATTGAGATTCTGCGCCGGGGTATGCAGAACACGTGGCTCACAATCGTACTGGAGGAAGGCAAGAACCGGCAGATTCGCCGCGTGATGGAAAGCGTGGGAACCGGCGTGCTGCGATTGGTGCGCATTTCTATCGGACCGCTCGCGCTGGGTGAGCTGGCGAAAGGCTTCTGCCGCACCCTTTCAGGAAGGGAGAAACAAGCCCTTGACGCCGCGATGAAGGCGAACAATGCGAAGTAGATCTGGCGATCGGAGCAGCGAAAATCTAAATCTCGCTCTTAGGCCACAGTGGCTTCTTGATCTTCTTGGCCGCGTCGATTTCGCGCGTCTTCTTCACCGCGTCGCGATAGCATTTCCAGCACAGATATTTCCACGACGATCCGAATGGAATCAGCGAGTAATCGAGGAAGTCCTCGAGGCATTCGGTGCAGAATGCAACACGCTGGATATTGTCCAGAATTTTCTTTTCGTGGGCCGCGCTTCTCATGCGACTAAATTAGCGGCTGGGGGCGTCGCGCCCAATCCCGCAGAAGTACCGAACCAATAGCCCGCCGGGAGGCAAAAGTACTAGGCCTTCAGTCCGCGATTTCTACGGGCGCCGGTAGTACGCCACGGGCACAAAAACGCTGCCCCGGCAAACAGGCAGGATCGTTCGCATCCACTCGGTTGAATCACTCGGAGGGAAAGGGACTCGAAGGCAACTATCGTTCTTTCGGCCGCATGGTGGCAAACCGGCGGGAATCGTGCGTCCACGGCGCCGACGAGCGAATGGCGCCTAAAACGTCGTCCGGCCCGTCCGCGACTTGCCACATCGTGGCGTGCCGTTCATCCATGAACCGTTCTTCAATGCACCGGTGAAGCAAGGTCAGCAGCGGGTCAAAAAATCCCCGGACGTTCACGATCACAATCGGATTGAGATAAATGCCCAGGCGCTTCAAGCTGATCGCTTCCATCAACTCTTCCAGTGTCCCAGAACCGCCGGGGAGGGCGATAGCGGCATCGCTGTCGGTGAGCATGATGTGTTTTCGCTCGCGCATGTTTTCCACGATCTGCAGGTCGGTAAGCCCCTTGTGATCCCACTCCAGTTCCTGCATGAACCGCGGAATCACTCCGACAATCTTTCCGCCCTTCGCCAAGACGCCTTCGGCCAGCCGCCCCATGGAGCCGATCGCGCCGCCGCCATAGACGGTGACAATAGAATGCTCGGCAAGGATTTCACCGACTCTCCGGGCCGCATCGAGGTAGGCTGCGTCCGATTTTTCGCTGGAAGCGCAGTAGACGCAGACTCTGCGAATGGGATGTTCGTGCTGTGGAACCATCGAAGCAGTTTAAACCACGGCACGCGCGGGAGGACTAATGCCCTGCCGCCGGAGAAGGCTCCCCTCCCCGTGCCAGCCGGGAAACATCATCTAACCGCGTTGCGGCTCGGCGCAAGGCCGCCGCCAGAGAATTCGCCTCGATGCGCAAAGTGGCCGGATCGTTGCGGTCAAGCGACTCGCTCACGCCGGGCATCGTCTCCGCCGCGTACCCCGCATAGCTGCCCGGCGCATAAATCGTGTGTTTGAACCACGGCCGCCCGGTGAGCCCATCCTGGGCCAGCAGGTCCTGCTCCACGGAAACGAGCGCCCGGTTGAGTTCCTTGGCTTTTGCGGGATCAAGCGATGCCGCGCCGCCAGTCCGCAGGGAAAGTGACGCCCGCGTGGCGGAAGCGCTGAGCTGCAACGATGCTTCGGCAACCGGCTTCAGACTGGCCGGCTGGCTCCCTTGCTGCGCTGCACGCGCCGCCAGATCACTCTGCACGCGGGATATTTCCGAGGCATAGGCGGAATAGTCAAAGGGCAGGATGTCCGCTTCGTCCAGACGAAGCGCCAGCGTTCCGAGAATTCGTGCGAGGGCGGCGTGATAGGCAAACGTCGGATCGCCAAAATGTTTCATCCAGTAGAAATCGTCATAGAGCGAGTGATAGACGCCGTAATCCCCGCCGAACCCGATATCGATCGAGGGAATTCCCGCGTAATCGAGAAAGGGGGAGAAATCCGAGCCGGCGCCCAGCGCGCCAATCGGTGTTTCATTTGTATTTTCGGACTTCGGCGTTTTCCGCGCCGTGCCCGAGATTTCATCAAGGGAGTGTGCCGAGTGCCCGCGCCACGCGTCATACACACTGCCTTTGCTTGCGGGATCCACCACCTGCCGCGTGGCGTCGCGCACGAATTCCTTCAGGGAGGGAGTTGCGGCGGCGCTGAAGTTTGGACCTGTAACGCCGACATCGGTATTGATATAAGCCAGCGCCTTCGCCTGGAGTTCGGCGCGATTGGCGGCCACCCACTCAGTCGAACCGATCAGCCCTGGCTCTTCCGCATCCCATGCGCAGATAACGATCGTTCGCCGCGGTTTCCAGCCGGATCGCGCAAGCTCGCCGAGGGCGCGTGCGGCCTCCAGCATGGAGGCAGTGCCGCTGCCTGGGTCAGCGGCGCCGAAAACCCAGGCGTCGTGGTGATTGCCCAGGATCACCCATTCGTCATCGTCGGAGCCATGCAATTTGGCAATCACGTCGTAGATGGGCCGCTCGGCGTAATCCATCACAATTTTCATGTGAGCCCGCACGGCGGCGGGCCCCACGTGATAGGTGAACGCCAACCCCCCCTGCCATCCCCGGGGAACGTGCCGGCCGCCAAGTCTAGCGAGAATCGCGGCGGCATCTTTGGCACTGATAGGCATCGTGGGGATATGAGGCAGAGTTGGCGCATCGGCGGGCGAAACATGGCTCGCTGGGGGAGATGAGCCAACACCAGGAGTCAGCGGATCGCCCGGATAAATCTGAGTGTAGAGAATAGACCCGCGCTGAACTCCAGTGGACGGCCGCCAAGGGCCGCCCGGAAAAGGATCGCCGGCGACAAAGCCATCATCCTGGGGGTCGGAATACAGGATCAAGCCCACGGCTTTGTGCTCTTCGGCGAGCTTCGCCTTAATGCCGCGAAATCCCTGTCCGTACCGGGCAATCGCAATTTTCCCTTCGACGCTGATGCCCAGGGAATCAAGCTGGCGGTAATCCTCCTGCATGCCGTAATTCACATAGACCACCGGCGCCGTCACGTCGCCGGAGGGTGAATAGGTGTTGAAGCCGGCCACGGCGCGCTGGTCGTAGGTGTCCGGATCTTGTTCGAAAGGCTGCTCGGGCGCGGCGAGCGTTCTTGGTTCAGGAGCCGTCAGTTCGAGCTTCACTTCGCGCGGAAGCGGCAGCCAGGCGCTGTAGGAGACAATTTCGGCATCAAATCCGAAGCCGCGATACTGATCGCGCAGCCACTCCGCTACCCGGTGGCTGGCCTCGGTCCCCGCCATATGAGGTTCGCTGGTCAGATGGCGGAGGTCACTCTCTGCCTGGGAGGGATCGGGTATGCCCTGCAGCCGTTGCTCAAGCTGGCGCTCAGCCCCAACGCGGGACGCCCGGAAGCCTCGAATACCCGCCACTTCCTGAGATCCACTCGAGAGGGCGACAACCAGGGTCACGGTTATTAGAAGAGCCCCTTTCGCGGGGTGCCATGGAAACCACAGTTTCATCCCTGCTCCATAGTTGAAACCCTCATTTTAATCCACTCGCCGCTGCTATCGCCGATCGAGCCAGGTTGGCGTCGTCAATTAGCAAATGGAGTTGCCCCACAAGAATGCGGACGCTGGGGTTCAATGTCGCGGTCCATTGACGCCTCCCCCTACACGTCATAGGCTAGGGACGATGCACCTGCCTCCGACCGCTACCGATCAACTAGGACGATGAAAATCATTGTTTCGGGTGCATCGGGACTGATCGGTACCGCGCTGACGGCCGCTCTTGGTGGCCAAGGTCACACCGTTCTGCACCTGGTAAGAAATCAAAGGTCCCCGGAAGTCTCTTCCGCGGAAATCCGATGGGACCCGCCTTCTGGCCAGGTCGACGTGGCTGCCCTGGAAGGCGCCGATGCCATCGTTCACCTTGGCGGGGCAAATATTTCCGACAGGAGATGGACGCCCGCGCGAAAGCAGGCTCTGCGAAGCAGCCGGCTTGATTCCACACGAGTTCTGGTAAATTCACTCGCGCGCCTCCAGCAAAAACCTCCGGTCTTCGTCTCCGCTTCTGCCGTCGGGTATTACGGAAACCGAGGCGATGAAATTTTGACGGAATCCTCGGGGCCCGGGAATGACTTCCTTTCCCACTTGGCTCGTGACTGGGAGGGGGAAGCCATGCGGGCCGGCCAATCGGGAATACGCACGGTAATACTTCGCTTCGGCGTGATTCTTTCTTCCGCAGGTGGCGCGTTGCCTGAGATGGTGCGGCCGTTCAAATTGGGCGTAGGCGGGCGTCTGGGAAGCGGGCGGCAATGGATGTCGTGGGTTGCGCTGGAAGATGCAGTCGGTATCATTCAATCCTCGATCTCCCATCCCGAATGGAACGGCACCATCAATGCCGTCGCGCCCGAACCTGTGCGGAATTCTGAATTCGCGGAAATTGTGGGACGCTTGCTTCATCGTCCCGCAATTTTGCCCGGGCCGGCTTTTCTGCTTCGCCTTGCGCTCGGCGAAATGGCCGATGCGCTTCTGCTCGCGAGCCAGCGCGCAATTCCCGAGCGTCTGCTGCAAAGCGGGTATTGCTTCCAGTTCGCGGATCTTGAAGCGGCTCTGCGAACGCTGCTGCAGCGGCATTAGCGGTTTCGAGCAAGAGCCCGTCCCGAAGCCGAAAGCACGTTCTACTGTGTCGGCATCAGCTCCTGCGTGAAGCCGATGGTGTTCACGTTGCGGAGCATCGGCGTGCGTGGCGGCAGATCGGCTGGCGTCGAGAAACTGCTATCGAACTGGTCATTTCGGGTGTTCGGAATGCCATAGACGTTTGCGCTGCAGCACTTAAAGGTGCCCACGGCTTGGTGGTTGTAATAGAGGGCCACAAAGGACCCGGTATACCAGATGTTCGAAGCGCCCCAGTCCTCGATGTAGCGGATGAAGTTGTGAACTCCGCCGTCGAGACCAGTATTAGCCGTCGTTCCCGATGGATTGGGAAACCCGATGCTTTTCCCCGCGACGACACCCATGCGGTAGGTGGTTTGAGTGGAGGCGGTGCGGCCCCCAATGTTGTACGGGGAGAGGAAGGAATTTACGTCGTTCCAAGCGTTTGATAGCACCGTCACTGCATCGGCCGCGACCGAGGCAGCAACGCCTCCCCCGGCGGTATCGGGATTGGGGAAGCACTGCGTAAAGGATGTGCATGTCGCCGGGGCGCCCGGATTATTGAAGTCGCCCTGCACGTACAAGGGATTCTCGGAGGCGACCGTTAATCCGCACACAACCCCGTTGCAGGTTCCCAGCGAGATGGTTTTGCCGTTGACGATCTTGAGCGCCCTGCGGAAAACAAGTGGCTGGTTTTGTCGCAAATCTTGTGCGTTCGATGCCACTGCGAAAGGCCAGTTGGTCCCGGCGCCGGTGCAGTTCGAGTTGTTTGCAAGGACGCCGGTTGCAACAGCTGAGGTGGCAGTATTGGTCATAGCCCAGCTAGTCCAGGTGGACGTAATTGCCGGATTGCCGCTGCCGTTGAGGTAGGTATATAAGCTCGGCTGCGCTCCGTAGGTGCGCAGATAGGACGTTGTGTTCAGGGTGTTGCCATACTGGTCGTAGTCGGATTCAACGTCTTCACCCTGCTCCAGCACGCCGTTCGGGCATCCTGTCGCGGCATTTGACTCGTTTACAAAGTCTTCGTACCCGAATGCGCCGGTTTTTGCGCTTGTTCCGGTGACCGGAGGAACCGAGGCGGGCGGGTTTGGATCCAGCCGATCTCCCCGACGGTCTGAGAAATACACCGAATAGCCGGTCGTATTATTGATGCTGCCGCTAAATGTGGCGCAAGTTGCAATTGCCCCGCTAAAGCATCGATCCAAATTCCCGATGTCCAGCTCTACGTAATACATCGTGCCGGCCAGGGTAATGCCGGTGGGCGTTTGGCCGTCGCGCAACATGCCTTCGCGCGTATCGAATAGCACGTTGGGCCAGTAGTCCTCGCCGTTTGCGGTCGCCGTGCAGTCGGCTCCCGAGGGGTTATCGCGCAGCCGCGCCAGTCGAATTACCGAATTAGGACTCAGTGCCAGGCCGGCGCACCCTGACAATGCCATTGACGAGGACGTGAGCGTAGGCTCGACCGGGAAAGCGGCAGTCGCATTACCCAGCTGCTGCCCGGTGTATCCCAGATTTAGAA
>Ga0187863_10000838_pt1 | contig 25492 bp, 26 predicted proteins | sample June2016WEW_11_1_FD_132975 | JGI IMG/M metagenome (GOLD analysis project Ga0187863, IMG submission 132975) | Peatland microbial communities from SPRUCE experiment site at the Marcell Experimental Forest, Minnesota, USA - June2016WEW_11_10 | ecosystem: Environmental > Terrestrial > Soil >...
AACGACGTCGCGGCTTCATCCGGCACCTTCGGCGGCGAGGACAACGCGATCCAGCTGATCGACGAGACCGGAATCGAGGCCTGGGGCAAGCTCTCCAAGCGCGATGTCGGCGAGCGCCTCGCGCACCGCATAGCCCTGGCGCTCAACCGCCAGGCGGCGGAATAGAATCGGGATTCCCCGGTCATGGTGAGGCTGACCAAGAAACTGCTTTTCGCCATCGAGGCGGTGCTCGACATCGCCTACAATGCCGGCGATCTGCCGGTGCAATCGGGCGAGATCACGCGGCGCCAGGGAATTCCCCGGCGTTATCTGGAACAGGTGCTGCAACAGCTGGTGCGCGCGGGCGTGCTGGCCGGCGTCAGGGGCCCGCGCGGCGGTTATCGCCTGGCGCGCGAGCGCCGCCGCGTTTCGCTCGGCGAGATCGTGCGCGTGGTGCGCGAACTCGACGGCGCCGGCGACCCGCTCGATGAGAATATCGGAGCATTGCTCGGCCAGCGCGTGGTGCGGCCGGTGTGGAAGGAACTGAACGACGAGGTGATGAAGCGGCTCGACGCCATCACCATCGAGGATCTCTGCCTGCGCGCGCACAAAGACGGCGTGCCGGGCGAATACGGCGCCAAGATCGACTTCTCGATCTGAGGCCGGTTTTCCAGGGAGGCAAAAAATGGCCGAAGCCAAGTTCAAGACCGCCCCGGCGCATCTGAGCGCGTCCGGCGAGTTCCGCGGCCGGATTTACGACAGCATGGTCGAAACCATCGGCGCGACACCCCTGGTGCGCCTGGCGCGCTTCGCCCGCGCGCACGAATCCCGGGCCGAAATCCTGGGCAAATGCGAGTTCTTCAACCCGCTTTCCTCGGTCAAGGACCGCATCGGGCTCGCCATGATCGAGGCGGCGGAACAGGCGGGCAAGATCAAGCCGGGCAAGACCGTGCTGGTGGAGCCGACCTCGGGCAATACCGGCATCGCCTTGGCGTTCGTCGCGGCCTCCAAGGGCTACCGCCTGATTCTGACCATGCCGGAAAGCATGTCGGAAGAGCGCCGGCGGATGCTGAAGCTCCTGGGCGCCGAGCTGGAGCTGACGCCCGCGGCGCAAGGCATGCGGGGCGCGATCGCGCGCGCCGAGGCGCTGGTGAAGGAACTCGGCGAGGCCCACATGCTGCAGCAATTCCAGAACCCGGCCAATCCCGAGATCCACCGCCTCACCACCGCCGAGGAGATCTGGAAGGACACCGGCGGCAAGGTCGACGCGGTGGTGAGCGGCGTCGGCACCGGCGGCACGCTCACCGGCGTCGGATCGGTGCTCAAGGCGCGCAAGCCCGGCGTGACGATGATCGCGGTCGAGCCCGAGGATTCGGCGGTGCTGTCGGGCGGTCCGCCCGGCCCGCACAAGATCCAGGGCATTGGCGCCGGATTCGTCCCCGCCATCCTCGACACCAAGCTGATCGACGAAACCATCCGCATCGGCAACGAGACCGCGTTCCGCACGGCGCGCGAGGTCGCCAGGCTCGAGGGCGTGGCGGCCGGGATTTCCGCCGGCGCGGCGCTGGCCGCTTCGGCCGAGATCGCGTTGCGCCCCACCATGGCGGGCAAGATGATCGTCGTGATATTGCCCGACACCGCCGAGCGTTATCTCTCCACGGCTTTGTTCGAGGGCCTGTAATGGCCGAAGCCGCCACCGTCGCCCTGACCGAGGAGCAGTTCCGGCGTTATGCCCGGCATCTGATCCTCGACCAGGTGGGCGAGGAAGGCCAAGCCAAGCTGCTCCAGTCGCGCGTGCTGGTGGTGGGGGCCGGGGGCCTCGGCTCGCCGGTGCTGATGTATCTCGCCGCCGCCGGGGTGGGAACGCTCGGCGTGGCCGATGACGACGAGGTCGACCTGCCCAATCTCCAGCGCCAGATCGTGCATGACACGTCGCGCATCGGCGACAACAAGGCGTTAAGCGCCCAGTTGGCGCTGGCCCGGATCAATCCGGATGTCAATGTGGAAACCCACGCGGTCCGTCTGGACGAGACCAACGCCGCCGCGATCATCCGCCGTTACGATCTGGTGGCCGACGGCAGCGACAATTTCGCCACCCGTTATCTTCTGAACGATCTGTGCTACGCCCTCAAGAAGACGCTGATCGGCGCGGCGTTGTCGCCGTTCGACGGACAGCTATCGACCTTCAAGGCCTATCTGGGCCCGCCCCATCCCTGCTACCGCTGCCTGTTCCGCGAACCGCCGCCCGCCGAGCTGGTGCCGCGTTGCGAGACCGCCGGCATATTGGGCGCGGTGGCCGGCGTCATGGGCACGCTCCAGGCGGTCGAGGTGCTGAAGGAATTGCTGGGCATCGGCCAGAGCCTTTCGGGCGCGTTGCTGATGTACGATTCGCTCAATACCAATTTCCACAAGATCGAGCTGCCGCGCGATCCCGACTGCCCGACCTGCGGGCGGGGCTGAGCGCCCTTGAATAGAGGTTCCGCCGCGCCCGCCAAGGCGCCGCACCAGGGCGCGATTTTCGCCGCGGCCATGGTGGCGGTGGTGTTCTTCGCGCTGACCGCGCCCTTGACCCGCGCGATCACGCCGGCATTCGACCCGCTGCTGCTCGGCATGCGGCCGGCGCCGGCGGCGTTGGCGGCGGTGCCGCTGATCCTGATCCTGCGGCTCAAGGGCCCGAGCGGCGCGCATGAGTGGCTGCTGCTGGCGGTTTCGGCCGCGTTCAGCTTCCTGGCGTTTCCGCTGCTGTTTTCGCTGGGCCAGGCGCGCACTTCGGCCATCCATGGCGGACTGATCCAGGCGTCGATGCCGATCTTCACCGGCCTCACCGTCGCTATCGTCGAGCGCCGCCGCCCGGGCGGTTTCTGGTGGCTGGGGGCGGCGCTGGCCTTCGCCGGCGAGGGCGTGCTGGTGCTGTTCCGCGACAGCGGGCCCGAGCGCATTGCGTCGCTCTCCGGCGATTTGCTGATCCTTGCCGCCTCGGCGCTTTCGGCCGGCGCCTATGTCGCGGGCGCAAGGCTGGCGGCGCGGATAACGGCCTTGAACGCGACGATGTGGTGCGTGGGCGCCGCCGGGCTGGCGGTGATGCCTTTTGCCGCCTTCCGGGCGATCTCCGTGCCGTGGTCGAGCTTCGACTTGGGGATGTGGGCGAGCCTGATCACGCTTTCCTATGGGCCGATGCTGCTCGCCTTCATCGCCTGGTTCTGGGCGCTGGCCAAGGGCGGGGTGCGGCGCGTCGCCGTGTTCCAGTTCCTGGTGCCGCCGCTTTCGGTGCTGATCTCGGTGGTGTTCCTGGGCGAGCGCCTGACCCCGCCGCTGATCGTCGCCATGGCGGCGATTTTCGGCGGGATCTGGCTGGCGCGGCGCGGCGGGCCGCAAGCCCCCGCTGCGGAGCAGCAAAAACTTGAGCCCCGCTCCTGAGTCGGGCTTGACCCGATTCGCGGGATGGGGCTAGAGGAAAGCCGTGTTCCGCGAAGCAGCCAATTCCCGCCCACATCGCCTCGCGCTTATCGCGCTTCTCGTTCTCCTGTCCGCGTCCTTCGCGGCCCGCGCCGACGACAAGCCCTATGCGTCGCATTTCGCGAGCTTGCGCGTCAGCGAGGTCAATCTGCGTTCCGGCCCGGGCACGAAGTACCCCATTCAATACGTCTATCACCACAAAGGTTTGCCGGTCGAAATCATCGGCGAATACGACGTGTGGCGGAAGCTGCGCGACTGGCAGGGCAGCGTGGGCTGGGTGCATGAACGCATGATTTCGCCCGCCCGCACCGTCATCATCAAGGCCGACACCCGCACCATCTATCGCGACCCGGCGCGGGATTCGCCCGCCTTGGCCAAGCTCGAACCCGGCGTGGTGGCGAAGCTGCTGGAATGCAGCAACGCCTGGTGCAAGATCGAGACCGAAAAGCAGAACATCAAGGGCTGGCTGCTCAGGAGCGAAGTCTGGGGCGTCTATCCCGACGAAGTGGTGCAGTAGTCCGGTCGTATTGACGCCGAGATCGGCCCGCGATCATCCTCGGCCCGGAACCGGCGGGCATCAGCGAGGAGAGCGGCCATGTATTATTACATCCACTACGGCATCACCTTCGGCAACGCGCTGGCGATCGCCATGTCCTGGAGCACGAACCACAGCGTGATCTGGTCGGTGATCGACGGTTTCCTGAGCTGGATCTACGTCGTCTATTACCTGCTGATGCATCTGACGCCGTGACCCACGGCGATCTCGCCTATCTCCTGGTGTGCGGCGTCGGGCTGCTGGCCGGGCTGTTGAGCGGCGTGGTCGGCACGGGATCGTCGATCATGCTGTTGCCGGTGCTGGTCTTCGCCTTCGGGCCGAAGCAGGCGGTCCCCATCATGGCGGTCGCCGCCGTCATGTCCAATCTGGCGAAGGTGATGGCGTGGCGGCGCGAGGTCGATTGGCGCGCCTTTGCCGCCTATTCCGCCGGCGGCATCCCCGCGGCGGCGCTGGGCGCGCGGACGCTGTTGGTGTTGCCGGCCCATGTCGTCGACGTGGCGCTGGGCGCGTTCTTCCTGGCCATGATTCCGGCGCGGCGTTGGCTCAAGGCCCGCGATTTCCACATTCGCCTCTGGCAATTGGCGCTGGCCGGCGCGGCGATCGGCTTCATCACCGGCATCGTCGTTTCGACCGGCCCGCTCAGCGTTCCGGCCTTTCTCGCCTATGGGCTCACGCGCGGCGCCTTCCTCTCGACCGAGGCGATGAGTTCGCTTGTCCTCTACGTCGCCAAGGTCTCGACCTTCCGCGCCTTCGGCGCGCTTCCGCTGACCGTCATGCTGCAGGGGCTGATCGCGGGCTCGTCGCTGATGGTCGGAGCCTTTGCCGGCAAGGCGGTGGTGCTGCGCATGAGCACGGACGTATTCGAGCATGTGCTCGATGCGATGCTGCTCGTCGCCGGATGCGCCTTGCTCTGGGCCGCCGTCGCGTGAGGCGGCGGGTCAGGAAAGATCGTCCGCCAGGGCCTGGCGCGCCGCTTCGGACAGCACCGCCATGTGGCCGTAATTCGGGTGCTCGATGCCGGCCACCACCTGCGTGCCGGGAGATTTGAATTTCGCCTTCTGCGCGCCCGACAGCGGAAAGCGCAAAAACTGGACCGCGGAGGCCTTGCCCTCGGGCGAGGTGTTCTCGCGCGTCGGATCGGCCACGCCCATGATTTTTTCGCCGGCGAAGGCGAGATACATCTTGTGCTCGACGCCGCCGAGCCGGTGCAGCAGCTTGTCGCGCTGGACCGGGTCCTCGATCTCGAACATCACCGTCGCGACCAGCTCGCTGCCCTTGGGAATGAGCGGGTTGTAGGCTTCGAGCTCGTCGGCCAGCTGCGCCTCGCCGCCGCGCTCGACCGCCAGCATCTCGTGGACCTGATGCCACATGGTGTCGAAATTCTCGAAATAGAACGTCGCATGGGGACCGACCTCGACGCGGCGGTTCTGCTTGAGCGCGGAGATGCGCTTGCGGTGTTCGCGCCGTTCACGCTCGTAGCGTTCCATCGGCAGGATATCGGCGCGGGTCAGGTCGCGGAATCGGGTGGTCATGGTCTGCTCTTTCATGTTTCAGGATTTTGCGTTGTTTGACGGCGCGGCGGGCAACAGGCCGTAGGCGAGCGCCATCAGCTCGATCGGGTGGTAGGTTTGGGATGGCGCGTGGCCTTCCTCGCCCAGCATCTCCATGCCCTGCTTGATATGGAGCGCCGCCAGCGGGCATTCCGAGGCGAGATGGCGCTTGTGGGATTTGGCCGCCTGGCTGGCCACGGGTTTGCCCAGCTTGATGGCGATGTCGAAATTCTCCTTTTTCACGCCCCAGGAGCCGCCATGGCCGGAGCAGCGCTCGATCACCGTGATCTCGGTTTGGGGCAAAAGCCGCAGCATTTCCGCGGCCTTAGGCCCCATGTTCTGCGCCCGCGCGTGGCAGGCGAGATGGACCGAAACGCCGCCTTCGAGCGGCTTCAGGCCCGGCGCCAGCCCTTCCTTCTTGGCGATATCGACCAGATATTCGCTGGCGTCGAAGGTCGAGCGCGCCAGCCGCTTCACGTCCTCGTCGCCGGGCAGGAGCAAGGGCCATTCGAATTTGAGCATCAGCGCGCAGGAAGGCACCAGCGCGACGATGTCGTAACCCTGGTCGATCAGCGGCTTCATCGCCAAGGCCACGCTTTTCGCATTGCCGGCCACGCGCGCGAGGTCGCCCTGCTCGAATTGCGGCATGCCGCAACAGCCGGGATATGTCACCTCGGTCTCGACGCCGTTGAACGCCAGCACGGCGCGCAAGGCTTCGCCGATGCGCGGATTGTTGTAATTGACGAAACAGGTGGCGTAGAGCGCGGCCTTGCGGCCGAAGGCGGGGGCGGCGCGGTTCAATTCGGGGACCGCGTCGCGGGCGCGCATGACGAAGGTCTTGCCGTAAAATTTGGGCAATTCGGCGCGGCGGTCGATCTGGGCCAGTTTTTCCATCGCCGGGCGGGTGAGATGATTTTTGGTATCGACCGCCCAGTTGGCGAGCGGCGCAACCCTGGCGCCGAGCTCGCCGTTGCGGTCGGTTTCGACCATCTGGCGGGAGAGCGCGCCGTCGCCCCCTTTTCCCATCCCGGCCGCGCGGGCGCGCAGCATCAGATGGGGAAAATCGAGGTCGAAGGCGTGCGGCGGCACGTAAGGACATTTGGTCATGAAGCACAAATCGCACAACGTGCAGGCCTCGACCACCTTGCCGTAATCGCCGGGCGCGACGCCGTCGACTTCGCCGTCGGCGGCGGCGTCGATCAGATCGAACAGCCGCGGAAAGCTGTCGCACAGATTGAAGCAGCGCCGGCAGCCGTGACAGATCTCGAAGACGCGCTTCAGCTCGGCCTCGATCTTGGCCGCATCGGCGAAATCCGGATCCTGCCAGGCAATCGAATGACGCGTCGGCGCCCCGAGACCACCTTCCCGCATAAGGCCTCACATCACGATGAACGAAACAAAATGGGCGGGCGGGGGCCGAACGCCCCCGCTGCACATTCAGCCCATGCTGCCGAGTGCTTTCTGGAAACGCCCGGCATGGGATTTCTCGGCCTTGGCCAGGGTCTCGAACCAGTCGGCGATCTCGGTGAAGCCTTCCTGGCGCGCGGTCTTGGCCATGCCCGGATACATGTCGGTGTATTCGTGGGTTTCGCCGGCGATCGCGGCCTTGAGGTTGCTCGAGGTCGAACCGATCGGCAGGCCGGTGGCCGGGTCGCCGACTTCCTCGAGGAATTCGAGATGGCCGTGCGCGTGGCCGGTCTCGCCCTCGGCGGTCGAGCGGAAGACGGCGGAGACGTCGTTGAAGCCTTCGACGTCGGCCTTCTGCGCGAAATAGAGATAGCGGCGATTCGCCTGGCTTTCGCCGGAGAACGCGTCCTTCAAATTCTGTTCGGTCTTGGAGCCTTTCAGGGCCATGGAATCCTCCTCTTGGGGAATGAAATCGAACGGCGCGCCGCCAAAAGCGCGCCATGCGTCCTATATGGACCTCGGGATGGGCTCTGTCAATAGATTAGAATAGTTCTAATATATTATATAAATTGCAACGCCGTATTGCAATTAAGAGGAATTAGCGGCGGGTCGGCGGCTGCTTCTGGGGATGATCGACGCGGATGATGACATCGACGCGGCGGATCGACGCCCCTTCCGGGGGCGCGGGCAGGTTGGTCACGGCGATGGTCTCGCCCGGGATGTCGAGCAGATGGCCCGAATCCTCGTAGTAGAAATGGTGGTGGTCGCTGACATTGGTGTCGAAATAGGAACGTCCGGAACTGACCACCACCTCGCGCAGCAGCCCCGCGTCCACGAATTGGTGCAGCGTGTTGTAGACCGTGGCGAGCGAAACCGGCACGTCGGCCGCCAGCGCCTCGCCGTGCAACTCCTCGGCGCCGACATGGCGGGCGCCCCGCTCGAACAGGAGGCGCGCCAAGGCCAGGCGCTGGCGCGTCGGCCGCAAGGCGGCGGCGCGGAGCAGTTCAAGGGCATTGGCGAAGGGGCGTGGGGTGTTCATGGCCTATCCGTAGTATGGGGATTCGGGCGGCGGAAATAAAGACCTAAGCATGATAAGGGCCTAAACCCTTAATTAGAACCGCCTAAATCCTTAATTCCCGGTCTTCAGGCGTTCGATCAGCTCGTGCACCGTCGGGATGAAGCCGTTGGCGTAGAACGGGTCGGACGCGAAGCGGAAGGCGTTGTGGCCCGAGAACATGAGCTGGCCCTCGACGTCGTCGCTATGGGCGATGCTTTGCAGCGTTTTCTGGATGCAGAAGCTCCTGGGGTCGGCCTTCTTGCCGGTGGTGCCTTCCTCGTTTTGCGCCCAGTTGGAGAACAGGCAGGCCGAGAGACAGCCCATGCAGTTGATCTGGTCGTTGCGGATCTCCAGCGCCTTTTCCCGCGTGACGAAGATCAGCGTCGAATCCGGCGTGCGCATCGCCTCGGTGAAGCCCTGGGCGATCCAGATCAAGGCGCGTTCGCGATCATGCGGCGTGAGATAGACGATGCGTTTGCGGGCGCCCACTTCCAAGGGCGCCAGATGGTCGCCCACCTGTTCGATCGAATAGGCGACCTGGTGCTCCGCGCGCTCCTGAAGCTCGTTGATGAACCGGTTGCGCACCGCCGAGGAATAGAACCCGGTCGGGCTGAAGCGGTTGAGGAAAACGTCGCCTTCCTTGAGCGTCAAGAGCCTGCGCTTCCACGCATCCGAGATCGGGCTTTCCTTGGTGAGCAAGGGCCTGGTGCCGAATTGGAAGGCGATCGGGCCCAGTTCGGGATTGTCGATCCAATCTTCCCATTCCCGGAGGCACCACACGCCGCCCGCCATGATGATCGGCGTCTCGTCCAATCCGAATTCGCGCATCATCCGCCGCAACTCCAAAACGCGCGGATAGGGCGGCTCGGGACGTTCCGGGTCCTCGCTGTTGGTGATGCCGTTATGGCCGCCGGCGAGCCAGGGGTCCTCGTAGACCACGGCGCCGAGCCAGTCGCGGAACTTGTGATAGGCCCGCTTCCACAAGGCGCGGAACGCGCGGGCCGAGGAGATGATCGGATAATAATCGACGCTGTAGCGCGAGCAGATCTCGGCGATGCGGTAGGGCATGCCGGCGCCGCAGGTGACGCCGCCGATGAGCCCGCGCGCGCCTTCCAGCACGCCGTTCAAAATCTCCTCCGCCGCCGCCATCTCCCACAGGATGTTCATGTGCAGGCGGCCACGGCCGGAGGCGATCTCATAGGCGACCTTGGCCTGGTGGATGCCGCCCATGATGGAATAGCGGATCAGTTCCGCGTGGCGTTCGCGCCGCGTCTTGCCGTGATAGACCTGCTCGATATAGCGGCCCTGCGCGTCCTTCGAATCGGCGTTGACGCCGGAGAAGGTGCCGACCGCGCCGGTGAAGGCCCAGGCGCCCGAGCTTTCGCCGTTGGAGATGGAGATGCCCTTGCCGCCCTCGACCAGGGGCAGCACTTCGCGTCCCGACATCACCAAGGCGTTGAGCGCCTTCAAAGCCCTATTCCCCTTCGGAGCCCGTGGCGGCCCCTCAAAACCATGTAAGACCGGCCGGCGGGATTATCAACCGCCCGCCTTGATCTCTTCGCGCGGCCGGCGGCTTTCCGCCAGCTTGGCGCCGATGTCCTCGCCGGTCGCTTGGTCGACCTGTTTCATCGACAGCTTCACCTTGCCGCGATCGTCGAAGCCCAGCACCTTGACCTTGACCACGTCGCCGACATTGACCACGTCGGTGGTCTTGCCGACGCGCTGCGGCGCCAGCTCGCTGATATGGACGAGACCGTCCTTGGCGCCGAGGAAATTGACGAAGGCGCCGAAATCCATGGTCTTCACCACCTTGCCGGAATAGATCACGCCGACTTCCGGTTCGGCGACGATGCCCTTGATCCATTTGATCGCCGCCTCGGCGGCGCTGGCGTCGACCGCCGCCACCTTGATCGTGCCGTCATCCTCGATGTCGACCTTGGCGCCGGTGACCTCGCAAATCTCGCGGATCACCTTGCCGCCCGAACCGATCACTTCGCGGATCTTGTCCTTGGGGACTGTGATGACGGTGATGCGCGGCGCGTTGTTGGAAACCGCCTCGCGCGCGTGCTCCAACGCCTTCGACATCTCGCCCAGAATGTGCAGGCGGCCGTCGCGCGCCTGGTTGAGCGCGATCTTCATGATCTCCTCGGTGATCGAGGTGATCTTGATGTCCATTTGCAGCGCGGTGACGCCCTGTTCGGTGCCGGCCACCTTGAAATCCATGTCGCCCAGATGATCCTCGTCGCCGAGGATGTCGGACAGCACGGCGAAGCCCGTATCCTCCTTGATGAGGCCCATGGCGATGCCGGCCACCGGGCGGATCAGGGGCACGCCGGCGTCCATCAGCGACAAGGACGCGCCGCACACCGTCGCCATCGAGGAGGAGCCGTTCGATTCCGTGATCTCGGAAACGACGCGGATGGTGTAGGGGAAACTCTCGCCCACCGGCAGAAGCGGGTGGACCGCGCGCCAGGCGAGCTTGCCGTGGCCGATCTCGCGCCTGCCGGGCGAGCCCATGCGCTTGGCCTCGCCGGTCGAATAGGGCGGGAAGTTGTAGTGCAGCATGAAGTTCTGGCGGAACTCGCCTTCGAGCGCGTCGATGATCTGTTCGTCCTCGCCGGTGCCGAGCGTGGTGACCGACAAGGCCTGGGTTTCGCCGCGGGTGAAGAGCGCCGAGCCGTGGGCGCGCGGCAACACGCCGACCTCGACCGAGATCGGCCGGATGGTCTTGGTGTCGCGGCCGTCGATGCGCGGCTGGCCCTTCAATATGGCGCCGCGCACGATCTCGGCCTCGAGCGACTTGAAGAGCTTGCCCGCGAGGGTGCGTTCGCCTTCGTCCTCGAACAGGCCGGATATCTTGCCCTTGGCGTCTTCCAGCATGTTGGAACGCGCCTGTTTCTGCCGCTCCGCATAGGCCGCGGCCAGTTCGGCCGAAACCGCTTGGCGCAGCTTCTGCTCGATGGCCTTTTTCTGCGCCTCGGTGTCGGGCATGTCCCAAGGCTCCTTGGCGGCGGATTCGGCCAACTGAACGATGGCGTCCAGCACCGGCTGGAAGCCCCTATGGCCGAACATGACGGCGCCGAGCATGATTTCCTCGGACAATTCCTTGGCCTCGGATTCGACCATCAGCACGCCCTCTTTGGTGCCGGCGACGAGCAGGTCGAGCGATGAATTCTTGAGATCGTCGATCTTGGGATTAAGCACGTATTGGCCGTCGATATAGCCCACGCGCGCGCCCGCGATCGGCCCCATGAAGGGGATGCCCGAGAGCGTGAGCGCCGCCGAGGCGCCCACCAGCGCCACGACGTCGGGATCGTTCTCGAGATCGTGCGACAGCACGGTGCAGATCACCTGGGTCTCGTTGATGAAACCGGGCGCGAACAGCGGCCGGATCGGGCGATCGATGAGCCGCGAGGTCAGCACCTCCTTCTCGGAGGGCCGGCCTTCGCGCTTGAAGAACCCGCCCGGGATCTTGCCGGCGGCGAAGGTCTTTTCCTGGTAGTTGACGGTGAGCGGGAAGAAATCCTGCCCCGGCTTCGCCTGTCTGGCGCCGACCGCGGTGCACAGCACCGTGGTCTCGCCATAGGTCGCCATCACGGCGCCATCGGCTTGGCGCGCCACGCGGCCGGTTTCGAGCACCAGGCGGCGGCCGCCCCAGTTAACTTCCTTGCGGAACAGGTTGAACATGTCTTGTCTCTCTCTTCTCTCTCTCGGTGATACTTGCGTGGGACGAAGGCGCGGCGGGCGCGGCCAAAACGTCCCGGATTCGGGGTTGCGGGGCCAAGGCCGGCGAAGGGCACCGGCCTGGGAAGGGCAGGATCAGCGGCGCAGTCCCAGACGGTCGATCAGCGTTTCGTAGCGCTTGGCATCGACGCGTTTCAGGTAATCGAGCGTCGAGCGCCGTTGGCCGACCATGACCAGCAGACCGCGGCGGGAATGGAAGTCCTTGGTGTGAGTCGCCAGATGCTCGGAGAGCTTCTGGATGCGTTCACTCAAAATTGCGACCTGGACTTCGGGCGAGCCGGTGTCGCCCTCTTTACGCGCGTATTGGGAGATCAGCTCAGCCTTGCGCGTCACCGCTATCGACATCGTTTTCTCCTTATCAGGCTAGACGTTCATCACGCGCAGGGGACGGATTTCCCCGGACGCGACTTCAGCGAGCGCCACCAGCTTGCCGCCGCTTGTTGCACAGATCCTGGCGCCTTCGCCGATTTGATCGATGCGCGCCCGATCCTGCGGGCTGAACGGCGTCACGGCCTGGCCGCAACGCAGGGCCTTCGCCTGGGATTCCGTCAGGGCGAGCGCCGGGATGTCGTCCAGCGCCGTCTCGAGCGGAAGCAGGTGCCCGGAAGCGGCCGCACTATGCCCCAAGGCCTCGAGTTGCGCCAGGGAAATCGCCCGCTCGAGGGTGAAGCAACCGACCGAAATGCGTTGCAGTTCAGTGACATAGGCAAGGGTGCCGAGGTCCCGGCCGAGGTCGCGGGCGAGCGCCCTTATATAGGTGCCCGACCCGACCCGGGCTTCAAAGCGCGCGTGATCGCGATCAGGCAGGTCCAATAACGCCAACCGGTCGATCGAAACCGGGCGCGGCTTGAGCGCGACTTCCGCGCCGCTTCGCGCCAGATCATAGGCGCGTTCGCCGTGCAATTTGAGCGCCGAGAAAGCGGGCGGCGTCTGCATCAAGCTGCCGGTGAAACGCGGCAGCGCCGCTTCGATATCGGCGCGGCCGGGGCGGTGGGCGCTGGTGGCGGTGACTTCGCCCTCGGCATCGTCGGTCGACCGCTCTTCGCCCCAGGCGAGCGAAAACCGGTAGCTCTTCGGGCCGCCGAGGGCGACGGACACGATCTTGGTCGCCTCGCCCAGGGCTATGGGCAGAACGCCGGTAGCCAATGGATCGAGCGTTCCGGCATGGCCGGCCTTTTGCGCGCCGAGGATGCGCTTGACCGCCGCCACGGCGCGCGCCGAGGTCAGGCCCAGCGGCTTGTCGAGCACGATCCAGCCATGAACCGGCGAACCCTTGGTCTTGCGGCTCATTCCTTTTTCTTTCCCTCGGGGCGCGGCGCCAGGTCGCGCGCGACCTCGGGGCGGTGCAACAACGCGTCGATGCGGCTCGCATGCTCGAAGGAGGTGTCGAGCGTGAAGCCGATGGTGGGCACGACGCGCAGCTTGACCGCCTGCGCCAGTTCGCGGCGCAGGAAGCCGCTGGCGCGTTTCAAGGCCTCCATCGCCTCGCCGGCATGGGATCCTGCCAACGGCATCACATAGGCGGTGGCGTTCTTCAGATCGGGCGAAACCCGCACCTCGGTCACGGTCAAGGCGAGACCCGCCAGCGCCGGATCGTGCAGCCTTCCTTGCTCGAAGATATGCGCCAGCGCGTGGCGCAATTCTTCGCCCACCCTCAAGGGGCGCGGGCCCGGCGCGTCATGTCCTCGTCTCGGCATTGATCTCGGCACCGGCTAAAAATCCGCGCATCCCCTAGAGGACGCGGGCGACCTCTTCGACCTCGAAGCACTCGATGGTGTCGCCCTTTTCGATATTGTCGTAATTCTCGAAGGCCATGCCGCATTCGGTGCCTTCGCGCACCTCGCGCACCTCGTCCTTGAAGCGCTTCAGGGTCTTGAGGCTGCCCTCGTGGATGACGACGTTGTCGCGCAACAGGCGCACCTTGGCGCCGCGCCGCACCAGGCCTTCCTTGACCATGCAGCCCGCCACCTTGCCGACCTTGGTGACGTTGAACACCTCGCGGATTTCGGCGTTGCCGAGGAAACGCTCGCGCTTGGTCGGCGTCAGCAGGCCCGTCAGCACGGCCTTCATGTCGTCCACCACCTCGTAGATGATGGAGTAGTAGCGGATCTCGACGCCGTCGCGCTTGGCGAGATCGCGCGCCTGCGGGTTGGCGCGCACGTTGAAGCCGATGATGACCGCGTTCGAGGCCTTGGCCAGGATGATGTCGCTCTCGTTGATGCCGCCCACCGCGGCGTGCAAGATCCGCACCTTGACCTCGGAGGTCGCGAGCCCTTCGAGCGAGGCGACGATGGCCTCGAGCGAGCCCTGCACGTCCGACTTCACCACCACCGGCAGCTCCTTGGCGGCGCCCGCGGCGATCTGCGTGAACATCTGTTCGAGCGTGCCGCGCGCGCCGGCGGTCGCCACCTTCTCGCGCCTGAGGCGTTGCCGGTAATCGGCGATGTCGCGCGCCTTGCCCTCGTTCTCGGCGACGACGAAGTCGTCGCCCGCCAGCGGCGTGCCGTTGAGGCCCAGGACCTCGACCGGCATGGACGGACCGGCGGATTGGACGTTCTCGCCGCGGTCGTCGATCAGCGCGCGCACGCGGCCCCATTCGCTGCCCGAAACGAAGATGTCGCCCACCTTCAAGGTGCCGCGCTTGATCAGCACGGTGGCGACCGAACCGCGGCCGCGTTCGACCCTGGCTTCGATCACCGAGCCCTCGGCGGGACGGTTCGGATTGGCCTTCAAATCGAGGATTTCGGCCTGGAGCAGGATCAATTCCTCGAGCTTCTCCAGATTGGTCTTCTTGGTGGCCGAGACCTCGACGTCGAGCACCTCGCCGCCCAGTTCCTCGAGCACGATCTCGTGCTGCAACAGCTCCTGGCGCACGCGCTCGGGCTTGGCGCCGGGCAGGTCGATCTTGTTGATGGCGACGATGATCGGAACCTTGGCTTCCTTGGCGTGGCGGATGGCCTCGACCGTCTGTTCCTTGATGCCGTCATCGGCGGCGACCACCAGGATGACGATGTCGGTGACCTGGGCGCCGCGCGCGCGCATGGCGGTGAAGGCCTGGTGGCCGGGCGTGTCGATGAAGGTGATCTGTTGGCCGTTCCTGAGCTTCACCTGATAGGCGCCGATATGCTGGGTGATGCCGCCGGCTTCGCCGGCCGCCACGTCGGTCGAGCGCAGCGCGTCCAACAGCGAGGTCTTGCCGTGATCGACGTGGCCCATCACGGTCACCACCGGCGGGCGCGGCTTGAGGCTTTCGGGCGAATCGGATTCTCCCTTCAGCCCTTCCTCGACATCGGCCTCGGCGACGCGCTTGATCTTGTGGCCGAACTCGGTGACCAGCAGCTCGGCGGTGTCGGTGTCGATATTCTGGTTGATGGTCGCCATCACGCCCATCTTCATCAGCGCCTTGATGACGTCGGCGCTGCGCTCGGCCATGCGGTTGGCGAGTTCCTGCACCGTGATCGCCTCGGGCACCACGACCTCGCGCACCTGCTTGAGTTGCGGCTGCGGCTCCTGCGCGATCTGCTGGCGCAGCTTCTCGCGCTGGCGCTTGACGCGCGCCTCGCTACGGATGCGTTCCTCGTTCTCCTCGTTGAGCGCGCGGGTGACGGTGAGCTTGGCGCGGCGTTGCCGCGGCTCGTCGCGCCGCGGCGCCAGCACCGGGCGCTTGGGCGCGCCGGGATGGCGGCGCGGGCCTTCATCCTCTTCTTCCTCGGGCTTGACCTTGCCGGCGGCGGTGAGCGCCGCGACCTTGGCCGCGGCCGCCTTGCCGGCGCGTTCGGCCACTTCGCGGCGGGAATCCTCGGCCGCCTTGTCGGCGGCGCGTTGCGCGGCATCGGCCGCGCGTTTCTGGCTTTCGGCGTCGCCGCCCACAGCCGGACCTTCGGCCGGGGATTTGCGGAGCGCGGCCTGATCGGCCGCCTGTTGGCGCTGACGATCGACCTCGAGCGCCGCCAGGCGGCGTTCCTCCTCATCGGCCTTGATCGCGCCCTTCAAGGCGCGGGCGCGGCGGGCGGCTTCCTCGGGCGTGAGCCCGTGCGGCAACACGACGCCGCGGCGCGGCGCGACCGTCGGCGCCGGCGCGGCCGGCGCGGCCGCCGGCTTGGCGGATTTGGCGGGCACCGCCGTTTCTGATTTTTCGACCAGGCCCGGAGCCGCGCCGGGCCCGGTGCGCTTTTTGCGCACCTCGACCTGCACGGTCTTGGAGCGGCCATGCGGGAAGCTCTGCCGCACCGAGCCGGTCTCGATCGGCTTGCGGATTTCGATCTTGCCGGCCGGGCGGCTGCCCAGACTCAAGGGGCGCTTGTCGTCGCCTTTATCCGCCATGCTCGTCCCGAATCCTCACGCCTGGTTTCCCGTCCTTCACGTCGCGGAAGCCGGCAAGCCGCGCCGCTTCCGCAAGAAATTTCCTCGCCAGCCCGCCGCGCAAGAGCGCCGCATGAACCGCCATCTCGCGGGCAAAGGCCCGGCCGAGTTCGGCGGAAGTCAGCGCGTCGATCACCGGCAGGCCGGGCGCCAGCCGCTTGAGCTTGCCGCGCCCGCCGGCCGCGCCCTCCGCCGCCTCGACCAGCACCGCGGCCTCGCCCTTGTCGAGCGCCGCCTCGACCTTGGCGAAGCCCGTAACCGCCTGGCCGGCGCGCCGCGCCAGGCCGATGAGATCGACGCAACGCCGCGCCAGCAAATCCTCGACGCGGTCGGCAAGCCCGTCCGCAACCGAGACGTTCCGGCGCGCCGCGCGCGCGAACAGGCGCTTGGCCAAAGCTTTGGACACTATATCGCGGCGGGGAAGCAACCACAAACCCCGCCCCGGCAGGCGGCCTTCGATATCGGGCACGATGCCGCCGTCCGGCCCCACGACAAAGCGCAACAGTTCCGATTTGTCGCGGCTCTCGCCCGAAACCAGACAGGTGCGCAAGGCGCCCGAGGGCGCCGCGCCGGTTTCCTCATCCAAGGCGAGGGCTTCGATCAATGCGCTACTCCGCTTTGGGCTCGGCCGGCGATGCCACGTCTTCCGCCGGCTTTTCTTCCTCGGGGAACCAATGGGCGCGCGCCTTCATGATGATGGCGTTCGCTTCCTCGGCCTCGAGCTTGATTCCCGCGCCCTGCGCGATCTCGACCAGCTCGTCGCCGGCGAGATCGGCCAGATCGTCGAGCGTCTTCACGCCCTTTTCCCCCAACGCGACCAAGAGTGCCGGGCTCATGTTCTCCACTTGTGCAATCTCATCGCTCACGCCCAACTCCTTGCGCCGGTTTTCATGTTTCTCGTCGCGCTCCTTGATGAAGGCCTGGGCGCGCTGCTGCAGCTCCTTGGCCACCTCTTCCTCGAAACCCTCGATGCCCGAAAGCTCGGTCAAGGGCACGAAGGCGACGTCCTCGACCGAGGTGAAGCCCTCGGTCACAAGCAGATGGGCGATGACGTCGTCGACGTCGAGCGCCTCGATGAACAGCTTGGAGCGGGTGCGGAATTCCTCCTGCCGGCGCTCGCTTTCCTCGGCCTCGGTGAGAATGTCGATGTCCCAGCCGGTCAGTTGCGAGGCCAGCCGCACGTTCTGCCCGCGCCGGCCGATGGCCAGCGAGAGCTGATCGTCGGGCACCACGACCTCGATGCGCCGCTGCTCTTCGTCCATCACCACCTTGGCGACCTCGGCCGGAGCCAAGGCGTTCACCACGAAGGTGGCCGGGTCTTGCGACCAGGGAATGATGTCGATCTTCTCGCCTTGCAGCTCCGCCACCACCGCCTGGACGCGCGAGCCGCGCATGCCGACGCAGGCGCCGACCGGGTCGATGCCGCTGTCGTTCGAGATGACGGCGATCTTGGCGCGGGAGCCCGGATCGCGCGCCACCGCCCTGATCTCGATGATGCCGTCGTAAATCTCGGGCACTTCCTGGGCGAACAGCTTGGCCATGAATTGCGGGTGGGTGCGGGAGAGGAAGATCTGCGGCCCGCGCACTTCCTGGCGCACGTCGTAGATATAGGCGCGCACGCGCTCGCCCTGGCGGAAGCTCTCGCGCGGCAGCAACTCGTCGCGCCTGAGGATCGCCTCGGCGCGGCCCAGATCGACCACGACGTTGCCGAACTCGACGCGCTTCACCAGGCCGTTGACGATCTCGCCGACGCGGTCCTTGAACTCCTTGAACTGGCGCTGGCGCTCGGCGTCGCGCACCTTCTGCACGATCACCTGCTTCGCCGTCTGCGCGGCGATGCGGCCGAAGTCGATCGGCGGCAAGGGATCGGTCAGGAAATCGCCGACCTCGGCCTCGGGATTGATCTGCTTGGCCGCTTCGAGCGTGATCTGGGCCGCTTCGTTGACCACCGGCTCGGCCACCTCGCGGAAGCGCATGAGCTTGATCTCGCCGCTTTTGCGGTCGATCTCGGCGCGGATGTCGTATTCCTGGCCGTATTTGGAGCGGCCGGCCTTTTGGATCGCCTGCTCCATCGCCTGCAAGACCTCGTCGCGGTCGATGCCCTTGTCGCGGGCGACGGTGTCGGCGACCTGGAGCAGTTCCAGGCGGGGATAATTGGCGGCGGTTTGCGTGGCCATAATACTGTTCCTTGGTTCCTAGTCTTCAGCTGCGCGGTCCGGTCGCCGCGATCAATTCATCGGTTAAAACGAGCTTGGCGCGGGCGATCTCGGCCAAGGGCAGCAGCACGGTCGATTCCCCGGTGTTGAGCATGGCGGCGTCGCCTTCGAGACCCAAAAGCTTGCCGCGAAAGCGGCGGCGTCCTTGCTGCGGGCGGGCCAGCTCGATCTTGGCCTCGAAGCCGGCGAAGCGCTCGTAATCCTCGCGGCGAAGCAGCGGCCGGTCGATGCCGGGCGAGCTGACTTCGAGTACATAGGAACCCGGCACGGGATCCGCAACATCGAGGATCGCCGAAACCGAATTGCTGATGAGTTCGCAATCCTCCACCTTCATGGCGGTGCCGTCGCGGCGCTCGGCCATCACCTGCAGCGTCGGACGCTCGCGGCCGCCGGTGAAAACCGCGCGCAGCACGCTATAGCCCAGCGCCTCAAGCGAGGGTGCGATCAAGGCTTCGATGCCCTTGGCGTCGATCAATGCCTGTTCCTGTTCCTGCGAGCGCGGCGGACCAAATAAAAAGTGGGCCGCCGGCCCACCGTTGAAATCTCCCCGATCTCACATGAACCGGGGCTATGGGACTCTTTTTGTTATTGGCCGTGAATATAGTTGAATTTCGCCCGTCTGCAAGGGCGGCGAGGCGGGTTGGGAGTTTTCGGGGTGGAGCCTAACCCTTTCGCCGATAAAGGAAAAATCGCGCCGGTCCGCCCGAAACCGCCTTTTGCTCATAGCGCGTCGGCGGCCAGTCCGGGGGCCTTGCGGCCCAAGCGCCTTCGCCTTGCGCCAGGGCTTCGAATCCGTCCTGCGATCCCAGCAGTTCCTCCATCCACGCCGCGTAATCGGGATCGTCGGTGGCGAGCCGCAGCTCCGCCCCCGGCCGCATCGCCTGCGCCAGGCGGCCGAGTGTTTCGCGTGAAACCAGGCGCCGCTTCTTGTGGCGCCCCTTGGGCCAGGGATCGGGAAAGAGGATGAACACGCGGCCAATCGAACGGTCGGCCAGGCGATCGAGCAGCAGCCGCGCGTCATCGGCGAAGATCCGGATATTGCCGAGGCCTCGGCTTTCCACATCCACCAGCAGCTTGGCGATGCCGTTCTCGAACACCTCGGCGCCGATAAACCCGATCCCGGGATGGGAAGCCGCCTGCGCCGCCAGATGCTCGCCGGCGCCGAAGCCGATCTCGAACCAGATTTCCCGCGCCGGCGGCGAAAACAGTTTTCGCGGATCGACCGAACCGGATGCCGGAAGCGTTATGCGCAGCAACGGCAGCTTCGTGTCCATCAGGGCGCGGCGTCCCGCCCGCAGCTTGCGGCCGCGGCGGCGTCCATAGAGGCGGCGTTTCGCATCCAGCGGCGAGGACGCGCTCGTGGTTTTGGGTGTCATGGAATGGGATGGGACAGGCGGGAAGCCGCGCCGTCAAGCAGCTTGGCGCGGCACCGAATCCCCGAAGCCGGAGCGGCTCAACCCTTGGAATAGGTTCCGGCGATCGCCTTGGCCAGATCGAAGACGCGGCGGCGCAGCTGCGTATCGGCGATCTTGAGATAGGCCCTGACCAGTTCGAGCGTCTCGCGCTTCATCATCGGTTCGGCCCGGTAGGAGGAATCGGATTCAGCCATGCCTTTGGATTTGTGCTCGCCCTTGCCCGGCGAACCGGCGAGGCCCGGGGCCATCTCCTCGAAGAAGAAGGACACCGGCACCTCAAGCACGCGCGACAGGTCGTAAAGCCGGCTAGCGCCGATGCGGTTGGCGCCGCGCTCGTATTTCTGCACCTGCTGGAAGGTCAAACCGATGGCCTGGCCGAGTTTCTCCTGGCTCATGCCCAGAAGCGTGCGGCGCAGCCGTAGCCGCGTGCCCACATGCACGTCGATGGGGTTGGGACCTCCGCTCTTGCCGCGGCGATCCCGGCTGCCGGTGGTTGGGGTCATGAATACCTGTCACAAAAGTTTCTCGCTCTTGAGGCCAAGGTATTCATACGAATGTATGTGGTCAACCGGCGAGGCAATCACGAATTATTCTAATAAACCGGGTTTCCCTTTTGCATGGTGCGATTTTCTCTCAAGAGGGGAAACCAACGCGGCGGCTGCTAGTCCCAAGAGCAACAGCGCCAAATAGCCGCGGTCGCCGAATCGGGCATAGGGCGTCGGGGCCAAGGCCTGCGGCAAAGGCACGTCGAGCACGCCGACATCGTCGAGACCGAGCCGCGCCACCACCCGGCCGAGCGGATCGATCATCGCCGAAACGCCGTTATTGCCGTCGCGCGCCAGCGCCAAGCCTTGCTCGACGGCGCGCATCCGCGCGATCGCCAGATGCTGGAACGGCCCCGAGGTGAATCCGTACCAGGCGTCGTTGGTGATGTTGAGCAGCCAGGCGGGGCGATGATCCGGGTCGACCACGGCCTCGGGAAAGATCGCCTCGTAGCAGATGAGCGGGCTGAAGGGCGGCAGGCCGGGAACGGCGAGCGTCGCCGGGCCGGATCCTGCCGAGAAATCGACCGTGCCGGGCGTGATCTTGTTGATCGGCAACACGTCGCGAAAGGGCACGTATTCGCCGAACGGCACCAGGTGATGCTTGTCGTAAGTGGCCAGGATATCGCCCCTTGGATCGAGCGCGGCCAGGCTGTTCCAGAACCGGGTTATCGGTCCCGGCGGCGGATTGGCGCGCACGGTACCGGCGATCACCAACCCCGCCGGCGGCGCCGCGCGGGCCAGCGCCAAACGCGCGTCGCTGTCGCGGTCGAGGAAGGGCGGACCGCCATTCTCCGGCCAGATCACCGCCGAGACCTTGTCGAATCCGGGCGACAGGGTCAGGCCGAGCGTGCGGTGGAAATTGGCGACCAGCGCCTGCGGATCGTTGACCAGGGTCTGCGGGATCGAAGGCTGGACCAGGCGCAAGGTGATGTTGGGCACGTCCCGGCGCGGATTGGCTTCGAGCCGCCAGGCGCCGAAACCCGCCAGCGCCGCGACGATCGCCAGCGCCGCCAGCGCGGGCGAGAAGCGCATTCCCGCGGCCGCGCCCAGCCGCGCCGGCAGGCAAGCCGCCAGCACGGTCAGGAAACTCAGCCCGTAAATCCCGAACACCGATCCCGCCTGCAACACCGCGATGCCGCCGGGAAATCCGCCCGACCAGGCGTAGCCCATCAGGTTCCACGGGAAACCGGTCAAGACATGGCCGCGCGCGTATTCCAGAACCGACCAGCAGAGCGCGAGCATGACGATCCGCGCCGTGCCGGACAGGCGCAAGGTACGGGCGGCGTAATCGCTCGCCAGCAAGGCGAGGCCGGTGAAGACGGCGAGCAAGGCCGGAAAGCCCAACTCGGCAAAGGGCATCAGCCACCAGAATTGCCGCCAGTCGACCGTGAGCGCGACGCCGATCCAATAGAGCCCGGCGGTGAAAAAACCCATGCCGAAGCTCCAGCCCAGCGCGAAGGCCTGGCGTCCGTCGTGGCTGCCGTCTTCCAGCCAGACCAGGCCGCCGAAGGAGACCAGCAGCACGGGCGTCATGTCGACCGGGGGCAGCGCCGCCGCGGCCAGCGCGCCCAGGAGAAACGCCGAGAGATAGCGCCGCCATCCGGTCAGCGCCAAAGCGCGCAACGCCAGACGCTGCAACGGCGCCACCGCCGCGCCGCCGCGCAGCAATGCCGCCGCCGCGTCAGCCACGCGTTTTGGTCCGGATCCGGTATGGATTGGGAATGCCGAGCTTGGCCAGAATCTGGGTCTCGAGCGCTTCCATGCGCTCGGCCTCGCTGCCGCCGCGCTCGTGATCGAAGCCCAGGAGATGGAGCACGCCGTGAACCACCATGTGCGCCGTGTGCTCGGCCAGGCTTTTGCCCTGGGCGCGGGCTTCGCGCGCCACCGTTTCATAGGCCAGCACCACGTCGCCCAGCAGCACCAGCGGCGCGCCGGGTTGGGGTTTTTCCTCGGCCGGGAAGGAGAGCACGTTGGTCGGCTTGTCCTGGCCGCGGAATTCCCGGTTCAGCTCGCGCAAAGCCGCGTCGTCGGCCAGCACCAGCGACAATTCGGCCTTGGCGCCGGCGACCGTCTTGCCGCAGACCGCGAGCGCCGCCAGCGCCGCGCTTTGGCAGAGCTTGTCGATCCCCGGCAGCGCCTTGCGCCATTGCGCGCACGGATCCGCCAGGTCGATCTCGATTTCGAGCGGCTTAGCCTTGCCCGCCATTGTCCTTCCCGGGGCCGCCCTTCACGCGGCGGTCATAGGCGGCGACGATGCGCGACACCAGCGGATGGCGCACCACGTCGGCCTCGGTGAAACGGATCATGGCTATGCCCTCGACGCCGCCGAGCGTCTCGACCGCGTCGGTGAGGCCCGAGCGGCTGCCCTTGGGCAGGTCGATCTGGGAGAGATCGCCGGTGACGGCCATGCGCGCGTTTTCGCCGAGCCGCGTCAGGAACATCTGCATCTGCACCGGGGTGGTGTTCTGCGCCTCGTCGAGAATGACATAGGCGTTCGCCAGCGTCCGGCCGCGCATGAAGGCCAAAGGCGCGATCTCGATGTCGCCGGAGGATATCCGTTTCATCACCTGCTCGCCGGTCAGCATGTCGTGGAGCGCGTCGTAAAGCGGGCGCAGATAGGGATCGACCTTCTCCTTCAGGTCGCCCGGCAGGAACCCCAACCGCTCGCCGGCCTCGACCGCCGGGCGCGACAGGATGATCCGCTCGACCTGGCCGCTCATCAGCATGTCCACCGCCATGGCAACCGCGAGATAGGTCTTGCCGGTGCCGGCGGGGCCCAATCCAAACACCATGTCGTGGGTCCTGAGCGCCTTGACGTATTGCGCCTGCACCGGACCGCGCGGGGTGATGCGCCGGCGGCGGGTGCGGATCTCCTCGCTTTCGCCCGCGCCTGCGCCGCGGTGCGGCGCCATGCGCAAGGCGGCGTCGACCGCCGGAGCGTCGACCTCCAGGCCGCGCTTCAATCTTTCGTAGAGCGAGGTCAGCGCGGCGCGAGCGAGATCGGCGCGGGACGCCGGGCCCGAAATCGCCACCCGGTTGCCGCGCGAGGCGAGCGCCACGCCGAGCGCGCGCTCGATGCGCTCGAGATGCTTGTCGCCCTCGCCGAACAATTGCGACAGGAGGGAATTGTCGTCGAACGCCATGTGCAGGCGGGAATGCGCCTCGCGGGCATGGGCGGCGGTCTCGCGCGGATTCACAAGGATGGCCCCCCGCCAAAATCCCGGACGAGGATTCCGGCGAGGCTGTTGGACGTAAGTCCGGCGACTTCCAGCTCCGCGACGCGGCCCAAAAGCGCGGACGGCGCCGTGGCGTGGACCGGCTGGAGCCAAGGGCTGCGCCCGGCGAGCTGGCCCTGGTGGCGGCCCGGTTTTTCGAACAGCACCGGCAAGGTGCGGCCGACAAAGCCCTGGTTGAACCACCGCAGTTGTTCCGCAATCAGGCCCTGCAAGCGGGCGAGGCGTTCGTCCTTCACCCTTTCCGGCACCTGGTCTTGGCGCAGAGCGGCGGGGGTGCCGGGGCGCGGGCTATATTTGAACGAATAGGCCTGGGCGAAGCCCAATTCGCGGACGAGATCGAGCGTGCAGGCGAAATCCGCGTCGCTTTCGCCCGGAAACCCCACGATGAAATCCGAGGAGAAAGCGATGTCGGCGCGCGCGCGGATCAACCGCTCGACAATGCGGCGGTAATCGGAGGATGTGTGGCGGCGGTTCATTTCCATCAGCACGCGGTCCGAGCCCGATTGCACCGGCAGGTGCAAAAGCGGCATGAGCTTTTCCTCCTCGCCATGCGCCGCCATCAGGTCTTCATCCATGTCCGTCGGGTGCGAGGTGGTGTAACGCAGCCGGAGCAATCCCGGAATTTTGGCGAGTTCGCGGATGAGCCGCCCCAGCCGCCATTCGCCGCCACGCGGCGCCGCGCCATGATAGGCGTTGACGTTCTGGCCCAGGAGCGTCAATTCGCGCGCGCCTTGATCGACCAGGCGTATGGCCTCGTCCAGAACATCGGCGGCGGGGCGCGAGAACTCCGCCCCCCGCGTATAGGGCACGACGCAGAAGCTGCAAAACTTGTCGCAGCCCTCCTGCACCGAGAGAAAGGCGCTGACGGACCGCGCCCTCGGCCGGGGCAGGTGATCGAATTTGGATTCGGCCGGGAATTCGGTCTCCACATTGCGTTCGCCGCGCAAAGCCGCTTCGACCAGGCCGGGCAGGCGGTGATAGCTCTGGGGTCCCACCACGATATCGACGCTCTTGGATCGGCGCAAAATTTCCGCGCCTTCGGCTTGCGCCACGCAACCCGTCACCGCGACGATCGCTCTTTCGCCCGCCGCCGCTTTACGCGCCGGCGCGGGCGAAAGCCGCCCCAGATCGGAGAACAGCTTTTCCGCCGCCTTTTCGCGGATGTGGCAGGTGTTGAGCAGGATCAAATCGGCCCCTTCGGGCGAAGCCGTTTCTTCGTAGCCTTCCGGCGCCATCAATTCCGCCATGCGGGCGGAATCGTAGACGTTCATCTGGCAGCCATAGGTCTTGACGTAGAGCTTCTTCAAAACCGCTCCTTCATTGGGCCGCCTGCGCCGCCGCCGCATGATGTTCCGGCGGCGGCGGGGACGGTTCGGCGTCCCGCCCGGACAGCGCCGCCTCGAGCCCGGATGCCACCATGCGCCGGCAATACTCGGTCAACTCCTTGCGCGAGGGGAAATCGCGCGCGTGCACCGGCGGATGGAAGGTCACCACCGCCGTCAGGCGGCCGAGGCCGAGCATGGCCCAGACATGCGGGGCCATTTCCATGTCGCCGTACCAGGCGAAGAAGGGGCGATAGAACCGCCCGAGCGGCATGCCGTCAAGCCGCGTATAGGCCACGGAGACCGGCTGCACCGCGACATCGTGGCGCTGGGCGGCCTCCTCGACCGCGGCGAAGAGGGAACTCTTGAAGGGCAGCAGGTGCAAGCCGTCGCCGCTGGTGCCTTCCGGGAAGAGAATCAAACTGTCGCCCGACGCCAGCCGCCGCTCGATGGAATCGCGCTGAAGTCTCACGCTGCGGATCTTGCGGTCGATGAACACGCTGCGTTGCAGCCGCGCCAGCCAGCCGAAGAACGGCCAGGATGCGACATCGGCCTTGGCGATGAAGAAGGCCGGGAGCGACGCGCCCAGAATCTCGATATCGAGATAGGAGACGTGATTGGCGACGAACAGCGTGGGACCGGAGACG
>Ga0187863_10000840_pt1 | contig 25469 bp, 22 predicted proteins | sample June2016WEW_11_1_FD_132975 | JGI IMG/M metagenome (GOLD analysis project Ga0187863, IMG submission 132975) | Peatland microbial communities from SPRUCE experiment site at the Marcell Experimental Forest, Minnesota, USA - June2016WEW_11_10 | ecosystem: Environmental > Terrestrial > Soil >...
ACCATGTCTGTTGCCTGTTTAAAGAACGTAACGGCATTTTGATCTCCTTATTTGCTGTTACACTCATTTTATCTCAGTTACACGCAACCATAAATACTTTATTGGCATTTTTGAGACAGGCTCGTAAGGTCGTGGGAAGTTTATTAGTTAATCAATTTATTAGTTAATCAATTTATCTGGAAAATAAATTATCCTTCTTTACGTCAAATTCACAGCCGTTCTGAGTTTTAACGCGATTTTATATTGTTGACAAGTTTATTTGTATGTGCTAACATTCATTTCAAATTTATGATATTCACTAGTGGAATTCATATTTTTAAAATTTAATTAAGAGTGTACATCGTTTTATTTTTCACTACATTCTAAGGAGGTGCAGGGGAAAAATTAGTCCATGAATAATAATCAGTCACAAATGGACTGGAAATTTGGGAAGCAAACCACCACAGGGGGAAATAATACTCTAAAAGGATGTGAATCTATGAAAAAATCCCTAACGGTTTTATTAGCCTTTCTTTTAGCCGCTGCTTTAGTCAGTATGTCCCTTGCGGGCTGCTCAAAGACTACATCGACGACTACCACCACTACGACCACCACCACTCAGGCTCTCCAACAGGCGACGATCACCATCGGCGTTGATACCCCGTTGACCGGCGGCGCCGCTCCCTGGGGCCTGTCTGAAATGCACGGCGTCACGCTGGCCTGCGATGACTTCAATACCGCCGGCGGTCTGACTGTCGGCAATACTCATTACACCTTCAAGGTTGAAGCGCTGGATGATAAATATGATACTGCCACTGCTACAAACAATATCAATCAGATGATTTATACCGACGGCATCAAATTCATGTTCACTTTCCAGACGGAAGGTTCGCTGGCAACCGCCGCGACTTTAACCGCGCAAAAGATATTGAATTTTACGGTTGTGAACGATGACCGTATCATCGCCCAGCCGGCAGACGCGTATACTTACAGAACATATATGGGCTTCTCGGTCCAGGCTAACGATTATATCAAATGGATGCAGCAGAATTATCCCAATGCCCACAGTCTGGCCGTTCTGACCACCAATGATACTAACGGTACCGTAACCGAGGGATATGCCAAGACTGCGGCCGCTGCCGCCGGCCTCACCTATCTTACTCCGATTTTTTATGACGACGGCACTACCGATTTCACCCCGTTTGTCACCAAGATTTTAGCTGAAAAACCGGATATCATCTTAACCATCGGGGACCCGACCGGTGATGTGGCATTAATCGCCAAGACACTTACCGGCATGGGTTTCACCGGTATCCATGCCACCGGTATTGTTGGCGCCGCCGACCTGTTAGGCGCCGGTGCGAGCCAAACCGATGTTAATGGTATGTTAACTCTAAATATGCCGTTAGTCCCCGGCGGTCAGATTTCTTCTGCCGCTTTAGGCTTACCGTCAAGGGAAGATGCCCGGTGGGGCGCGCATTATTGCTGCACCTGGGATTTCTACTCCGAAGCAACCATTATGCTGGATGCGATCAAACAGGCAGATAGTGTTGACCCGACCGTGGTCAAAGCTAAAATTGACCAGCCTGGCGCGCAATTTACTTATGCTGCCATTAATAACGGTATTGCCACGTTTGGTTCCGCCGCATCCGATGCTGTTTTTGGCTCGGTAGTCGGTCTTCATCAGGTTACTAATTCCTGGGCTATTGATATCGTGAAGAACGGCCAGGATACCATTGGCGCTATTATCAATCCGAAGTAAAGTTGTATTCATAAAATACAGGAAAATAGTTATTTTTTGATTTAGTGGCAGGTAGTGAGGCAGTATTAGCCCCACTACCTGCCTGTTAGAAAGCTTTAGTTTTCCTCAGCCAGACATCTCCCCACGGAAGATGTCTGGACTGCGTGGAATTTATTAATTACGTTTTATTGCAGGTACACCGGATAAAAAATCATTATTTCATTATTGAAAAACGCTGCCTATAGAACGGAGAAAATTCGGACATGGATAAGGTCTTACAAGTAATCATTAACGCTATATCATTAAGTCTTATCTATATCTTATTCGCCACCGGTTTGACCTTGATCATGGGTATCTTTGATGTTTGTAATTTCGCCTACGGTGAGTTCGTAATGGCCGCGGGCTTTGTTACATATTTCGTGGTGGTCAAATGGAATTTGCCCTACATTATCGCACCTTTCGCTGCGATGTTAATTGTTAGTATCATCGGGATAATTTTCGAAAAAGGTATTTTTTACCCGATGCGCAATCGGGGCGGGTTGGAACCGGCGCTGGCTACTTTCGGCTCCAGTACAATCATGCAAACAGCTGCTTTGATCCTTTTCGGCGGCATGCCGCTAGGGGTGCCGCTGATACTGAACGGGCAATTTAAAATCGGGCCGGCATTCGTCCCTAATAACAATTTGCCGGTTATTTTCGGCGGTTTGTTGATGATTGCCCTGCTTTTCTTATTTGTCCAAAAGACGAAACTGGGGCTGGCAATCAGAGCCTTGCAGCAGGACCAGGACGCCGCCGCGCTGCAGGGCATCAATATCGCCAGCACGCGGATTGTAATCTGGGTGGTGGCCAGTTGTTTGGCCGCAGTTGCCGGCGTTTTGTTATCCTCCACCTATTATGTAACCCCGACGATGGGAAGCGGCTATTTACTCAAAGGTTTTGCGGTGGTTATCATGGGTGGTCTTGGCAGTATTCCCGGCGCGCTCATCGGTGGTTTTGTGCTGGGGTTCGTTGATTCCTTCGGGCAGACTTATCTTGGAACGTATAGTTACATGTTTGCTTTCGCTTTTATCATGCTAGTACTGATTGTGAGACCGCAGGGTTTAATGGGGAAGCGTTAATGAAATCATCAAGATGGCTGATAATTATCCCGATATTGATTGTCTTGTTTATGTTTGCTCTGCCGACATTTTTCAGCTCTCCGCGTTACATCAACCTGCTGGTGGAGTTGTTCCTCGGTATTGTACTGGCGATGGGAGTTTATTCCGTCTGGTCGGTTGGTTTCATAAATGCCGCCCAGCCGATTTTTTACGGCCTGGGGGCTTATGTGGTTACTTTGCTGATGATACGGACGCATTTCCCCTATTGGGTTGCCTTTCCGTTGGCCGGTGTAATTCCCGCGGTCGTGGCACTACTGTTCGGTTTTGTCGGGTTGAAGATGAAAGGGGCGTATTTCCTCTTCCTGACCATTGCGCTAAACGGTTTTATTTCTTGGTTGATTGTGAGCTGGAAAAGCTTGTTCGGCGGCATGCTGGGGATTTTCCCGGTTCCGCATCCTGAAATCCGAATCTTTGGTCTCGATATCAATTTTGTCGCCTCACGCACACCTTATTATTATATGTCGCTGATATTGGCCGTCGTGACCTGCCTGGTTTATTTTAAATTGTACGGTTCACGTCTGGGCCGCGTCTGGGAGAGCATCGGTAAAACCGAAGATCTGCTGGCGAATACCGGTATATCCGTATTTACGCAGAAACAGATTGCTCTTTCATTGTCCTGTTTCTTCGCCGGATTGGCCGGCGCCGTCTGGGCACCCTACATCTCTATCGTCACTCCTTCGGAATTCACTCTTTGGCAGGGTATCACGATCGTTTTAGGCGTGCTGGTCGGCGGTATCTATAGTCCGCTTGGCGCCATTATCGGCACGGTATTTATGGCCGCGCTTAATCTATTGTTTACTTATCTTCCTAAAGGAACAATTCAATATCAGCCGATGATTCTGGGTTTAATCCTAGTGCTGGTGTTGTTATTCATGCCTACCGGGATTCTGGGTCTTTACGGCAGAATTAAAAACAAACTTACCGAAATATTCGGTAAAAAAACACCGTCGGCTGAAATTGACAAGCCGCCGGTAAACTAGCATTTTTCGTAAAAACGGAGTAGATTAATGGCTTTACTCGAAACTCAAAAATTAACCAAAACATTCATCGGCCTCAAAGCCGTGACGAATTTGGATTTAGCAGTCAATCCGGGACAGTTTCTGGGGTTAATCGGCCCCAACGGCGCCGGGAAAACCACGGCTTTCAACCTCATTTCAGGCGTGCTGCCGGTGACCAGCGGCAAAATAATTTATAAAGGCCGGGATATCACCGGTTTCAAACCACACATTGTGGCCCGCCTGGGGATTATCCGCACCTTCCAGTTAGCCTCGGTTTTCCCGGATTTATCCGTGCTGGACAACATCCGGGTGGCGCTGCACTACAAATCCGGGGTCGGGTTTGTACAGACATTGTTCCAACCGCCGACGATGGAGCATAAAGACGAAGGCATCGTGCGTGAAAAAGCGATGAAGTTGCTGAAAATCGCCGGTTTAACGGAACTTGCGGAAGCTCGCGCCGGGAACCTGCCGGGCGGTACCCAGAAACTGATGAGTATCATCATCGCCCTGGCCGGGGACCCGGAGTTGCTGCTGCTGGACGAACCGATGAGCGGCCTCAATGCTGAAGAAATTCAGACCCTGCTGCGTCTGATTGGAGCCATCAGGGCGGAAAGGGGCACCGGCATTATCATGGTGGAACATAATATGAAAGTCGTGATGGAAAATTGTGAATACATTGTCGTGATAAATTTCGGAGAAAAAATTGCTGAAGGGACCCCAGACCAGATTGCTAACGATAAGCGGGTCATCGAAGCTTATCTAGGGAGCGAATAGTGTTACTGAGCGTTAAAGACCTGAGAGTATTTTATAAAAAAGCCGAAGCCGTCAAGGGTGTTTCTTTTATTGTTGACGAAGGCACGCTGGTCAGTATCATCGGGGCCAACGGTGCCGGGAAAACCACCATTCTGAAAACGTTGTCCGGCTTGTTGCGGGCCACTTCCGGGGAAATATCGTTCGACGGTAAACGCATCGAAAAAACCCCGGTGGACCGTATTGTCAAAATGGGCATTGCCCAGGTCCCGGCGGGCAGAAAGCTCTTTCCCCAGTTATCGGTTATGGAGAACCTGAGCGCCGGTGCTTATACAATTAAAAATCATAGCGAAGTCAATTCGCTGCTGGAAGACGTATTTAAACATTTCCCGCGGTTGAAAGAAAGAATCAACCAGCGCGCCGGCAGTTTGAGCGGCGGCGAACAGCAGATGCTGGCCATCGGACGGGCGCTGATGTGCAGACCCCGGCTACTGGTGATGGACGAGCCTTCGCTCGGACTTTCCCCGATTATGGTGCAGGAAATCGGCAGCATCATCAAAACGATGAAGGAAGCGGGGAAAACTATCCTGCTGGTGGAACAGAATGCCAACCTGGCACTGAAACTGGCCGACCGGACCTATGTCCTGGAACTGGGCAAAGTGGTGCTGGAAGGCAAATCCGTCGATATCATGAACAATCCCATCGTGAAAAAAGCCTATCTCGGTGCTACCTGACGGCTTTAATTTGGGTTTTACTGTCTAAAAAGTTCAGTACCGCTTCCGCGAATTGCTGTGGAATGGCGCGGTCCAGATAAATCGGCCCGTTTTCAATCACAGCCAGCCTGGCCCCGGGAATTGAGTCCTTCACCTTTGCTGCTCCGGAAAAGAACGGGTCGAAGGTGGCCGTCAGCACCAGTGTCGGGCAAGTTATCAGCGGCAGCCTTTTTTTCAGGTCGTAGGACGTGGCGGTGGTGTGTTCTTCCTCCCCTCTGGGGCCGGCTTTGAGGTATTCCAGGAACCTTTCCTCTAAAATTTCCGGTGTATAATCGCCCCACAAAATTGTACGCCGCCACCATTCCATCAGGTGCGAGCCGTCTTTCTTGATTTCTACCGCGCTCATAAAATCCGGCGGGTCTTCAAAAGGCACGCCGTCTACCGGTTCCGGCCGGTAGCCCAGACCGGAGAGTACCATTTTGTTTACCCGTTGCGGCCAGGTGATTTGCGTTTCCGCGGCGACGATGGAACCAAGGTGGTGCCCAACCAGATTGGCTTTATTAATACCCAGCGCATCCATGAAATTGATTACCGTCCGGGCATGATCTGGAATCTGATAGGCAAAAGGCGAAGGGTCGGAATCACCCGCGCCCAGGAAATCCAGGGCAATCGCCTGATATTTTTGGGAGATAAAATGCATCGCCCGCGTGAATTCGTCCGATGACGAGACGGCCATGTGTAGCAGCAGCACCGGCTCCCCCTTACCTTCAATCCGGTAATGAATTTGTCCCTCCGGGATATCCGCATAAGCTCTTTTCATTTTTACCTCTGGTGATTTTATGTTTTAAAACTATTGCCGTCTATCACTGTTTGAAAATGATTATAATCTGTCGTGGGAAACATATCAAATTCCGAAGAACACAATATTATCGTCGGCAAGCTCTAATGTCCTGGTCGATTTTGCGTTAGATGTTATGATTTTGTTACGATTTCCGCCGGTATTTTATATTTTTTCGATACCCCGGTGGTTATAATCATGGAGAGGAGAAATTAATGATTAAGAAAATTTTAATTCCCCTGGATGGTTCGAAACTGGCCGAAAATGTCTTGCCGTATGTTGAAGAATTAGCGCAGAAGCTCAACGCCGAAGCTGTTTTTATCAGCATCACCAATCGTCTGCAGGGATACTGGCCGTTTGAGGATGCCAGTCAGCCGGATAAAGTCACGCTGGTGCCGCAGGGCACCTGCACCATGGAAGAGATGGCGGCCAATTATCTTAGCGAAGCTGTTAAAGGACTGGAAAGGAAAGGGATTAAAATAACCAAAGAAGTGATTTGCGGCAAGACGGCGCAGGAAATTGTTTTCTATGCTAACGACAATCACTGCGACCTGATTATCCTTTCCAGTCACGGTCGCAGTGGTTTGTCCGGGTTAACCCAGGGCAATGTTACTGCCAGAATCCTCAAACTGGCGACTGTGCCTGTGATGGTGGTCAAAGCCGCGTCGCTAAAATAAAAATATTTACGTAAAATTAAAGCAATTTTCAGGTTGGCTTTTTTACGCGCGGTGGTTTGACGCAGGGTTTGTCTGCCTTGTATTTGGCCAGTTTCTTTTTTATTTCGTCCGAGTACTCTTTTTGTTTCGCCGGCGGCATTGTGGAAGTCCGGTTGGCAGCCCACGCCTGTTCCGGATCAGCCGGGTGATATTCGTCCCAGTGTTCCATTTTCCCGGCCAATGTCAGTCGTGACCTTTTCTGTTCGGCCTCGCTGAAAATAACTTTGATTTCGCCATTTTCAATTTTAAGTTCACCGTAGATGCCACAAATCGGGCACTGCACGGGATTTTTCCCTTTGATGGTGATTTCGTTCTGGTGACAGACCGGGCATGTTCCCGGTTCATCTCCCCGCCATTTCATCGCCGTGGCCGGTTTCCCCATCACCGCCGCCACATGCTTTCCCAGTTTACGCGCCCTGGCCATGGCCGTGTCATTCAATAACACCTGGCCTTTGACGATATTCGTGCCCAGCACCATCTGCTGGTCGACAACTTCCAGCTGGATAGAAAAAGTCATTGTCTGAAAAAGGGAGAGACCCAGCGAAAGCCAGTCCGGCGTGACCGAACCGCCCACCGAAATAAACGCGCCCGGGCGGGTTTTAAAGCACCTTTCATCCACGAATACTTTTTCACCGCGCGCTTTCAGCTTTTTACGCTCCATCATCCACGCCACGTCGGACTTGGAACCGAACAGCCGGTCCCGGATGACAAACAAATAGCCGGGCGGTGTTAAGCAGTAAACCGGGCCGCTGATAATCAGCCCGTCGCAGTCCATGATTTTATTCCAGACAAAAACGGCATCGTCTTTAATCACGCAGTCTTCCTTGCCGGTGATTTCCGCCTTACATTCCTTACAGCCGATGCACGGCTTGACGTCAACATCCAGCAAGCTCAAGACTTCCGTTTCGACGCCGTATTCCGCCGCCCCCATCAACGCTTCCCGCAGCAATATTTCGCTGTTTCCCATCCGGCGGCCGCAGGAGATTCCTAAGAGTTTCATCGCCGCACCCTCCGTCAATCGCTTTTTTATCCGGATAAAATGATTGTTTAATTATATCCTTGATTATAGCAAAAGAATTTGCAATTAGGTAGGCAGGATTATCATCTGACCTTTTAGCAAATAGAGCGCATGGCTTTGTCATTGGTTTCAGCGCTAAACACGATGAAATTGATTAGAATAGATGGGGTAACTCCAGCGGATAAACAATTTACCATGTTTATGGCAATAAATAAAGTAACATTTTGGATTTATGTGCAGTATTTTTGTACAATGGGTAGAGTTGCGACTTAATATGATAATGAATAAACCAAATTCCTTCATTTCCTGGTATTTTTCTTGAAAATAATAATTCCATATAAAATAAAGGCGATGGCAATGATACTGATTATTAAAGATAGAATGAAAGAATAATTATGCACAAATACGTCTAGTAATATATTTATTACGCATAAAATCATTCCGATAATCAAACTGAGAAGAGGATTTAGCTTCATACTTTCTTGACTCAAGAACAAACAGCTGTTTTATGTTACCATAATTATAAATTAATACGTGCGTCCTGTTCCGATGGCAGAAACCACCAGATTGAGCAATCTAAAATATTCAATAAAGAAGGGAATCAGCGTGAAAGGGGAACATAAAAAACTCGATAACATCTTCGAGCTGTCTTTAATCATTGTCTTTTTGATTTTAGCAATAATCGTATTTTTATATCAAGTGATCCCCGGTCACATTCGCTATTGGGTCCTGGTGGGATTCACAATAATCTACTTTATTTTGTTATTAACAAAACTACTTTGGGACCGAATGAAATCAAAATAATATTTACTTGCAAGTGAAATTAACTAAGATTTTCGATTGGTCCCGTTTCATGTTCAATAACTGAACGTTGCTAGCATACCTTTAAAAAGAAAATATTCAAGAATGGCTAAAAATATGAATGCAGGGATTCCTAACAGAATTATAACGGTTGGTATTGAAGCTAACAAGGCGGTTAAGCAATAAATATTCAGTAATAATGCACACCATTTTATTTTTTTTAATGTACCTATTGTCAAAACAGCGACTAACACTACGCTAGAGAGATTGATAATCAGATATAATCCAGACGCTCCAGTATCGGAAAAAGACTTGCCTAAGGCTTCCATGCGGGCATTTATGATAAAACCTAATAGTGTTCCCGGAGAGTATCCTGCAAAAAAAGGCAAAAACGATTGCAATAAAGTCAGCACGGCGAGACAAACACCTGCAAAGCCCGCTAACCTGATTTTCTTCTCCGTTAGGGTTTGAGTATTTGCCATACTAATTATTTATCGCAATAAAGCGGCGGGTATTTTGAGTAAACAGAAGATTATTTGTTGCAATTCGGTGAGGAGTATTTATATCGAGTTTTTAAATTCGACATGATGCTATTATATCATTAGTGTAACATTCTTGTATATATTGGTATATTATGCTTTGGTACCAATTTGGCTAGAGAATGTTTGCACTTACTAAAATCCGAGTTTAGGTTAGCTTCGGAGCATAACTCACCTAATTGCTTACTGGAATTGATGACAATGCCCTTGGAAATTAAGTCGATAAGGGATATTGAAAAAATGAAAAACTATCTGCGAGAAAATGAGCGATAACAACCGGTACAACCGATATCGGGTACTCGGAACAAGGTCAATTCAATTTTATGCATATGATATCAGCTCTGGTTTAGAATATGAGTTGATAAGTAAATAAAAATAAGTCACATTTCGCCCGTTTGTTACTCGTATGGCTGGATTTCGTTATATTTATATTCCAACTGGACGCCGGCTTCCCTTAACAGTTGTTCGCTCTCTTCCGCCAGTTGATATTTGCGTTCACAAACCACTTTTTTAATCCCGCAATTGATCCACAGCATCGCACAAGTCCGGCAAGGAGTCATTCTCTGATAGACTGTGGCGCCTTCAATGGAAATGCCTCTTTTGGCGGCCTGGCAGATAGCGTTTTGTTCAGCATGCACCGTCCGTACACAATGTTCGCTGATCTCCCCGTTTTTTTGAATCACTTTCTTGATTATATGTCCTGCATCATCGCAATGAGGCAGACCGACAGGCGAACCGACATATCCCGTCGCCAGGACTTGTTTATCCCGAACGATGACGCATCCGCTTCTGCCGCGATTGCAAGTGGCTCTTTTTGACGCGGCATCGGCCAGTTCCAGAAAATAGTTATCCCACGAGGGCCGCTCACTCTTCGGGGAATTATTAATCATGGGTGCCTCCAATCGAAACAAATAATATAATACAATCTGTCAAGTTCAGATTCGAAAATTCACAAGGGATAATGCCAAAATTATAGCATAAGCATGCGGAAATTGAGTATTCCGCTAAAGATGAGCTTGATAATGGCACGTTCGAGGATTGGTTAATCCAAACAAAACTGAATCCGGCGCGGTAAAGCATCAGAATAAAAAGCTTTCCACTTCAAACTTATCCGGCTTGTATATCTGAACTAAAATGTTTTTTAGGGGTTGACCGCGGTGGTGGGAAGATAGGGAATTACGGTTAAACTGACGGGGGAACTGGTGATACCGGAAAGAGTTGCAGTTACATCTGTTGTGCCAACCGCCAAACCGGTCACCACCGGTACTGACGAACTCATGAACATCGCGATGCTTGCATCGGAACAATTCCATATTGCTTTGTTAGAAATATCTGCAGTTGAGCCATCCGAATAGGTCCCCGTTGCCGTGAACTGCTGCTGGTGGCTCACGTTGATACTGGCTACCGGATTCGGTGTTACCGCAATCGAAATTAATGACGCATTAGAATTATGTGTAGTTGCACTATTCGTCCCTGTAGACGTTGATTTTGATGAACAAGCCGCCGTAAACAGGAGTAAGGCGGCCGTTAGCCCGATGATAAGGGCACAGCTAATAAATCGTATCAGTTTTCTGTTCATTATAAATTGTCCCCCTTTGGGACCACTATTCTTTTCCTGAGCTCAATATATCATGGTTTGGAGTTTTTGTTTTTTTAATGTATCCGGGCGGGCTGGTGAAAACCAGCCCGCCCTTTAATAACATTTTGTTCTGCCGATAATTATCGGAGTTTATTTTCTGGTTTCGTGTTTACGGTGACCTTAATGCAGGGTTAATCCAGACTGCATAAGGAACGCCGCCGCCAAAGCCTGCGCCTAAAACAGCATCACCCAGTGTTGCGGAACCGGGATTACCCTGAACCCACGGCTGGACCATATTGAAAGTAGACGGTTGCGCCACCGAAATATCGATGTTCTGTGATGCAATGTAGACGTTATCGTCATGCAGTATCTGCGCTGTGGCAGTCACGGATTGGGCGGCTATTGCCTGTTGATAGTAATTGTTAATGGTGGGGTCGTTAACATTAAGATAGTTTACCCCGTAGCCACCCGTCAATTTCACAAGCTGGTGGAAGATGTCGTAGTTAACACCCATAAAACCTTGGTTGCGCGCCGCAAACGCAGTATAATTACGGGCTGTAATAATTTGGCTCTGCCATGGTGCCGGAGCCACCAGCGTGACACTGAGATTAACACCGATAGCCGCAAGTTCAGACTCAACAATTTGATATAAATCTGAATTCGCATCAGTGCATAATATCAGCGGGTAAGTAATCGGAGTCGTTATCCCGGCTGCGGTTAACATCTGTTTGGCCAACGTTGGGTCGTAAGTATACTGGGCTTGGACTGATGCTGGCCATTGCGGATACGCGCATCCCCAGCCTCCCAACCCCATTTGATTTTGAGTTAATGAGGAAGGCCACGGTGTGGCGTAACCCTGGAAGAAGGAAGAAGCAATCAACGGTATATTGATTGCGTGCTGGATTGCTTGCCGGACACTGGGATTATTAAACGGTGCAACAGCATTATTCGGCGATAAGTCCGCCTCGTTTCCTTGTGGAGATTGTTTCGCGTTCATGGCAGGATTTGTTTTCAACATAGCCAAGGCATCGGTAACCGGCATCGAGGCGAAAGAATCAATCTTACCGACACGCATGGCAGCCTCAGCGGTGGCATTGGAAGGTATTATGAGGAGTTTCTCTCCATCCAGATAGGGAAGTTTATTCTGCGGCCACCGCAGGTCTGTTTGCCAGTAACTGGGATTTCTGACATAGGTTGCGGAACTGGAATCAACAAAGTCAGTCAGAATAAATGGTCCGGTTCCGATAGCCTGATTCCAGCTCGTAATAAAAGCCGAATTCGCGGTTGTATAAGCTTGAATTGCCTCAGGGGCCATAATCTCGGTGTCAGCCCCTTGCTGCTGCAGCAGCGTCAAAATTTGGACAGGATTAGTGCCTTGTTTCCAACCAAAGGTAACAGTAAACTTGTCAGTAGCGGCCACCGATGTTAGCAATGCCCAGCTTGCATTACCGACATAGTATGGATCTACCGTCGTGAATCCGTCACCCAATCCCAACATCCGGTCGAAGTGATAAACGAGGTCGTTAGCCACTAATTGGCGGCCGCTGACCGGTGCGATGTTCTGCCAGTAGACATTCTGGCGGATTGAGCAAATTACCGTGTAAGGATTCGGCATGGAATAACTCTTGACCAATTCGCCGGCGGCATACTGTTCCGGTATCCAACCGGTGGAGAAGTCCCATGTAGACGGGTTAACAGTGTAGTCATTTTCAAATAGTGACTCGAGGTAGGGCGCAAATCCGGCCTGGCCGTTGGTGCTCTCATAATCGTCCCAGACTGTGATGTCCGAGGTCAAATGGTCAATCAGGACACTGCCGTATTGGGGTGTTCCCAGGGTGTCCCACCAATTGCCGGTTGATGTTGTTGTTACCGATGTTGTGGCGTTAGAAGTCACGGCGGTTGATGTCGTTGATAATACATTTGTCGTGGTAGTCATTGCGGCTGACGTGGTGGTTGACGCTGTTGTTGTGGGTACCGCTGATGTAGTGGTCGTTGTAGATGTCGAACCGCAAGACGCGAATAACAGCGACGCGACTACGACGAGCGATAGTGATACTAAGAGTATTGCTCTTTTCATGAAACCTTCTTTGCTCCTTTTTAGTTCCTAAATTTGTCCGGGATCAGATGAAACGAACTGCTAAGTTTTGAACAATATAACATCAGAAAATTAACCTTGTCAATTATCAATGGAATATTCATTACCATTTATTCTATTATTAAAAATGAGAGTGGTAAAAATTAAAAAAATGCGTTCTTATCACCTTATCAATTCAGGGCGCGAAAGCGTTCTTTCTATTGACACTGATTTAATTAATCCATATGATTAAGGCATATTTTAAATGATTTATTTCAGCGGCAATAAGGTACAAGATGATGACTGACGCTCGCCCTCAGGTAATTATCCGCAATTGCGATAGCTATGACGTGCCGGTAATCAGGGCGATAATTCGCGACGGTTTGCAGCAAATGCAACTTCAACCGCGCGGACGGACGTTACTGAAACCAAACCTTGTTTCCAGTGGGGAGCTCTTCGAACATGCCTACACGCGTGCCGAGTTCACCGAGGGCGTTTTACTTGCCTTGCGCGACGAAAATAAGGGGGCAATGACCGAATTAGCCGTTGGGGAACGCAGCGGCATTACAATGCCCACCCGCCTGATTTTTAAGGGCGCCGGTTACGACAAACTGGTCAAGCGGCTGGGCGTCAAACATTATTATTTCGACGAAGAACAGCAGGTGGAGTTTGCACTGCAACACGCAGGCCGCCTGCGCGATTACATTTTCATTCCGGATGTCCTGACGAAAACCGACTTTTTTGTGGACTGCCCCAAATTTAAAGCTCATCCATGGACCACCGTCACGTTTTCGATGAAAAACTATATTGGCCTGCAGGACGACCGGCACCGTATGATTGACCATCACCATCACCTCAACCGGAAAGTGGCTGACCTGCAATACGTCATTCAGCCGCAATTTATCGCCATTGACGCCATCACCGCCGGACAGAGCCGGATGCTGACGCCCCAGCCTTACGACCTGAAGCTGATTATCATGGGGAACAACCGGGTGGCTTTTGACGCCGTCTGCTGCCAAATCATCGGCATTGACCCGCTTTCGGTGGAACACATCCGGTTGGCTTATGAACGCGGGTTCGGTCCGGTCGAACTTCCCCAAATAGATATCAGCGGCGATGTAACGCTGGCCCAAGCGGCGGCACGGGGGCGTAATTTCAAGTCCGGCCTGATACGGGTGGAGGATTATTTCCGGGATACGAAAATCAAAGCCTATGCCGGTGTGCCGACGAAAGACGAAGCGTGCGATTATTGCTGGGGCGGGTGTCCCGGCGCGCTGGAGGAAGCGATTGAAATCTTGCGGCGGTTCGATCAAATCACCGACGCTAAAATGCCGCCGCTGCATCTGGTGCTGGGAGCTTATCAGGGCCCGATTGATGCCAAACCCGGCGAGAAGGTCGTTTTTATCGGTGACTGTGCGGAATGGCAAGGGATAATCGGGGGAGAAGCCGTTGACATCAAACGGCTGCCGCCAAAACGCGCCCGGCTGGACCCCCATTACGCAGCCGACGCGGATATCTTCGGAAAAATGTTGATGGTGAGCGGGAAATTATTGCAGACCCGAAGTAAAAAATACCTGCGGCTGAACGGGTGCCCGGTGGGTGTGGCCGAGCAGGTGCTGTTATTAGCCTATATCGGCGGGGCGAAAAACCCGTATTTCGATACCAGGATTGAATTTGACTATTTACAATCATATCTGGCCTTACATGCCCGGAATTTATTCAGTTTCCGGCCATATCAGAAACGGCAGGAATGAAAAAGCCTGTATCATTACGAATAATAAAGATTTTTCCCTCACCTTGACCCGACAATCCACGATATTTCGACCGACCTTGAGTTTGATTATTCGCGATTCATATCGGTAGACAAACCGGAATGAAGCTGGATTTCAACGCGATATGTTATTATTGGATTTATGCTCGGAGTATTTATTGCCTTAGGAGCTTCGCTGGCGTGGGCCGGCAGCAGCATCCTTTTAAAATACCTCTCCACCAGAATTGACGCCATCGCCGTCAACACGCTGCGGTTGTGGGTGGGGATGGCGGCGCTGATTTTGCTGGTGCTGGTTTCGGGGCGGGCCGGCGATATCGTACACACGTCTTTACTGCCGGTACTGCTGGTGGTGGCGTCCGGAATTTTATCCAACGCCATCGGCGATACGATTTATATCCGCAGCCTGTCTTATCTGGATGTCTCCATCGCTTATCCGATTTCACAATCGGCGTTTCCGGTGTTGACGCTGATTGCGGCCTTTCTTTTTTTAAGCGAATCTTTCACCTGGTTGAACATCCTAGGGGCGGCGCTGGTCATCGCCGGTATTTTCATGATCGTCCGGAATAATAAAAAAGCCGCGGCCTCGAAAAACACGGTCAAAGGCGTCGTGATGACGCTGGCTGCGGCAATCCTGTGGGCAGCCGGTTCGATTACCCTTAAAATCGGGCTGGAAAAGGTGGATACCTTTTTAGCGGCGGCGATTCGCGTTACAATGGCGGCGATGGTGCTGACGGTAGTGGCCTTCGGGCGGAAACCGGAGGAGCGGCCTAAATTAAGGAGTTACGGCACCCGTAATTTGACCATAGCGGCTGGCGCGGGGCTATTGACCTACGGCATCGGGGCAATCGGCTATGTCACGGCGATACATCTCATCGGTGCTGGCAAGACGACTTTACTTACCGCGTCGGCCCCGGTGTTCCTGCTGCCGATGTCGGTGCTGATTCTAAAAGAGCGGTTATCGCCGGTGGCCCTGGCCGGGGTCGGGGTTGCCATAGCAGGAATATGCCTGGTCGCGCTATGATGAAGATAAGCGTTCATCAGCAACCATAATTAAATACGAGGTTTCTCGAGGGGGTTTTCGATGGAAAATATGGATAATACGCAAAATCCGAAAAAACCAAACATGAAATGGATGCGGATCACCGGTACAGTGTTTATTGCCGTTTGTATTTTAGTGGCTGGATTCGGGGGTGGGTTGTATTATCAGACCTACCAAAACAGGAACAAAGATACCGTTACCGTCAGCCAGGTCGATAAATCGGATGTCGAGCTTTTCAACCAGGCTCTAACAACTATCCAAAAGAATTATGTTGACCAGTCGGCTGTTAACACCCAAAATCTGACCTATGCGGCAATTTCAGGCATGGTAAATTCGTTGGGCGATACCGACCACACCGTTTTTTTAACTCCTGCCGACGTACAGCAGGAAAATCAGGCGATTGCCGGGAAATATGAAGGGATTGGGGCTGAAATACAGACGAAAAATGGAACTGTAGTTATTACTGCGCCATTTGACGATTCCCCGGCACAGAAAGCCGGACTCCAACCCGGGGATATCATTCTCAAAGTTAATGGAACAGCTGTGACCAACGCCCAGGATGCTTCAAATCTTGTCAAAGGCCCTGCAGGGACATCAGTAACCTTAACGATTCAAAACACTGCCGGCACAATCAGTGATGTGACAATAGTACGTGCACAAATCACCGTCAACCCGGTCCGTTGGCAAATGCTGCCGGGAACCACCATCGCGGATTTACGGATATCTTCTTTTTCTGATGGCACGTCAAAGGCGCTGGATACGGCATTAGCAGCAATCAAAGCACAGGGCGCCACGGCGATTGTCCTTGACCTCAGGAATAATCCCGGCGGGCTTTTAAGCGAAGCAATCGGGGTGGCCAGCCGTTTCCTGACAGGCGGCAGTGTCCTGGAGGAAAAAGACATCAACGGTAACATCAAACAGGACGTAGTTTTAAGCAATGTAACTAAAACCAACCTGCCGATGGTAGTGCTGGTAAACGGCGGCACGGCTTCCGCGGCGGAAATTGTTTCCGGCGCGCTGCAGGACAGGGGCAGGGCCAAGCTTATCGGCCAGACTACTTTTGGCACGGGCACTGCTTTGGTTGGATTCCCGCTGGCAGACGGTTCGCAAATACAATTAGCTGTTGTAGAATGGTTGACTCCTTCCGGCAAGAGCATCTGGCATACCGGGCTGACCCCCGATGACACCGTCGCACTGGCGACCAATGTCGATCCGCTTATCCCCGATGCGATTAACGGGATGACGGCGGCACAATTGCAGGCCAGTGGAGATGCACAGTTGCTGGACGCGATTAATATGCTGCAGCAGTAAAGCAATTGGCTCAGCATTTAGCTCCCCGATGTTTTTTCAGAGCCAGGTGAATTGGGGCGTTGTCCCTCCAGAGTCAGATTGATATGTTTATTATATACAACTTAAGAACTGATGATTTCAACGTTTATGATAGCCCCAGTTTCCCCGCTGCCCATTGTGCCATTTCCCACACTTTGGGTTGGGCATCATTTCGGGCATTGAGAATGCATTCCCGATATTTATCGCTGTAGTTGTTGACCATCGCATTGATTGCGTTTACCTTCCATTTCCAGACATCATTTTGCCGGATATACCAGAATTTGGGTTGAAGTGTCTTTTCCAGGAAACTATAGTCTGCCGCAACCAGTTTTTCCAGTGATATCTGTTGGCTCAATTCAGCCAATCCCGGGAATTCTTCAGTTGCGGTTCGAACGTGTTTATTGAATGGGCAGACATCCTGGCAGACATCACAGCCATAGACCCAGTTGCCAATCTGAGTCCCGAGCCTTTCTCGTGTTGCGCTTAAATCCCCAAACGTGGTTTGAAAGGAAACACAACTCAACGGATTCATCGTGTAGGCTTGAGACAGCGAGGATGTGAGGCAGTGTTTCATGCACAAACTGCAGCCTTCGGGGCACGGCTTGACCGTGGGCTTTACAATCGCTTCCAGTTCATAATCAATCAGCCAGGCTTCCAAAGATACCCGGGAACCGGAATCCGTGTAAAAGAAATTGTTCTTACGCACCAGGCCGAGACCGGCCTCCGACGCTGCCCAGCGCAGCGCGGTAATCCCGAATTTCCGCTCGGTGACAGCGTCAAGTCCGAAATCTTTCAGGCATGTTTCAAATCTAACACTGTTCAGGTAGCCAGGCGCCATGGGATTCGTTCTGGAGTCAAAAAGATAGCTCTTGCCGATTACTCCTTCCAGTCCGTCGGGGACGATGTATTTACCATCATTTCTCACACAGACGACGATGGCTTTCGCCCAAGGATATGATTCTTCGAGATGGGCAAATCCGCGATAATTCTGATAGAAAAAATTTGCGGCGGGAATTAGTGCCATCCGCTCGGTTAGTTTCCTTTCGAATCCGGACATCGCGGAAATCTTGATAATGCCGCACGCCTCGTACCCTGCGGCCAGCGCGGCGTTTTTGATTTTTTCTTCCAAATGCTCCATGGTACCTCCAGGCTATTATGTTTTTTAATTTTTTCCCGGCCATTCCGGACAGCTACAAGAGTGATCCCTTTGCCTGAATTTGTTAAGCTTTCCCGCCTGCCAAGCCAAAGGTATTCCAGAACTCTCCGACACTTTCAGGGGAACCGGTTACCTGCATGGTGCGTGCGTACTCTCGGCGCTTTTCCCGTTTCAGTGCGAGGAATGTCGCCCACGCTTCCGGCGAGGTTGCCAGTACCACATCGGGGTTTTTCCTGCTGCCCTCTTGAGATGACCAGCCTTCACCGTTAAAAGATACGGTGTAGGGACCGCCCGGTAGAAAATCGAATACCCAGGTTGCCGGTTTTAGTATCTTCCAACCGCGCTTGTTTAGCGAGGCCGCCAGCGTAGTCATTACCCTGTCGGGAAGGACTACTTCTCCAGGGCGCGGCGGGCACATCGCATATCGCAAACCCCAGTCCGTTAATGCCTCCACTACCGGATTAAGGTCCTGCCCCGCCGGTGTTAATTTGTACCAGACTTCCCGCCGGTTTTCGTATTTTTCCCGTTCGATAATCCCGGCCTGCCCTAATTGGCGGAGCCTGGCTGTCAGCCACTTCGGGGTGATATTACCGGAGTAGTGCATCAAGTCGGTGAACCGCTGCGGTTTCTGCAAAAGGTCCCGGATAATGAGTAAAGACCACCGGTCACCGACAAGCTCTAAAGCGTGCGCTACCGGGCAGTATTGAGCGTATATTTGTGCCATATGTTCCTCTTTCTTAAAGATACTATCTAAAAGATACTATGATGATATTTGTAGTATAACATGGTGTTTTAAAAATATGCAAGACCGTCCGGACTTTCAAACCATGTTCTCAAAATTTATAGATAAGGATGGGCTGCAAAATCGGCCTTATTATCGATGCAAAATACTTCAATAATAATCCGAAAAATCGGACCTATTTTTAGTGGAAATATTTTTTATTTGCCCCCTTGCCAACCCTTCATATAGGGTAGACAATAAAATTAAGGAGATACTTTAATGAGTAAATCCATCACTAAAATAACGGCACAAATCCGCTGGCGCCTGATGTCCGACCGCGAACGCTATGCGCAACTCTGGGCGCGGTCCAGGGCCCATTGGGATTCAATTTAGATACTAATAACGCATGCTGAGTGAAGGCAGATACTGACAGGCTGAAAACTTGATGCGCTCATAATACCGGCGTGATTTTGTATTCATTTCATCTACGGTATAATACTGGTAATGCTGTATATTTTTCCCGGGAAATATTGCTCCTCGCATAGCTTTTAATCGCAATGTCTGTTACAGAAGCAAGCACAATTTCGCACTGCAATTATAGGTTAGTCACTTTCTTACTGGAGAATTATAATGGAAGCTGAAATCAAAGATAACAACCAGGCGACATATCCGGCACAATATGAGACCGAAGCCGTGCTCAACGACGGCTCGGCGATGATTTTCCGGCCGATCAAACCGGACGACGTCGAGTTGTTCCTTGCCTTTTTATCGCGGCTGGGGCCGGATTCCCAGTATGTCTGGCTGCATCATATCCCCACGCAGATGACGCCGGAAGATGCGCAGCGGTTCTGCACCATTGATTACAAAAACAGCTTCATCCTGGTAGGGGAGGTTTTAAAACAAAAGACGAAGCAGATTGTGGCTGTCGGGCGTTATTACCGGCTGCCCAGGAAAAATTCGGCGGAAGTGGCGATTGTCATTGACGACGCTTACCGCCGCAAAGGTATCGGCACCCGGTTAATTGAAAACCTGGTCAACGCCGCCCACGACAACGATATTTCAACTTTTGAAGCGGATGTTTCCTCGAAAAACGACGATATATTAGCCCTGCTCAAGGGTTACGGCTATCATGTCGCCCGGCAGCTCGAAGGCAACGCGCTGCATGTCGCTTTCCCCATCGCGCCGACACGAAACGTGATGCGCCGTGAAGAAGAACGGGACCGGGTTTCGACCATTGCCTCAATCAGGCACCTGCTATCCCCGAAATCGGTGGCATTAATCGGTGCGTCCCGGTATCCCGGCACCATCGGCTACCTGATGCTGCACTGCATGCTGCAGGGCGGATATACGGGCACGGTTTATCCGGTCAATCCCAACGTCAGCTCCGTCATGTCGGTCAAGACCTACCCCTCAATACTGGATGTGCCCGACGAAGTGGATATGGCCGTCATCGCGGTCCCGGCCAAGCTGGTGGCCCGGGTGGCCGACGAATGCGGGCAGAAGGGCGTACACACGCTGATTGTCATTTCCGACGGGTTCAGGGAAACCGGCCCGGAAGGCGCGGCCCGCGAAAAGGAACTGCGGAACATCGCCCTGGGGCACGGCATGCGGGTCGCCGGCCCGAACTGCATGGGCATTTTGAACACCGACCCGCAAATCAGTTTAAACTCGACGTTTTCCCCGGTTTTCCCGCCGGCCGGTAATGTGGCTTTTCTCTCGCAAAGCGGGGCGATGGGGCTGACGATTCTGGAATATGCGAATAACCTGAACCTGGGGGTTTCCACTTTTGTCAGCGTGGGCAACCGGGTGGATATTTCCCCTAACGACATGCTGGAATACTGGGAAGAAGATAAAGCCACCAAAATCATTTTGCTGTATCTGGAATCGTTCGGCAACCCGCGGAAATTCGCCCAGATTGCGCGGCGCGTTTCGGCCAAAAAACCGATTGTGGTGGTTAAAGGCGGCAGCACCGCTGCCGGTTCCAAAGCGGCGGCCTCGCACACCGGTTCGATGGCCACTTCCGATATCAGCACGGACGTGCTTTTCAAGTATGCCGGCGTCATCCGGGCGAATACTATGGAAGAACTGTTCGATATCGCCAGTGTGCTTTCCAATCAGCCTTTACCCAAAGGCCGGAAACTGGCAATCCTCACCAACGGCGGCGGGCCCGGCATCATTGCCGCCGACGCCTCGGCGCGGAACAACCTGATACTGCCAACATTCTCGCCGGAAACAATAACGAAACTGAAATCCGTGATTAAACGCGATATCGTAATCAATAACCCGCTGGATACGACGGCTGGAGCGACTGCCGAAGAATTCCGCGATATTTTACAGGTATTGGCCGAAGAGCCGGACATCGATTCGGTGATGGCCATTTTCATCCCGCCGATAGTCTCGAACAAAGCCGCTTCGGAAGAAGCCATCCGCAGCGTGGCGCCGATTTTCTGGAAGCACCAGAAACCGCTGGTGGCCTGTTTCCTGGGGGAAAGAGGTTCGACGGCGAAGTTAGGTTCGAACGGGCATTTCGTACCCTGCTACCCCTTCCCGGAGGAAGCCGTGTCTTCGCTGGCGCGGGCGGTAGAATACGCCGAAAATTGTAAGAAGCCTGTGGGAGAAGTCCCGAAATTCCCCAACCTCGCACGCGGCAGGGCGCGTAAGATAATTGATAAAGCCATGAAAGAGAATAGCCAGCGGCCCTTCTGGCTGGGAGCCGAAGAGACCTACGATTTACTCGATTGTTATGGCATCCGTCTGGCACCGATGGCAATCGCGAAGACACCGGATGCAGCCGCCGCGGCGGCGGTGAAAATGGGCTTTCCGGTAGTCGTGAAGCTGGTCTCGGACACGATTACCCACAAGACCGATGTCGGCGGAGTGGTGGTCGGCGTGAAATCCAAAAATGAAGTAATCAAAGCTTTCGATAAAATCAAGGCCAACCTCACCAAGCTGGGGCGGCAAAACGAGATGCAGGGCGTGATGGTGCAGCGCATGGTTGCCGGCGGCATCGAAACAATTGTCGGTGTGACGCAGGACCCATCCTTCGGCCCGTTGATGATGTTCGGCGCCGGCGGGATTTACGCCGAGCTGATGAAAGATGTCGCCATCCGGTTACCGCCGCTGACTGACCTGGACGCCTCAGAAATGGTCAAATCCATCAAAATGGCGAAGATGCTGCAGGGCTACCGCGATACGCCGGTTTCTGATACGCACGCGGTGGAAGATCTGCTGCTGCGGCTTTCGGCGCTGGTGGAAGATATTCACCAGGTCAGCGAACTGGATTTCAACCCGGTCAAAGTGATGCCGCAAGGGGAAGGCTGCTGGGTCGTTGACGCCAGGATTATGCTAAAATAAAGTTATCAGGCATAGGTTGAACAACACACGCAGTTCAGCTAACGGAAACCATATTAAAAGAGTGCCGGAAAAATCTGCCGGTGAGCTGAAGACATTGTTAACTGAGCGGGCAGGTTATTCTTCCCGGTATTGAATGTAATTCTTGGGGAAATTTTTCAGTTTTCTTTTGAGGTTTTTGCGGGACCAGTTGTCCCACCATTCCGGGGTATAAAAGTCGTCGTTAAAATTAGAGGCCTGTTCGTTTGTTTCTGTAGTCATTTTCTTTCCGTATATCGTGTAGTTTTCAGCGCCGGGTTTTCCCGTAGCAATGTAGAAGTTATGATACTATAATTTTATTCTACTGCGGATCAGGCTCATGTCAATACATAATTTGTGATAATTAGTCCAGGAGCGCAGTCTCTTTTTAGGGAAGCGGTTTAATATTTAGATAAAGCTAAATGGTTATATCAGAAACTGAGCAAAACAAGGCACAACGACCCATTTCGTGTTTACCTGACAAGAACCTGAGACCAAGAATCAGGGCGGTCGGGTTCGAAACCCGACCCTACAAAAAATACTCTTATTTACACGTACTTTTTGATATCGTCCGTATGCAGAAACAAAGGACAGCTTTGGTTTTAGTCAGCCTTGAGTTTAATGCCGGTGCCTTCGCAGTCGGGGCAGGGCTGGTAGAGATTGGCGCCCGGCTGGCTCTTTTTAGCTTTGACGGATTTAGCGCCGCTGCCTTTACAGGTCTTACAGTCCTGATAATCTTCTGCTTTGCCGGGCAGAACGTGAAGGCCGTTCTTTTCTTTGCCGCACCCCGGCGCCGGACACGGCTGTTCCTGGGCATGCAGGTTGCGGACGTCGCGGCCGGTGCCGTGGCAGTATTCACACTTGACGATGAATGTTTCCGCCCGCGGCTGAGCTGATGGTTCTGATTTTACCGGCACACGCGGCAGCGCATATCTGATTTCCATACTGGCGCCTTTGCCTTTCGGGGGGAACTGCAGGATTTTGTCGGTGGAAGGGCGGTAATGCTCGTACATCACCTCGCAGCAAGTGGCCATGCGGTGGAACGGGCCGGGATAATCGCCGATGCGGGCGTGCAGCTCGTCGGCGCGGATATCCACAAAAGGATTTTCCTCATGCTCCGCTTCACGGAACCATGCGTCCAGGGCTTTTTCAAAATCGGCTTTTTCAGGGATACCTTCAGTCATGTTTTAGTCTCCAATTTATGTTATAAAATCGGGCCGTAAACCGGCTATTATGGAGTCGATACTATTGTAAATTTTACAATAGTATCGTTTTCAGCATAGCGGACGGTTTGCGGCATGGTGAAAAAATATCAGTTAACTTTACATAAAGTATAAATTCTGATTTGTACCATTTAATGGGTCTACCTTATTTTACCAGAGATGCGCCGACGATTGCTTTATTAATCTCCAGACTGACAGAAATCACGACATTGCCGGGTTGGGCGCGGTAGAGCCGCTCGATTTTGAAATCGGTGGTGTAGCCGTATGCGCCGTGCAGCCTGAGGGCGGCAGCAATTACATCGGTGACAACCGGCTGGACGAACAGCTTACAGGCGGCCGCCTCGGCCTGGAAACTCGGGTCTTCGGTTTCGTGGAGCATGGCGGTGCGGTAGGTCAGCCAGCGGCAGGCCTCTATTTTCGCGTGTAAGTCTGCCAGTTCGAAGCGGATGCCCTGCATATCCGATATCGGTTTGCCGTTGGCGAGGCGGCTTTTGGTGTATTTGACGGCTTCGTCGAGAGCGGCCTGGGCCAAAGCCACAGCCACGATGCAGCCTTCCACTTTTTCGATGGCAATCCAGTAAAGCAGGGCCTCAAACCCTTTGCCTTTTTGATGGAAAATCTGGTCTTTATGCACGCGGACGTCGGTATAAAAGACATCCGCCGGTTCGATGCCGCCGGTGCCCATCAGCTCCCAGATTTTGGGAGCGGTGTAGCCGGGGCAATTTTTATCCACCAGGAAAGCGGTGCAGCCGCCGGTTTCATCCTTCGTCCAGACAATGGCCGTACCGTCGCGGGCGCCGAAGGTGCTAAAGCGCTTCTGTCCGTTGATGATGTAATAATCGCCATCGGGGCGGGCAGTGGTTTTAAGGGCGCGGGCATCGGAGCCGGTATCCGGTTCGGTGAACTGGACGCTGAAGCATTTGGTGCCGTCGAACATCGGGCGGACAAAGCGTTTTTTCTGTTCCGTGGTACCGAATTTGCAGATAATTTCGGGGAGGCTGTTATTAAAGGCGACCGGCCACCAGCCCGGGGTGCCGGAATAGGCGAGCTGCTCGATTGCTAAAAGGTGTGCGAAACCGCCGGCGCCGCTGCCGTTGTATTCCGGGGGCACGGTCATGCCGAAGAGCCCCAGCGAGGCCAGCTGCTGCACCAGGTCGTCAGGGATGCGGCGGGATTTTTCCATTTCCTGCCAGCGTGGTTCGACGTCTTTGCGGGTGAAATCCCGGACCATGGACTGGAGCATTTTTTGTTTTTCGGTGAGCGTAAAATCCATCATGCGTCTCCTGAATCTGCTTGCGATACCGGTATCACTATAGTAGTACAGGGGAGAAGGGGAGAGCAAGTAGAGTGGAGGAAAAATTCAAGTTCCAGATTCCAAATTCCAAATAATACCAAAATTCCAGAAACCAAAGTCCAAATATAGAAGAAATAAAGAATAATGAAAGAAGAAAGGGCGAGCAGGTTCTTTCTATGAATTGTATTTCGCCTTCGGGCTCAAGATTCTCGATCAGGTCGGGAAAGACAGTGGGCGATACCAGCGCTCGCCGGTATGAAGAGGGAAGATACCCCGCCCTGATACATTTGTCCGCCTAATGCGGACTCTGTACGACATTGCGGTGTCGGATTGCTTCGAGTACTTCGTAATCTCGCAATGACAATGGAAGGATTTATCATGTTTTCTCGACGACATGTTGGCGTGTGAGGTTGTTACGTCATCCGCCTGAAGCGGATTCCTCGCAATGGGGATAACCCAAGATGCCGCGCGGTGTTCGCAATGACGATGAGCCGGGATAGAGGCTGATTGTCATCGGAGTGAAGGCTACTAGATTCTTCGGGTATTTCATAACCTCAGAATGACAGCGGGGCGTGGCTGGATTCCTATTCCCTATCAAGTATGGTTCAAGCTTTCATCGGGATGGAGCCAGTGGTAAATGACTGGATTCTTCGCTTTGCACTAG
>Ga0187863_10000843_pt1 | contig 25441 bp, 25 predicted proteins | sample June2016WEW_11_1_FD_132975 | JGI IMG/M metagenome (GOLD analysis project Ga0187863, IMG submission 132975) | Peatland microbial communities from SPRUCE experiment site at the Marcell Experimental Forest, Minnesota, USA - June2016WEW_11_10 | ecosystem: Environmental > Terrestrial > Soil >...
GGGGGCCGGGACCCGCGCGTCCGGGTCGGCGGCGATCCCTGCCTCGCGCAGCACACCGGTCAGGGCCCACCAGACCAGCTGGCACGACAGGAATGCTACCAATAGTAACTGTTACTTCAAGTTACACGTAGGTCATCGCCGACGCCTTCGTGCCGGTCGGGTCGCCTTCGTGCCGGTCGGGTCGGCTTCGTGCCGGTCAGGTCGGCTTCGTGCCGGTCAGGTCGCCCTCGTATGGGGTCACAGGTCGGGTCGCCCTCGTATCGGTCGCGGTCGAGCGAGCCTTCATGGGTCGGCCGACCCGCATATCGCGTTGGCGGGATCTCGTTAGTGAGATATCGTTGCGGGTATGAGCACACCGGGCGAACCGTTCGGGCTCGTGAATGCGGCTGCTCCCGGCGGCCTGGAGGGGCAAGGCAGCCAGCTCCCAGGCGGGGCGGTGGCTGACGGGCCGGCCGCTGGCGGGCCGCTGCCGGGCGGGCAGCGGCCCGGTGGGCAGGGTGACCTGGGGCTGCCGCGCCTGCCCGGGTTCCGCGAGATGGCCCTGCGCCGGATGGCGGGCGAGCGGCGGCGGCTGGTCGGCGAGCTGACGGCGCAGCGGAAGGCGGCCGGGCTGTCCCAGACCCAGGTCGCGGCCCGGATGGGTACCTCCCAGTCGGCCGTGGCCCGGCTCGAGGCCGGCGAGGCGGACGTGCGGGCCTCGACCCTGGAGCGCTACGCCGCGGCGATCGGCAGCCAGATCAGCTGGCGATTGCAGGACCCCCCGCCCGCGGGGCAGCTGCCGCTACCCGGGCCGGCCCCCGGCCTGGACCTCGATCCCGGGCTTGGGCAGCCGTCACATCCCCAGCATTTCGGCTCTCCCGGGCTGCGCCCGCCGGCCGGGCCGCTCGCGCCCGCCGCCCAGCATCAGCCGTATGGACCGCGACAGGAGGACTCCCATGACCGTTCCCGTGGCTGACTCGTTCCCGCCCGGCCGCCCGGGGTCCAGACATCCGTGGCCCGGCCCGTCGGGGCCAGGCGAGCCGCCCTCGCGTCCCGGCCGGCCTGGAGGCCCGGGCGCGCCTGGGGTGCCCGGCTGGCCCGCTCCGCACCGGGAGCCGCCGGCGTACCCCGCCATGCCGCCCTCCCGTGTCTGGACCGACCAGGGTAACTGGCCCGGACATCTCTACCAGCGGCTCCTCGAACGGCGCATCGTGATGGCGTCCGGCCGGCTCGACGGGCCGGCGGCCAGTGTGCTCAGCGCCCAGCTGCTCACCCTGGACGCCGACGGGGACGGCCCGGTCCGGCTCGAGCTCCAGGGCCTGGACGCCGAACTGCCGGCCGCGCTGACCGTCATGGGCGTGCTGGACGTCCTCCGGGTCCCGGTCACCGGGTACGTGGCCGGCCAGGTCGGCGGGCCGGCTCTGGGCGTGCTGGCCGCGTGCGGGCAGCGCCTCGGCTACCCGAGCGCGGTGCTGGCGCTCACCGAGCCGACGCTCAACGCCGGCGGTACGGCCACCCAGGTACGGTCCCAGGAGGAGCAGATCGAGACCATGGTCGACACGCTGTACGTCCGGCTGGCCGAGGTGACCGGGCGCGAAGTGGACGAGATCCGGGCGGACGCCCGGCGGGGACGGTTCCTGACCGTTCCCGAGGCGGTCGCCTACGGCCTCCTCGACTCCCAGGCCGTGCCGGGCAACAGGCGGGATGGGCAGGACTGAAACACCAGACACCGCTGCAGGCACCCGCGGCGTTCATCCGGGCGAACACCTGGCTGACGGCGCCGCCGCTGCTGCCGGAGATCCGGCTGTACCTGGCCCGGGACGCGTTCGGGCTGTGGGAGCAGATCGAGCATGACACCGGGCAGCAGCAGCTGCCCCCGCCGTTCTGGGCGTTCCCGTGGGCCGGCGGCCAGGCGCTTGCCCGGTACCTGCTCGACCATCCGGGCCGTGTCCGCGGGCGGGCCGTGCTCGACCTCGCGTCCGGTTCGGGCCTGGTGGCGATCGCGGCCGCCGCGGCGGGAGCAGCGTCGGTCACGCCGAGCGAGACCGACTCGCTTGCCGCCGCCGCCATCAAGCTCAACGCCGGGGTGAACCGGGTCCGGCTGGAGCCTACGGTCGGCGACCTGCTGGACGGCCCGGGACTGGGGCCGGCGGACGTGCTGCCGGGGGACCCGCCGGGGGACCCGCCGGGGGTCCTGCTGGGGCTCCTGCCGGGTGCGGACGTGGTCCTGGCCGGCGACGCGTTCTATGACCGGGGCATGGCCGGCCTGATGCTGCCGTTCCTCGAGCGGGCCAGCCAGGCGGGCGCGCTGGTGCTGGTCGGCGACCCGGGCCGGGCCTACCTGCCGCGCGAGCGCTTCGCCCGGGTCGCCACCTACGACGTCCCAGTCGAACGGGTCATCGAGGACGCGGACGTCAAGCACACCACCGTCTGGCGCCTGCGCTAACCGGGACCGCAGCGGCGCCTGCGCTACCCGGGACCCACAGCGGCGCCTGCGCTAGCCGGCACCCGCGGCGGCGCCTGCGCTACCCGGGACCCGCAGCCGTCACCCAGTCAACCTCATCTGCTTCGCCGGCCGCATCTGCCCCATCGGTCACACATCCCGACGATGATCAACCGATTGGTGTTGCCCCCGCAACACCAATCGGTTGATCACGAGGCTCGCGGGTTAGGCGGGGCGGGAGGGGCCGGTGCCGGCGCCGCTGCTGGCGACGGCGGCCGCGATCTCGGTGAGGTCCTTGCCGTCCAGGACCAGTTCCGCGGCGGCCAGCCAGCCATCCACCTGCCGCGGGCTGCGAGCGCCGACGATCGCGCCGCTGACCCCGGGGAAGGCCAGGGTCCAGGCCACCGCGACCGCGCCCAGGCTCACGCCGAGCCGGTCGGCGACCGGCCGCAGCCCGTCGACCAGGGCCAGGTTCCGGGTCAGGCCGTCACCGCTGAAGTCGCTGCTGCGGCTGCGCCAGTCGCCCCGGTCAAGGTTCGCGGCCCGCTCCGGATTGAACGCGCCGGTCAGCAGGCCGGCACCCATCGGGCTGTACACGATGACCCCGGTGCCGTGGTCCCTGCACCACGGGATGAGCTTGGCGCCATTGTCGCGGTGGATCAGGCTGAACTGCGGCTGCAGGGAGTCCACGTGCCCTACCGCCTCGGCCGCCATGAGCTGGGCCAGGTTGTGGTTGGAGAGCCCGGCGGCCCGGATCTTGCCCTCGGTGCGGAGGTCCGCGAACGTCTGCCAGTACTCCTCCAGCGGCGTCCCGTCCTCCGCCGGCCAGTGCAGCTGATAGAGGTCGATGCGGTCCACCCCAAGGCGGCGCAGCGAGGCCTCCACCTCACGGCGCAGGCTGGCCGGGTTGCCCACCCGGCTGGCGGGCTTGTTCCGGTCGGACTCGTCCCAGATCAGGCCGCCCTTGGTGAACACGTAGGGCCGGTCCGCCTCGGGCAGGTCGCGCAGCGCACGCGCCACGACCTCCTCGGAGTGCCCGAGGCCGTAGACGGCCGCCGTGTCCACCCAGTTAATCCCGGACTCGACCGCGTGCCGGATGGCGGCGACCGAGTCGGCGTCTTCCTGGTCTCCCCAGGCGAAGGCCCAGCCTCCGCCGCCGATCGCCCAGGCGCCGAAGCCGGCCCGGGTAATGGTCATATCTGTCTGCCCGAAAGGAACCTTCGTCAGCTTCTCGCTCATGCTTCCCCTGCTCGGCGTCACGTGTTGATCTGTCCAACAGCTAGAAACGATCGTCTTATGCTCTAGGGTTGCTCAATCCTGGACCTGCGCCAACTGGAACACTTCGTCGCGGTGCCCCAGGAAACCCCTAGCGCCGACTGGCAGATGGGCACGAGCACACCGCACCCCGGGCATGCCGGGTCCGATTGACCGTGATCGCATATTCGGCGGGCAGCGAACAGCGCTCGCGCGGCGCAGCCACGAGGCAGACTGGCCCGCATGGCCCTGGATGATTTCGTTCGTGCGCTCGATGGCTTTGAGGCTGTGGTCGCGGGGGTTCCGCCAGGCCGGTGGGATTCGCCGTCGCCGTGCGCGAGCTGGTCCGCCGTTGACGTTGCGGGCCATGTGATCGGCGGCCTGCGGGCGACTCAGGCACTTGCGACCGGACGCCAGGACGAAGATCGTGGTGCTGATCCAGGATCTGCCGTGGGCGCCGATCCCCTGGCAGTGTGGCGTGCAGCGCGGGCGGACATGATGGCGGCCCTGGAACCCGCGGGGCTGGCCCGGCCTGTGCCGTTGCCCGGGGGCGGGGAGATGCCGCTGGGCGAGTTCCTGGAACGGTACCCGGTGGAGATCCTCGTGCATACATGGGATCTGGCGGAGGCCACCGGCCAGGCTGCTGTGCTAGACCCGGGCCTGGTGCACGATGCGCTGGAGACGGCGCAGCAGTTTGTTCCCGTGGGCCGCGCGGCTGGCTTGGTCGGCCCCGAATGCGCCGTGGCCGGCCATGCCCCAGATCTGACCCGGCTCCTGGCGAAGTTTGGCCGCAGCGTCAGCTAAAGATCTCCAAATGGTAGGCAGTAAGAGGTGTGAGGCCGAGCTGGGTCTCGTCGAGAAGCCAGCGGATAGCCTCGGCTTGGACGGTCGCACCGGGCATGCTCACGGCGGCGTGGCAGGTGATGATGGTCACCCCCCCGCGGCGGCCTCGCAGAACCCCAGCCCGGCCGGGGCCAGTCCAGCCGGGTCAGTCCAGCCGGGGTCAGTCCAGCCTCCCCGCCCGGTCCCACGCCGCGGCCACCACAGCCTGTCCCAAGCTGATCCCCCCGTCGTTGGGCGGTACCCGGGAATGGGTCAGGACCCGGAAGCCCATGCCCTCCAGCAGGTCCACGACGATCCCGAGCAGGAGCAAGTTCTGGAAGACCCCGCCGGATAGCGCCACCGTGCCCAGCCCGCACCGGTCCCGCAGCAGCCCGCAGGCCTCGCCGATCATGGAGGCCATGCCCCGGTGGAACCGGGCGCTGACGACGTCCCGCGGGACCCCGGCCAGCAGGTCCTCGGCCGAAGCGCGGATCAGGTCACTCCCGGCCACCGTGAACGGCCAGCCATCCGTGACCGCCGCCCGGTACGGGTCCTGCCGTGACGTGGCGGCCAGTTGCTCCAGTTCGACCGCGGCCTGGCCCTCGTAGTTGATGGAGTCCCGCACGCCGAGCAGCGCGGCGACCGCGTCGAACAGCCGTCCCGCGCTCGACGTCAGCGGGGCGTTCACCCCCCGCCGGGCCAGGCTGAGCACGTCCGGCCAGGCGCCGGAGTTCCGGGCGGCCACGTCCAGGCCCACCGGCAGGCCGCCGGGGAAGGCGGCGTCCAGGTAGGCGGCGGCCATCCGCCAGGGCTGGCGGATGGCCGCCACGCCGCCGGGCATGGGCACGCCGGCCAGATGCCCGGCCCGCTCCGCGTCGGCCAGGTCGGCCACGAGGAATTCGCCGCCCCAGATCGTGGCGTCCGGGCCGTAGCCGGTGCCGTCGAAGGCCACCCCGATGACCGGCCCGGCCTCGCCGTTGTCGGCCAGGCAGGAGGCAATGTGCGCGTGATGGTGCTGCACGCCGGCACGCACGCAGCCGTCCTGCTCCAGGGCGTACTTGGTGGACAAGTAGTCGGGGTGCAGGTCGTGGGCCACGATCTGGACAGTCACGTCGAACAGCCGCCGGAAGTGCACGATGCCCTCGGTGAACGAGCGCAGCGTCTCGTAGTTCTCCAGGTCACCGACGTGATGGGAGAGGAAGGCCCGGTCGCCGCGGCCGAGGCAGAACGTGTTCTTCAGCTCCGCCCCGCAGGCCAGCACCGGCCGGCCGAAGCGGCTGGCCACGGTCAGCGGCTCCGGCACGTAACCCCGGGAACGGCGCAGCACGGCCTCCCGGCCCCGGAACGGGCGGACCACCGAGTCGTCGGTCCGGATATGGATCGGCCGGTCGTGCGTGAGGAAGACATCCGCGATGCCGCCCAGCCGGGCCAGGGCGTCCTCGTCCCGGTAGGCGATCGGCTCGTCGGAGACGTTGCCGCTGGTCAGCACCATCGGGCGGCCGAAGTCGCGGAGCAGCAGATGATGCAGCGGGGTGTAGGGCAGCATCACGCCCAGCTGGCGGTTGCCCGGGGCCACGGCCTCGGCGAGCCGGATGGCCGCTGTCCCGGTGGCCCGGCGGGGCAGCAGCACGATGGGCCGCCGCGGGCTGCTCAGCAGGCCGGCCGCGACATCGTCGACCTCGCAGAGGGCGCGGGCGGCGGCCAGGTCGGCGGCCATCACCGCGAACGGCTTGTCTTCCCGGTGCTTGCGCGCCCGCAGCAGTGCCGCGGCCTTGTCGCTGGCCGCGTCCACCGCCAGGTGATAGCCGCCTAGGCCCTTCACCGCGAGCACCTGGCCGGCGGCCAGCGCGGCCACGGCCCCGGCCAGCGCGGCGTCCGGAGTGCTCTCCGGGCCAGGCGGTCCTGTCCCGTCTGCGGCGAGCAGCGTCAGCCTAGGGCCGCAGGCCGGGCAGCACACCGGCTGGGCGTGGAACCGGCGGTTCGCCGGGTCGTGGTACTCCGCCGCGCAGGCCGTGCACATGGCGAAGCCCGCCATCGTGGTCAGCGGCCGGTCGTAGGGCACGTCGCGGACGATGGTGAACCGGGGGCCGCAGTTGGTGCAGTTGATGAACGGGTAGCCGAACCGGCGGTCGGCCGGGTCGGCGAGCTCGCGCAGGCAGTCGGCGCAGGTCGCGCTGTCCGCGGAGACCAGGGCACGGCGGCGGCCGGCCGTGTCGCTGGCCACGATGGCGAAGCCGGGACGCCCATCCGGGCTCATGGGCTGGGCGCTGACCCGCTCGACCTGGGCCAGCGGCGGCGCGTCTCGTTCCAGCGCGGCCAGAAAGTCACGGATCTGCTCGGCCGGCCCCTCCACCTCCGCGAACACGCCGTCCACGTCGTTGCCGACCCAGCCGGTCAGGCCCAGCCGGGTGGCCAGGGAGTACACGAACGGGCGGAACCCGACCCCCTGGACCACGCCCTCGACCCGGATGGAGGTCCGGACGTTGGTGGCCACCAGCCCAGTGTGCCGCGTTTCCCCCCGCCGTGCCGGTCCCGAGGCTGGTGAGTCCCGGTGGTATCTGAGTGGACGGTGGGGGTCGGCCGCGGACGTGGATGGTGGTTTGGCGCAGCGGGGCGTGCATGAGGGTTTCATCCCATGGGACTGGGTGCCGGGCGTGGCCTGGCCGCCGGGCGGGCGTAATCAGGAACCCGGGTCCTGGGCGCGCAGGCACGCTTCGGCGTACTCGACCAGCAGATCGCTCACCGAGATGTCGCGCCGCTCGGCCTCGGCGGCCAGGCGCTCGGCCAGGCCGACGGGCAGCATCACGCTGCGATGCACATAGTCGTCGTGCGCCCAGGCTTCGTAGGGCGGCTCAGGCACGCTCACTCCTCTCGGGGGCACTCCTTCGGGCGGCACTCTTCTGGGCAGCCGTCCCGTCGGGCCGCGCAGCCGCCGGGGACAGCGGGACGTAGCGGCGCAGGATGCGGTCACTAAGCAGGCCGAGGCAGCTCAGGTTGGGAAAGCCCGGCCCTTGCGCCAGCCCGGCCAGCACCGGCAGGTGCAGCGGTGGCTTCAGCCCCGCGACCGTGAGGTCCACGTCGATCCGCCGCTCCAGCTCATCCCCGGCGCGGGCGTCCGCCAGCCGCCGCCGGGCGTCGTCGCCGAGCAGCCGCTCGAACCAGTGCCCGTCGAAGCCCCGCGCCACGATCACCAGGTCGTACGCGACGCGTTCCCGGTCCGGCCCGTATCCGATGGTCACCACGACCTGGCGCTGTCCGGCCTCGATATGCAGCGCCCGCCCGGCGAGCGTGCGGAAGCCGCGCAGGCGGTTCAGGGTCGCCTCGGCCTGAACCGAGAACACGCCGCGGTCCGTGCGCTCCAGGAATTCGCGGCGGTGCGATTCGGCCAGCCCGGGCCAGTCGCCCGGGTCGGAGTAGAAGCGGTTCTCGTCGTAGCTCTCGCCGCGTGAATAGAGGACCCCGCGGCTGGTCAGCACATCCATGGCGGAGCGCTCGTGGCATTTCCCGGCCAGGGTGATGACGATCCAGGCAGCCGTCTCGCCGCTGCCGACGACGCAGATGTTCCGGGCCCGGGTGCCCAGGTGGTCCGCGTGCTGCCAGAAGGTGCGCCCGTCCAGGACCAGCGGATGCTCGGCTGGCTGGCCCGGGATCCGGACGGGTGGCCCCGCGCCGGTCACCACGACTCCGTCCGCCTCCAGCGCGCCGCCGCCGGCCAGTCCCAGCCGCCAGCCCCTGTCGCCGGCTCCGAGCGCGGTCACCTCGGCGGGGATGATCTCAGCCTCGCACGCCCCGGCCACCTCACGCAGGTACCCGCCCCACTCCCGGTGCGTGGGCCGCAGTCGGCCGCGATCCACCCAGTCCGCGTAGGCGCCGTGGGCGATGAGGTTCCGAGGCCAGCTGTAGGCCATCATGGCACCAGTCACCTCGGCGGACGCCGCGCCCCAGCTGGCCGGGTACGGGTAACCTACGTCCTTCTCGGGCGCGGTACCCAGCGGCAGCAGGCCGCTGGTGTAGCCCTGGTCCCCGGTCCAGGTCCCGGCCGGCCTGCCCCGCTCGACGAGCACCACCCGGGGTGGGTCCAATCCTGCGGCGGCGAGCGCCCGGGCCTTCGCGGCGATGGCGATGCCCTTCGCGCCGGCACCGATCACCGCCAGTGTCCGCATGGGGGCGAGGATAGCCCGGACGAACCTGCGCCTGGGGCGGGGCGCTGCCGCGGGTCACTCGTCGGTGGGATCGCAAGCTCCGCGCACCGCGAAGACCGCCATCCCGACGGCGAACACCAGCCCGGCGCAAATCGCCGCGCCCAGGTCGTGCGGTGGCCGGGCCGGCCAGATCCACGGCGTGGTCAATGCTGGGTGGTGCCACTGCGTGTACAGCGCGTACACGCCGACCATCAGGTAGCCGGTCGGGCCTGCCCAGGCCAGGCCGCCGCCTAGAGCGGCGGCGCACAGCAGGCCGATTCCGGTCATCCCGGCGACGTTGCGCAGTACGTCCAGGGTGCCGCCGGCCAGGTGCGCACCGGCCCCGGCGGCGGCCAGCGCGCTGACCGCCACCACGGTCAGCGCCAGCACGGCGGCCAGCCGCAGAAACGGCAGCCACCGGCCGGCCACCCGTTCCGGGTCGCCGAGCCGGCTCGCGGTAATGGCGGTGATGGCGGCCGCGGCCCCGGCCTCGAACACCAGCGGCAGCTGCAGGGCGCCGTAGCTGTCCCAGGGCCGGGCCAGCGCGATCCGCAGCCCGATAGCGCAGGCCGCGATCGCGGCCACGGCCGCCGGGACCCGCCGGCTGGTGGCATACAGCCGCACTAGGCGCGCTCCGGCTGCCATTGGCTCGGCCCGCCGCGCCCCGGCGGCCCGTTCGGCTGGCGCCGCCACTTTGCCTACCCGGTCGGCGGTCATGGCAGCTGCGCCAGGGTGATCCGGCCGGCCCGCAGCGCGGTCAGGTGCCGCACGAGCCAGGCGTGCCGGGCCGAAGGTGCCAGCGCGGCGAACCGCTGGGCCGGGGCGTAGGCCGGCGAGCCGGGTGACACCTCTGACGACGGCTGGCTCATCACACCACGCTCGCGGTTGGCTGTCGGTGTGCTGCCGGGGTCCGAGCCGCGCCACAGCAGGCCAGGTGCCCGCACCAGCGCCGCCACGACCGCCTGCTGGGCCGGCGACAGGCTGCGGCCAGCGCCGACGATGCGGGAGACGATTCCAGGCCCGGCATTCGACCGGATCTGGGCGGCCAGTTCGCTGGTGCTTACGGCGGGTCCTGGCAGCTGGCCGGGAAGAAGCAGGCGGAACACCGGCGGCCTGCCGCTGATGGCCGGCCCAGCCAGCCCGACGCTGACGGAATTGCCTGTTCCCTGCCGGTAGGCCGCAGCGGCCTGGCTGATGCGGGCCGGTGCGCCCGGCAGGCCAGAAATCTCGCTGAGTAGCGGTTCGAGAGCGGTCACCGTGACCGGAAGATAGCTCGCGTAGGCGGGATTCAGGCAGACCGGGATCGCGGTGTGGCTGCAGACCGGGGTGAAGTGGATCGGCCGGTCGCTGGCCGCATCATGCAGGGCCGGGATGGCGATCATGCCCTGAGTGTCCAGCTTGCCGGTTCCGGCTAGCGCAACGGCGGTCCCGGCCGCCACCAGGCCGGCCGCGGCGACCGCCGCAGCGGCTGCGCGCAGGCGTCGCCCGCCGGTGCCCCGGGGCAGGGCCAGGGCCGCCAGCAGCGCCATGGTCAGCCCGGCGGGGAACATCATCTGGGCCATCGCCAGGTCAGGAACGTAGGGGTAAAAGGTCGCCACTCCCGCGTCCGGTCCGATGTCCCAGGGGCGGGCGACGATCGGCGAGATCTGCCAGTACGACTGGCTGCCGACGATGAGTTCCGTGCTGAGCGCGAGCACGAAGAACGCCGCGATGGCGGCCAGCGGTGCCGTGAACCGGCTGGGCAGGAGAGCCCCGGCGGCGAACCCGAGCGCAGACAGGGCCGGCAGGCTCGCGGCCACGACCGCGGCGGGCCACCACAGCGGGCCGCCCCAGCTGGCCTGGTGCGCGGTCATCCCGTACAGAACCGCCAGGCAGACCAGGTAACCCACCAGTGCCCAGCAGGTCGTGGCGGCCCACGTCGCGAGCAGGCGGGCCCACCGCGGCCGGGCGGTGATGCTCATTAGTTCGGCGGTGTGGCGGCGGGCCTCCCGGGACCCCATCCAGGCAGCCGCGCCGACCACGGGAGTGATGAAATCCAGAATCGCGCCGCTTTGCAGGCTGGCGGCGCGCAGGTTCCACAATGGCGGCATGGCCATGGTCTTGCGGTAGGTGGTGAGCCAGAACAGTGCGAAGACCACCGGCAGCATCCACGGCATTGCGTTATGGCGCAGCTCCAGGCGTAGCAGCCGGGCCGTCACCAGTGCGGGATGACGGGGGGCCGGCAGCTGCCGGGAGACGGCCGGGGCGTTCGTGGTGGTCATGACCGACCTCGGGCGAGGACGGCGCTGTACCCGCGCTCCAGCGGCGAATCGCCTAGAGCCCGGTCTTCCCCGGCAGGGTCCTCGCCGCGGGCGACCAGGTCAGCCGGGGTGCCGCGAAACACGATCTTGCCCTGGTCCATGAGCGCGACCTGAGCGCAGGCGGCGCCGACGTCTTCCACCAGGTGGGTGCTGACCACGACCGTGGCGCGCTGGCCGAGATCCCGGAGCAGGCCCCGGAACACCATCCGCTGCTGGGGATCCAGCCCGGCGGTCGGCTCGTCCAGCAGCAGCAACTCCGGCTCGTTGACGATAGCCTGCGCGATCCCCACCCGGCGCAGCATCCCGCCCGACAGGGTGCGAAGCCTGGCCTTCGCCTTACCGCCCAGCTCGACCCGTTCGACGGCCGCCGCCACCGCGGCCTGAACCCGCGCGGCGGGCATCTCCTTCAGCAGTGCGAAATACTCCACGAACTCCGCCACCGTGAAGCCTGGGTAATAGCCGAGGTTCTGCGGCAGGTACCCGAGCCGGCGCCGGATCTCCTGCCGCGGACCGTAGCGGCCCGGATCGCGGCCCAGCAGCCGTAGCCGGCCCGAGGTCGGCGGGACCGCCGTCGCCATCACCCGCAGCAGCGAGGTCTTGCCCGCTCCGTTGGGGCCCAGCAGCCCGAACACTCCCGGGCCAGCCTGCAGGTCCGCCCCCGCCACCGCCATGGTGCGGCCGAAGCGCCGGGTCAGCCCGGTGATCTCGACATTCATGATGCGCCTCCCGGAAACGCTTAGGTACAGGGCGATGCGTGAAAAGAAGCACCGTGGTTAAGGCTGTCCATTGGGCCGGTGCCGGTCATCGCACCAGGGAGCCGGATTGGCGGTCATACCACGCAGGTAGTCCGGACCGGCGGCCGGGCGAGCTCATACCTGGGTATGACCATGCAGGTGTGATGAGCGGTGGCCGTGAGCGGCCTACCCTGACATCGTGAAATGGATGCCTGGCCACGCACCGGCGGCGAGCAGCGCCGGCCTGGTGGCGCGCCAGGCGTGGCGCGGGCTGATCCAGGTGCTGGCAGGCCCGGACGCGCCCCCGGCATGGTGGCACCCCCCGTGGCCGCGCCGGGCCTATCTGGTGCTGAGCCTGACGACGCTGGCGCTGTTCGTGCTCAACCTGGCCAGCATCCGCACGCGGCCCACCCTCTCTCCCGCGCCGCCCACTTCGTGCCGCGCCAGCCCCTGTTACTACTTCCACTACCCGCCGCTCGGCGCCGGGCAGTTGCTGCTGGTCATGGCGGTGGTGACGCCGCTGCTGCTGGCGGCCCGGTATCCGCTGCTGGGCTGGCGGATCGGGTGGCTCGCGCTGCTGCTCGCCCCGCTGGTACCCGCGCAGTGGCGGGGAGGCTGGCCATGGGGCCCGGCGCAGGTGCTGGCGCTGCTGGTGGTGTTCTGCGTGGCCGGGGTCCGCTACCGGCGGCCGGTGCTGTGGTGGATGTGGGCGCTGAGCCTCATCCCCTGGTGGCTGTGGCTCGTACGGGACCTGCCGGACCTGAATGGCCCGATCAGTGCGACCATCTTGTTCACGGCGGGGACGATCGCCGTGGACAGCGTTAGTTCCAGGTGGTGGGCCGAGCGGGCGCTGGCCGCTCAGACCGAGCGGACCGAGCTGGAGCGGGCGCGGCGGGCCGTCCTGGAGGAGCGCACCCGGATCGCGCGGGAACTGCATGACGTGGTTGCCCATCACATGTCGCTGATCGCGGTCCAGGCTGAGACCGCGCCCTACCGCCTCAGCGACCTGCCCGAATCAGCCATCGCCGAGTTCGGCTCGCTGAGCGGGGTGGCCCGCGAGGCGCTGGCGGAGATGCGGCGGCTGCTCGGCGTGCTGCGCGACGACCAGCCCGCCGGGCTAGCGCCGCAACCTCAGCTCTCAGACCTGCCCCTGCTCGTCGATGCCGCCCGCCGCGCCGGGGTTGCGGTCGAGCTGGCTGTACCCCGGGCGATGGGCGACGTGCCTTCCGGCGTCGCGGTGTGCGCGTACCGGATCGTGCAGGAATCGCTGTCCAATGCCAGCCAGCACGCGCCCGGAGCGGCGGTCAGCGTGTCGGTGGGCCACGACGGCGGGGTGGTCCTGCTGCGGGTGGCCAACGGGCCTGGCGAGCCCGCCGGGCCGTCCCGGAGCGAACCCGGGTCTGGTCACGGGCTGACCGGGATGCATGAGCGGGTAGCGCTGCTCGGCGGCTCGCTCTCGGCCGGCCCGTCGGCCGGTGGCGGCTTCGTGGTATCTGCGGTGCTCCCGCTCGGCAAGACGGCATGACGACCGGCGGTGCGCCGGCTGCCGGTGGGGCGGCCGGCGGTGCGGCGGCCGGCGGTGCGGCCACGCGATGCCTGATCGCCGACGACCAGGCGATGGTGCGAGAGGGCTTCGCCGCGGTACTCGCAGCCCAACCGGGCCTGGTGGTGGTGGGACAGGCCGCTGACGGCGCCGACGCGGTCCGCCAGACGCGGCACCTGCAACCCGACGTGGTCCTGATGGACGTGCGGATGCCGGTGATGGACGGCCTGCAGGCAACCCGCCAGGTCCTCGGCTCCGCAGCCGGCCCGGAGCGGCCGCGGGTGCTGATGCTCACCACGTTCGACCTCGACGACTACGTGTACGAGGCGTTGCGGGCCGGCGCCAGTGGCTTCCTGCTCAAGGACGCCACCGCTGCCGAACTGGTACACGCGGTCCGCGTCGTGGCCGCCGGTGACGCCCTGCTCGCCCCCGCGGTGACCCGGCGGCTGATCGCCGACTTCGCCCGCCAGCCACGCCCGGACCCGCCATTCCCGGCCACGCTCGGCGCGCTCACGCACCGTGAGTCCGAGGTGCTGCGGCTGATCGCCCGCGGTCTGTCCAACACCGAGATCAGCGACACCCTGGTCATCGCCCAGCAGACGACCAAGACTTACGTCGGCCGCATCCTGGCCAAGCTGGACCTCCGCGACCGTGCCCAGGCCGTCGTCTTCGCCTACGAAACCGGCCTCGTCACGCCCGGCGGATCAGGCCCGGCAGGATCAACCCCGGACACGAGGCCCCATCAATGAGCACGCCCCGATCGGTGCGCACCGTTCGAGGAGCACCACCGGGGGCGGTCGAAGCCCGGCGGAACCAGGCCGTTGGGCCAGGTCGGCCAGCCGGAACCCCGCAGTCCGGCTGGCCCCCTGATTCCGCGGCGGGCACTAAGCCCGCCCTGATAAGGCCAGCATGGCTGAGGGTCGTTGAGGGGTGGTTGACCCAGCATTAATCCCCGCATGTGCAGCGATGGAGCAGGACAGTGGCGAGTTTGTCGGTGTCCTCAAGTAGACCGCAGTCATGAGTCGGCACAAGCCTTCCCAGGAGGCAGCCCGGTCGATATTCCTTGAGATATAGCAAGGGGAAAGGCATCGTGTTATCTGACTGGCCCGGCCGTGAGGTCCCGAAGGACTACCGCGAAGTCATCACCTACCTGATCGACAGCCACGGCCGGACGTACCAGAGACTCCGGGGCGGTGGTTACCCGCAACTCCGTCCGGCCGACCCTGTGCACCCGCCGAACAAGGTCCCCCAAGATGCCAATCTCGCAGCGCACCTTCAGTAACTGGCTCGAAGAGATCCGGCGAAAGGGTGGGCTCCGGCCGCCGACGAGGAGGTGAGAGACATGGAGTGGTTCAGCGTGCACATCGCCGCCCGTGCTCCGGCGGGCTCATCCGATGGCGCGGACTTGGAGGCGGCCGGGGATGTGCTCATGGACTTGCTCGCCGCCCAGAATGGGGTTGTCTCTGCAGGCTACGGTGGCTGGGACGCTACGGTAAGCGTTCAGGCTGAGCACGTCCGGTCCGCGGCAGAACGGGGATCGGAGACTATTGAGGCTAAGGCGGCCGAGGCCGGATTTCCCGGATGGCCAGTAGTACGCCTGGAAACCGTCCGCCAGGACGTGCTCGACGCCGAGAACGAACGGCCGACGCTTCCCGCGCTGGTCTCCGCCCCGGAGGCGGCCGAGCTCCTGGGCGTGTCAGCCCAGCGGGTCCACGAGCTCGCGACGGACCATGCCAGTTTCCCGGACTCGGTCTACGAGCTCAGGACCGGGAAACTGTGGCTGTGCGACGCGATCATCTCGTTCCGGCAGTGCTGGGAGCGCAGGCCCGGTCGGCCCCGCACGGTGACCACCCCCGCACGGTGACCACCCCCGCCCGCTGACCACCCCCGCCCGCTGACCCGCCCGGTCCGGACGCCGGATGGGCGGTCCATGATCCTGGGCGATAGATGCGAAATGACAGCAGGTTTTGACCAGGATCATGGAACGCGGGGCTTCAGTCGGCCCGGGCCTGGGTGCGGGTGATGAGGGCCCCGACGCCGTCGAGGATGCGGTCCAGGCCGAACCGGAACTCCTCCTCCTCGTTGAACCCGGCGGGGTCATCGCCGATGCTGGCCGACCAGGCCAGCTGGTGCAGGCGGGGGTAGGTCCGCTGGTCGGCGACTTCCCGCACCAGCCCTTCCCAGGTCCAGACGGGCAGGGGCTCACCCTGGACCGCTGCGGCCTGCGCCTGCCGGGCGGCACGGGCGGCGTCGTGGGCCATCCGGGCTTCGCTGAGCGTGTAGGAGCTGATCAGGCCGATGACCCGGAGCTTGTCCGCGTCGGTCAGGCCGGTGTCGTCCATCGCCTCCAGCCCACGCTCCACGAACGTCAGCGAGTTGGGCGCCATCGGCGGCGCGGCCATCGGCATCTGGGTGATCCACGGGTGCTGGTCGATCATGCTGCGTTGGACCATGGCCCACATCCGCAGCCGGTCCCGCCAGTCATCTCCGGTGATGACCAGCTCCTCGGCACCCTGCGCGCTGGCGTTCCACATCAGCTGGAGGAGTTCCTCCTTACTGGCGACGTGCCGGTACAGCGACATCGTGGTGAAGCCGAGCTGATCGGCGACATGGGCCATAGACACCGCCTCCAGGCCCTCGGCGTCCGCGATCTGGATGGCGGCCGCCACGATCGCGTCGATGGACAGGCCAGGCTTCGGTCCGCGCTGGCCCCGGCCGCGGCGGCCCCAGAGCAGGTCCAGGCCCGGGGGGAGAGGCGGGGACGGCGCACTCTGAGCAGGCCGGGCGGCGTCAGAACTCCCCGCATTCCCTGCACCTTGAGCAGGCATCGGCTCCTCCGTCATCCCGCCACCTTACGGGGCCGTCGCACGCTCAGGGAGGCGGCGCGATACCCGCTTGACGTCAACTGTGTATGACGCATACAGTTTAGTATATGACATACACAGTTAAGGCCGAGGGCATCTGCAAGTCCTTTAGCGGCCACCCCGTCCTGGATCAGGTTGACCTGGCGGTCGAGACCGGCTCGGTGCTGGCCCTGCTCGGACCGAACGGCGCGGGCAAGACCACGATGGTCCGGATCCTGGCCACCCTGATGCGCCCCGACGCGGGGACCGCCACCATCGCCGGGCACGACCTGCGCACCGACCCCGTCGGGGTCAAGCAGTCGATCAGCCTGACCGGGCAGTTCGCGGCGGTGGACGAGAAGCTGACCGGCCGGGAGAACCTGGAGATGATGGCCCAGCTGCTGCGGCTGTCCCGGATGGCGGCCCGGGCCAGGGCCTCGGAACTGCTGGCCGAGTTCGACCTGGCCGACGCGGCCGGCCGCCGCGCCGCCAAGTACTCCGGCGGCATGCGGCGGCGCCTGGACCTGGCCATCAGCATGATCGCCCGGCCCCCGCTCGTGTTCCTGGACGAGCCGACCACCGGACTGGACCCGCGCAGCCGCGAACAGACCTGGAGCACGGTCCGCCGCCTGGCCGAGGACGGCGTCACGGTCCTGCTGACCACCCAGTACCTGGAGGAAGCGGACCAGCTCGCGGACACGGTGGCGGTGCTCGATCACGGCCGGGTCGTGGCCCGCGGGACACCCGACGAGCTCAAGGCGAGGCTCGGAGCAGAAGTCGTCCGGCTCCAGTTCGCCGACCCGGCCGCCTACCAGCGGGCGCTCCGCGGGCTCGACCCAGTGCGCGCCGACGGCCGGCTGCGCACCATCGACGTGGCCACTGAGGGCACGGCCGGGGAGATCTTCCACATCCTGGGCCGGCTCCAGGAGGCCGGCGCGCCCGCGCACAAGGTGTCCACCTACCGCCCCAGCCTGGACGACGTGTTCCTGTCCGTCACCGGCGCCGCCCAGGACGGTTCGGCCGCCCAGGGCGGTCCAGCCGCCCAGGACGGTTCGGCCGCCCAGGGCGATCCAGCCACCCAGGCCGGTTCAGACGCCCGCCCCGGATCAGCCGCCCAGCACGAAGTAAAGGAGATGGCCCGATGAGCATGGCTTACGCTCTGACCGACTCGCGCGTGATGGTCACCCGCTGCGTCCGCCGGTCCCTGCGCGACCCGGAGGCGTTCTTCACCGCGCTGATGCTGCCCGTGGTGCTGATGCTGCTGTTCGTCTACGTGTTCGGCGGCGCGTTCAACGCCGGCGGCACCTACGCCAACTACGTGGTACCCGGCCTGATCGTACTCTGCGCCGGATTCGGCGCGGGCACCACCGCGGTCGCCGTGGCCACCGACATGAGCAACGGCATCGTGGACCGGTTCCGGTCCATGCCGATCAGCGGCTCGCTGGTCCTGGTCGGCCACGTTGTAGCCAGCCTGGCCCGCAACCTCGTCGCGACCGCCCTGGTCATCGGCGTGGGCCTGGCCGTCGGCTGGCGGCCCACCGCGGGGCCGGCCGGCTGGGCCGGGGCCGCCGCCATGATCGTGTTCTTCGTGCTGGCCCTGTCCTGGCTGGCCGCCGCGGTCGGCCTGCTGGCCGGGAGCGTTGAGGCGGCGAACTCGTTCACGTTCGTGCTCATGTTCCTGCCCTACGTCAGCACGGCGTTCGTGCCGGCGCAGACCCTGCCGGGCTGGATGCGCGGGTTCGCGGAGCACCAGCCGTTCACGCCCATCGTGGAGACCATGCGCGGCCTATGGATGGGGCACACCTCGACCGGCGCCGCCGTGGGTCACGAGGCGTGGATCGCGTGCGCCTGGTGCGCGGGCATCCTGGCCGTATCCTTCGCCGCGGCGTCCTGGCTTTTCCGGCACCGGACCGCGGCCTGATCGCCGTAGGCACGGCAGAGGGGTGGGTGGCCCAGCCACCCACCCCTCGCTGAAGGTGAGCGACCGCTCGCTGAAGGTGAGCGACCGCTCGCTGAAGGTGTGCGACCGCGCCGATGGGGTGCCAGGCGAGGGCGATGACCGTAGCGATGGCGGCCAAGCCGAGCCAGAGGAGCGGTCAGCGGGGGAGGCCTGTCACCTCAGGCGTTGAGGTAGGTCAGCACGGCCAGCACGCGGCGGTTGTCGTCCTCGCCGCGGTACAGGTCGAGCTTGGTGAAGATGTTGTTGATGTGCTTGCTGACGGCCTTCTCGGTGACCACGAGCCGGGCCGAGATGCCGGCGTTGGTGCGTCCCTCGGCCATCAGGGCGAGCACTTCGCGTTCCCGCGGGGTGAGCCGGCTCAGTGGCTCGTCCCGGGCGCGGCGGGCCAGCAGCTGGGAGATGACCTCGGGGTCCATGGCGGTGCCGCCGCCGGCCACGGTGCGGACCGCCTCGATGAATCGCTGGACGTCGGAGACCCGGTCCTTGAGCAGGTAGCCGAGCCCGCCGCGGCCCCCGGACAGCAGCTCGCGGGCGTAGAGCGGCTCGACGTGCTGGGACAGGACCAGCACCGGGAGGCCCGGCACCTGGGCCCGGGCCTCGATCGCCGCCTTGAGGCCCTCGTCGGTGAAGGTCGGGGGCAGCCGCACATCCACCACCGCCACGTCCGGACGATGGGTGATCAGCGCGTGCAGCAGCGCGGGCCCGTTGTCTGCGGCTTCCACGACCTCCATGCCGTAGGCGGTGAGCAGCCGGATCAGCCCGTCCCGCAGGAGGGTCAGGTCCTCGCCAAGGACAACTCGCACGGCAGCTCCATGGTCACCACGGTCGGGCCGCCGACCGGGCTGGTCACGGCGATCACCCCGTCGAAAGCGGCCAGCCGCCGCTCGATGCCGCGCAAGCCGCCGCCGATCCGGGGGACAGCCCCGCCGGCGCCGTCATCGCCGATGATCGCGATCAGCCGCGCCTGACTGTACTCGAGCTGCACCCAGGCACTCCGCGCGGCACTGTGCTTGACCACGTTAGCCAGTATCTCGGCGACGGCGAAGTAGGCGGCCGACTCCACCGGGGCCGGCGGCCGGCCGGGCAGCTCGATGCGCAGGTCCACGGGGAGCGGAAGGGTCAGCGCGAGCGCCCGGATGGCACCCTCGAGGCCGCGTTCGGCCAGGACCGGCGGGTGGATGCCGCGGACCAGGTGGCGCAGGTCGGTCAGGGCCTGGCCGCTGGACTCCCGCGCCTCGGCCAGCAGTTTCAGCGCCAGGTCGGGATCGTCCCTGAGGACCTGCTCGGCCAGGCCGATACTCATGCCCAGCGAGACCAGCCGGGCCTGCGCCCCATCGTGCAGGTCGCGTTCGATCCGGCGCAGCTCGGCCGCGGACGCGTCCACCGCCTGGGAGCGCGACTCGTTCAGCCGGCCGACCTGCGCGTCTAGTTCCTTCCGGGTCGGGGCCAGCAGTACGGCACTGAACTGGGCGTGCGCCTTCAGCACCCGCGGCCCCCCGAACACGCCGACCAGCAGCAGGCCCAGGAAGAGCGGCAGCTGCTTGAGGTGGCCCGGGTTGAGCCACACCCCGGACAGCAGGCCGACCACTCCGGCGACGATGCCGAACGCGGGGAGCGCCCCGAGCGCCACCCCGACCGGCATGTCGACCAGGATCCACAGCAGGTCCCGCCAGGTCGCCGGGTCGGTCAGCAGCCACTTGCACCGCTGCAGCCGGCCGATCAGCCCGTTGCTGACTTCGTGCGGCCGGGGCCGGTAGGGCGTGGCGATGCTCACGCGTGACCACTCCAGCGCGAGGCGGCGCTGCTGCCCGGCCCGGCGGCGCACGGCCAGCAGGCTCATCGGCACCGGTATGATCCCGATCCCCACGGCCAGGAGGGGCAGGGAGAGGATGGAGGCGACGAACAGCGGGATGCCGGGCACGACCGACAGGACCGCGATGACCAGCCCGCGGGCGCAGGTCCGCAGGGTCAGCCGGCCCAGTCGTCGGACACCGCTGGCGCTGTCACTCATCAGTACCTCCACGTCGCACACCACCCGTCATCCCGCGCCCCGGTGAGGTGCTCCCGGGCTCCTCCATTGTTATCGGGTCCGGCCTTCGATCTCGGTGGTGTTAATCCCACCCTTCGGACGCGCCCTGCCCGGCCTGAACGCATGGCGACTCTGGCGAAGGAGCTGCGGAAGTAGCTCATGGACGCCGGGGCCCGGCCCCTGGGGCAAGGTCAACGGCGGAGTGAGCATTTACGAATTGATGATGCCTTTTATGCCGTTTGGCTCTGGCACAACGGCACCCGTTACCGGCAGAGTGGGGGAGACAAAAGCGTCCATACCATATCCGAGGGGAGAGGCGTCATGGTGGGCCGTTCATCAGCTGCCGCCCTCGCGGCCCTAGACGCGGCGCCTTTCGAGCCGTCCCGGCCGCGCGCTGCCCCCCTGCACGCCTTACCGGCCGGCTCGCTGACCCAGCTCGCCTGGCGCGGCGCCTGGCTGGTCACCACCCCGAAGCGGCGCGTGTTCCCCGGGGGGCTGGACCAGGTGGCGCAGGCCCGGCGGTTCGTGGCCCGGGTTCTGGACGGCTGCCCGGTGTCGGACGACGCCCTGCTGTGCACATCGGAGCTGGCCAGCAACGCGGTCCGGCACACCCGTACCGGCTGGAACGGGAAATTCCAGGTCGTCGTCTGGCGCGGGCGGTCGTCCGCATGCGTGGCCGTGCTCGACGACGGTTCCGACACTACGCCGGTCCCGGGCCAGCCCGGGAGGGTCGCGGAATCCGGGCACGGGCTGCTGGCTGTGCAGACGCTGGCGGCCCGGTGGGGCCATCACTCGTACCGGGACGGGTCCACTCGCGGGACGGCGGTGTGGTTCCGGCTCGATTGGAAGCCCGCCTGACCCCGGAACGTCACCAATAATAGCTCACCGTTAATTTGCGGATTTGCCATTCATTGGACTCGGAGAAGGACCGGGACGAGAGCGGTCTTCGTTGCGGAATGGCTTGGGAATTGCCGGTCTAGCGGGCGCGCTCGGCCAGCCAGGCGTACCAGGCGGGCAGGCCCTCGCCGGTGGTGGCGGAGAGAGGCAGGATCTGCGCGCCCGGGCTGATTAGCTTCAGGTCCTGGGCGTGCCGTTCGGTGTCGAAGTCCACGTACGGGAGCAGGTCCACCTTGGTCAGCAGGACCAGATCGGCCCCGCGGAACATCTGCGGGTACTTGATCGGCTTGTCGGCGCCCTCGGTGACCGAGGAGAGCACCACCCGGGCCGCCTCGCCCAGGTCGAACAGGGCCGGGCAGACCAGGTTCCCGACGTTCTCGATGACCAGCACCGAGCCGGGGCGCGGGTCCAGCGCGTGCAGCCCGCGGGCCACCATGCTGGCGTCCAGGTGGCAGCCCGCGCCCGTGTTGATCTGCGCGACCTCGCAGCCGGCCGCCTCGATCCGGGACGCGTCGAGCGTGGTTTCCTGATCGCCCTCGATCACGGTCAGGCCCAGCCCGGCGCCGGCCTCGCGGGCGGTGCGCTCCAGCAGCGTCGTCTTGCCGGCCCCCGGCGAGCTCATCAGGTTGACGGCCAGGATGCCGCGGGCGGTGAGCCAGGTGCGATTGTCCTCGGCCAGGCGGTCGTTCTTGGCCAGGACCTTCTGCTGAAGCTCGACGGTCCGGTCTTCCGGGCCGTGCGCGTGCCTGGCCTCGTGCTCGTGCTCGTGCCCGGCCCTGTGCTTGTGCTCGCGGTCGTGGTCATGTCCGGGTGCGTGACCGTTCTCGTGATCGGTTCCATGGCCGTGCCCGGCCGGGCCGAGCTGGCCGGGGCCGAACACCCGGACGCCTGCCACGCCGCAGCCGCAGGTCGCGCACATGTCACACCACCTCCACGGACGTGATCCGCAGTTCCTGGCCGACCAGGACGGCCACGTCGGCGCTGCCGCAGTCGCACAGGGCGATCGCCCTGTCCGGCTCGAACTCGGCGCCGCAGTCCCGGCACTTACAGCGGGCCGCGGGCTGGCTGATGTCCAGCCGGGCACCCTCTAGCGTCGTGCCCTCGGTCACCAGGTCGAAGCAGAACCGCACGGAGTCCGCGACCACCCCGGACATGGCGCCGATCTCCAGGTGCACGCAGGCGATGGGCGTGCCGGGCAGCCGTTCGGTCACCGCCTGCACCACCCCCTCGGTGATCGCCAGTTCGTGCATCGGGCCGCCCGTCAGCAGATGCGCGGCAGTGGGTCACCGACCAGCAGGTCCACAATCCGGGTCCCGCCGAACGCGGTGTTCAGGAGGACCAGGCCCGGCGGGTCCGCGGTGATGTGGCCGATGATCGCGGCGTCGGCGCCCAGCGGGTGGGAACGCAGCGCGGCCAGCGCCTTGCCCGCCTCGCCGCCGTCGACCACGGCGACCAGCCGGCCTTCGCAGGCTACGTACATGGGATCGATGCCGAGCAGCTCGGAGGCGCCTCGTACCGCGGTGCGCACCGGGATCGCGTCCTCGTTGACGAGCACCCCGACTCCGGCGGCCGTGGCCACCTCGTTGAGGATGGTCGCCACGCCGCCCCGGGTGGCGTCGCGCAGCGCACGGACACCGGGTGTGGCCGCCAGCAGGTCCGCGATCAGCCCGTTGAGCGGCGCGGTGTCCGAGGTGATGTCGGCCTCGATGTCCAGCTCGCCGCGGGCCAGCATGATGGTCACGCCGTGGTCGCCGACCGGGCCGGACACGATCACCGCGTCGCCGGGCTGCGCGTTCGCCACGCCCAGCGACACGTCGTGCTCGATCACGCCCACGCCCGCGGTGTTGATGTAGCAGCCGTCCGCCTTGCCGCGCTCCACCACCTTGGTGTCCCCGGTGACCACCTGCACCCCGGCGACCTCGGCTGCGGCCTTCATCGAGGTCACGATCCCGACCAGGTCGGCGACCGGGAAGCCCTCCTCCAGGATGAACCCGGCGGACAGGTAGAGCGGGGTCGCACCGGACACGGCCAGGTCGTTGACGGTGCCGTTGACCGCGAGGTCGCCGATGTCACCGCCCGGGAAGAACAGCGGCGACACCACGTAGGAGTCGGTGGTCAGCGCGACCCGGCCACCGTTCACGTGGAGCTGCGCGGAGTCTTCCAGGGGCTCGAGCAGCGGGTTCCTGAACGCGTCCAGGAAGACCGCCTCGACCAGGGTCCGGGTAGCCTTCCCGCCGGCCCCGTGAGACATGGTGATCCGCTCCTCGCGGACCCGCGGCCGGCGGCGCCGGGCCCGGTCGATCCGGTCGAGGACCTGCTGCTCACGGTCGGAGGCCGCGCCGGGCTGGGCCGCGCCGGGCTGGGCCGCGCCGGGCCGGGCCGCGCCGGGCTCTGCCTCCTGGGACAGCGGGCCTGCGTGCTCTTCGTGCTCGCGCAGGGCCTGGTCGACCCAGGTGCCCCGATCGGTCATGAGATGCTCACTTCCACGACCCGGCGGCGGTTCATCCGGCCGAAGTTGTAGTAGGCGGCGCAGGCGCCCTCGGGCGAGACCATGCAAGTCCCGATGGGCGTCTCCGGCGTGCACGCGGTGCCGAACACCTTGCACTCCCAGGGCTTCAGCACGCCCTTGAGTACCTCGCCGCACTGGCAGGCCTTCGGGTCGGCGACCCGGACCCCGGGCACCTCGAAGAGCAGTTCCGCATCGTACTTGGCGAACTCGGGGCGGACCCGCATTGCCGAGTGCGAGATGAAGCCGAGCCCGCGCCACTCGAAGTACGGGCGCAGCTCCATGACCTGGTTGATGGCGGTCAGCGCGGCCAGGTTGCCGTCCCAGGGCACCACGCGGGTGTACTGGTTCTCCACCTCGCTGCGGCCTTCGGACAGCTGCACCATCAGCATGTAGATGGACTGCAGGATGTCCAGTGGCTCGAACCCCGCCACCACCACGGGCTTGCCGTAGTCGCGGGCGATGAACTCATACGGGCGGCAGCCGATCACCGTGGACACGTGACCCGGGCCGATGAACCCGTCCAGGCGCAGGTCGGGCGAGTCCAGGATGGCCTTGATGGCCGGGATGATCGTCACGTGGTTGCAGAAGATGGAGAAGTTGTCCAGCTTCTCGGCGGCCGCGCGGAGTACGGTCATCGCGGTGGACGGGGTGGTGGTCTCGAACCCGATGGCCATGAACACCACGCGCTTGTCCGGGTTCTGCCGGGCGATCTTCAGCGAGTCCAGCGGTGAGTACACCATCCGGATGTCGGTGCCCTGCGCCTTGGCGTCGAAGAACGAGCCCTGGCTGCCCGGGACCCGCATCATGTCGCCGAACGAGGTCATGATGGTGTCCGGCTGGGATGCCAGCGCCATCGCGTCGTCGACCCGGCCCATCGGGATGACGCAGACCGGGCAGCCGGGGCCGTGCACCAGCGTGATCGACTCGGGCAGGTAGTCCTCGAGCCCGTGCTTGTAGATGGTGTGCGTGTGCCCGCCGCACACCTCCATCAGCTTGTACTGCCGCCCGGGCTCGCACAGCCCCGCGATCTTCGCGGCCAGGGCGTGCGCCTTGTCCGCAGAGCGGAATTCGTCAACGAAGCGCATCACTGCCCCCTCTACTCGATTTGGGATCCCTGGAGAGCTTCCAGCTCGTCCGCGTAGGCCTGGCCGATGCCTTCCAGGAACTGCAGCGCGGCCGCTGCCTCCGCCTCGTCGATCTTCGATAGCGCGAAGCCCACGTGAATGAGTACCCATTCGCCTGGCTTGGGCAGGTCGTCGGTGAGCAGGCCGACATTGATCACCCGCCGGACCCCGCTGACGTCAACCCTGGCCAGGTCGGGCTGATCGGGCAGGAACTCGATCACCTCGCCTGGGATGCCAAGGCACATGCGATCACCTCTTCGCAGGTCTACGACTGAGTGTTCTGGCCGGCTGTCACCAGCCGGGTAATCATCGCCGCGGCCTCGTCCACCGCGGCCGTCACCGGGGGGCTGAGCCCGATTCCCTCCTCCAGGGTGGCGGGCTCGCAGCCCACCACCAGCACCCGCCCGGCGTCCCCGCCGAGCGAGCCAGCCAGGCTGAGTACCAGGTCTGGCTGCATGCCGTGCGCGTTGAACAAGCTCAGCTGGGCGGTGTCGCCCTGGCCCTCGCGCGGCTCGGGCTCGATCAGGTAGACGGTGCCGGGTGCGTCACCGCGCTGCGCGGTGTCTACCAGGATGGTCGTGTCGAATCCCTCGGCCAGATCGTAGGCCAGGTGCATGCCGCGGATGCCGTAGTCGGTGACCCGCACCCCTTCGGGGAACTGCTCGCGGGCCAGCCGCCGGGCCACCTCGACCCCGAAGCCGTCGTCGCTCAGGAAGATGTTGCCCAGGCAGGCGACCAGCGTGCGCCCGGTGCGCCCGGCTCCCGGCACCTTGTCCCCTGTCATCCCCGCCACCCGGTCCCGGTCCCGGTCCCGGGCAGCGAC